>Ga0315273_10000904_pt1 | contig 32334 bp, 28 predicted proteins | sample YL17G02_0_MG_FD_205753 | JGI IMG/M metagenome (GOLD analysis project Ga0315273, IMG submission 205753) | Sediment microbial communities from Yellowstone Lake, YNP, Wyoming, USA - YL17G02_0 | ecosystem: Environmental > Aquatic > Freshwater > Lake > Sediment | place: USA: Wyoming | collected...
CCGCCAAGCCAACGCCGCAACTGCCCGCTCCGGCCCTGGCCCACCCGGCTGCAGAGCCGGCTCACCCTGACATTTTCTCTGAACGCTTACCCTGACAGAATGACTGAACATTGACATCGGACGCTCAAGCGGAGGAGGCAAACGGAATAGGTCTGAGCGGCTCATCCCAGGGAGGAATGCCTGTTTCGGGCTTCGTCACGATGCTGGTATAATGTCGCAGATTGCCGAAACCGGCCGCGCAAGCGCTGTCTGCAACCTGGAACAAAGGTCGCGATGCCAGAACGTCCCATCTCACCCCAGAGCCGTCCGGAAGAAGTTGTCGTGGACGCCGCTCTCCGGCCGCGCAGTTTGACTGAAATGATGGGGCAGGACCGGCTTCGGGAGAACCTGAGTATTCTCATCCAGGCGGCACGCAGTCGCGGGGAAGCTCTGGACCACGTCCTGCTGTATGGGCCCCCTGGCCTGGGCAAGACTACCCTGGCGCACGTGATCAGCCACGAGATGGGCACCGGCCTGAAGGTAACCGCGGGGCCGGCGATCGAGCGAGCCGGCGACCTGGCCGCAATCTTAACCAACCTGCACCAGGGCGACATCCTGTTTATCGATGAGGTTCACCGGCTGGGCCGCGCCGTCGAAGAGGTGCTCTACCCGGCCATGGAGGATTATGCCCTCGATATCGTGATCGGCAAGGGCCCAAGCGCGCGCAATATCCGCCTCAAGCTGCCACGATTCACGCTGATCGGGGCGACGACTCGATTGGCGCTTATGACCGCGCCGCTGCGCGCCCGCTTCGGGGCGGTATACCGGTTCGATTTCTACGAGCTGGAAGCCATGAGGTCCATCGTCCGCCGGGCGGCCGGCTTGCTCCAAGCGCCGATTACCCCGGATGGCATCGCCGAAATCGCGCGGCGCGGGCGAGGCACGCCGCGGGTGGCGCTCCGCCTGCTGCGGCGCGTGCGAGATTTCGCCCAGGTGAGGGCCGATGGCACAATCTCGGCCCCGGTGGCACAGGACGCCTTGCTCCTGATGGAGGTCGACGAGCTTGGGTTGGACAACCTCGATCGCCAGGTGTTAGGCCGCCTCATCCGCGATTTCGGTGGGGGACCGGTGGGTCTGGAAACGATCGCCGCGGCGTTGTCCGAGGAACCGGACACGATCATGGATGTGGTGGAGCCTTACCTTCTTCAGCTGGGCTTTCTGAAGCGAACGCCGCGCGGGCGAGTCGCGACCCCGCGGGCCTACCAACACCTGGGCGAACCCTGGGCAGAAGGCCCAGGGGGTGATGAGGGACCGCTGGGTGCGGTCCCGGCGGCAGGCGAGCAACCCGCCCTGTTCGATAATGAAGACCAGTGAATTCGACTACGACCTGCCCCCGGATCTGATCGCCCAAACCCCGGCGGAGCCAAGGGATGCCTCGCGCCTGCTGGTGGTAAACCGCCAGACGAACGAACTCACCCATCGCCACTTTCGCGATCTTCCGGAGTACTTGCAGCCCGGCGATCTGATGGTAGCCAACGACAGCCGCGTCATTCCGGCCCGGCTCCAGGGCCGGAAGCCGACGGGCGGCGGCGTCGAGATTCTCTTGCTGCGGCCCGCAAGAGTCCTGGGCGTTCAGGCCGCGCAATCGGTTGCCCCTGAGGGGCCAGCGCCAACGTCGAGGTGGGAATGCCTGGTGGGCGGCAAAGGATTACGCTCAGGCGTCCGTGTCGACATACTGGTGCGGGGCAACAAAGGGTCACCGGTTGGGGCGACCATCCTCGCCGAGACCGGAGGCGGCGGGCGGCTGATCGAGTTCGACCCGCCGATTGAGCAGCGACTGTGGGACGCCGGGCAGGTGCCGCTGCCTCCCTACATCCACCAGCCGCTGGCAGATCCCGAACGCTACCAGACAGTGTACAGCCGGGTAGACGGCTCCGTGGCATCCTCCACTGCCGGACTGCACTTTACACCCGAGATGCTGGTGGCAATCCGGGAACACGGCGTGCGCCTGGCCTTCGTGACCCTGCACATTGGGTTGGACACTTTTTGCCCGGTCCAGGCAGAATCCATCGAAGACCATCAAATCCATCGTGAGTGGGCCCAGCTGAGCGCAGAAACATCCCGCGCCATCAACGACACCAGGTTGGCCGGTGGGAGGGTCTTCGCGGTCGGCACCACCGCCGTGCGCACCCTGGAAAGCGCCGCCAAGATCGCTCTTGGCTACAGGCCCCGCGATGAGGTTCCGGCAGATGCCGCCTGTGGCTGGCAGAGTGTGTCCGCCTTCGCCGGAGAGACCGACCTCTTCATCCGGCCTGGTCACCGGTTCCGGGCAGTGGATGCCATGATCACGAACTTCCACCTGCCCCGCTCGACGCTGCTAATGCTGGTAAGCTCGTTTGCGGGCAAGTCCGTCATCGATCGGGCCTATGCGGCGGCCATCAGCGAGCGCTATCGCTTCTACAGCTTCGGCGATGCGATGCTGATCCTCTAAACACGGGGCCTCCGCCCCGCACGGCGCGGGGCAGAGGCCCAAAGCAGCAACCACAGGCCATACTTACCTGGTTTGCAGCAGCTTCTCCAGCCGCGGACGCTCGAACTCCACGACGATGGTGCCCCTGACGTCGAAGGTCGGCGTCGTTTCGTTGCCGTTGGCCCACCCACGCACGCGTTGGGCAGCAGCCCGGTCCTTCGAAATGTCTACTTCGATGTAGGAGATGCCTTTCTCCGCCAGATATGCACGCGCGCGCTTGCAGTCGGGGCACCAGGGCGTGCAGTACAGGACCAGATCGCCGGTAGGCGGCGGGCTGGCGACGACGGGCTGTGTCGCCCCCCAGCGGACGGCCGCTTCCGGCTCGAGCTCTCCAATGACGCTGAAGAGCAGCTCGTTGTCGGGCTGCTCGTCGATGTCATGGACATCCACGTAGCGGATCACCCCGTTCTTGTCGATCACAAAGATGGCGCGCTCGCTGCGACCGTCGGAGCGCAGCACCCCGAATAACTGGGCGACTCGCCCATGGGGATAGAAATCGCTCAGCAGTGGGTAAGTAACGCCGCCAAGGCTCTCCGCCCATGCCCTAAGGCAGTCGCGGCTATCTACGCTGAGACCCAAGACCTGGGTCTTCATCCCATCGAACCGGTCCAGTGCGGCCTGGTACGACGGGATCTGACTCGTTCAAACGGGAGTCCAGGCTAGCGGGAAGAAGGCCATCACTACACTGAGCTTGTCACGGTAGTCGCTTAAGCGGACTATCTGGCCGTTGTGGCTCTTGAGGGCGAAGTCTGGGGCGACCTGGCCAACTTTCAGTATCATTGAAATTCCTCCATGACTGGGTATACGCCATCGGTGCTCAGGATACACGAAATCTGGGCGCGACACCGTATGCGGGCTGACCGTTCAATGCCCTCGTGACAGGCGATGGGCAAGCCAATCGCCGATCCCGGAGAGGTCCTCTGTGGGCAGGTAGTGCCCGGCGCTGGCATCGAAGAGGATGCGTGCCTGTCCCGGCAATTCTTCGTCACCCGCCCACATCAGCACTGCCACGGCGACCCGTGGCAGCGCCTGGAAACGAAACCCGGCGTCGGACAGGTCCAATGGGCTCCCGCCCAGCACGCTGGCAGCATTCCGGAATTCCTCGAGGTCCGCGCCGTAGCGCGCAGCCAGCAGGCCTTCGGCGTGGCCTGCGAACGCCTGGGCATAGAACAGGCCGTCCGGCAGCTCGCGGAATGCCAGCCAGCGATCGGCCGGGGATGTTCCATCGGCCGCCAGGAGGTAGTGCAGCAGAAGTATGGCAACAGTGGCATGTGCTGCCCGCCGCGAGCCTGGCGACACGTTCGTGACCTCTCCGCCCGGATGCGTCACCCAATACGGCATGCCAAAATACGTCACTAGGACCCCGCCCGGTGTCTCATCCGCGGGACGGGGCGCGCCCGTAGGCGCCCGCAGGCTGCAGCCCGCGAACGCCGCCGAGATCGCCGGATCGGCTGCGGCCCATTCCTGGCGCGCGCGGTCCAGGGCGATCTGGAAGCGCCTAGCGGGATCAACATGCGCTGTCATGCCGCCTGATCACCCTCGCGCTGAGGTGTAGTCCGCGCCGATCAACTCGCGCGCGATGATCATCCGCATGATATTCATCGCGCCCTCGGCGCCGATGGAATAGGAGCGCACCCCACGGATGCCCATCTCGATGGGGTATTCCTTGGTGTAGCCCATGGCGCCCAGCCAGTTCGCGACCTCGTTCAGCGTCTCGAACGCCATGACCGGGGCCCGCAGTTTGGCCATTGCCGCGTAGAGGGCGACCTCCTTGTGCTTGAAGCTGCCATGCGTGTAGAATTCATCCGCCATCCACGCCGCTTTGTAGGTCAGTAAGCGGGCGGTCTCGATATCGGTGAATCGCTCGGCGGCCGGGAAGGAAATCCCCTGATAGGCCGCCAAGGGGCGGTCGAACGACTTGCGCTGCTTGATGTACTCGACGCCCATTTGCAGTCCGGCTTCGGCCGCACCGACGCACGTGGCGCCGATGAGGATGCGGGCCAGGGTGAAGCCTTCCATGGCGTGGTAAAAGCCGCGGTTGACCTCGCCGATGCGGTGCTTGTCGGGCAGCAGCAGGCCATCCATGTTGAAGCCGCCGGTCGAAATGCCCTGCCGGCCCCAGTCCTCGACCAGGGTCGTCGTGACATGGGGATTGTCCTTCAAAGGCACGGCGAAGAACGTAAAGCCGCGATGTCCGGCTGCCGGATCCGTGCGTACAAGCGTCATGTGGACCCCGCCCATGGCCAGTTCTTCCCGGATTCCGCTGATGTACATCTTTTCGCCGTTGAGCAGCCATCCCTCGGCGGTGCGCTGACCCGTGCAACGCGTGGCGCCCTCGATGTCGGAGCCTCCGCCGGGCTCAGTCGTCGCGATGCCCAGGAAAGCCTTGCCGGCCGTGACCTTGGGCAATATCTCGCGCTTGAGGTCCGGCGTCGCAAAACGGTCGAAGATGTAGCCCCAACTGGCCTGGACCAGATACATGACCGGCAACGCCAGGCTGATCTCGGCCCGCCCCAACTCCTCGGCGGCGATCGTAGCCATCGTAATGCTCATACCCTGGCCACCGTGCTCCTCCGAGACCGTGGGGGCCAAAAGGCCCATCTCGGCCATAGCTCGTATCAATTCGACGGGAATGTGACCGGTGGAGTCGATCTCTCGCGACCGTGGGGCGATCTTCTTCTGAGCAAAGTCGCGCACCGCACGGCGCCACATTTGCTGTTCCTCAGTCCAGCCGAAATCCATACGACATCCTCCTTGATGCGGCTTGTGCGGGCCCGATTATAACACAGATTGCGAGGGCAGGCCTGTGGCAGAGACCGCCACGTAGGTCACTCGGCCATGGTCGAATACAACTGAAAGGACTTGACGCGCAAGATGGTCGGCGCGATGATGGGGCCACCTGAGCCCACCCTTGAGCTCGGATAAGCCGAATCGATCTGAGAACGGTCAGCATTCCCCACCACAGGAGAGGCAATGCAGCAACCCTCCCAAGCACTCCCAGCGAGATTCCTAGTGGTTCCTGCACTTGTGCTTCTGATCGCCGCAACCGGTGCCTGCCGCGCGCCGGCACCAGCGCCCAATGTTGTGCTGCAGGATGCTCCGCGCACGCCGGAATTCAGCACGACGCTAGTCTCGCCGATCATGCAGGTGGCGCCGGAGACATCCCCCCTTGCTCATCCGGCCGATTGTCCGGGGCTGGAAAGTGCGCTGGCCCAGATCGTTGGGAGCCCCGATCCCATCGCCCTGGCCCAGCAGCTTCAGGTACCGGTCAAGGACGGCAGGATTCAGGTGGTGTTGACCCTGAGCCAGCCGGATGCCGGCTTCCTGCAAAGCTTCGATGCCGAACTCGGCACCCAGGCAGGAACACGCGTGCAGGCGTACGTGCGCCCGGCCCGGCTCTGCGATATCGCGAGAAGCGGCAAGGTATCGGCTATCCGTTTGCCGGCGCAGGCGGTCCCGCAGTAGTCGGAGGCGGGTCGACGCTGCCCACCCCTGCCATCATCACACCCCGCAAAGGAAGGGAACTATGAACGGTCGTCGGACTCGGCGCACTCATCGCGGATCACCCGTCATTTTGTTCCTCGTAGTCAGCCTCCTGCTCCTGACGAGCGCCGTCAGCAGTTACGCCGCGCCTCTGCCGCCCTCGGCGGGGGGATTTGAGGTCGTCAAGCTTCCGCCCCAGGCATTATCCATGGGCGCCAACCTCGCGCAGGCGCAGATGGCATCCGGCAACCCGAAAATGGACTCCGAACTGGCTCGGCTGATGACGATAAGCCAGGTATCGGTCGCGCAAGCGCTTGATCAGGCCCAGTCGTCAGCGCTCCGGCTCGCCGGCGACCGGGTCCAGGTCAAGATAACCTCCCGCCCGGGGGGTGCTCAGAACGTGATCGCGGCCGTCGCAGCAGCGGGTGGAGAGGTGACCGGCAGCGCAAACGGCGATACCTGGCTGCAGGCCTGGCTGCCCGTCGGCGCGCTGGATACGATTGCCGCCCAGCCCGATGTAGACTACATCAGCCGGCCCGCCGAAGCCATCCTACTGGAAGATTCCACCGCAGGGCTGGCCGCGACGACCGAAGGACTGGTCGCGATCAACGGTCCGGCCTGGCAGAGCGCCGGCTACCGGGGCGCCGGGGTGAAGGTTGCCATCATCGACGCTGGGTTCATGGGCTATGCCGCCTTGCGCGGCACGGACTTGCCTGCTTCGGTCACCGCCAAGAACTTCGTCGACGGCGAGACCGATGCGCAGATCGGCAGTACCACCGTGCATGGGACCGCCTGCGCAGAGGTCGTCCACGACATCGCCCCCAATGCGTCGATTTACCTGGCGAAAATCGGCACGGATATCGACCTCCAGGAAGCGGTGACCTGGTTGAAGGACACGCAGCACGTAGACATCATTTCTACTTCGCTGGGCTGGTACATCCTGACGCCGGGGGACGGGACCGGCTTCTTTGCTGACCTGGTGCAGTCGGCCCGCAACGCCGGCATCTTCTGGGCCACTGCCGCGGGCAATGACCGGCAGGCGCATTGGGGCGGGACGTTCAACCCGGATGCCAGCGGCTCCCACAAGTTCAGCAGCACTCAAAATCTCAATTATTTTGGCCCCGGTAACGGCAACGCCTACAATATCCCTTCAGGATACCCGATCCGCGTCTCCTTGCGTTGGGACGACTGGACGGCAGTCAACCAGAATTATGACCTCTCGGTGGTGCGGTGGAATGGGGCTGGCTGGGACATCGTCGCCACCAGCAGCAATCCACAGAACGGCGGCGCAGGCCAGACTCCGGCCGAGTTCGTGGCGGTGACATCGTATGGCAGCGCAACCCCTTACGGCTTCGTCGTCAAGCGGACCAGCAGCAACCGCAACGTCAACCTCGAAATCTTCGCGCCCAAAGTCGCCCGCCTTGACGAGATCGTGACCGCACGCAGCATCGCAAATCTGGCCGATGCGCCTGCGGCGATGACCGTTGCCGCGCTCGACGTCACCGCGCCCTACCCACAGGAGTCTTACAGCTCTGAGGGCCCCACTAACGGCCCCGGCGGTACGGCGGGCGGCGGTGCGATCAAGCCCGATATCTCCGGGTACGCCAACGTTTCTACGATGAGCTATCCGAACCCTGCACAGAAGTTCAACGGCACTTCGTCGGCCACGCCACATGTCGCGGGCGCGGCAGCCCTGGTGAAAGGCGCTAACCCCGCCTTCACACCAGCACAGGTCCAGTCCTTTCTCCAAGGCCGGGCTGCAGATATGGGCGCCGCGGGCAAGGACACGCTCTTCGGGTACGGACGGCTTTACCTCGGCGCGCCGCCTAAAGCCCTGACCCGCGTCCGCTTCCTGCCGCTGATGCTTCAGCAGTAGACCCGGCACCTGGCGCGGGGCTGGAGCTGCCTCCGAGCACGCGGCAGCGCGGCGAGCGGTTGGTTCGCTCGCCGCGCTGCCGCGTATGCTGTGGAATACTGAGGGTGCTAGAACACCGGCCGCGGCAGCAGCCCCAACCGGTCACAGACCTGGGGCACCGAGGCCGGCCAGTTCACGGCCATGATGTGCAGCCCCCTGACCCCCTCGATCTCGCGCACCTGCTGCCCGATCTCGCAGCAGAGGTCCACCCCTGCCTTGGCCTGGTCTTCCTTCGAAAGGCCCTCCAGGCGCTTCAGGACCCAATCGGGTACATCCATGCCCGCAACTTCGTTCTTCATATACTCGGCGACCTTCTGCGATCGCACAGGGCCGATGCCCGCCAGGATGGCGATCTTCTCGTGCAGCCCCAGGTCAACCACCCGCTTCATGAACTCGCGGAAGCGGTCCACGTTGAAGATAAGCTGGGTCTGGATGAACTGCGCGCCGGCGACGATTTTCTTCGCCAGCCGGTAGGGCCGATACTCATAGGGCGGTGCGAACGGGTTCTCTACTGCGCCGATGAAGAAATCAGGCGCCTTTTTGGGTATCTGCTTGCCGTTCTCGAAGACCTGGTTGTCGCGCATCATGCGAGCGATGCGCAGCAGGTTCACCGAGTCGAGATCGTAGACCGGTTTGCACTGTGGGTGATCGCCCCAGATAGGGTGATCGCCGCTCAGGCATAGAACGGTGCTGATGCCGAACACGGATGCGCCCAGCATGTCTCCCTGTATGCCCAGCCGGTTGCGGTCGCGGCAGGTGAACTGCACTACCGGCTCCATGCCTGCCTGCTTGAGCATGATGCTGACCGCCAGGCTGGAGACGTGCACCATGGCCGACTGGTTATCGGTCACGTTATAGGCGTCACCGTAGCCTTTGAGCGTGGTGATCTCCCGCTGGATGGCCTCGATGTTTGGGCCGACCGGCGGCGAAACCTCGACGCAGACAGGGAACAGCCCGGCGTTGATGACCTTCGCCAGGTTGCTGCTGGTGCCCGTGAGACCGGTCCTGATGAGCGCCGGAGGCGCGACGAGCGGTGTCGGAGCATTCATTTGGCCTCCTCCAGCGCCTCATCGGCGTAGCGAACGGCAATGTCGGTGCCGGTCGGAATCTGATCGCGGCCAAGGGAATATGTGACCCATGACGCTTGACCCTTCAGGCGCCAGTCCACGGGCGGGTTGAGCCGGAGGATCTCGTGGTTGTAGGGCGTCTTCTTGGATCGTTCAACCCCCTTGACCCAGACGCAGTCCATTTCCGGCTTGACCTCGCACTTGCCGTTCAACCGCACACCCCCGCAGGGCCCATTGCGAAGCGTCTTCGGGCAGTTCATCGGACAGGTCATGCCATTGTAGTGCAGCATGCACTGCGCGCAATCCTGGCAGTTGAATAGCAGGCCCTTCACGATTTCCTCGGGCACCTTCACGATCGTCGACGAGCGCTCCATGCCCATACGCGCGAACACTGGCTTGATGCGCCGCAGGGTCCAGGCGGTGGCTTCCCAGGCCCAGACCAATGGAGTCGGGTGATCCTGGAGATAGGTTCGTAGTGACATACGTTGTTTGTCCTCGCTGAGATATAGGCTAACACGCAATACGGGTGACGGCAACGGCTGGCATGCGGCGCCGTCGACCCGTCAAGCCAGACCGTGCTGAAGCTTGAAGGCGCGCACTGTGTTAATCAGCAGCATGGCTACCGTCATCAGTCCCACGCCGCCCGGCACAGGAGTGATGGCACCGGCCACCTCGATTGCCTCGTGAAAGGCTACATCGCCCACGAGGCGAGAGCCGCTCTTCTTGGTCGGATCTGCGATCCGGTTGATACCGACGTCGATCACAGTCGCGCCGGGTTTGATCCAATCTCCGCGGACGAACTCCGGCCTGCCGATGGCAGCGACGACAATATCGGCCCGCCGCACATGGTCAGGCAGGTCCCTGGTCTTGCTGTGGCAAATAGTCACCGTCGCGTCCGCGTTGGTCAGCAATGCCGCTACCGGGACGCCGACGATGTTGCTGCGTCCCACCACCACGGCTTCGGAACCGGCGATCGGGATGCCGCACCGCTTCAGCATCTCGATACAGCCGTTTGGCGTGCACGGGATGAACTTTGGGGTGCGCCCCTTCATCACCAGTTGACCGATGTTCATCGGATGGAAGCCATCCACATCCTTGTTGAGACTGATGAGGTCGAGCACGGCCTGTTCGTCCAGACCTTTGGGCAACGGGAGTTGCACCAGGATCCCGTTAACGGCCGGGTCGGCGTTGAGCGATCGGACCACCTCCTCGAGCTCAACCTGGCTCGTGGTGGCGGGCAGCCGGTGGGTGATAGAGCCCATGCCGGCTTCCTCGCACGCCTTGCCCTTCGAGCTTACGTAGGTCTGGGAGGCGGGATTCTCCCCGACGAGCACGGCCGCCAGGGTGGGCACCAGTCCCGTCTGTGCCTTTAGTCGTGCCGTCTCCTCTGCGGCCTCGCGGCGAACGGCCTCGGCAATGACCTTCCCGTCGATCAATGTGGCTGTCATGGCTCTCTCCTTAGCAGGCTTCGCATTTCAACAAGTATTCGTATGCATTCAGCGCCGCCTTAGCACCCTCGCCGATGGCGATGACCACCTGTTCGGACGGAAGGTTGGTCACGTCCCCGGCTGCGAAAAGGCCCGGCACGCTGGTCTCCGCGTCACGGTTGACGACCACCCGGCCTTCGTCATCCACTTCAGCCCAACCCTTCACAAGCTCGGCGTGCGGCTTCAGGCCCAATTCGACGAAGATCGCGCTCACTTCCAGCGCTCGCTGCTCACCCGACGGCCCCCTGACCAGCAGCCGACGCGCCGATGTGTCGCCCTCAACCGCCACCGGCTCCCAGTTCTCGAGCAGCGTTACATGTTCGGCTGCCCGTACTTTCCTGCCCAGATACGTGTCCAACTCGCCATGGGTGGGAGCAACAAGGTAGAGCTGCCGGGCAATTTGCGTGAGCTCGGCCGCCGCGCGCAGCGCGATGGCGCCGGCACCGACGAGCGCCACGTCCTTGCCGAGGAAGAGCGGCGCATAGCTCACCGTCGAGTATCCCACACCGCGCAGGAAAAAACGATCGGCGCCCGGGACCGTCAGACGAACGGCGTCGGCTCCGGTGGCCAGGATAACGGCCTTCGCTTCGAGCTGGCGGCCGGAGGCGGTAGTGACGGCAAAACGGTCACCGGTCCTTTCGATCCTGGTCACCTTCTCGAAGATGCGGGCGAAATCCAGGTACTCGATCTCATGGCTGAAGCGACGCACCAGGTCAGCGCCGTCGATGACTTGATAGGTATCCTGACCCTCGATGACCATGTGGGAGCCGGACTTTCCGCCAAGGTCTGGGCTAATGAGCAGACAGTTCAAGCGCTTGCGGATGGCGTACACTGCAGCGGTCAGCCCTGCCGGCCCGCCGCCAATAATGATCAGGTCATTCATGGGATTCTCCTTTGAAAGCGCATGACGTTTGAAGGTCACATTTCACGGATCACCCCGCAGGCGGCTCGGCGATCAAACCCTCTGTCATCATGGTCTCCGTTAGCTTCCGCGAGCGCAGGATCATGTCGGCGGCATGCCCGAACAGCTGCTCGGCCGACATCGTCAGCCGAGCGATGCCCTGCTCCTGCGCCTTCATGCCGACGGCCACCGCCTCGCGGGCGTACACCTCCCATTCGACCATGGTCGGCAGGATGCACTGCGGATCGAGCCCACTGTCGGGCGCTGCGCCGGCCAGCGCCTCGGCAGCCGCCACGCACATTTCATCAGTGATCGTGCGCGCCCGCACATCGAGCGTGCCGCGAAAGATGCCGGGGAAGCCCAGCGAATTGTTGACCTGGTTCGCGAAGTCCGAACGGCCGGTGGCCACGATACGGGCGCCGGCAGCCTCGGCTTCCCAGGGCCAAATCTCGGGAACCGGGTTCGCACAGGCAAAGACGATCGCATCCTGCGCCATCGCGCCGATCCACTCCGGTTTGATCGTGCTCGGGCCCGGCTTGCTGAGCGCAATGCAGACATCCGCCCCTACCAGCGCCTCGGCGATGTTACCCTTGCGGCCCTCCGCATTCGTCGCCTGGCAGAGACGCCACTTGTCCACGTACTCGGCGCGGCGCAGGAAGATATCCTGGCGATCGCGGTGCAGGATTCCCTGGCTGTCAACCACCATCGCCTTGGCGGGGTCTACCCCCGCTTTGAAGCACAGGCGGGTGATCGCCACGTTGGACGCCCCCGAGCCGATGAAGACCACGCGTACCTCGCCGATCGGCTTGCCGACGATCTTCAAAGCGTTCAGGAGCCCGGCCAGCGTCACGGTCGCCGTGCCCTGCTGGTCGTCGTGCCACATGGGGATTTCGGCCTTCTCCCGCAGCGTGTCCAGGATGCGGAAGCACTTGGGTTGCGAGATATCCTCCAGGTTGACGCCCCCGAAGGCCGGCTGCAGCATCAGCGTGATCCGGATGATCTCGTCCGGGTCCTTGGTGTCGAGCATGATCGGCACCGCGTCCACCCCACCCAACCATTTGAAGAGGAGCGCCTTGCCCTCCATCACCGGCAGGCCGGCCTTCGGCCCGATATCCCCCAGCCCCAGAACGCGCGTGCCATCCGAGACCACCGCCACGGTGTTCCACTTGTTGGTGTGGTCGTACACCAACTCGGGGTCTTTCTCGATAGCCCGGCATGGGGCTGCGACGCCCGGGGTATACCAGATCGCAAAATCGTCCAGCGAACGGATGCACACCTTGATCCCGGTCTCGATCTTGCCGCGGTAGAACGGGTGCAACTGCATGGCGTCGGCCGATGGCTTCTGCGCCCTGGCCAGCATCTGCTGCACGTTCGGAGCTTCCTTCGATGTGTCCATGCCGCGCCTCCTTGCGCGCCGCCCGGCTCCCGTTAGACCCGCAGGTATGAATCCGCATAGATGACTTTGTTAAGCAGGATTTGCACTGTCTTCCAGATCTCGGCCTGCGCCGGATCTTTCATGTCCACTGCCCTCGGGCTCAATTCCTCCTGGGCTGCGGTGGCATCGTGAAGGGCGAGCAGAAGCCGGCCCAGCGCGGTTCGCTCGTCCCTTTGCTCGACGATACGGATAAACTCGTTTTGCGCGGCATCCAGCGGGTCGGCAATCATCGTATTCAGCCCCGCGGCCATCAGCATGACGCAGTAAACGCGGTTGATCAGGGGGCGCATCTCATTCGGCACAGCATTCGACACGTTGCTCAGGCCTACCTGCACGCCGGGCGGCGGGTCGCCGGCAACCTGCAGGATGCGAACGGCCTCGATGCATTGCGGCACGAACTCCTGGCAGCCGCTGACCGTAAGGACCAGCGGATCTACCAGGAGGTCGGTGATGGGCAGGCCGACCTCTTCGGCACGCGGCAGCAGCTTTTCGAGCGCGATATTGACGCGTGCCTCAGCGCTGACGGGAATGCCACTGGCCTCCATGGTGAGCGCAATGAGCCGGGTGTTGTACTTCTTGGCCACCAGCGGCACTTTCTCCAGCCGCTCCACCTCTGCGGAGGTCGAATTGATGATCGGCTGTTGCTTGCAGACCTTGCAGGCCTCCTCGATCGCCGCCAAATTGGTGGTGTCAAGACTGAGCGGAACGTCGACCACTTCCTGCACAGTATGCACCAACCAGGGCAGGATTTCGTGCCCCATCTTCTTCTGCGGGCCGATGTTGAGGTCAAGGGCCCAGGCGCCAGCCTCGACTTGCCGCACAGCTACATCCTGGAAATACCGTTTGTCGCGGTTGGCGATCGCCTCCTTGACCTTGGGCGCCATGATGTGGATGTTCTCACCGATAATTCTCATGACAGATCCTCCTTTGGACAGGTGCTCCTCACACGTAGTCGAGTGCTTCCCTGGCTTCTTTGCGAACCACATACGCGCGATCCCAGTCGAAGTGCTCATCTTCGCCGAGAATGCGATGCAGCGTGACCTTGGCTTGCCGTAACTCCTCCGGCGTCAGGTGACCGTAGCGGGCCAGCTTGCCCAGGCTTCGAACTGCCTTAGATCGCACACCGGCATTCGGATCGGCCAGGTTTCTCCTCAGCCTATCGACCAATGCAGCGCGCAGATCATCCGGCAGGGCACCCACGGGTATCGACTCCGCGAACTTGCCGATGGCGCGGGTTGCGCTATCGCGGAGCTCAAGGTCGGGCGCGCCGGCTGCGTCGAGCGCAACCGGGACCGCCTCGATGATCTGAGGCGCTTTGACTTTGCCCAAGGCATAGAGTATGAACGCGTGACAGGTCGTTTCAGGACACGAACGGTATTCCGCCATCAACGGGCCGATAGCCGGAGCGCCCATCCAACCTAGCGCCTGGGCGATGGCCATCTGCGCCTTCACATCGCCCCCTTCGAGGTTCTGGATCAGCGTCGGGATAACCCAGGGCCCCAGCCCGGCCACCAGTACGATGGCTTCCTCAAGGGCGGGCACGAGGTCCGGACGATCCAGCGGATCGATATAGAAGAGGGCAGAAACCATCTCAAAGAGCTCCCCGGACTCAGCCGCGCTGGCCTCGGGGATCTGCGCCCTGGCCATCGCCAGCCCGCGCGCGACCTCGTCCGGATTGGGGCTGCTGAGATGCGTCTCGATCGTGCTGCGTACATCCTTTTGCATGATAACTGCCCTTCTCGCCGTGTTCCCTCCGCCCAGATCCGAGCGCAGCGTCAGCCCAGCAGGCTTCCGGCGATCTTTTCGACCGACTGGCTCACTGGGGCGTCGGCGGGAAGCTCCGCCAGGGGACGGCCATTGCCGTCGAACTCCGCGAGCTGCGGGTCGTAGGGGATCACGGCCAGCAACGGAACGCCGATTTCCTCAGCCTTGATGCGGAGCGCCTCGGGCAAGATGCCCCCGACGCGGTTTACGATCAAATAGGTATGGCGGACGTTGATCTCAAGCTCGCGGCTGAGGGCGAGCATTGCCTCGGCGGCGACCATGCCGCGCAGGCTCGCATCGCTAACCAGGAGTAAGTAATCCACGTCGCGTGTCGTTCGCCTGCTGAGGTGCTCCATGCCCGCCTCGTTGTCCATGACGACAAAGTCGTAGCCGGCGTTGATCCCGTCGATGATACTGCGAAGCATATGGTTGGCGGCGCAGTAACAGCCCTGGCCTTCCGGCCGGCCCATCGCCAGCAGGTCAAAGTCTTGCCCTTCCTCCACCGCCATACGGACGGCATAGCTCAGCCAATCGGTCCGGGACATGCCGGGCTGAACATTCTCGCGCGAGTCCTCGCGGATGTCGCCGACGGTCTGGTTTAGCGGCAGGCCAAGCACCAGGTGCAGGTTGCTGCTGGGGTCGGCATCGATAGCCAGGATCTTGCCTTGCGTGTGCTGGACCAGATAGCGCACGAGCAGGCCAGAAAGGGTTGTTTTGCCGGTTCCGCCCTTGCCCGCCACTGCGATCGTAACGGTCATTCAACGCTCCATCAGAACTCTTCGGATGATTGCCTCAGATAGCGGGTCAGGATCACCAGATCCATGGTTTCGCCGTCCGACGTCATGAATTGATCTCGCAGAACACACTGGCGCTCGAAACCCAGGCGTTCAAAACCGTGGATGACCTTGGGCTGGCTTTCGACGATCTCGGCGACCAGTTGGTGCAGACCGAGCTTCCGGGCAATCTCGATCTGGGCCTTAAGCATGGCCGCGCCGATGCCGCGCAGGCGAAACTCTTTGGCCAGGAAGATTCGGATCTCGGCAACATGCCGGGTGTATCCTTTGCCGAGATGAAGGGTTGAATTGCCCACGAGCTGATCCCCTACCACGGCAACCAGGGGAAAGACGCGGGCATAATTCACATCGTCGGCCCAACTGGCCACCAGAGTAGAATCGGCTACGTTGCTGCGAAAGAACTGCAACTCATCGGACGGAAGAGAAGCGAAGAGCGCCAACAACGCGTCGCGGTCTCTTGGGATCAATGGCCGCAACAAGACCCGCAGCCCATCCGGCAGGGTGATCAGATGCCGGTAACTGATGAGCTGCTCAACTGACACCGAGGCTGTACCCATGCAATTCCTCCTGTCTGCCGTGAGGTGCGACATTTCGAAATGACAGAGCGGTGCAACGCTGATCGGCTCGGGCAGGTTCTAAGCACGTGTGGCCAGGACGGCCTCAACCGACGGGAACTGGACCAGATCGGTATGAGGCAGGAATAGCGCTGATGTAAAGGCGTCGTAGAAACTGTTGTCGGCCGATAGCTCAAGATAAGTCATCATGCCGGCGATATCCGCGAGGTGGGCACGGACGTCACGGCGCAACAGCGTCATGTAGGCGCCACGGATGGCGGTATTGCCGAGAAAGCGGAAGCGATCCCACGGCGATACGCTGGCGGGCGGGGCCGGCAGATCTGGCAACAGACCGATCTGAACGGCCTTCTCAACGTTGATGTATTGGCCGAACGACCCGCCGATCAGCATGCGAGATACGTCTGCCAGCTCTACACCGATACTCTGGGCCAGGATCGTGAAACCCGCATAGATCGCAGCCTTGGCGCGCATCAGGTTGTCGATGTCCACTTTGGTCAGGACGATGTCACGTCCATGGGCCGTTTCCTCGGCCCTGGCAACGACGTATTCCGGGCCGTGCGCGCCCTCCCGCACGCGTCGCCGTCCGTCCGAGCCGGGGAGGAGATCCAGGTTCAAACTACCCCGCTTGTCCACTACGCCGGCGACGAACATCTCTGCCAGGAGCGAGAGAAGCCCGGAACCGCAGAGGCCGAGCGGGCGGGTGTCGCCCCGTCCGATGACCCGGTAAGTAGGTTCGTAGGTCTCGCTGTTGATCCAGACCTCTTCGATGGCGCCTACGGTCGCACGCATGCCGTGTTCCACGCCGGCGCCTTCGAACGCCGGGCCGGCTGAGCACGCACAGGTGATCAGCCAATCGGCATTGCCGAGAACCATCTCCCCATTGGTGCCCACGTCGATGAACAGGGTGAGATCGGGCGTCTCGTCCATACGCGTGCTCAGTACGCCTGCGGTGATGTCGGAGCCCACATAGCTCGCCACGCCCGGTAAGCAGTCTACCACAGCCCGGGGGTGGGCAGCCAGTCCTAATTCGCCGGCACTCAGTATCGGCACATGGTTCACCACGGGCACATATGGGGTCAGGCGGATCGGCTCCGGCGGGATGGCCAGCAATAGGTGGATCATCGTCGTGTTGCCGGCGATCGTCAGCTTGAACACCTCCTCCGTAGCGGCGCCGACCTTCTCACAGGCGGCGGCCAGAAGGCGATTGATCGTTTCGACGACCAGGCGCTGCATCTCGACCAGGTTGCCCGGCGCGCGGGGGTTGCTGGCATAGATGATGCGCGAGATAACGTCCTCACCGCGTGCGATCTGGCCGTTGTAGTCGCCTGTCTGGGCCAGTACTTCGCCCGTGGTCAGATCGACCAGCCACACGGTCACAGTCGTTGTGCCGATATCGATTGCCGCGCCCAGGTTGCGTTCGGTCTGATCGCCTGGCAGAACCGCCAGGACCTGGGACGGGCCATCCGGCTGGTCCCACGTGTCCGACGAAACAACTACAGTCACATCCCACGGAGCTGGCGCTTCATTCCACTCAAAATCCACGCCTGGGGCGGGTTCCATTCCGTTCCCGCGCGTGGAAGCGACCGGGACCGGTCTTCCCGAGTTCTGCCCGCGAAGGACCTGCCCTAGACTTTGAAGGGCAACGAGGCTTACCAGCGGCGAACGCACGCCCAGGCGGGCCAGCTCACGGGTCACCCGCGACCAGTCGTCGGTTTGGTCTGCCAGATCGGGCGGCTCCAGATGCAGCGCATAGCGCTGGATCGTCTGGTGGAGGCCGGGATCATAGTCAAACGGTACCTCGACGCGAGCGGCCGTCTTTTGAGTGATCAGCCTGCGCTCGATCGCCTCTTGAGGCGGGATGGTTACCCAGGCATCCCCTTCAAGCACCGTTTGGCAAGCGAGGGCATAGCCCGCCGCCACATCGTCCGGCGACAGACGGACGGTAGAACGGCGTCGTACGGCGCTTCGCTCATCTGCGACTACTGCACAGCGACCGCACCGCCCCTGGCCGCCGCACGGCTGGTTCAGGTCAAAGCCGGCCAGACGCGCCGCATCCGTCAGCAAAGTCCCGCTGGGAACCGTGACGGCGACATCGCCGGGTTCGAAATGAACGGTGAACATCAACCGATATTCCAGAGGCTGTCGTCGCTCAAGAAGCGATGCATATCGGCGGCGGCACGCTTGCCGGCGCCCATCGCACTGATGACCGTGGCCGCTCCGGTGACGACGTCGCCTCCTGCCCAGACGCCCGGTTTGGTTGTCCGGCCGGTGTCAGGATCCGCCACGGTGGTGCCGTGCTTGGTTCGCTCCAAGCCTACGGCGTTGTTGAAGACGATCGGGTTCGGGCTGGTGCCAAGCGCCATGACAACCGTATCGACCGGCATCTCGAATTCGGAGCCTTCGATAGGAATAGGCGAGCGGCGTCCCGAGGCGTCCGGCTCGCCCAATTGCATGCGGATGCAGCGCATCGCTCGAACGCGGCCGTTCTCATCGCCGAGGATCGCAACCGGGTTGGTGAGGAAGTCGCAGATCACACCCTCTTCGACAGCATGATGGAATTCCTCTTCGCGTGCCGGTACCTCATCACGCGACCGGCGGTAGACAATATGGGCTTCGCTCGGGCTGCTTCCGTTATCGTGGCTGTGCAGCGAGTGCAACGTCTGCAAGCGGAGGCTGCTGCGGGCAGCGTCCATCGCCACGTTGCCGGCGCCGATTACGGCCACGCGCTTGCCTACCTTCACCGGCGTGTCGTATTCCGGAAAACGATACCCTTTCATGAGATTGACGCGGGTCAGGAACTCGTTGGCCGACATCACGCCATTCAGGTTGATCCCAGGGATGCGCATGAAAGACGGAAGCCCTGCCCCAGTGCCCAGAAAGACCGCGTCGTACTCATCGAGCAGTTCGTCGAGCGTGTATGTATTCCCGATGACATGATCGGTGCGCACCTCGATGCCCAGGCAATCCGCCGCGACCCGGATCTCGTCGTGAATGATGCTCTTGGGCAGCCGGAATTCAGGAATGCCGTAGACCAGGACGCCGCCCGGCACGTGCAGCGATTCGAAGATGGTCACTTTGTGGCCCAGCAGCGCCAGATCCACGGCGCAGGTCAGCCCTGCCGGCCCTGAACCTACCACGGCCACCTTCCGGCCGCTGGACGGGGCGGCCACGGGCGGGCAGGTATGCTCCAACAACTCGAAGTCACCGACATACCGCTCCAACCGCCCGATGGCGACCGGCTGGCCCTTTTTGCCGAGCACGCAAGCGGCTTCGCATTGCGACTCTTGTGGGCATACGCGGCCGCAAATCGCCGGTAGGTTGTTCTTCGCCTTCATCGCCTGCACCGAGCCGGGCAGATCACCATCGCGCAGGGCCTTAATGAACTGCGGAATCTGCACCCCAACCGGACAGCCATCCACACAGCGCGGTTTCGCGCATTGAAGACAGCGCTCCGATTCCAACTGGGCCAGCTCAGGGGTGAAGCCCAGGGCGACTTCCTCGAAATTGCCTGCCCGCACCTCAGGGGCCTGGACCGGCATGCCCTGCCGGGAGATGGCCATACGTTCTTTCTGGGTCAGCGGTGTCATGCAGGACCTCCGGCGGCCGGCACGCCCTCAAGATTGCACACATGGGCAGCGCTCTCACGCTGCTCGTCCCAGTGCCTGACCGCGGCCTGCTCTTCATCCCGATAGAACTGGACACGCGACAGGAGATTGCTCCAATCGACCTTGTGCCCGTCGAACTCCGGCCCGTCGACACAAACGAACTTCGCGCCGTCCGTCATGGCCACTCGGCAGCCGCCGCACATGCCCGTGCCGTCGATCATAATCGTATTCAGGCTGACGATCGTCGCGACGTTGAACGGCTGCGTGGTCGATGCGACGAATTTCATCATTATGGTGGGACCAATGGCCCACACCTTGGCGATCTGCCCCACCCGCTCCGTCAGCAGCTCCTTGAGCGGCTCGGTCACCAGCGCCTTGCGGCCGTACGAGCCGTCGTCGGTACAAACCACCAGCTCGTCGGAGACGGCGCGCATCCGGTCTTCCCAGAAGAGCAGGCTCTTGTTGCGGGCGCCGATAATCGAAATCACGTGGTTCCCCGCTTCCTTCAGGGAGCGCGCGATGGGAAACACCGGTGCGATGCCCACACCGCCCGCCACACATGCCACCGTACCGTAGTTCTCGATTTCGGTCGGATGCCCCAGCGGCCCTGCCACCGAGTAGAAGCTCTGGCCAGGCAGCATGGTGCCCATCTGCAGGGTGGACTTTCCCACTTCCTGAAAGATCAGCGTGATGGTACCGGCCTGCCGGTCGTAGTCCGCGATCGTGAGCGGGACACGCTCTCCTTGCGCATCGCAGATCACGATCACGAACTGACCGGGCTGGGCCTTCCGAGCGACGTGAGGCGCCTCGACCACCATCAGCTTGGTCACGTCACTCAGGACCTGTTTCTCCAAAATCGTGTACATGCTCAGTTTCCTCAGCTTGGCCCCAATGAGATGCTGACAAAGTATGGGGCGCCTAGTCCAGAGTACATCTATTGCCGCGTCCTGACCATGACGCGCATCAGTATTGCGACTTTACATGTGCGTTTTTTCACTTGTAGTCGACATCACCGCAGAGATTCGTTGCCGGGCCAACATCAGGGAGGAACCCGGCAGCGAGCTTCAGGTCACCAGGTCGTCTTAAGGTATCTGGGCAGGTCCACGGCCTCGCGAGGGCCGACCTTGATCTCCCAACCGGGCAGCTCCTCTTCCAATTCGCCCATCAGGACTGCCACGTGTCCCGGGATGACCACCCGCTTGTGGCTGACCTTATCGGCGATGCCCGTGCCCTTGACCGTCTTGGCGATCTTCTCGGCATCGAACTTGCCGGCGGCCCACGCGGTCAGCACGCTCATGCCTTCTGCATCGGCGACCAGAAGCCAGCACGACATGCCGCTGCTTTCCATCTCGTTGGCGACCGCGAAGTAGGTGATCGAGAAGTTAGTGGTCACCATCACCGGATCCGCCGGCCCGGGCTTGTTGATCGGGTACACGCCGGGTTCGACTTGGATCGGCTTCTGCGGGTCGGTGAAAATATTCTGGCGCATCACCAGCAAGGGGTAGACTGATGCCGGGTCAAAGCGGCTGAGCACCACGAGTCCTGCGTACTTGGCCACCTGCTGCCCCGCCAGCAGCACTTCCATCTCGGGGTTGCCCGCGCCAAGATAGGGGAAGGTGATCACCGGATAGCCCACTGCCCGCACGTTCTTCTTCAGCGCAAGGCGGCGAATCTGCGTCAGTGCGGCCAACGAACTGCTGAAGCCCCGCTGGACCGGGTCGAGGACCAGGTCCTCAATGCCCGCAGCTGCCAGTTTCTCGGTCAGATCGGCCAGGCCGGCGATCGAGTCGGCGCGCACGACCAGCGGCGCTTGATGCTCTTTGGCGAGCTTGGCCATCGCTTCCCAGTTCTGAGCGGTTGCGGCGCATAACAGCGGCTTCACGCCGTCTGCCTTCGCCAGGCCTGCGGCCATCACTGCCGGATCCTCGGTGATGAGCACCAGCGGCATGTCGCAGACGCCCCGGACCTCAGCCACCGCCGCCGCGAAGGCAGCGGCATCCCCGGTCGCCGCTTCCACGGCCAGGCCGTCCACATGCAGCCCGATGCCGACATAGTCAACCTTGTAGCTCCCCACGGCCTTCGCCAGGGATGCAATGTCGTCCGGCGCCAGGGTGTCCGGCACGCGAATCAGAAGCCCTGTCGGGTGATAGAAGGCCTTTTCGTGGCGGAAGAGGACCGTTTCGTTGCCGGCCTCGATTCTGTGCCCATTGGCAGAAAGGGTGATCAGGCGGATGGGCGGCGCTGCCGCGGCCGACAATTTCGCTTTGGAGTCGTCACTGACATAGGGACACGCGGACAATTCGGCCTGCTTGGCCGCCAGCTTCATCGCGAACGCCAGGCAGGTGGGGAAACCGCACTCCTTGCAGTTGGTGCGCGGCAGAAGCTTGTAGATGTCAAGACCTGAAAGGGCCATGTTATCCTCCTGTGTGTGAGCAGATCCGGCCGAGGGCCGGGATCTAGGCGGCCATCAACTCGCCAATCATCTGCTTGACCCTTGCGACGGCCTCGGGATGGCGCATAGCCACCACGTCGGCGCCCGATTCGATGAGCGTCATCGCCGTCACGGCCTCCCAGTTGATCGCCCGCCGCGTCCAATCACCCCAGGCAGCAGGCACACCCTCGCCGACGCGCGCTTCCTTGCTGCGCCAGGCTTCCTCGCCGGGTGTGACGATCATAGGCTGTTGAGTCATCCCGTCACCTTGAAGAGCTGCCAGGCGCAGGCGCTCCATGACGCTGTAGCCGTATTCCATGCCGTAGCCCAGGGCGCCGGTCGTCGGATCCATGACGATGCGCTCGAGCGGAAGGCCCATGTCGCTGATCAGGATGATCAGCTGTTTCGCCAGATTCACGTCCATCGGGGTCCGGCTCGTGATGAGATGGCCGTGAGCCAGCGCGGCGGCGACGATTGTACGGTAATTCTTGTCCTCGCAGGGGCCCAGGACCAGCCTCTCCCCGACCCCTTCCTCAGCGACGGCGACAAGGAGCTCGTTGTCCAGCTCAGCCTGGCCCGGGCCAAGGACGACGAGCGGCAGCCCGGTGGCGCCCAGCACTGACCGCGAAACCTGCCGTGCCCGGGTGGCGGTCATCCGTTGGCCAGCGTTGTCGGTAGCCATCAGCTGGAGCAAAATCAGGTCCGCACCGGTGGCCGCAGCAGCCTTTGCCCAAGCGGCAGGATCGCCCAGAACCTCGCCCCAGGCCTGGACGAGCGGTGCTGGCCATTCCCCACTGGGATCACTGCTGCGGACCTCGATCGCGATCTGGGGCCGGTGCGGGACCTTGCCTTCAAATCCGAGGAACGGCAAAGTATTCGCGCCACCGATCGTAACCGTGTGGCTCCGCGTGCCGCCTTCGGCTGCGGTCGCTCCCAGCGTGATCTCGCGTAGGCTGCCTGCCCACTTCTCGACTGGAACTTCAATTGCTACGGCCATAAGAAGACCTCCCTTGCATGGTGCCTGCTGATGCGTTATGGCTGACGGAAGACCCGCTGTACTTGCGCTCTACCAGTACCGCTCGACATGTATCTCGCCCGGCTCCTTCTTGGTGTGTTCCTTGAAGCCCTCGCGGCCCAGCATCTCCTCGACGCTGTCGATCATTGCCGGGCTGCCGCAGAGGAAAACATGCGTATGGTCAGGCGCCGGATGGAAGCCCCACACCTGATCTACGGTACCGCCCGTCCAGAGGTCTTGAACGTAGCCGGTCGGGCCCATCCAGGGCGCCGGCTCCTGCTCGGGCCGGCTGATCACTGGGACATACGTGAAGTTGCGGCACAAATGCTGCAGAGTCATCAACTCGGAACGGTAGCCCAGATCCCAAGAGTGGCGCGCCCCGTGCAGCACTATGAAGCGCCTCGGGCCGGCACAGGCAAGATAGGTTGTCAGCATGCTCATATAAGGCGCAAGGCCGGTGCCGGTGGCGATCAGGACGACGTTCGCATCGTCAGGCATCTGCGAGAAGGTGAACATGCCGGCGATCTTGGGGCCCAGCCACAGATGGTCCCCGATATTGAGCGAAAAGAGACGCGGCGTCAGGGCGCCAGTCGTAACTAGCGCGACATAAAACTCGATGTATTCGCGGGTGAGTGACGATGAGGCGATGGAGTAGGCGCGCCGGATCAACTTGTCCGGGTCCGAGGGTTTCTCTTCGGGCTCCGATAGAGCGCAGCGCGGCACCGACCCGGGCACCCCAATCACCGCGAACTGGCCGGGTTCGAACTCGGGCAACGGCCAGCCATCGGCAACAACCCGCAGGATCATCAACCACGGCGATATCTCGTTGCGCAAGGCGACAATGGCATTGAGCTTCAGATCGGCCACAGCGACGCTCCACTGGTTGACCCAAGTCCGGGTTTGAACGCTGCGATTATACCTTGATATCCTCGGGGCTCCTAGTCCAGCGCCTCCTCCGCTACTTCTTCGCAGGCAGCCCATACCGCTGCCGGAAGAGGTCCATGGGCGTCGGCCTTGGAGCGGCGGTGCCCTGCTCCTGCACGTACTGTGGGCCCGCCAGCGCTCGTAGCAGGTCGCGCCAACTCAACACAGATGCCGGCCAAGCGCGCCCGCCGGCGTGATGAAGGAAGAAGACATGGTCTGCGCCGTGGTCGGCCATGATCTGAGCGGCTGCAGCCAGGGGGATGTCGGATGGGCAGTCCAGGATGCGCTCGTCCATAATGTCGGCGGCCGTCAGGACCGGGGCATCCTCCGAGCTATTGGCGACACGCAGGTAGGCGCGGGCCAGACAGGCTTCGTTGATCCACCCGCGTGCGTCACCGTCCTCGTCCAGGACCACCAACGCGCTGGCGGCCTGGTCGATCATCAGGGCGGCTACCTGAGCCACCGGATCTTCAGGCCGGCAGGTGGGCACGCCGATGCGCATAACATCTCGAACGAGAAGGGGCTCTGACATGCGTTGGTTGCTCCAGTGTGGTGACGGAGGGCGAGAAGAGAAGCCCACCCTCCGTCATCCACCGCATCCTCAGAAGATCGGGTCCATCATCAGGGCAGGATGCCCCGTCGATTCCAGGTGAGCGAGCAAGCCGTCGACATCTGTGCAGACCGTCTCGTCGGCGATCTTGCCGATCAGATCTGGATCGCCCGCGCGTTCGGCTACTTCCCGGAGCTCGGACACCATCGTCTGCTTCAGCACGCTCGACATCCAGACCACCCGCTTAAACCCGCCGTCGGCCGAGATGAACTTGGGGCTGGTAAGGTAGTACTTCCCCACGCCCATCACGCCCGGGGTTTGCAGGCCGCCGCCGGCCACGCCGGCCAGGGTGCTGAAGGTCATCCCGGCTGGGGTCATGCTGGTATCCTCACGGCTGACCACCATTACCCCGTTGGCTTCCGGCACGAGCATCACGATGCACTCAAAGCAGCCGCAGGCCGTCATCGGGCTGGTCATGATCGAATACATCGACACTTCCTGCACCGAGCCCTGGGACTTCTGCTGGGCGATCTCGTTCAGGCCGGTGTAGATCCCCTTGACGCGATCCACCGGTGAGCCCTTACGAATCGGCTGGTTCGGCCCGGTGGGGTTGATCTCGAAACTGGCCTTGCAGTCCAGCCAGTTGTAAGCGCCACAGAGGCCGAGGCGCTGCGGGCTGACCAGGCAGATGTGCGTCGGTGCGAAGCTCTGACACAGCGTGCAGGTGTAGAATTCGTCCACGGTCTCATCGGTCAGGTCGGCCAGGCGCCGGTTGCGGAAGTCGTAGGCCGAGCGCGCCTTGTCGAGCCATTCGTGGAACAGCGCCGGCTCGGTGATGATCTTGACCTGCACCTTGTCGACGATGGCGCCGAAATCGGCCTGAAGACGCGCGTTGACGATGTCGCCGAAATGGCGCAGGTCAAAGCCCTTCTCGGCGGCCGCCTTGCTGATGCGAATCCAGGTGATGTCGCGCTGGCCGATGTGCTGGATGCCGCTGGCTCCGTTGGTGAAGTAGTGGACCTGGCGCTCGAGCACAGGCTCGAAATCGCTCTGCATCTTGCGGCCGGCTACCTCGATCAGGATGCCCATGTCCATGGCGGCGCCGACCGGCAACTCGTCGAAACCGGGACCGATGACCTCGACCTTCCCGTTCTCCACCTGGTCCATGTCCACCATGCGCAGGTATTCGAAAGCGCGGCTATACTTGCCACCGAACTCCACGCGCATGTCGGCCTTGCGCACGACTTCGCCCTCGAACGCCGAACCATAGGGCACCGGCACCGGCACGTCAGTCACCTTTACCTTGACGCCGCGCGTCTCGATGCACTGCTGTACGATCTTCTCGGCCCGCTCCAGGTCGTCCTTCCCGGGGATCTCATTGAAGGGCATCGAGATGACGTGCTCGTAGGTCGTGACACCGGTCGGGAGGATCTGCGGGATGCGCGTGTCGGCGATAACCGGGAAGCCATAATTGATAGCGCCCGCCGCAGCCGCATATTTCAGGTCGTCGATCTCGCCCAACGCCAGCACAAACGCGAACACGCGCTGCCGGTTGTAGAGCAGGATGTCCTTCGCCTGCCCGCCCTTCAATCCGCCGAACGTGAGGGCCGAACGGGTAGCGAACCCCAGGGCGTAGATCGCCGACAATGTGTCGAGCCCGAACGGCACGATATAGGTGTCGTAACCCATCTCCACCCCCTCTTCCATGAGTTGGTGGATGATGGAGCGGCCGTTGACGTTGCCGGAGAGGAAGATCAGGATGTTGCGCTTCTGGAGTTCACGGATCAGCTTGACGGCGACCTCGTTGCTCTTGGCCGCGCCGACGATCGCCGCGAAGCCCGGCATGCGGCCATCCACGAGCTGAATGCCCCAAGCGCGCAGTTGGATGTCATCGATAGGACCGTTCAGCCGGCCGTTGCCGTTGCCCTCGGCCTTACCATCCGGGCTGGTGAAGCTTCCCCCGGCGGCGTGGAACCCCGGCAACACCTGCGGCTCGTCACCGTAGATGAAACGCACGGCTTCGATGATCTCGGCGGCCAGGAGTGTCGCCATGCCGCTGTCGAGGGTCTCGCCCAGGTAAGGGGTCCAGCACTGGGCAGAGGGCAGCGGGTGCAGGAGATCCTTGGCATGCTCCAGCACCGGCACCATGCCCTCCAGCGTCGTGACCTCGCGCCCGGTCATGCCGAGCATCACCGGCAGATAGTACGCGGTGTTGGGGAAGGCCACCGGGGTCTGCGGCCCGCGCTCGGCGAGCGCGCGGGTCAGCAGTTCTTCGGCTTCGTTGACGATAAGGTTCGCGCCGCGGATGGCGCGCGTGGCGATGTAACGTGACATTTCTTAGCGACCTCCGTCTAACCGTACAGCTCTGCCATTTGCTGCTCCAGCGGTTGGCCCAGGAACCCTTCGATCGGCGTGTCGCCGCTTGTGCCGTGGCGGGCCGGGTCGTAGGCCGGCAGCTTGAGCGCGGCGCGCTTCTTGTCGATGTGCTCCAGGGTCCGGCGGACGATCTCCTCGGGCTCGGCTACGAACTCCAGCTTGCCGCCGAACCGTTCTTCCCACTCCTTGGAGAGGATATCGGTTACGCCGTCGGAGAACTCCACCGGCGAGCGGACGCCCATGATGACGTAGGCGCCCGAAGCCGCGGCGTAAGTCGCGATGGCGAGCGCCTTCTCGCTCATCCACTCGGGCGCCAGGCCGACGGCAGGGATATCGCTGATGTCGTCGCCCAGGCCGCCCTCGGTGGCCATCTGGGTAAGGACGGTGAGGATGCGGGTGTTATCGACGCACGAGCCCAGGTGCAACACGGGCGGGATGCCGATCGCCTCACACACTTCGCGCAGGCCGGGGCCGACCTTGTCCAGGCCAGCCTCGCCGCGCAGGAAGCCGTACTTCCCCGCCGCGATCGCGCCACAGCCGGTCGCGACCACAAGGACATCATTCTTGAGCAGCTCGGTGATGACGTCCATGTGTACCTTATCCTGGGTCGTGCCGGGGTTATTGCAACCTACATCGGCGGCCACGCCCCGAATCCGGCCCGTGGCGATGGCCTCGTTCAGCGGGCGGAAAGACGAGCGATAGTAGCCGCCCAGCATGTAGTTGATGTATTCATGGCTGAAACCGGGCACGACCAGCTCGGAAACGTCGGGGATGCGGATCTCGCCGCGGTTGGGGTAGTTGTCGATGGCCCGCTTCACGATGCCCCGGGCGATATCCATGGCGTGATCTTCATCGAATTCGATATGAGTGGCCCCGGACATTTTGACCTTCGGGCTGGTCGTGATGATCTCGGTGTGGAAGTTGCTGGCAACCGTGGTCAGCGACTGCATGATGCACTGGACGTCGACCACCATCGCCTCGACCGCGCCGGTCAGAATGGCCAGCTCCTGGTGCAGGAAATTGCCCGCCGACGGGATGCCCTGCCGCATCATGATCTCGTTAGAGGTGCAGCAAATGCCCGACAGGTTGATGCCTTTCGCGCCCTTGCTCTTGGCGTAGTCGATCAGATCAGGGTCCTGCACTGCTGCCACGACCATCTCGCTTAGCGTCGGTTCGTGGCCGTGAACGATGATGTTGACCTCGTCGTCCTTGAGGACGCCCAGGTTGACCTGGCCCACGCGCGGGCTCGGGGTGCCAAAGAGGATGTCGGAGATATCGGATGCCCACATCGAGCCGCCCCAGCCATTGGCAAGGCCGGTGCGGACGGTGGCCAGGAGGATGTGGCTGGCGTCCTGATCGTCGCCCATGTGCGTCCGATGCAGGATTTCCACCACTTCGCGGTCGATGCCGCGCGGCACCACGCCCTGTTCCCGCCAGATCTTCTGGCGCTTCGGCGGCGCGGTCGAGATATAGCTCAGCTCACCGCGCTGCTGGCCGAATTCGCTGATGGCCTTGTTTGCCACGTCCAGCGCGATCTCATTCACCTTGCGGCCCTTGGTCGGAATCTTGTGCTTCGCGGCAACGGCCAACAGCTTGGCCTCATCGCGGATCTCGTAGCCCTGGGTCTCGCCAAGCGCGGCCGCCTGGAGCGTGAAGGCCAGGTCGCGGCCGTGATCGGAGTGGGACGCCGCGCCGGCAGCTACCGCACGGGCGAAGTTGCGGGCGGCGATCGTGTCGATCGTCGCGCCGCAGACCCCGACCTGCCCCTCTTTGGTCAGGCGGCACGGGCCCATATAGCAGTTCTTACAGCAAATCCCCGACTGACCGCTGCCGATGGGGCACGGTTTTGTGTCTTTGGCGCGGCTGAAAGCAGTTGAGATGCCCATCGCATCGGCATACTCCAGCACCTGACAGGCAGCTGGGTCAATACTCGGGGTTAGCTTGATTTTCGCCATGAGTCATGCTCCTCGTATCAAGATGCTAGAAGCTGTGAGCCGGAAGCGCGGATCCGAAACTGGCAGCAGGATCCAGTTATCACGATCAGCGTTTTGTCTTCAGGTCGCGCTCATCCGTGCGCTGTTGGCGCATACCCAAGCGGAACCAGGCCGGGTCTCGGCCGCCACTTTGTATGGCCACTGGGTGCGCCATCGTTCCGGAGCCGTCGGTCGACACGGCATAGCCGGCCTTGTCAAGCGCCGCCATGATCGCCTCGCGGCCGGTGACAGCCGGGTCATAGGCCAGTGCGACCATGCGAAAGGCGGAACTGGCGATCACATCCTGGACGCCGTTCATCGCGCCCAGCAGGGTTCGCACCTTGAGGACATGATGGTCTGCCCACATATCGGGGACGTTGAGTTGTAGTCTCTCCATAGTCGCTGACGTATCTCCTTTGGCGAGAATGGGCAGCCGCGCGGCTGTGCGGAATTGCGCCGGACTGCCAGGGACTGAGTTCTGACGATCGGAAGATTGGATCAACTCGATGATCTCGCGACGGTGCTCGATATAGAGAGCACAGAAATCGCAGGTGACATCGACCGGTGCGCAACAGCAGGGGCACCCGCTGCATTGCTCCCAGCAAGCGACGGCGCCCTCATGCTTTGCGCAGTCGACACAAGCGACAAGCCAGCCGTTCGGCTTGCCGGTGCCGGCACTCGAAAAGCATTCTTGCCTGATTTGCCAACAAGTTCTCACGACGGCTCTGGTCCTTAACAGAAAGACGCCTGCCCTTCGCGCGCGACACGAAGCGGGCAGGCGTTCACCACCTGTTCGATGTGCAGGCCACCGTCAGCCTGCGGTCTTCTGCAACTAGGAAGATCTTACCATAGGCTGTCCTGGCGTGTCAAACGCGCGGAAACGAAGTTGGCTTTATGCGATTGGCGTCGATAGTGCCGTCTTGCACAAATCTCCGGGCCCTGCAATGACGCCCGTCATGTTGTCGCGACCGGTGAATATCCGCCTTTGCCAATCTCGGCTACCCGGATATACTGGACACTCCGGGACACTCTCGGAAGGAGGCCCGCGCGGTGCGCCCGATCCTGCGGATCGACACCCAGTTGTGCCAGACCTGCTCGACTTGCCAGCCACGCTTGGTGTGTAGAAGCCGGGCAATCGTGCAGTACGAGCGCGGCGATTTGCCCGTCGTCGAGCACAGCAGGTGTCGCGGCTGCCTGGTCTGCATCCGTGCCTGTCCCTTCGCCGCCGTGCGACGCGACGACAGGGCGGCATCCGCGCGTGACAAATGAAGCGATCGGGCGTTGACCACAGGCCCATACTCTGGATATGGTTTCCCCTGCTGGCGGTCCTGCTTTCCGCCGGCGCACCTCCAGGCGTCGGGGCGCAGCAGAGCGGCCCGGCCGCGACTTATCTGCCCCTCATGGGCAAGATGTTCTACGCCGGGACTCCGCCCCTGCTCATCTCGGCAGTGCACTACGATTCCTACTTGACGGGTGAGCCAGACGAGGCCTTCCAGCTCTATAACCCATTGGACAATCCGGTGCCGCTCGAAGGGTGGCAGGTAGACGACGGCCGGCACCGTGTCGCCTTCGGACCCGGCGCGTCCCTGCCAGCCCAAGAGACCATTTGGTGTGCCCGGAGCGCGATCAGTTTTACCCTGACCTTCGGCGTACCCCCAGGCTGCGAGTACGGCGCCGGCAGCAGCCCCGGGGTGCTCAGGCTGTACGGCAGCCCGCTTCAATTCGTCAACACCGGCGGCAGTGTGCGCCTGCTCACATCAGACGGCGCAGTGCAGGACTTGCTGGTTTACGGAACCGGGGATACGAGCGTCGCCGGTTGGCGCGGGCCCGCGGTGAATCCGTACCTGCCCTCGACAAGCTTCGGCCGGGAGGGACAGATCCTCTACAGGAAACTCGACCAACTTACGGGAAGGCCTGGACCAGACACCGGCACTCGCGCTGATTGGGCCTCGGATCCAAACGACGTCATCAACGGACGTAAGGCGCGGTACCCGGGGGGGGATCTCGAGCAGTTCTTCCGGCCGCAAACCTCAGCCGAGAGAGGCAGCCTGCAGATCATCGTTTCGCCGGACAACGCCTATCCCGCACTTTCGAGCTTGCTCGCCGGTGCCCGGCGCAGGATCCGCTTCGAAGGCTTCACCTTCGACAGCGCCCGGTTGGGCGCGCTGCTCGCCGGCCAGGCCCGGATGGGGGTGGCGGTGGAGATACTCCTGGAGGGCGATCCGCCCGGCGGCGTTACCGACCAGCAACGTTGGATCATCCAGCAGATCGCCGTCGCCGGCGGCCAGGTCTACTACATGCGACGCGATCCCGCCTCCGGCGTCCGGACCCGCTACACCTACCAGCACGGCAAGTTCTGGCTCCTGGACGACAGGCTGGCGCTGATCGGCACCGAGAACCCGAGCGATGACTCATTCCCGGATGACGACAAGTCCGACGGGACCCTGGGCCAACGTGGGTTGTATCTCGTCACCGATGCGCCTGCGGTCGTGGCCAATCTTGCTGCTGTCATGGATGCGGACCTCGCGCCGGGCGTACACCACGACATTTTTCCTTGGGAAGCGGCAAGCCTTACGCTGGGCGCTCCGCCGCCCGGGTTCTCTCCTTCCTACGCCGCCGGCGGAAGCTATTACCCGGTTCAGAAGCCCCAGCCGCTCGACGTGGAGGGCACCTTCACATCCCAGGTTATTCTGGCGCCCGAGCAGGCTTTGCGCGACCAGGACAGCCTGTTAGGGCTCATCGCCCGGGCGGGCAAGGGTGATACAGTACTCGTCGAGCAGCTTTACGAGCAGACTTATTGGGGCGCCGAGACGAGCAACGTGTCAGACAACCCTAACCCGCGTTTGCTGGCGTACGCAGCAGCCGCCCGGCGCGGGGCCAGGGTACGCGTTTTACTGGACGCCTTCTTTGACGACCAGGATCTGCGCAGCCCGCGCAGCAACCTGCGCACGGTGGAGTACCTGACGGCCGTGGCGCGGGCCGAAGGGCTGGATCTCGAAGCGCGGCGGGGTAATCCGACCGGCCAGGGCATTCACAACAAGATGGTGCTGGTCCAAATCGCGGGACGGGGGTGGGTGGTTGCGGGCAGTCTCAATGGTGGGGAGGTTTCGGCCAAGCTCAACCGGGAGGTCGCCCTCGAAGTTGCGTCCGATGCGGCCTACGACTATTTGTCGCAGCTCTTCTGGTACGACTGGAACGCGCCTTAACAAACCACGTGCGCCGGTCGATGACCGGCGCACGTTCGATCGAGATGTAAGATCACTCCCAGGCGAGATCAGGAAATGGTGCCTCAGGGCCATGCCGGCGCTAGCGCTGCCGGCGCCAGGCCACGACTCCAGCCCCTACCATGCCTACGACAAGCAGCGCAGCACCCGCCAGCGGGAAGGACGCCGACGACTGGGCGCTCAGGCCCGCCAGCGTGACCGCGGATGGATCGCAGACAATGGTTAGCGGTATGGCGCGGCCGTCAACTGCCGAGGTATTGCTTCCGCCATCCAACACCTGCGCATGGACATTGAGGTCCGTATAGC
>Ga0315273_10000906_pt1 | contig 32313 bp, 34 predicted proteins | sample YL17G02_0_MG_FD_205753 | JGI IMG/M metagenome (GOLD analysis project Ga0315273, IMG submission 205753) | Sediment microbial communities from Yellowstone Lake, YNP, Wyoming, USA - YL17G02_0 | ecosystem: Environmental > Aquatic > Freshwater > Lake > Sediment | place: USA: Wyoming | collected...
AATATGTAGGGAACTAAGGTTCCCTAACATGTCACCTTCCTTTTAACATGCCTAGGTTCACCTAATGATTATCCCTTTAGAGGGAAATAAGAAAAGAAATAAGTTTAAAAAATAAAAATGAAATTTACAAGCTGTTTAGATTTACTTGCTGTAATTTCTCATAAGCTTGCCGATACCGATTACTAATACTGCTAATGGAACTATCCATGCAGCAAGTGTATCCAATGCGGATACGCCCAATAAAGGCAGTACCAATAGGATACCTATCAGCGTTACAAGCCATGCGGTCAATTTTGCCATTTCGTTTACCTCCTTTTGACTAACCTTATTTAGTTAGAACTTTATCGTATATAAATCTTGTTTATTATGATATAACAATTTCTTTTATACATCTAAATCCTTTTAAATGATGCCTCTTTTTCAGATGGATGGAGAATTATGATAAATTGGTGGAGAGGATTTCTAAATCTGCTAACCTCGGGGTTGACGAGGTTGAGAGGAGAGTTGAGGCAAAGAAAGCAAAACTCTCAGGGTTGATCTCAAAAGAGGGGGCTGCGCAGATAGTTGCTGCTGAAATCGGGATAAATCTTGATATGGAGAGATTAAAATTGAGCGAGATTTTCAGTGGCATGAAGAGAGCAAGTGTAATTGGGAAGATTGTTGAGGTTTTTCCGGTAAGGGAATATAATAAGAATGGGCGAGCAGGAAAAGTTGCTAATTTGAGAATCGCTGACGATAGTGGAAATGCAAGAGTTGTTCTCTGGGATAATAGCCATATTGCTTTGATTGAGCAAGGTAAAATCACAAAAGGAATTGTTGTAGAAATCTCAAATGCAAATGTGAGGAATGGGGAATTGCATCTTTCTTCTTTTTCAGATATAAAATTAAGCAATGAAAAAGTAGACAATGTTGTGGCTGAAAAAGTTTTTGAGGGTTTGAAATTAAAGGACTTGAAAGTTGGGCAGAGTGCCAGAATTCGTGCGATAATTGTGCAAGCATTTGAACCAAGATATTTTGAAGTTTGTCCAGAGTGCAAGAAAAGAGCAGTTGAGGGCGAGTGCAAGATTCACGGCAAAGTCACTCCTTTGAAAAGAGCCCTTTTGAGTATTGTTTTAGACGATGGGAGTTCAACAATAAGAAGTGTGCTCTTCGGAGAGGGGATAAATAAATTAGGCTTTACTGATGAGGAAATTTTCTCGCTCGATAAATTTGCAGAGAAAAAGAATTATCTTCTAGGAGAAGAGAGGATATTTTACGGAGGTGCAAGAAGTAATGTTCTGTATAATACTACTGAATTTAACATAGAGAACTTGGAAGGTGTCGACATGGACAATCTGATTAAGGAATTAGAGACAAAGCAATAAATTTAAATCTCTTTGTTATTTTTGATTGGTATGATGAAGAGGACACACTTGATTATTGCACTTGCATTTGCATTGCTTTTTCTTCCTCATGTAAATTACAAGTTGATTTTCTTTCCAGTTGTTTTAATCTGCTCCTTATTGCCTGATATTGATTCTTCACATTCTCAATATGGCAATCAATGGTTTTTGAGGCCTTTGCAGTTTGTTTCAAAGCATAGAGGAATACTTCATAGCCTAAGTTTTTGCATTTTGTTTTCTCTTGCTTTGGCGTTTATTTTTCCAATTTTGGCTCTGCCTTTCTTTATAGGATATTCTTCTCATCTTGCATCTGATAGTTTTACGCAAGAGGGAATAACTCCATTTTGGCCTTCAAAGAAAACTTCTAGCGGGTTTATTAGAACTGGCGGAAAGACAGAGAAGGGTGTTTTTTTGGTATTTTTTATTCTTAATGTTATTTTATTTTTGAGATTATTCGTTTAATTGTCTGATTTTATGTATAAAGAGAGAATTATCTTTTTGTTTGTTTAATTCTCTCTAACATAATAAAATGTATTTCTATCAATTATTCCATTTTATTATATAATAAGAAGTGTATTTCTGAGTGCAAGAAATTTCTTGTTGAAATTTCTGAACAGGAAACAACAAAACCATACTATTCCATTATATTGTTTCCTGTGTTAAAAAATTTATAAACTAACATAGAGAGTACTTTCTATGGTAAAAGAAGATAAAGAAGAAGAAAAAGAAAAAATGGAGAGCGAAGAAACAAAACTAACAGATATTCCGGGAATTGGGCCGGGAATTGCGGCGAAGCTTGAGGCTGCAGGTGTTTATGATTTGATGGGGTTGGCTGTAATGTCGCCTCCAGCACTTTCGGAGATGGCTGGAGTAGGAGAAGCAGTTGCAAGAAAGGCAATACAAGCAGCTAGAGGAATGTTAAAACTTGGATTTTCTGATGGTTTGGAATTTGCGAAGAAAAGAGAGAATATTATTTCAATAACTACTGGTTCAAAAAATCTTAATGGACTTCTGGGAGGAAAAGGTGTAGAAACGGGAGCTTTGACAGAAGCATATGGCGCTTTTGGAAGCGGAAAGACACAGCTTGGATTGACTCTTGCTGTGAATGTTCAATTGCCTAAGGAGCAGGGCGGAGCGAATGGAAAAGCAGTTTATATAGACACAGAAGGGACATTCAGACCTGAGAGAATAAGGCAGATTGCAGAGGGAATCGGAGCGAATCCTGATAAAGTTTTGAAAAATATCCTTGTTGCTAGAGCATTCAATTCTGACCACCAGATTTTATTGATGGACAAGATAAGCGAGATGATTCGTGATGGAGAGCCAATCAAGTTGATTATTATAGATTCATTGACTGCTCACTTTAGGGCAGAATTTGCAGGGAGAGGAATGTTGGCAGACAGACAACAGAAATTGAATAAATATCTCCACAATTTGATTAAGATGTCCGAACAGCATAATTTGGCTGTTTATGTTACAAATCAAGTAATGGCTAATCCTGCAATGATGTTTGGAGATCCTACTACTGCGATTGGGGGAAATATTGTCGGGCATGCTTCAACTTACAGAATGTATTTTAGAAGAGGTAAGCAAGGTTCGAGAGTAGCGAAGCTAATTGATTCGCCGAACTTGCCAGATAACGAGTGCATATTCTATGTAACAATGAAGGGCGTTAGAGACGAAGTGGAATAATTCTAATGGTATTGGCTGAAAGGATAAATCCAGACAAACAAGCACTTGCAATAGCAACGCCTGATAGCGTTTACGTCTGGGCATATGATAAACCACAGAAAATAGCGTCGCGTGAAGAGCGACGGACTACATCATTGGCTTGTCTCAATGGTCGTTTGCTTGATAATGGTAGCTTTAATGGCGTTTTTGACACACTTGAAAACAAGATTGTATTTAACGGGCATTACAATAAGATTGCCGCGTCTAATGGAAGATTATACGGAACCGTTGCCGCGGGCATCAGTTCCGATGGTTTCCGTCATGCAATACATGATGTACAAAGTCGTGAAACAGTTCGCATGCGGGAGGGGAACATTACAATGTTGGCAGGTGAACCGTTCTTAATGGACGCGGGGGAGTATATCGAATTAACAGAGAAAGGCAGATATGAAGATTTTTCATTGTATGATACATTAAAAAACGAAATTTTAACATTTGGAAGCAATTCTTCTTTGCTTGCAACTGTTCCTGCTTTGGAAAAAGAACTCTTTGTAGCAACAAATGACAGGGTCTATCAACAACTTATGCATGATGCTTCGCCTGATTTGTACGATTTTGCAAAAATGAGAGCTCATATGCTAAAAGAGAAAACAGGTCTTGAAAATATGTCAAGTGAAACACGAGATGCAGTTGAGGCATTTGTAAATAAACCATTTGAAGGGGAAAAAGCTTTATTTTATTTAAGGCATCCATTAATAGACGAAGTCCATAATGCATATAATTTTATCACAAACTCAGCGGATTACAAAACATTTGAGCAAAAAAGGTCTACGCTTGAAAACTGGTATGGATGGTTGGATCGTGTTCGTAAGATGCTTCCAAAAACATTTTTTACTAATGCATTGAAACAGTACACTGGAGGCGAAAAAGGAGGGGTACTGAACGACATGTTAGAAATAACAACTTGGGTGTATAATCATTGTTGTAAAAAATATGGCATAAGAAGTCTTGCAAATGTGAATGACAATCTGATTGCAGGCTGCGCATCCGGCGACTTGCTTATTGTAGATAAGAGGCTAAATCATAAAGAACAATTTCTCTGGAACTTTAGCAAGCCGATAACCGCATTATGCACGATCCCGATGGAGGTCTATGACAGTGGAATAAAGCAGAAAATATTGGAACGCATTCGCCAGCGGGCATATTTCGCAGGTCGGAAAGGGCATCAAATTGCATATCTTGAACCGATGAGAAAAGCAGCTTAAGTTTTAATGTCCCTACGAGGATTTGAACCTCGGTTTCAACCTCCGCAAGGTTGCGTTCTATCCAGGCTAGACTATAGGGACTTAAAAGAACTAATTTTGTTGGGTTTTTAGAATTAGTGTTTTTCTATAATTAATTAGTCGTGGATGTTATTGTAGGAATGAATTTCATTGGGCGAGAACCAAAGGGCAATTTCTCTTTTGCCGTTTTCTTCAGAATCTGAGGCATGAATAAGATTTTTGAGAACTCTTTCTTTATTATTTGCAACTGCATAAGATTCTATTGATGCAAAATCTCCTCTTATTGTACCTGGGGCAGCCTGTCTTGGTTCGGTTGGGCCGACTATCTTTCTTATCAGCTCAATTGCATGCGGGCCCTCTATAACCATTGCTACAACAGGACCTTCTCTTAGGAAATTCATGTTCCAAGATTGAATTGTTTTTCCAAATTCAAGCGGATCTTTATATGGGAAGGTTTTTCCTTCTTTTTCGTGTGTTGTTTTTGTTTTGTTGAATACATTATTTGCCCATTCTTTGTCTAATCTATAATGATTCTTTGCAAGATTCTCATCAGCCCAAATCATCTTCATTGCGCAGATTTTAAGTCCGGTTTCTTCTAACCTCGAAATTATTCTGCCGATTATGCATCTTTTTACACCATCTGGCTTTATTAGAACTAAACTTTGTTGAGTTGTCATAGAATAGGGTTCTAAGATGGATTTTTAAAGTTTTGTTTATTTCACTTTTTATGGACGAAATAGAGCTTGCTAAGCAAACTGAAATATGTAAGAAATGCAAGAATATTGTGGTCGGAAAGGGGAATTTGAAGGCAGATATTCTTTTTGTTGGCGAAGCCCCAGGAAGAAACGAAGATGAGCAGGGACTTCCTTTTGTAGGCGCAGCAGGGAAAAATCTTGATAAGCTTCTTGAGAGAGCGGGGTTGAGCTTAGAGGATATATACGTTACAAACATTCTAAAGTGCCGTCCTCCGGAGAATAGAGAACCCTTGCCTGACGAGATTAAGGCACATACTCCTTGGCTCATGAAGCAGATAAGAGAAATGAAACCAAAAGTAATATGTTCTCTTGGAAATCATGCGACAAAGTTCTTTCTTGCAAAATGTAATCCTGATGAGATGAACAAACAGCTAGGAATAACAAAGGTACATGGAAAAGTAAAGATTATTGAAATTGATGGAATGGAGATAAAGTTAATTCCTTTGTTTCATCCTGCCGCAATAATTTATAATCAGAAATTAAAGGTTGAGTGGGAGAAAGACCTGCTTATTGTGAAGCATGAATTGTCTCAGAAGATTCTGAAGGTTTAAGCGATTTTATTTTTATGAATTTGTAGTGTGCATCTTTTGTTTGTTTAGTGCAATGCTCTTGTTTTAATGTGTATTTTTCACAGGCTAAACATTTCTTTAGTTTCATCCTACTTTTCCTCAGCTTCAAAGATAAGCTTCTTTTCTTTTGTTTTTGATTTTATTTTTTCAATCGCAGACTGAATTTTTTGATTTGCTTCTTTGAAATCTTTAGCTTTTGCGAAGATGGAAAATTTAGAGGAGCCAAGATAACTTATCTCTACATTTTTTGCTTCTTGAAGAGCTTCTTTTAGATCTTTTATCCCTGTTGCGGACAGTGATTTAAGGATAATTTTCTTTTTAACTTCCTTTTCTTTATCTTTCTTTTCTGCAAATATCTTTGTGAATGCCGCAACTTCAATTTTTGGTATGAATTTTTCTATAATCTCGGGATTTGTCTTAATTTCTTCAAAAAATTCAATCGCATCATAAGCCTCTTTTATTTTTTTGAATATTTCTTCGGGCGTTTTAACAGAGACTTTGAGCATGTTAAGAAGTGTTCTTTCTTTTTCGTATTTTTCTTTTATCTTTTCCTTTTCACTTGCAGTAACTCTTCTTAAACTTAGTTCAAGATGTTCTTTTCCAACTTTTAAAATCTTACAAACTATCTTTTTGCCAACAGAGACGTATCCCCTAAGGTTTCTGATTCTGCCTGCTGCGATTTCGGACATAACTATGCTACCTTCTCCATCTTCTTCGACTTCTACAAATACTGTGGCTCCTTCTATTTTCTTAACTGTACACATTACTATGTCATCTTCTTTTAATTCCACTATTGAATAACCTCCTTTATAGGAGCTCGGATTTTTGATTTCCCGCCTTTTGTTTCTAGAAGAAGATAATTGCAGTTTTCACATTTCACTAGAGTTGAAGATTTTCCAAATAGGGTCTTGTTTTTCTTGCATCTTGGGCAGACTACCTTTAGAAATCTGCTTTCGGTATCTTTTGTTCTTTTCATAGAAATTTGTATTTTGAAGGGAATATAAAGATTGTCATTTAAACTTTTATAAGTTCGACTTCAAGCACCTTTTGCAGTTCTTGTATGAATTTGTCTTCATTATGCCTAGAAATAAGACATCCTGCAGCACCGTGATGCCCACCAACTTCCCCGCCTAGGGGTACAACAACTTGATTCAAAACTTCTCGAACATTTCTGCCTTCTTTGCCAACCATTCTTGCAGAAACTTTTATTTTGTCTTGATTATAGGCAAGAGCTACAATAATTGTGCCCTTGGAATATACAGGGGAGTGTGAAATTATCGAGGCTACTGTCCCGATTATAGTGTCTTTTATGTTGTCCCCGGCATTTATTATTGTATAATTCTTTCCAGATATCTTTTTTGATTCTGAAACATATTTAAGAGCAGAGATTAGGTGCTGTTTGTATTGGACATAAATCTTTTCTGCTTCTTCTATTGACTTTTTATTACCAAGGCAGAATCCAAGGGCAATCTCTGGACGGTCCATTCTGCTGCATGAATTGATTAAAGCAGAAAATTCTCTTGCATCCTCCAATTTATTGAAGAATTTTACAAGATAAAGATTACCAATCAGTTCTGAGGCATCTTTTTTACCAATCATTCTTAGCATTACTGCTGTTATTAACCTAGACATCTCTTCTTCAGTTAATTCATATAATGCTTTGAATCTGCCTTCTGCTCTTTGAATATTAGCTTCTCTTAATAAGTCCATAACTCCCTTATAAGAACCAGTAACTTCTGGGATATACATTCCAGAAGAGTATTCAAGGGCTTTATCTATCGGGCGAGTTGAGGGATAGAGCAGCAACCCTTTTCTTATGATTGTTCCTGCATCTCTTAATATCGTATCATAATCTTTGCTGATGTTTTTTTCCATTGAGTCTCCAACCATCCCGATTATTGCTAAATTTGCCAAGTCTCGGTTTTCAAGAGAGAGAGCTTTTCCAAAAAGATAACATATTGCAGCACTTGACATTGGATCATTTTTTTGGAGCATTGGGTTTATAATCATAACATTGTCTGGAATAGTGTCAGTTATTTCGTGATGATCAAGGATGAAAATCTCAGTTTTCTTCTCTTTGAGATGTTTTAACGAATTTGATGCAAGGTCTAGAAATATCAGAATTTCGTCTTCGGGTAGGGATTTTATTATTTCTTCGTCAAGCCCCTTGACTATTTTCAAAGAGAATATTTTGTTCCATCTTTGAAGGACCCTTGAGAAAATTGCTGCGGAAGTTATTCCGTCGGTATCGAAGTGGCTTATTATCTTAATTGGTTTGGTCTTTGATAGATTATCTATTTTTTCGATAGCTAGCTTTATCCTGTTTATCATTTTAATCCTCTTTATAAAATATTTATACTCTCTTTAGAGCCCAGAGTTCTTTAACTAATTTTTTCTTAGCGGGCTGGTCGTGCTTATTCTTTTCCATGTGCTTGTTTAAAGCATCTATTTTCTTTTGAATAACTTCAGCCTCTGAGCGTATTTGGACTTTGGCCCCTTCCAAAATTTCTTTTATTCTTTTTCCAAGGAGTTTTGCCTTTGGGATTCCATATTTATCCCTTAGAACTAATCCAATTTTAGCAATACTCTCACCTTGTTTGTAAAGTTCGACAATTATTTTCTCTAGCTCAACTAGTTTAATCTTAACCCAGTCAGCTTTTTTTGTTTCTTCTCCTGCCATGTTTGAAGAGAATTTTTTTGTTATTTAAAGGTTGTTGTTTTTGATTATAAGAGATAACGTTTAAAGATTTTAAAAAATCTTTACCCCATTTTTCTTTTGATAAAGAAAAAGGTTTAAAAAGCATTCAAATTATGCTAAATTAGAAGCATACCCTTTGTTTAAGGATGAACATTGGCTAGCTATTTTATATCCTATCAATATGAAATTACCGAAAGAAACAAGAAGATATTGTCCATATTGCAAGAAGCACACTTCCCAAAGTCTTTTAACTGCAAAACAGAGAGGAAGAAGCACAGCACATCCATTATCTAAGTGTGGAAATTCAAGATTAATGTCTAGGGGATTAATAAGTGGTTATGGAAATAAGGGAAAATATTCCAGGAAAGGTCCAAAAGATTGGAAAATGAAAACTAAGGTTACGAAGAAAATAACTATTCTTTACAAGTGCAAAGTTTGTGGAAAAATGAAAGGGATTAAAAAGGGAATACGTTCGTCAAGAATTGTAATAGGAGAGAAAGTTTCAAAGTAAAATGGCCGAGCAAATAGCAAAAGTCAAGAAAGGGGCAAAGAAGGCGTTTTTTGAAGTTAAAACTCCGCTTACTGCAACTAAAATACAACTTTATGGTTATTCTGCTGAGGCGCTCGATGGCAAAGTTGTAAGACTTGACTTGACTAGAAGCTTGAAAGGAAAGAATTTTGAGTTAAGGTTGAAGGTTATCAAAGATAATGAAGGTTTGAGAGCAGAACCCGTCGGCTTGGAACTTTTAGGTTCATACATAAGAAGAATGATGAGACTTGGCATAGAATATGTTGAAGATTCTTTTGTTGCTGAATGCAAGGATGGAAAAGCAAGAGTAAAACCTTTTATGATAACAAGAAACAAAGTTTCTAGGGCAGTTAGAAGAGAAATTAGAAATAATGCGAGAAAGTTTTTGGGAGAGTATTTGAAGACAAGAACAAGAGAGGAAGCATTCACAGATATATTAACAAATAAGCTGCAAAAAGAGCTTTTCATAAGGTCAAAGAAAATTTATCCTCTTGCTCTTTGCGAGATTAGAATATTTGAGATTGTTAATGAAAAGAAGTAGCAATTCAGTATAAATAATCTTTAATAGTTGGTTTTCTTTGGTTTTTTATGGAATATGGAAGAGAACCCTGTCCAAAATGCAGGGGCACAAAAAGGATTAGGCAAAAGGATGGTTCTATCGGGCCATGCTGGGATTGTTTGAATGCAGGGGAAATGGACCAACATAGTAAAAATCCAAAAGATTCTGGGATACAGATTTAAAGTTTTTTCTCATAATAGTAAAATTTGTTTCCTTTCTTTAATCCTCTCTTTTTGTACCATTCTTGCATTTTCTTATTGGTTAATAAAACAAGACTGCCAAAACTGCTTAGCTTAAGCTTTTTACAATAGTTTTCATATTCTTTTTCTAGATAAGAAGCAATTCCTTTATTTCTATAAATTTTTTTACAAATATATCATTAATAAATCCATATTGTTTGTCTTTGTCTATTTCAGCAATTAAAAAACCAACGATTCTACTTTTATCTTCTGCAATTAAAACAATGCTTCTGTCTTTTGAATTTATGGCTCCTTTAACAAAGTTTTTAGTATAAAACTTTTCATTTTGATTTGCTTGAAGCTCAGGACTAGAATTAAGTATCTCTAAGATTTGTTCCGTATCTGAAAGTTTTCCTCTTCTTATGTTCATTTTTGTTTGAATAGCCTCGCCAGGATTCGAACCTGGGTCCCAGGCGCCAAAGGCCTGTATCCGTGACCACTAGACGACGAGGCTATCAAATTAATGGTTAAAATTGCTTTATAAAAGATTTGATTTCTAATAAGCTTGTTTGTATCTGCCTCGTTTTTCTACCGCTTTTAATCGATTGATTGTTGCTTCATGGTGCTTCGAAATTTTGTATCCATCGAGAACAGCTCGGAAGAATTTTTCATAATTGTTAAAATGCTTTGCTTCAAGCGCTTGTTTTATCAGATGTAAATCAACAGCTTTGTCTTCTACCTTTTTAGATTCAAATCCTAATCCAAAGTCAATGAAGAAAACTTTGTTATCTTTGAGAATCATGTTGCTAGTGGTTAAATCACCATGGATTATGTCCGAGTCGTGTAATTTTGCGATATTTTGTCCTATCATCTTGCAAACTTCCTCTGCGTTTTTTAGATTATCAAGAGTTTCAGAGAGTTTTTTGCCTTGGATGAATTCCATGTCAATCTCCTTGCCTTTTTCGTCAGTTTTTAGAATTTTTGGGACAGGGATTAGCTTGCTTGCTTTTTCGAGGAGCTTTGCTTCTCTCTTTGTTCTTTGCTTTCTTAGTTTTTCATCCAAAATTTCTAACCTATAAGACTTCTTTGTTCTTCGTTTTATTAGCTTTCCATCCTTACGAATGAGAGTTGCTTCTGCGCCCATTCCTATTATTTTTTCCATAATTATTTTTGGCTGAGTAGTTTTAAATATTCATCTAATTTTAATATCTTATGGATAAGAAAGTTCTCATTTTGGCTTTATTGTTTATGTTAATTGGTGTCAGTTTGGTTTCTGCTGCAGATTTGCCTCAATGGAAAGAGAAATATATAAATGATTTTGGGGGGATTTTCAATGCAAGCCAGATTGATGGATTAAGAAGTACTTTAATTGGGATAGAACAGAATACTACTGCCGAAGTAGTTGTTGTTACAGACAATGAATGTGCTTCTAAGGGGGGGCAGAGCCAATATGCTCTTGATTTGTTGAATGGTTGGAAAGTTGGGAAGGCAGAGAAAAATAATGGGTTGTTGATTTTGTATTGCAAGGAAGAGAAGAAGATATTTGTTGCAACAGGTTATGGATTGGAAGGAATTTTGCCAGACTCAAAGATTGGACGCTTGCTCGATGAGAATTATGTTCCTTTGCGAGATAGTGGCGATGTGCAGGGCGGAATTATCAGTTTTGTAAATGTTGTTTCTTTAGTTATCGAAGAAAATAAAGAAGAAGTTATTGCGGGAACTGCAGGAAAAAGTTCTTCTGGGATTTCTTCTTTGGAGATTTTTGTTATCTTCATGTTAATTATTATGCTGATGAGGTTTTTTTCTAGGCTTAGAACGATTAGATGCAAGAAAGACGGGCTGAAAATGAAAAAAATAGGAAGAAAAGGAAATCACTATTTGTATGAATGTCCTAAAGGACATGTCGAATCTGTAGCTATTGCTGCGGCCGCCGGTTATTTTATAGGAAGGGGGCTTGGTGGCGGTTTTGGTGGTGGAGGTTTCGGCGGAGGAGGCTTTGGTGGCGGCGGCGGTGGCGGTGGAGGCGCTGGCAGATAGGTTTTTAAATAAAATCTGCATAAAAATACTATGGCTAAAGGAAAAGGATTGTCAAGAACAACATGGATTATAATTGGGGTAGCTGTTTTGCTTGTGCTTTACCTCGTGGTGGCTTATAATAATTTTGTAGGGCTTGATCAAGATATAAACGGAAAGTGGAGCGAGGTTGAGAGCCAATATCAAAGACAAGCAAATTTAATTTATGATCAACTTATCCCCGTCATTTCAAGCTCAGTAAGCGTTGAGACAAAATTTGTTAAGGATGTTATCGCTGCTAGGACAGCTTATGCTTCTGCTACTACTACTTTAGCTAAGGATGCTGCTGGGCAACAGATGGTCAATGGTATTTCTGCTTTTGTGAGTGCTGTTGCTGAGAACTATCCAGTTTTGCAGGCAAACAAGCAATACATTGCATTGACTGATGAAATGTCTGGGACACAGAATAGAATTACAGTTGCAAGAGGAGAATACATCAAAGCAATTCAGAGTTACAATATCGCAATAATGAGGTTCCCTGCGAAGTTGGTTGCTGGAATGTTTGGATTTACAAGCAAGGATTATTACAAAGCTGAAGCGGGTGCATTGACAACGCCGGAACTTGGTGCTGGCGTTTTGCCTTAGATATCGATTCTTAGAACTTCATCTTCTTGCCGAACTTCTTTGCAAGTTTCATCATTGCTCTCTGGTCCATTTTTCCTTCGCTTATTCCTGATTGAGATTTTATCATTTCCTTTATCATTCTAAATTGCTTTATCATCGTTCTAACATCGCTTGTGGAAACTCCAGATCCTTTTGCTATTCTTTGTATTCTTGAGGTTTGCTTTTCTAGGATTTCTGGGTTTTGTTTTTCTTCTTCAGTCATTGATTTTATTGCCGCTTTCCAATTTTTTACTTTTGATTGCTGTTGTTCCAAGGCTCCCTCAGGGATTTTTTCTTTCATCCCTCCCAGTCCGGGAATTAGAGAGATAATTTTATCCATAGAACCCAATGAACCCATCGCTTCCATCTGAGATTCAAATTCGTGCATTGTGAATTTACCTTCTCTTAATTTCTCTTGGGTTTTTTTGATTTCGTCTTCGGACATTACGGAATGGACTTTTTCTATAAGCGCCTGCAGGTCGCCCATTCCTAAAAGCCTCGATAGGAATGACTCTGGGTTAAATATCTCCAAGTCTGCTGGTTTTTCACCAGTTCCTATAAAGAGAACAGGTGCTTTTACTTCTGCACATGCAGTAAGAGCTCCGCCGCCTTTCGCAGTGGAGTCCATCCTTGTTATTATAACTCCAGTTATATTTGCGGCAGTCTTAAAACCCTCGGCCTGCTTTTTCGCAGTTTGACCTATATCTGCAGGCATTATTAAAATTGTTTCAGTTGGTTTTGTCATTTTCGCAATCTCTTTCATTTCTTTTATTAGTTCGTTGTCCAAAGAATCTCTGCCTGCGCTGTCAACAAGAACTAGAGAATAATCTTTCAGCTTGTCTTCGTACTTTTTCCAAATCTTTTTAGGGTCTTTTTCTCCTAGTTCGATAAAAGATGCAACGTTTAGTTTATCACATAGCTGTTTAAGTTGCTCGGAGGCTGCAGGTCTATGGACGTCAAGTCCAATTGCACAAACCTTGTTACCTCTTTTTGCATAATATGCTGCCAGCTTTGAGATGGTTGTGGTTTTTCCAGAGCCGTATAATCCTACCATTAAGAAAACATTGTGTTTTTCGAGATGGAGCTCCCTGCTTTCCCCGAGGATTTTTATTAATTCATCATGAAGGAGTTTTATTATGTGTTCTTTCTTTTCAACTCCTTTTATTCTCTCATCGAATGCCGCCTTCTTTATTTTGCTTGTTAATTCTAAGACTAGAGCAACATTAACGTCTGCCTCTATTAGTGCTCTCTGAAGGTCTTTTACTATCGATTCGACTAGATTCTTATCAAGAAAGATAGCATTAGCTATCTTGTCCGTTGTTTTCTTCAGGATATTTGATAGCTTTTCAAGCATGTAAGAAGGAGCCTGGGAGTGGTTAATAAATTTGTGGTTTTAAGGACTTTATTCCTTGTCCTTGTCTGCATAGAACTTATCTAGGATTTCTTTTATTTTTTTATCCTCTCCTGGTTTGATATTTTTTTCTTTATACATATCTCTCATTATATGCGCAGATTTTTTATCATATTCTAACAAATATTCACGTTCCTTTTTACTAACATTTTCCTTTACTCCTATGAATTCAAAATGATAACCATCTCCATAAATAAACTCAAAAAAGAATTTATTTTTGTAGATATTAATATCTGTTGTAACAATCAGAATTTTTTTCCATCCAAGTTTTTCTGCTATCTTTTTAGTAAAACATGCGTTTCCATGAGTATCTCTAGATTCCTCTTCCAGTATAATATCATCTTCGCTTACTCCCTGTTTAATTGCATAATCTTTCATTAGAGACGCTTCTGTTGGTCCAACACCTTTCTTGATTTTTAGAGAATATCCCCCTGTAAAAATTACTTTAATTCTTTTTTTTCGATAAATTTCTATAAATTTATCTACTCTTCTTTTTGCCATGTCATGAAGCTTTCTATTATCCAGTTCATAACCCAAAACGATAATCCCATCATATTCCATCTAGTTAAACCTAAAATAAACTATAAAAACTATTTGTTGACAAAGATAATTTTTTCTTTTACTCAAGTCCTAGATGCTTGAGAACTTCCGATTTCTTGAAGTCTTGGAGGTCATCATAACCTTGTCCAATACCTAAGTAATAAATCGGTCTCTTTGTAACATAAGAAACAGAGAGAATTGTGCCTGCTTTTTCATCAACATCTGCCTTGCTCAGAATTATTCCATCGATTCCTGCAGTTTCATTGAATGTTTTTGCTTGCTCGACTGCATCATTGCCGGTTATGCTTTCTCCGACGAATATTTTCAAATCTGGCTTAGAGACTCGCACAATTTTTTCCATTTCTTTCATTAAATTTTGCTTGGTATACATTCTTCCAGCAGTGTCTATTAAAACGACTCGGATATGGTTCTTTTTTGCATGCTGGATTGCTTCAAACGCAACTGAAGCAGGGTCTGCACCGTATTTATCAGATATTACATCAACACCAATGTTTTCTCCGTGAGTTTGTAATTGTTCTATTGAGGCTGCCCTAAATGTATCTGCCGCAGCCATAACAACGGAGAGGTTTGTTTTTTTCAATTTGTGGGCTAACTTGGCTATGCTTGTTGTTTTTCCAGAGCCATTTATCCCGAAGAATAAAATCACAAACGGGCCATCCGATTTGTTTTTTATTTTTTCAATAAGATTTTCTGGTTCTATTAAAACATTAAGGATTGAGTCTTTTAGCGCAGATGTTATTTTTTGTTCTATTTCTGTTCTCTTTATATCAGTGCCTACAAGTGATTTTGATAAATCTTCCTTTATTTTTTCTACAACTTCAATAGCAACATTGTTTTCTAAAAGGATTATCTCTAATTCTTCAAAGATTTCGTTGAAGTTTTCTTTTGTTATTTTTACGGCTGAAAGTTTCTTGAAGAATCTCGAGAAGAAATTTTCTTTTGGGGCCTCTTCTTTTTCTTCTTCAACTTCTTCCTCTTTTGCTTCTCCTAGCATCTCTTCTATTTCTTCGGGCGGTTCTTCTTTCTTGGGTTCTTCTGTCTTTTGTTCTTTTTCGGCTTCTTCTATTATTTCTTCAACTTCTTCCTCTTCTTTTTCTTCCTCTGTTTTGATGAATTTTTCTCTTAATTTTGTAAAGAATCCTTTCTCTTCTTTTATTTCTTTAATTATCTCTTCCGGCTTTTCTTTCTTAACTTTCTCTTCTATTTTTTTCTTTTTTTCTTTTTTTGCTTTCTTTTTCTCCTTTTTACCTTCTTTTTTCTCGGGCTTGCCTAACCAAGATGAAAGCTTTTTCTTTAGTGCTTCAAACATATAGATTGAATTCGGAGAAACTTTATAAATCTTGATAGCGCTATGCTTATATGAAAGGGGTTTTTATTATATTAGATGGTATAGCTGATGAACCTTGTTCTCAACTTGGAGATAAAACTCCTCTTGAAGCTGCCAAAACACCAAATTTGGATGAGATTGCCAAGAAATCAAAAATTGATTATTGCTATACTGTAAAGGAAGGGGTTGCTCCTGAATCTTCTCCAGCACTTGTTTCTTTGTTTGGTTATGATCCTAATTTTGCTCCTAGGGGCCCACTTGAAGCGCGGGGCATTGGTATAAAATTAAAGAATGGGGATCTTGCATTAAGATGTAATTTTGCAACTATTGAGAATATGGACAATTTGAAGCTTATTGATAGGAGAGTTGGGAGAACTTTAACTACAGAAGAAGCAAAAATTCTTGCTAAGGCATTAAATGAGAATGTTAAACTTCCTTTTAAGTTTGAATTTTACCCTTCAATACAACATCGGGGGGTTTTAGTAATAAGAGGCGGATTTTCAGATAATATAAGTAATGCAGATCCGGGTTATGGGCAAGGCGTTGTTGCGGGAAACGAGGATAAACTTGTTTTTTCAGAACCTTATGATGATGAAGATGATTCTAGACTATCTGCAGAACTTGTTAACAGCTTTGTCAGACAAAGTTTTCAGGTTCTTGACAAACATCCGATAAATGCTGCAAGAGTTAAGAAAGGGCTTTATTCTGCCAATGTTATTTTGTGCAGGGATGCTGGGAGTTCTCCTCTGAGGTTTAAAAAACTGCCTGGAAAATGGATGGGTTTAGGGTACTTGCCTTTGGAAATTGGATTAGGTGAGTCTGTAGGGATGAGTGTTTACAAATTTAGATATCCAAAATTAAAAGGATTAGATGTTTATGGTAATTTATATGACGGACTTGAAGATGCAATCAAATATGCAAAGAAAATGCTCTGGTGGTATAAGAATAAATATGATTATTTTTACATTCACTTCAAGGAAACGGACATTCCTGGGCATGATAACAGGCCTTTTGATAAAGTAAAAATGATTGAGATGATAGATAAGGACTTCTTTTCCTATCTAAAGAAATTTATTGGAAATTCTAAGCTGGTTGTAACTGCAGATCACGCTACCCCATGCAAGAAGAAAGCTCATAGCGCAGATCCTGTTCCTGTTTTGTTTTATCCTGCTGAAAAAGAGTCTTGGAAGAGATTTATTGAGAGAGATGCTCTAACTGGGAAGAAATTAAATGGAAGGAGTTTGCTGAAAAATACCCTTTTTAGCAAATAAGTCTTAACTATAATAATCTTTTAATATCCTGATTTTCTGTTCAGAAAATGCAGTATGAAACAGATCCTAGACTTAAGATTAATAGTTTGCTTATTGATAATGGGAAGCATATAGAGTGGGAGCTGGTATTGTCAAAAGAAAATCTTGAGCATATTTCTCAGGGTTTTCCGGATGTTGAATGTCTTATAGGACATACTGGAAGAGGATTTTATTTTCAATTATTTCAAGGAGGTATCGGTGAGATGCCAAAATCATTTAAGCCTATGCAGGATGGATATGGGTATTTTGCAAACATTGGAATGCCCAAAGTTGAAATTCCTAGCTGGCTTCTTTCAGCAGATCAATACACTGAAAAATCTAAAAGAGAATGGAAAAGATTGTCTGATTTGCGGAAAAAGGGCTTAGAACATGCAATACAAAATTTGGGGAAAATTCCTATTGTTCATGAAGGACTTTTAACAAACCCATATACCCACAAAAACATCGATTTTATCTTAGGGAATGTTGTTTTGAGAATAGAAAAAGAAGATAGTAAAATAAACAATCCCGTGCCTACTGCTAGTTAAGAATTGAAATAAATAGAGAACAATTATTTTTATAAAGAGTGTTTTGGTTTTTTTTATATGATAGCTTATAATGATTTGTACGAGTTGCTTAGAAAAGAAAAATTCAGTGAGAATTTGCAGGCCTTGCCCAAGAATTTTTTTGAGGATATTTCAGAATATTTAAGCGAGAAAAAAGAGCAGTCTGCGATGAGCAGCGATATGTTTGCGGATTCTGTCGCCAAAACTAAAAAACAGCTTGAGAATTTTATTTCAATTTTTAAGGAGATGATGCTTAGAAGAAAGAAAAAATTGCTGAATTTGGTTTTTGTTGCTGCCGAGACTGGAATAATGAAGAGAGATTATGAAAATATGCTTTCTCTTGAAAGAGAACTTTTTGAGAAGATGGTTAAATCTTTTGAAGAAAGCGAGAAGGAATTGTCAAAAGTTTTCACTTCAAGGAAATTGGAGGAAAAGAAAAAGCATAGGATGATAATATTTAATCAAAATGTTGAACAATTTGTTGATTTGTTTGGAAATGCAGTAGGACCTTTCACATCTGGCGAGCTTGCAAACTTGGAAAGTGAGGTTGCTGAAATTTTAGTTTCCGGCGGAAAAGCAGCTTTTGTCGATGAAGATAATAAATAAAGGATTTTTATCTTTTTCTTGGCCATGTTGCAATAACTGTTAACCAAATCCAAAATAGTATAAATGAAATAAAGACCTGTATCGTTGGATGTAAATTAAAACGCAGTATAACAAAATAGTGTAATAGTAGAACAATAACAATTCCACTAATAAAAATCAAAACATGATTTGGTTCTTTAGTCTTTGCCACAAATTACTCGATTCTTCTGGGTTATATAAATATAAGCCTGCAGAGGGAATTGAACCCCCGACCCTCAGTTTTTTTGAATTGTCTGTATTTACAAAACTGATGCTCTACCGACTGAGCTATGCAGGCTTAAGCTTAAAGAATTTTGTATCTATTTAAATTTTTGTTTGTATTGTATCTGTAGCACAGGATGCAAACATATAAATAATGCTCGTGTCTTAATTATATGATGAGAGTCTTGTTTAATAGTAACCTCACAAGAGAATCTTTTTTCGGCAATATTTTGAATTCAGATAATTTTGGTTCATGGGTAGAATGTTATAAATTTTTTAATGTTCCTCGTTCTGTTTTTGATAAGTACCGAAATGGGAAATTGTCTCTTCCAGCCAAGTTATATAATCGTCTTTTGGTTTATCAAAGAAAAGATAAAATTGGCTATTTTTCTAGACAAATTACTTTTTTAGATGATAATTGGGGCAGGAGGAAAGGAGGCAAGATTACTTACATAAAATATAAAAGAATTTTTAGTGAGGGACGAGAAAAAGGAATCACCCTTTTGAATAAGAAGACACATCATTTTGATATAAATCAGCCTTTAACCAGGAAGCTTGCCTATTTTATTGGGTTATTTATTGGGGATGGTTTTTGTAATAAATATGGTTCTCGTTACTTTGTGCAATTTACTGGACACAAAACTGAAAAAGATTTTTATAAAAACTTAATTTCTACTTACACTAATCAACTTTTTGGTTTAATCCCTAGAATTAAGGAGGGTACTGCTGGGAATTTTATAAGGGTCAATTTGCATTCTAAGGACTTGTTTCTGTTGTTGACCGAACGTTTTAAGATTAAGGCAGGGAGAAAATCGAGTAGTGTTCTTATCCCAAGGGAAATATTAAACTCTTCTGATAAAATTTTGTTTTCTTGCATCTCAGGCATTTATGACGCAGAATGTTGCATTTTTTCTGATAAAAGGAAAAATTATGAGCGTCCTTATCCTAGAATAGATTTGCATATGGTCAATCCCCAGATAATAAAACAGGTAAGTGAAATATTTGAGAAGCATAATCTGCCCCATAGTGTTAGTGGAAATTTCGTCAGAATCTACACTTATGGCTTTGACAATATAAGCAAGTTTCTTGAAAAGATAGAACTTTTAAATCCAAAACATTTGAGTAAGCTTAGATTTGCAGGTATTAATGTCGGCCTTGTCGTCTAGTGGTAGGACATCTCTTTCACGTGGAGAGGGTCGCGGTCCGATTCCGCGCAGGGCCATCAAGGCATTAAACTTAAATATTATTAATTCGGGGTTGAGTTAAGGCCTCGTAAGCTAATGGTAGACTGCATCCTTGACGTGGATGATACCCAAGTTCGATCCTTGGCGAGGCCATTTTTCTCTTGGTTTTTGCATATATGAGTTATCTTAGTTACTTACTAAGTAAATAAGTTATTTAATAAGAAATATTTATAAGCTTAAACTGCTGATTAAAACTAGGGAGAAAGAGGCGATTTATGAAGAAATACTTGCTTTTAGTTGAAGATGAGAGGCTTTGGGAGAAATTCAAAGATTCTATAAATAAGGATATTAATAGCGAGATCATAGAATTAATCAAAAAGAAGGTCGAGGGTAAAGAAGGGAAGGAGGGAAAGAAATGATAAGTAAAAAGGGGCAAGTTGCTGTTTATGTGATTATTGCAATTGTTATTGTTGCCGGAATCTTGGTCTTTTATGCGTTCAGAGAACAAATTTTTGCAAAGCAGATTCCTGCAGAGTTGCAGCCAGTTTTCGATTATTATGCCTCGTGCATTGAGGACGAAGCTGCAGCGGCAATTAGTTTGGCTGGAAGTCAAGGAGGGCATGTTGATCCAGGTGTTTACATTCCAGGAAGCGATTATGCACCATTTTCCTCACAACTTAATTTCTTAGGATTTCCAGTTCCGTATTGGTTTTATATTTCTGGAAACGGGCTAGTAAAAGAAAGTATCCCGACTAAGAGTGAGATGGCAAATGAGATATCAACATATATCGAGCAGAGATTGAATGCAGAGTGCAATCTTGATGAGTTTTATGATAGGGGATTCTTAGTAAATTTGAGTGCACCAAGCGTAAAGACAACTATCCAGGATGCAAGTGTTGCTGTTGATGTAAGTTATAACTTTGTTGTTTCTAAAGGCGACAGTTCTGCGAGAAAGACTTCTGAGAGTGTTGAAGTTGCGAGCAATTTTGGAAAAATGTACAACACTGCGATTAGCATTTACAACAAAGAAAAAGGAGACGCATTCTTAGAAAATTATAGTGTTGATGTTTTGAGAACTTATGCTCCTGTTGACGGCGTTGAGATTAGTTGTTCAGGAAAAATTTGGAAGACGAGAGAGGTTGTTGATGAATTAAAGAGCGGATTGGAAGCAAATGTGGCTGCAATAAAATTCAGTGGAGATTATTACACCCCACAAAGTACTGAAGATAGTTATTTCATTGTCGATTTGCCGGTTGATGAGCAAATTGGCTTGATTTATTCCAGGTCTTGGCCTACTAAAATTGAGATTGTGGGGGCAGACAACGAACTTATGATTGCACAGCCTGTTGGGACTCAGAGAGGGATGGGTGTTATGGGGTTCTGTTATGCTCCTTATCATTTTGTTTATGATGTTAGCTATCCTGTAATGGTTCAGATTTTTGACGGAGTTGAGATATTCCAGTTCCCGGTTGTTGTAGTGATTGATAATAATCTGCCTAGGCAGGGAATTTATTCTGAAATTCCAATTGAAGATACAACATCTAATGTTTGTAATTATAGGACTCAAGATCTGGAAGTAAACGTTTATGATAACACATTGAATAAAGTTGATGCGAATTTGAGTTATACTTGCTTTGATCAGAAATGTGATTTAGGAAGCACAATAGAGGGAACCTTTAGAGGATTGGCTCCTGCATGCGGGAATGGTTATTTAATAGCTAATGCAGATGGCTATTCTGAAAGTAGGCAGCTTCTCTCAACAAATGAGGAGAGCTTTGCTGATGTGATTCTTGATAGAACATATGATGTTAGTGTTGATTTAAACGTTGGAGGCAAGCCGCTTGATGGAACCGCGATAGTTTCTTTCGCAGGAACAGAAACAGCAACAATAGCTTTGCCGGATAGTGAGAAAATAACATTATCTGAAGGATTCTATAATGTAACTGTATTTGTTTATGGGAATACTAGCCTAACAATTCCTGCTTCTACAAAGGTACAATGTATGGAAGTTACAAAAACTGGAATTGCCGGATTGTTTGGGGCGACGGAAGAGAAATGTTTTGACATAGCTTTACCTGAGACTAAGATTGATTCTGCGTTAATTGGGGGAGGAAAGGGAGAAATGTATATTTTGCCTTCTGATTTAGAGGGGGGAAAGATAACACTTGATGTCGATTCCTTGCCTCTTCCTAAGAGTTTAGATGACTTGGCGGCTAATTATGATCTTTTTGATACATTGGGGGTTAATTTAGAAATATGAAAGGAAAATTAATTGTTGCTTCTTCATTATTACTTTTAGTGGTTACTTTAAGTTTTGTGAGTGCGCTTTATGCAGATTCAACTTTCCAGGCGCAGCCAACCAGCTTCCAAAACTTTTATTCAAGCACAAACTTGCCAGGAATGTTATGGCCAAGTTTAGATGATCCTGCTACATGCAAAGCAAGACAGGATATCTTATTGCAAGTTGCACCTTTCGGTTGTCAGCCGATGGTTGTAAGAAGTGATTTGCTTGCAGACCAGAATGTTCCAGTTTTGTGCCAGATTATGGGGGTAAAGATAAATCCTCTTATAGATGTAAAAAACATCAGGAATATAAGATTTACAGGAAACTATCCTGAAGAAGTTGCGACCGTTGGATTCCATCCTAGCAGAGTGGCTTTGGGGGCGACAAATGAGATTACAGGAGGCCCGTTGATAAGTAATATTGGTTATGTTGTTGTGGTATTAAAGAGAAATCCTAACGAGGCACAGTTACCAAAGTTTGTTAATGTAACCTTAAGCGCGCAAGTGGATTACACTGCAGGCAATGCTTTTGGGATAGGAAGAACTACATTTTTGTTAAAAGAGGAGAATGATCAGCAATGGCAGGAAGATAAAATAAAACAGAGTTTTTGGAGCGGTAAATATTCAGTAAGGCTTGAGAGCGCAGATGATAACAGCGCGGTTATAAGTCTCTATAATTATAATCAAAAAATTAATACAATAAGAGTGGATAAGAACAAGCCTTCTGCAGATGTTTATCTGCCAGGAACCTTCTGCCAGGTTGCTCTACGAATTTATTATGATGGATTTGAATCTGCAAATACAAGGGCAGTGATTGAAGTAAGCGACGATAGCGGGGCAGTTGATAAGCTTGTGTTGTATAAAGGAAGCAAGTTCTTAAATGATAAATGCACGGTTAGAGATGTAGTTGCTGAGAATAACAGTTTTGGGTTTGGATTTGGAAAGGCGGACATAATTTGCAATAACGATCAATTTACGCTTTCAAGAACTCTAAGGATTTTAGATTATAAACTTGGGCAGGATGTTCTTATGAAGGTAGACAAGAAAATTAACCCTGCGGGGTTTGTTGATGCAAAAATAACTAAGATAACTTCTGATGGAAAATATGATGTGATTTATGCTGTTGGTGGAAAAACTACTGAAAAAGCAGGCCTGACTTATAATGAGTTAAGCCCTAAGATTATTGTTGGTACGACACCACCAACATTTTTGGAAAATAGAGATCTTGGCTCTGTTCAAGGAAGTTTTAACGATGCGATTGCTGCTTACTTGAAAGTTATTGAGGATTATCCGCAAGAGAAACCCAATAGCGCAAGTTTAGAAACTTATGGAGAGTTGGCTTTTGAAAAAGCAATTGCTCTTGCGGGAGGAGATTCTGGGCAACAAAAGACCAAATACGAGCTGATAAACAAGTTTATTGAGAAATATCCAAATTCATTTAAGATAGAAGAATATAGGAGAGAGATAAAAGACAGCTATAATGTTAATTCTGATAATTCTGCAATCTCTGTCAATGTTGACAATAGATTCAGAGTGATTAGATTGTTGAGTGTTGATACTCCTACAGAGCAACCAAGCGCAGATATAAACATAGACTTAATTAAGTCTAATATCAAATTGGGTGCTTCAATAAGCTTAGGAGTGAGTGCGAATGTTGCAGCAATTGATGTAAATTCTATTAGCATCAGTTATAGGTGCAACCCGAATGATGGGCTAACTAGCGAGCTTATACAAGTCGGAACAAGCAAGCAAATATGCGGCAAGGTAGTGAAGCTGGATAACACAAATGTTGAGAAATCTGCAAAAATCAGAATTGAACCAGAGGCAAGGGGGGCGCAGCTTGAGACTAATCTAAGTGTAAATATTGGAATTGAGAAAAGAGCGATACAATTGTCTCCTGCAAAGAGAAAAGAGATGATTAAGAATCTAAATGAGAGCATAGCAAAATGGGAGAGCATTTCCAAAAAGCTTACCAAAGTTGTTACAGGATTGAAAGCGACCTGTCTTGTCACTTCTGCAGCTCTAACATTAAAGAATTTCGCTTCTGGCTTGAGCGGAGAGACAGTTGCGAGACAACAAGTTATGAATGGAGATAACGGGTGGAAGAAAATATGCGAGAAGGCAATTGTAACTCCCGGCGACCCATATCATGGAAAGAGCTTAAGCGCCTGTTTAAGTGGGCATTCTGCAGATATTGCAAAAGATGTCGAAGCAACTAAGAATGCAATAAATAAAGTCGATGAAGCAGTAAAAAACATAGAAAAAGGTGCTTCGACTTCTGGAGGATTTTTGCAGGACAAGAGTGTTAATACCACAAAAGCAAAGGCAGAGCTGGCAACTTTGATAATAAGAGATCATGGAACTGAAGATATTCCTACTCCGAATGGATTTGCAGGCGACAGTAAGAAAACTGAAATTAAAGTTAGTGATTTATTTGTTTCTGGAAATCTTGATAAAATGACTTATTCCGAGATGAGAGATATCTATATGAATCTTGAGAGAAGAAAAAGTGGGGGATTATCTGATAATCAAAAGGAAAATGTTGGAAGTTTGCTTGGTGTTGATACAAGCAGAATAAGCGACAAGATAAGTCTTAGTGTAGCTTATGCAGCCGCCCAAAAAGATACTATTTCAGGGATTCCAGGTACAGGTGATTCATTGAATGCTGGAGCAGCCGGTCGAATTTATAGAGAGGTTGTTACGAAGGATACACTGACCGTTGCAGGTTTAGACGAAAAATCGAGCAATAATTTTGCAGCAGTATTTGTTTCTACGAGTCCTGGAATTGTTGGGGGCAGATATGTTCTCGGGTTGGGCAAGGAGGACAAAGGAAATTATGCGGTCGATGAGGTTTATAGAATTGGTGGGACAAAAGTTGGCGGAAAGGAAAATTTAATCAAACTTAATGAAAATGAGATGGGTACATTTTTAACTGCTTATAAAGTTGGAACAGTAACCTCGCAGAAGACACTTAGTTATAACAACAAGATGGTGAATCCAGAGGTTAGATATTTTGAGACTGAACCATATAAGGGGATGCCTGCGATTGTGCCTTTTGACGCAGGCGCAGGATGGTATGCTGCAACAAGGCAGACTTTGCCAGCATTCGGAGGGATTGGGGCATTTGATGCAAGCGGGAGAGTTACAAGCTTTTGGGTTTGTAATGTTGGAGATAAGGGGTTGATAGAGTTTGATCAAGGATTTGGGAATGATATTTGCCAGCAAGTTAACTTGCAGACAGGGCAGCCGCTTGGTTCATTCAATGGGCTTAGTGAAGCAAATTCAAAAGCAATTATACAGAGAGCAATTAAGGCGATAACAGAAGCGTCAAGGCAATATGGAAATACAAATGTGGTTATAGAAGGACAGACGTATAAAACCGGGACTCCCATGGCCAATGTTCCGGAGAGCCAGTGCGAGGATTTCATGAGCCCCGGAGATTGTAAGTTGTTGTTTAATGTTTGTGATCCAGTTATATGCCCACCTTCTAGATGTAATCTTGGAGGAGCTTATAATGTTCCAGATGTTATACAGTCAGGAATTATAGGAAGTGCCGTGCTTTGCCTGCCAAACTTTCCAGAGGTTTATGTTCCAGTTTGTCTTAGCGGGCTTCTGGCTGGAGCCGATGCTTATATTTCAATATTGAAGAATCATAGGGATTGCTTGCAGAACAGCCTGGATACCGGACAAATGACAGGAATATGTGATCAGATATATTCAATCTATAGTTGCGAATTCTTCTGGAGGCAGCTTGGGCCGTTTATGGACACTCTTATTCCCAAGATTGTTGGAATGGCTTATGGACAAGGAAGAGCTAGAGGTGGAGGAGAGTATGGAACTGTTGCAGCAGCATATAAAAATGCTGGCGATTCATTGAAATACTTCACACAGTTCTATGGCATAAATTCATTCAAAGCATTCCAAGTTAAATCTATTGCAGAGGTTGGAGGCGCGTTCTGCAAGGCATATGTTTCTGCAAAAGGACCTACAGGACTAAAGAGTTTGGCAGAGCCAGATAGCCCTCCTCAGTATGAGGCCTGGTTTGATGCGATACCTTACACAAGCGCGACTCTTCCGGCTACATCCCAGTATAAAGTATTTTATCACATATTTGCAGGCAAGAGTGCGAATGGAGTTTACTACAATGTTTATTTGAAGAACCCTCCAACTTCATCTTATTATTCTTATAGTCCTACATTGCAGGTGCCAGGTGCTAACGGGTTTATTTCACAAGGGCAGTATGCTTCAGATACAAAAGACTTTACGGCTCCTGAAGGATATAAAGAGTTGTGCATAAACATAAACGGCGATGAGAAATGCGGATTCAAACAAGTATCTACAAGCTTCGCAGTTAATTATTTGAGAGATCAATATGTTCAAGACCAATTGCAGCAGAAAGAGATCACAACAGAAAATGGATGCATAAGTGGAACTCCAAGTGCAGGGGCATTACTTGCCAATACAAATCCTCTCTCTGCTGTCCAGGAAGCGGTATTGCCGGCAGATTATAACAGAGGAATTATTAGAATCTGTGCAACTGCAGATCCAGGAAGCTCAACTAGCCCTGGAAGGTTTAAGGATGTTGGTTATTGTGGAGACCAGAAGGTTAAGTGCTGGCTTGATACGCAAAGCGTGCAAAATTCAATAACTCCTTACGCTGAGGGGATAAGAAATGATACTCTCAAGAATCTAGAGCTTGGAATAAATGATGCAGTAGACGTGGAAAAAGTAAATGCAGATATGGCTATAGAGATAGATAGACTTAACAACATTTTGAAGGATGCAAGTCCGACTACTAGTCCGTCTCTAATCGCTCAAACGCTTGGTCAGATTGAGATTGATGTTGGCAAGGCTATATTAAACAACCAAAAAGCTCAATTATTGTACATAAAAGCACAGATACTTGGGAAGATTATCGAGTTTAGTAAAACTCCTGAAGCTGCAAAAGTGCTGGAAGAAGCAGGGACTGATTTGGATCTTTCGAACGCAGGTGAAACTGGAGTTAGCTCGGATCTTGCTTTATATCCGGATCAAATCAAGAATATTGAAGTTACGAAATATCTGGGCAGGTCTGGAAATTATAAATTCTATATTGCTAGTTACTTGGATAATGATGGAAAGAAAGTGCTTGGAGCACTCAGAGTTAATTGGGGAGACTCTGGTGATGAAGTTGGATTTGCTATTGGAGATGTAATAACAAGAGATAATCTGGAGGTGATCCTTGGGGAGAATGGTTTCCATGATATAGAAATTGAGGGTACTAGATCGATATTGACAGCAGGTTTCAATGATAATCTAAATACAATCGATTTAGATGCAGGGTTTACTGAACTAAGGGACAAATTAAAAGCTATAGAGTTGGGGACTGAATACAAGCCAAGTGATTCAATTTCTATCTATAACCCTGCTGAAACAGGAGTTAGCTCTGATTTAGCATTGTACGAGGGTCAGATTGCAAATATGAAAATTTTGAGTTATATTGGCGATTCTGGAACTTTCAAATTCTATAATGCAAGTTACATAGACTCTAGCGGAAAAAAGATAGTTGGAGCACTCAGGGTTAATTGGGGAGATCCGGATGATGAGGTTGGATTTGCTACAGGAGTGATAACAAGAGATAATCTCGCACAAATCACAGAAAATAATGGTTTCCATAACATAGAGATTCAAGGCAGCAGCGGACCTCTTTGGTGGGATGACGATCTGAATACAATCGATTTAGGCAAAGAAAAGTATAAGGATTTGAAAAAGGCATTGGACGCTGTTGAAACTGGAAAAGGAGGGGTATACGAACAATCAACAGATCTACTTTTTATAGATGACCCTAGCGAAACCGCAACTAGCTCAGATATTGCACTATATCCCTCTATAATCGGTAAAATGAATGTTGAAGTATATCTAGGAAGGGCGGGGGATTATAAGTTTTATATTGTCAATTATACAACTAAGGAGGGTGTAGCGACGGGGACTCTTAGAGTTGATTGGGTTGATTTAACTAATGAAGTTTCGCTTGCTAACGTAAAGGCAACAATAAGTAATCTTAACTATCTTGTTAAAAATAATGGTTTCCATGACATAGAGATTCAAGATAGCAGCGGACCTCTTTGGTGGGATGATAACTTGATAACAAGCGATTTAGATAAACCCGTATTTATTGGGTTGAAAAATAGATTGCAATATGCGGAATGAATTTAATGTTGGTGCAGTGATTGAAATCCCTGAACCTCCAACCCTAATGGATATGCGGGTGCTAGGATTCGAACCTAGGAATGCACTAAGCAACGACGGCCTAAACGTCGCCCGTTTGACCACTCCGGCACACCCACTTGTTATTGTTTATTCTAAAGGGGTTTTAAATTATGCGCTTTAGCGGATGCTTGGAAATCTTGATTTTTATCTTATCCCCAGGGCTGATTAGATATTCTCTTATTGAGTCTATTGCAAGAACGGATTTTGTGAAGAGAGTTATCTCTATTTCATCATTTTCTGAAATTTGAAGGTTTTGCATTTCTAAATTATTATTTTTCTTATCTTTATATGGCTCTCGGACAATCATTTTGATAAATTTCGATTGCGGTGAAAATGGGGTTCCTCCAGCCGATTTAAACCAAGCTGTAGAGCCGGTGCCTGTTGAAAAGATAATTCCTGATGAACGCTGACTTTCTTTTTTATTACCAAGGGAGATATCATATCTCGAGAGATGATATGCTTTTTCGCTTGCGATAAAAACCTCATTCAATGCAAGATATTCTATTGGTTTGTTGTTAATTTGAACTTCAATTCTTTCTAGATTTTCTGTTTTGAAATTGCCTGATTTTATCTGCTCTAATTTTTCTTTTAAATTTTCTATTGTTGTGGTCGTTAATGCTCCTACGCTGTTCTCTGGAGAGGAGTTTACTGCCAACAAAGGCTTGCTTTCGTTAAAATGAGAAGCTGAAAGGGCGGTACCATCTCCACCTATTGAGATAATTATATCTATATCCGAAAGTTCTTGTTTCTTCAGAGTGTTTTTCCAGGAATAAGTTACTTTTGAGAAAATATTTTCAATTATTTCTTTAATCTCTTTCTGCATCTGTTCTTTTGGATGCTTACAAACTACTAATGCTTTCATAAATATCTTAGATATAGTGGGTATAAAACTATTTCTTCTTTAGGGCTTTGGCTTTTTCTTTTTCGGCTGAAGCAACCTTCGCCTTTAGTTTTTCTTCTAAATCAAGGCGCTCAATTAGTTCCTTGTATCTGTTTCTGATTGTAACTTCTGTGATTCCTGCTACGTCTGCTACTTCTCTTTGAGTTTTCTTTTCATCATTCATTAAAGCAGCGACGTATAATCCTGCTGCTGCAATTCCTGCTGGGCCTCTTCCACTTGTAAGCTCTGAAATATCTGCTCTCTTTAAAATCTTTAATGCTTCATTTTGTGTTTTTGGACTCAAGTGAAGAATTGAAGAGAATCTTGAGATGTAATCTTTCGGACTTGATGGAGTTACTTTAATTTTTAATTTTCTGACTATAAATCTGTAAGTTCTTCCGATTTCTTTTCTTTCTACGTCTGATGCTGCTGCTATTTCGTCTAGAGTTCTTGGAATATTGTATGATCTGCATGCTGCATAGATGCAAGCAGCGATTACTGACTCCATTGACCTTCCACGCACTAAACCTCTTTGGAGAACGAAGTTGTAAACTCTCGAGGCTTCATCTCTTACAACTCCTGGAAGATTTAGGAAGCTCGCAACTCTTCGCAATTCCGCCATTGCTAGTCTAAGGTTTCTTTCAATTGATGTGGAAACTCTCTCCTGCCACTTTTTAAGTCTTAAGAATTTTCTTGTCTGTCCAGATTCTAGTTTGTAGATATCAGATATCTCTCCGACATTTGTTGTTAAGCCTTTGTCGAATTTTTGCATAGAAATTGGAGCTCCGCCCCTGCCTTTCTTGTCAGATTTGTCAAATTGACCTCCGGCATCTTGTCCAGTATCAACCATTTTCTCTTCTACAATCAAACCACACTCATTGCAGATTATTTCTCCTCTTTGTTCATCATATGTTAAGTCAACACTCTTGCATTCAGGGCATCTTTTTACATATGTCATTTTGTTTAGAGATAGATTTATAAATCTTACTGCTAGGAGAGTATTTAAATCTTTCTATTTGGTTTCGATTTTATCGTCGATAAGAAAAGTGCTTAAATTTTACTTTTTTTCAATGAGGACAGCGTTGACTTGACCTTCTTGGCTTGGGCGGTTTGTTATCCTTGCTTTTCCAAGTGAGGTTTCAATTAGTGCGCTCTTGACTAATCTGTTCTGACGAGCAAAGAATTTATTCTGGGGAGTCTCTTCAACGTTTTTTATTTCTGCTTTAACTGTTTTATCTCCTACTCGAATGTTTGCAATGTTTGCTTTTAGAAGTATTGGCTTGATGTGCCCGCCTCTAACTTTCAATTGTTTTCTTTTTGTTTCTCCAAGTACAACTAGTCTTGTTTGATTTTGTCTCTCATGAAGCCTTCTTTTTCTTCTGGCGTGATATTTTCCACCAGTTACTTTATTTCCTAATCGCATAATTAGAAAGAAAAAGGTCTGTTTAAATATCTTTCTAACAATCAAACAGAATAATTTGCTTCCAAGCATAGATAAATTTAAATATGATACAAGTTGAGAGCAATTATGGTAAACGGAATTGAGAGACCACTTGATCTCTTAAACGCATCAAAAGGGAAGGAAGTTCTTGTCTCTTTGAAAGGAGATAAGCAATTTGTCGGAACGCTTTTGGCATTTGATATACACGTAAATGTAGTTTTGGATAATGCGAAAGAAGTTCATGAAGGTGAAGTCAAGAAGAGTATAGGGTTAACTTTCTTGAGAGGGGATACAATAATCTTCATTTCTCCTGCTTCAACAAGTTTGAAGAAATAAATCTCTCATAATATCTACTTAGAATTATCCGATAATAAATTTTATGATGAGGTTTTATGTTATTAATAATTTTCTGATTAGAATTTTATGATATCAAAGTCTTTTGCTATCTTTGTGTTCTTGAAAATCTTCTTTGCTTCTTTTTCTATAATTCTAGGATTGTGTTCATAACGCTGAGAGAGATGCGTAAGGATAAGTTTCTTTGATTTTGATTTCTTAGCTATCTCTGCTGTTTGGGGGGCAGTCAGATGTCTATATTCTTGAGCTTTTGCTATTTCTTCTGCAGCAAATGAAGATTCTGCAATTAAAAGGTCTGAGTTCTTTGCAAGTTCTATTGCATTCTTGTTAAATGAGGTGTCCAGAACAAATGTAACTTTTTTCCCTTTATCAATGTAAACAACTTGTGCCGCTCTTATTTTTTTACCTTTGAATACTATATCTTTTCCTGAAGCCAATTCCCCTATTAGGGGGGAGTTGGGAAGCTTGAACTTCTTTAGTTTCTTTTTGTCTAGTTTTATTCTATCTTTCAAAATTATGGAGTAAGCATTTGCAGGAGTTCCGTGAGACATTTCTGCAGATTCTATCTTGAAATCTTTTTCATTAACTATTATTCCATGAGATGCCTCGTGAACTTCATATTTTATTTTTCCGGCAAAAATAAAGAGCTTGAAAATTAAATCAATATGGTGTCTTGTGCCCTTAGGGACATAAATGTGCAAAGTTCTAGAATAGTTGTTTAAAGCAAGAGTTTGAAGCAATCCCGGCAAGCCAAGTATGTGGTCTCCATGCCAGTGAGTAATAAGAATTCTTGTTAGTTTCATATAGTTCAGTCCAGCGATTTTGAATTGTCTTTGAGTTCCTTCTCCACAGTCTATGAGTATATTTTCATTCGCAAAGCTAGCCAAAATTGCGCTGTGACTTCTCTTTTTCGTTGGTATGGCATCTCCAGTGCCAAGAAAAGTTATTTTTATTTCATCCATATTTGAATGAGGAAATAATTGTTTAATAAGTTATTGTTTGAGGGTGATAAAAATGTGGATAAAAAGCATAATATTATAAATGAAAAATCTGGTTTATAGTTATGCTCCCGTAGCTCAGCCTGGATAGAGCACCGGACTTCTAATCCGGGGGTCGCAGGTTCAAATCCTGTCGGGAGCGCTTACTTTTATACCAAACTTTTAAAAGATATATTGATAGTGTATAACTATGCGCACGTGCCACAATGGTTACTGGGTTCGGCTGCAGCCCGAATTTGTCCAGGTTCGATTCCTGGCGTGCGCTTCATCATCTTCGATTCACTCTTGCTGCGAAGCTCCTCATTTCATTGCGGGCTTTCTCGCTGCGGTGAACTAAGAGGCGTGCGCTTTCATTCTTTTTTGAGCTGACTAAACATTTAAAAAGGAAGTTATATCTAAGAAATTATAAAGCTACAAGGAGGAAAAAATGGTAACACAAGGATATTGCGTGAAATGTAAAGCAAAGGTTGACATAAAAGACCCTGTAGAGAGCAAAACTGCTAAGGGAGTCAAAATTGCAAAGGGCAAGTGCCCTAAGTGCACCACAACCGTTTGCAGAATGGGCGGAATTTGCAAGTAATTTCGCTTTTAATTTTATTTTTTAGTATAATTTAAATAATTCG
>Ga0315273_10000909_pt1 | contig 32272 bp, 19 predicted proteins | sample YL17G02_0_MG_FD_205753 | JGI IMG/M metagenome (GOLD analysis project Ga0315273, IMG submission 205753) | Sediment microbial communities from Yellowstone Lake, YNP, Wyoming, USA - YL17G02_0 | ecosystem: Environmental > Aquatic > Freshwater > Lake > Sediment | place: USA: Wyoming | collected...
CCAGGCGCGCCGTGCGGGGCGGCCTTGGCAACGATGCGCTTGCTGAAGCCGCCCTGGCCCAGATGATTCAGGTCGGCACCTCAGCTGGAGGCGCCCGCGCGAAGGCGGCCATTGCCTGGAATCCGACGACTCAAGAAATCCGCGCGGGTCAGTTCGAGGTGGCTCCAGGGTTCGAGCATTGGCTGCTCAAGTTCGACGGGCTTGGCGCCGACAGCGAGCTGGGGCTGGGCCAGGACTACGGTCGCATCGAATTCGCCTACTACCTGATGGCACGCGCAGCCGGCATCGCGATGTGGCCGAGCCGACTCCTGGAGGAGCATGGCCGCGCCCACTTCATGACCAAACGCTTCGATCGCGACGGAAACACGAAGCATCACGTCCAGACGCTGTGCGCGATGGCCCACCTCGACTACCGTCAGAAAGCGACTCACGACGTGAGCCAGTTGTTTCTGACGATCGACCGCCTGCAATTGGGCTATCTCGCGAAGGAGGAGGCCTTTCGCCGCGTCGCGTTCAACGTCATGGCCGCGAACTGTGACGACCATACCAAGAACGTCTCGTTTCTTCTGCGTGAGGGGAGCGCCTGGGAACTGGCGCCCGCCTACGATCTGATCTACGCGTACAATCCGCGAGGGGAGTGGACGTATCAGCACCTCATGTCCGTGAACGGGAGATTCACTGCCATCGTCCGCGACGATTTGCTTGCCGTCGCGGATCGCTTCGGCATCGGAACCGCGCCGCGGCTCCTGAAGGAAGTCAGCGCGGCGGTGAAGTCGTGGTCCTTGCGTGCGAAGCAGGCCAAGGTCAGCGCGCGCGAGACGAAACGCATTCAGGAGCAGCATCGCTTACTGTAGAAACCCTCGACATGGCCAACCTGTTCGCCTTTCTACAGCCTGAGTGGACGAGCGTCTACGAGTCGGCGACCAGGGCAGCGGCGTCGGTCCATCACGACCCGCGCACGGCGTTGGCCTCCTTGTTCGGTCGCTGCATAGCCACCGTGCGGTGCTCACTACGGGACATCGCGAATCCGGCGGGGTCGAACCGTGCGACCGAAGACTGGCCACACCAACGAGTTGAGGGAACACCGTCGGGGCGACCCTTCGGCAAGCTCAGGGTCACCCCGATTGGATATCTGGTCGGGGCGACTGGATTCGAACCAGCGACCCCCTGCGCCCAAGGCAGGTGCGCTACCAGGCTGCGCTACGCCCCGACAACCTTCTCATCGTACCGGGGTTGCACGTCCCACGCAACCACCGATCGCCACCAGGTCACCGCGCTGTTTCGTGGCTCCTCCGGAACGGGGCGTCCTCCGGCCGTTCGCCGGGCCGGCAAAGACGCAGAGCTAGCGGGCGAGACCGCTGAAGCCGGGCCGGACGTAGATGGCGAGATTAGGGCCCGGGCGCCTGATTCCGTTGAAGCCGGCGACCGGAAGGTAGAACTCGTCCTGCCAGTCGTAGACATTGCCCCGCGCCGTCACGTCGTAGGCGACGACGGCGAAGCGCAACTCGTACCGGGCGGCCAGCGAGACGGCTTCCGCTGGCAGCCTGAAACCCGGGTCGCGCGGCGAGGTCGGCACCACCAGGATGTCCGGCTCCGCCACACCCGGCGAGAGCTCCACGTGTTGGTGAGGGACCAGCGCGCCGATCCCGGACGGCCAGAAGTGCAGGTGCGTTGAGAGCGGTCCCATTTCGGCGATGCGCGCGCCCGCCGGGAAGCGCACTTCTATCCAGCGCGCGACCAGCACCCGGCTGTCGGTCTGGCCCAGCAGCCAATCGAACTGGACGAGCGACCACGCCGACGGGGCCACCACGATCAACGCCAATCCCCATGCCGCCATCGCAGATCGCGCCGGACGCCCGAGGCGCGCGGCCAGCCAGTCTCCAGCCTCCCGGACGGCGTACGCCGCCGCCAGGCACAGGAACGGCACGACCGGCAGGATGTAGCGCGCGAACACTGTGTACCCGCCGCCAATGATGCCGTAGTAGACCACCGGGAAGATCGCGACGATGATGCCCTTCCGGCGCTGTCGAATCACGAGCAGGGCCAAACCCGCCAGGCCGGCGACCAGCATGGGCTCGCCGATCCCGTGACGCAGCGAAGAGGCCAGGTGGACCCCCCAGCCGCGCCCGAGCATGACGCCGTGACCGATGGCCAGGTGGGCCGAGACGCCCCGCAGTGCCGAGGCGAACCGGTTGAATTCGATCACGCTGTACGGCGTCGTCAACACGAAGGCGGTCGCCATCACGAACCCGAACAGTACAGCCCTGCCGATGCGGGACAACCACGGTCCGCCCTCTGGCCTCTCCGGCGACAGCACGACCCATAGTGCGGGCAGGGCGACGACGGCGGCGTTGTACTTGGTGGACGTGGCGAGACCCGCAAAGACCGCCGCCGCGAAGAAGTCTCGCGGGAGGCTCGACTCGCGGAACCGTACGACAAACAGGAACGACGCGAGCACGAAGGCCGTTGCGCTGACATCGGTCACGCCAAAATGGGAATCGCGTGCGTGCAGGAAGGCCAACGCGAGAAACAGGGCCGCCACCAGCGCGGCCGTCTGGTCGAAGAGCCGGCGCGCGATCCGATAGAGGAGCCAGACCGACAGCACACCCATCGCCGCGCTGACGACCCGCGCGTGCACGATGACGGGTGTGTAGCTGGACGTGATGACCTGGAAGAAGTGGAATTCCGATCGGAACCAGCCGATCCAACGACCGATCTTGAACAACGGGACCATGCTGATCGCGACCATGTACATGAATAGCGTCGGCCAGTCGAAGAAGTTAGGGTTGTAATGTCGGCTGAACGCCGAGACGGCGATCGAGACCACCGCCTCTTCGTCTGGCCGACAGAGCGGAGATGGCAATCCGAAGTCGATCGCCCAGAAGCGGGCGAGGGCCGCGATCGCGAGAATGAGAACGATCGGAGCGTGTTTCCGCACGGGTCACACTCTAGCCCAACAGCGAACCAAAGGACCATAGCATCCGTCTAAGCCGTCAGATGGGGGTTTCATGCCGCGTCGCGCCGTCGTCTTTGCCATCCTGCTGATTCTGTTTCCAGTCCTTCTCGCAACGGCGTTTGCCCAACCCGCGGCGCTGGCGCCAGCGACGTCGCAGGCGCCGGCGGCTCCCGCCGCACGACCAGTGCCGCCGATCGCGACATTCGCCATCACGCGCGCGACATCAGAGATCAAAGTAGACGGCGTGCTCGACGAGGATGCGTGGGCGAAAGCGACCGTGATTCCCCTGCTGTATGAATGGGCGCCAGGGGATGGCATCGCACCGCCGGTGCAGACGGAGTGCCTGGTCACGTTCGATCGCACAAGCCTCTACATCGCGTTCCGCGCGTTCGATCCAGAGCCGAAGAAGATCCGCGCGCACCTGATGGATCGCGACGACACCGACACGCTCATCCTCGACGACCACATCGGCGTCATGATCGACACCTTCAACGACGAGCGGCGGGGCTTCCAGTTCCGCGTCAACCCGCTCGGCGTACAGGCCGACGCCGTATTCAGCGAGCAGGACGGCATCGAAGACTTCTCGTGGGACATGATGTGGGCGTCGGTGGGCAAGATCACGCCGGATGGGTACATCGTCGAGATCGCGCTTCCGCTCAAACAACTCCGGTTCCAGCCGGGCGCGGGGTCGCAGACGTGGGGCTTCGAAGCGTTCCGCTCGTGGCCGCGGAATGTCCGCCACCGCATCACGTCGGCTTACCGCGACCGCAACAAGAGCTGTCTTCTGTGCCAGGAGAACAAGATCTCCGGGCTGGAAGGCCTCGCGCAGGGCCGCAACCTGGAGTTTGACCCGACCGCCACGTTCAGCCGGACCGATGCGCGCACCCCACCTTCGGCGTCGTCGCTCACCAATGGCGGGATCACGACCGACGCGGGCCTCACGGCTCGCTGGAGCGTCACGCCCAACATGACGTTGAACGGGACGGTGAATCCCGACTTCTCACAGGTGGAAGCGGATGTCGCGCAACTGGATGTCAACAACCGGTTCGCCCTCTTCTATCCGGAGAAGCGCCCGTTCTTCCTCGAGGGCCTGGACTTCTTCACCACGCCCATCCAGTCGGTGTTCACGCGCACCGTCGCCGACCCGTACTTCGGCGCCAAGCTCACGGGCAAGCAGGGCTCGAACGCGATGGGCTTCTTCGTGACGCGGGATCGCCTCAACAACCTCGTCATCCCGTCGAACCAGGAGTCGGCCTTTGCGTCGCTTGATGACGCCGTGACCACGATGGTGGGGCGCTACCGCCGCGACATCGGCCAGGGATCGACCATCGGCGCGATGTTCGCAGGGCGCGAGGGCAAGGACTATCACAACCGGCAAGTCGGGGTTGACGGCTACTGGCGTATCAGCCAGGCGGACGCCGTCCGGGTGCAGTACCTGAGGAGCGACACGGCCTACCCTGAATCCATCGTTGCCGACTACGACCAGCCCGCCGGGAACTTCGGCGGCAACGGGACGTGGGTCGACTACCAGCACATCAGCCGCACGTGGGCGGCGTTTGGGAACTACGAGTCGTACAGCGCCGGATTCCGCAGCGACACTGGCTACGTGCCGCGCGTCGACTACCGCAACGTGCTCGGCCTGGCCCAGCGCCGCTTCCAGCGCGGCGTGGGATCGTGGTTCAACACGATCGGCGTCGGCATGCGCGGATGGCGCATGACCGACGACAACTGGACGCTGACAGACCAGACGGTCGCGGGTTTTGTCAACTACACGGGGCCGTACCAGACGACGGGGCAGTTCAACATGGCGCGCGACGTCATCGTCTATCAGGGCGTGCGGTACGAATACCCGCGGCGCATCTTCATTGCGGGGATCAAGCCCGCGGGCGGCCTCAACATCCAGATGGTCGGACGATGGGGCGGTGGTGTCGATTTCGCAAACGGCAGGAAGGCGACGCAGGCGCTGCAGTGTGGGCCGCAGATCGACTACAACCCCATCTCGCGGATCAGTCTCCGGCTCAGCTATAACCTCGACCAACTCTCGGTCGAGCAGGGGCGGCTCTATCGCGCGAACCTCACGCAATTCCGGATGCTGTACCACCTGAACGTGCGAACCTTCGTGCGGGCGATCCTGCAATACACCGACATCACGCGCGACCCGTCGCTCTACGGATTCCCGGTCGACGGGCGCAGCCGGAAGTTGTTCTCTCAGTACCTGTTCTCCTTCAAGCTGAACCCCCAGACCGTGCTCTTCGCCGGCTACTCCGACAACGCGCTGGCGAGCCAGTCGGCGGATTTGCTTCGACAGAACCGGACGTTCTTCATCAAGCTGGGATACGCGTGGGTGTTCTAAGAGGGGACTGGGGGCTGGGGACTGGGGGCGGGGGACGCGAAGGCCCGGGCGCGCGTCATAGAGAGTGATGAAGACCTCGATCGCAATCCTTGTCGTGTTGACGGCTGCCGCGCTGCCTGCGACGGCGATGGCCCAGCAGGAAAAGAAGGCCCCGGTTCCCGTGGCGGTCGGCGACACGTTCCCCCGGCTGGAGGCCGAGTTCCTGTCCGGCCGGAAGGCCGTACTCCCCGACGCTGCGAAAGGCAAGACCGCCCTCGTGCTCATGGGCTTCACGTACGACTCCCGCTTCGCGGTGGAGAAGTGGGTGGCGCGCTTCAACGATGTCTACGGCAAGACCGAGGGCGTGACCTTCTTCGAAGTGCCCGTGATTGGCGGCATGGGGCGTCTGGCCAGCTGGTTCATCGATTCAGGCATGAGGCGCGGGACGCCCAAGGAGCTGCACGAAAACGTGATCACGGTGTACGGAAGCGTGGACCGCTGGAAGACGGTGATGGGGTTTGTGCCGTCAGGCGAGAACGATGCCTACCTGGCACTGCTCGATGGCGACGGCCGCGTGACGTGGCGCGGGCACGGAATGTTGCAGGACGAGGCGTTTGCCGCACTGCAGTCGGCCGTTAAGGCTGAGCTCCAGCGCCGCGGGCCCTCATGAGCGGATTCCAAAGCACCGCCGCACATTCCGTGGTGAGCCGGAGGAAAGCGTCCTCCGCAAGACCACCAGACTACCGCTTCGGTGGTTTCGGCGGCTGCGGTGTCGCGGCCGGCGGCCCCGGCTTCTTCGCCATCTGCTCCAGCAGCGCCCCCACCTGCTTGATCTCGTCGCCGTAGACCGCCCAGTTGCCCTCGCGCTGCGCCTGCAGCGCGCGCTCGTAGTGCTGCCGGGCCAGGCCGGCCAGCCCGTCGACGGGCGTGTCGGCTGTGGCGTCTGGCACGCCCGGCGTCTGCACGGCCGGCTCAGCGTCCGGCACCTTGATCACCACGCCGCGCCGGAAGATCTTGTCGAGCGCCAGCTCGAGCGTCTCTTCCATGGCGATCTGATTCTGGTACGCGACGATGACGCGCTTGAGTTCCGGGATCTTCCCACCAGCCGAGCGGAGATACAGCGGCCGGATGTATATCAGCGCGTCCCCGATCGGGATCACCAGCAGCGTGCCCTGGATGACTTCCGATCCCTGCTGGTTCCACAGCGTGATCTGCGGCGAGATGGTCTGGTCCTGGTTGATGCGTGCGGCGATGGTCCGCGGCCCGTACACGAGCTTCTGCTTCGGGAACTGGAACACGAGCAGCCGGCCGTAGTGCGAGCCGTCGCTGCGCGCGACCATCCAGGCCGCCAGATTGTCCTTGCGGCGCGGCGTGAAGGCGAGCATCTGGATAAACTCGGCGTCGCGCTCGCCAGGGAGCCGCATGATCGTGAAGTACGGCTCCATCGGCGCGGCCACCGTTCCGGTAGACTCAACGGCCGGAACCTCCCATTGGTCCTCCTTGTTGTAGAAGACCGCCGGGTTCGTCATGTGGTACGTCGAGAACATGGCGCTCTGAATCGCGAAGATGCCTTCCGGGTAGCGGATGTGCCGCCGCAATTCCGCGGGCATCTCGTGGATCGGACGCAACAGGTCCGGGAAGATCCGGCTGATCGTCATGATGATCGGGTCGTTCGGTTCCGCCAGATAGAACGTGATCGTACCGTTGTACGCGTCGATGACCGCCTTGACCGAGTTCCGGATGTAGTTGATGCCGGATTCCGCGCGGGCCGCATACGGATAGTGATCCGTGGTCGTATAGCCGTCCAGGATCCAAAACAGGCGGCCTTCCGCGATGACGAGGTAGGGGTCGCGGTCAAACGACAGGAACGGGGCAATCGTGGTCGCCCGCTCCATGATGTTGCGATGGAACAGGATGCGGCTCCCGGCCGTGAAGTCCTCCCGCAGCAGGATGTTGAGCGACTTGAACCGGCTGGCGAAGAGCATCTTCCGGACCAGTGAGCCGACCGACACGCCACCGCGTCCTTCGTAGCTCTTGTAGACCGGCTCGTCGCCACGGGGATAGTGGAATTCGGGTGCGCGCGTGCCCACGAAGACGTAGTCGTTCGAGAACTCACCGAAGTAGATCGACGGTTCCGTCACGTTGAGATTGATGGACGATTCCGGTGGAATGTTCTTGATGAACAGGACCGGCAGGCCTTCCTGCGTGACCTCATTGACCGGGCCAAGGGTCAGGCCGTAGCCGTGCGTGAAGGTGAGATGTTCGGCAATCCAGGAGCGTGACGGGAGATTCTCGACATTCAGTTCCCGCGCCGACAGCATCACCTGGCGGTACTGGCCGTTGACGGTGTAGCGGTCGATGTCGATCGAGCCGAAATCGTAATACGTGCGGATCTCCTGGATCTGCCCGAAGGTGTCGAGCAGGGGCTGCCGATCCCACAGGCGCACGTTGCCGATGGTCGCTTGATTGGCGGAAATGTCCTTCTTGGTCAGCAGGGCGTCGCCCGACACCTGGCGTTCCTCGACCGAGTCGAGGGCGAACGCCTTTCGCGTGGCGGAGATGTTGTACGCCAGGTACGGCGTTTCCTTGAGCTGTTCGTTGGGCGTCACGACCAGGCGCTGCACACCCGTGGCAAAGGCCGCTCCCCCGATCCACGTCAGGGCGTAGAGCCCGAATCCGGCCGGCAGCAGCCACGACTGGCGGGCGAACGCGTGCGCCGCCGCCATCACCGCGCCGACCATCGACACGACACCGAGGACGCGCAGCGCCGGCAGTCGCGCCGTCACATCGGTATAGCTGGCGCCGACGATGATGTCGTGGCGGGAGAGCACCAGGCCGAACACGTCGAGGTACGCGCCCGCGCCCAGCAGCAGCAGCACGACTGCCGACAGCAGGGACAGGTGCCGGCGCGCGACGCGCAGAGGAGCCATCGGCCCGCTGCCGCCGGCCACGCGTCCGGGGAGCAGCGAGATCAACACGGATCCCGCCAGCGCCACCACCATCACCGCGAGCAGGAGACCGCGGACGAACTCGAGCCACGGCAACTGGAAGACGAAGAATGCGGCGTCGCGGCCGAAGATCGGATCGCGATCGCCAAACCACGTCGCGTGACGGTAGCTCAGCCACATCATCCACTGGTTCGATCCGATCACGCCGGCGACGACGGCGGCGAGCGCCGATACGCCGGCAATCAGCCGCGACACGCCGCGCCGCTGAAGGATGACCGGCGTGCCGTCGGCGGGCGAGACACCCAGCACAAGATACGGCTGGTCGAAATGCCGCAACGCGAGACGGAAATTGCCGAAGAGCAGCAGGAACGTGACGACGGCGACGACGGCGCCCAGGCCCAGGCGCGTGACGATGCTGGTGGCGAACACCTGCTGGTAGCCGGTTTCGCCGAACCACAGCCAGTCGGTGTAGTAGCCCGCCAGCGACGGCCACACGCCCGCCACGAACAGGACGAGCATCAGGAGCGACAGTTGTATGCGGCTCTGGCGTTTCATCCCAGGTGCCCTCCTCGGCCCGCGGTTATCGTAGCGTAGCACGCCATCACCGGGCCGTCTCGCCTCCACTGGCCTCCACTCGTCTCGCCTCCACTCGCGCCGTCACTCGCGGCTCAAGCCGGTCGACGGGCTCATGGTAAACTCGGGCCCGGATTCCAACACGAGTCTGTCGCCGTTCTGGCGAGGCTCCTCGGGCCAGCGCTATGACCCAATCTCCCCCGCGCGCAGGATTCTGGCCGCGGTTCGCGGCCACGGCGATCGACTACGTCATCATTGCGGCGATCTGCGCGATCCTGGGCGCGACCATCGGGGGGCTGTCGGGCATTCAGGCCGGAGACGAGGCGGCCTGGGCCGACGGCCTCGCGCGCGACCCGTATGTGGGGGCATTGGCTGGCGTCATCGCCGGCTTCGCGCTGGTCGGCGCACTCTACATGTCACTCGAAGTGTGGACGGGTGCGACCGTTGGCAAGCGGGTGCTGGGCCTGGTCGTGGTTGGCGAAGACGGGCGCCAGGCCCAGACGGGCGTGCGGGTCGCACGCTACCTGGTAAAGAACTGTCACCTGCTGCTGGGTTCGGCGGCCAGCCTGTCCGGGATGTGGTTTGTCGCGACGCTGGCCCCGCTGGCCACGCTGGTGGTCGTCGCCGGCAGCACGATGATTCTCACCGATGAGCGCCGTGCGCTTCACGACGTCGTCTCGAGGACGGCCGTGGTCGGTCGACCGGCGCGGCCGCTCAGGCCCTGATCTTGTCCAGCGCCTGCGCCAGATCCGCAATCAGATCGTCGGCGTCCTCGATGCCGACCGAATAGCGGATCAGCCCATCGGTCAGACCGGCTTCCAGCCGATGCTCGCGCGGAACGCTCGCATGCGTCATCAATGCAGGATGCTCGATGAGGGTTTCCACGCCGCCGAGCGAGACGGCCAGCGTCGCCAGTTTCACGGCGTCCATCACCGTGCGGCCGGCTTCGAGCCCCCCTTTGACTTCGAAGCTGATCATCGCGCCAAAGCCCTTCATCTGGCGCGCGGCCAGCTCATGCTGCGGATGTGACGGCAGACCCACGTAGCGGACCCACTCGACTTTCGGATGCGATTCGAGCCATCGCGCGATCTTCATCGCATTCATCTGCGCGCGCTCGACACGGACGCCCAGCGTCTTGATGCCCCGAATCACCAGGTAGGCCTGATGGGGATCCATGTTGCAGCCGAGGATGATCATCATCGGCCGAATCCGGCGATGCAGCGCCTCGGTCGCCGAGACAATGATGCCGCCGACCACGTCGGCGTGGCCGTTGAGGAACTTGGTCACCGAGTGCAGGACCACATCGGCGCCATACTCGATCGGCTTCTGCAGGTACGGGCTGGCAAACGTATTGTCGACGACGAGCAGCGCGCCGTGCTCGTGCGCGATCGCCGCGGCTCCCGCCAGGTCGGTGACATCCATCCCGGGATTCGACGGGCTCTCGACATAGACCATCTTCGTGCCGGGCCGCATGGCGAGGCTGATGTTCTCGAGGCTGGTCGAATCCACCCAGGTCGATTCGACGCCAAATCGCGACAGGTGTTTTTCCGCGAGCATCCGCGATGGTCCGTAGACGCCCGCCGTCCCCACCAGGTGCGCCCCCTTGTCGAGCAGGGCCATGTAGACCGACGAGACCGCTCCCATACCGGAACTGGTGGCCACCGCGCCGAATCCGCCCTCCAGTTCGGCCATCTGCCGTTCGAGCGTGGCGATTGTCGGATTGCCAAGCCGTGTATAGATGAAGCCCTCCGCCTGTCCCGCAAAGCGATCGGCGCCATTCTGCGCATTCTCGAACGAGAACGTCGACGTCTGGTAGATGGGAACCGTGGCGCTGCCAAAAGCGTCGTGATGGGCGCCTGCGTGGATGAGCTTGCTGTCGGTGGCGAGATGCTTCGTGTCCGGGTGGGCCATATGAGTCCTCGATGGGAGGCTCCCTAGCATATCCTCGACATCCACGATCGGGGAAGCACGCTTTGCCAGCCCCGGGTCGGAGTAGGATCAGGCGCGATATGCGAATCGGATGGCTGGTGCTGGCCGGGCTTCCGTTGATGGCATGCGCCACCGCGGCGGGGCCGTCCGCCACCCCGGTTCCGCCGTCGGCGGTTGCGGGGCAGTTCTATCCAGCCGATCCCGCCAGACTCAGAGCTGCCATCGATGGCTACCTGCGTGATGCCATCCCCCCGCGATCCGTCGAGCCGGTGGCCATTGTCGTGCCGCACGCCGGCGTCGTCTTCTCAGGGCAGATTGCCGCCGACGGATATCGCCAACTCAACGGCCGCGCCTTCGACACCGTTGTCATTCTGGGTGCCAATCACACCGGCAGACTCGATCAGCGCATGGCGGTATTCGACGGCCCGAGCGTGTCGACTCCGCTGGGGACGATCGAGGTCGACCGCGAGCTGGCGGCGGCCATTGTGAGCGCAGGTGCCGGCGCGGTGTTCGACTCGTCTGCACACGAAGGCGAGCACTCGATCGCGGTCCAGATTCCGTTTGTGCAGTCCGTCCTGCCGCACGCGAACGTCGTCTCGATCGTCGTCGGTTCGTCCGATCCGGCGACCTGCGCGCGCTGGGGCCGCACCCTCGCGACGCTGCTGAAAGGCAGGCGCGCTGTGCTTGTCGCCAGTTCGGATCTCTCCCACTATCCGGCCCAGCGAGACGCCGTGCTGGTCGACGCTCGCACACTCGAGGCGGTGGCGAGTCTCGATCCGGACACTTTCGGAAGCGCGCTCTCCCGGACTGACGAGGCGCGCCCGAATAACCTCGCGACGTCGGCATGCGGCGAAGGCGCGATCCGTGTCGTGATGGAGGCGGCGCGGGCGCTCGGCGCCAGTCGCGGTACCGTCGTCAGCTACGCCAACTCGGGCGATACGATCTCGGGCGAATCGGGGCGGGTTGTTGGCTACGGCGCGGTCGTGTTCAGCCGGGGCGAACGCGGCAGCGACGTCGAAGCGCTCGCGCGGGCCGCGGCCGATGTCACGCGCGCGCTCGACGCTGCCGACAGGCGCGTGCTGCTGCGGCTGGCGCGCGAGACCATCGTGCGATATCTCGCGAGCGGCTCGGTGCCATTCCCGCGCGGCGGTTCCTCGAAACTGCTGCGCGAAGCCGGCGTCTTCGTGACCCTCAAGAAGCACGGGGAAATGCGCGGCTGTATTGGGCGCCTGCAGGCGCAGGGGACGCTGGTTCGTCTCGTCTCCGCGATGGCCTTCGAATCCGCGTTCAGGGATGGGCGGTTCGAGCCTGTTCGTGCGGGCGAACTCGGCGAGATCGACATCGAACTGTCGGTGGTCACGCCGCCGCGCCAGATCGCGGGTCCGGCCGACGTCGTCGTCGGGCGCGATGGCGTCCTCCTGCGCGTCGGCGATCGCTCAGCCGTGTTGCTTCCGCAAGTGGCGACAGAGCAGGGATGGAATCGAGAGCAGATGCTCGACCATCTGGCCCAGAAGGCCGGCCTCTCCGCCCGCGCGTGGCGCGGCAAGACGGCGCAACTGCTGACCTTCCAGGCGGATGTCTTCTCCGAGGCCACGCTGCGCTGACGCGGAAATGGGGTCGGACCTAATTTCTGTGCGAGGATCACCGAAAAATAGGTCTGACCCCATTTTCCGATCTATCTCCGTGATCCGATGATCACTCTCCGGCCGTCGTACGCCGGCTCCACGGAGCCCTTCTTCTTCACGAATTCCGTCACGACATCGAGCCTGCTTCGGCCGGTGTTCTCCTGCGTGATCCCTTTCAACGCGATGCCGGCGAAGTAGGAGTTGGTCGCGCCAGCATACGTCTTCTCATTGTCGAGCGGCTGACCGTTGATCGTCACCTCGGTGAGCTTGCCGGAGACCACCCGGTAGCGCAGCCCAGACACGAACGGCGTGTAGCGGCTGAGGATGTCCCGGATCTGCCGTCCGGTGGCTTTGAACGTGATCACTGTGTTGTCGAACGGATCCATTGTCACCAGGTCAGCCTGCGTAATCGCGCCCGCCACCAGCGGCGCGCGCACGCCGCCGGCGTTTTCCAGCTCGAACTCCGCGCCCACCATCTCGCGAACCGCATCAGCCACCAGGTTGTAGGGCGCTTCGTCGTCGCCGCGCGCGCTGAAGTCGGCCATGGCCTGCCCCACGACCTGGCCAAACCGCTGGGCGATGGGCTGCCAGAACTTATCGACCACCGCTGCCACGGCCGGGTCGGCGGCGATCGCCTCCGTGATCGGCACCAGCCGTTCGCGGTAACGATCCACGGACCAGGTTCGGTTCGCGGCCTTTCGGAAAAGCAGATCCAGGCGGCCCAGTTCGCCGCCCCACTGGAAGGCCTGGACGATGATCGTCCCGTTGACGCCGTCAACCTTGAGATCGTCCGAGTGCCACACGAACTCGCCGACGGGCAGACGGGAATGCGAATGGCCGCCGATGATGACGTCGAGTCCGGGCACCTCGGCCGCGAGCCGGTTGTCGAGTTCGTCGCCGCAGTGGGAGATGAGGATGACGATGTCCGCCTGGCTCCGGAGCGTCTTCACCACGTCCTTCGCTGTGGCAATTTCGTCGAGGACGTCGATGCCTTCCTTGCCGGCTGGATATGTCGCCGCGTCGTGGGTGATCATTCCGAACAGTCCGACGCGCACCGCGCCAACCTTCTCGACGCGCCACGGCTGACCGATCGGCTGGCGCGTAACCCGGTCAACGGCGTTGGCCAGCAGAACAGGGTACCTGGCCAGGCCCACCAGCTTCCTGGTCTGGGCCATCGGGTTATTGAACTCGTGGTTGCCGAAGGTCCCGAAGTTGTAGCCGGCCGCGTTCATGCTGGCCACGTCGGCCTCGCCGTGATACTCGGTCGAGAACGGTGTGCCGTCGGAGAAATCGCCGGCGTCAATCAACCACACCGGTGTCTTCGCCGGGGCAAGGGCGGTTCGAATCTTCGCCGCCAGCGTCGCGCGCCGGGCGATGCCGCCGATGTTCCGCTTCTCTTTCAACTTTGCTTCTTCCGACCCCTGGGCGGCGATGGTCGGGTAGCTGAAGGGCAGCAGATGACCGTGCGTGTCGTTGGTGTGGAGGATCGTCAGGCTGGCCGTGGTCTGGGCGATGGAGCGCGCAGGCATGCACAGCGCGAGGACGAGAGCAGCAAGCAGCGAGCGTCGGGTCACGGTTCCACCTCGAGGCAAAGACAGACAGGCACGCCTGGACAACCTGTTCAACCTGAATATTCTATCGAATTCCCGGTTGTGCTACCGTGAACGCCGATTCTGGCAGTGTCGGACGAGGCGCTTGCGGATCGTCATTGCCGCGAACGCGGGAATCCAGGACTGGACCCCGGCTTTCGCAGGGCGACGACACACTTGCCTGATGCCGTCAGATGAAGCCGACAGAAGATGTCTGGCGCCGGAGGATGTCATGCGCAGAGTTCGGTCGACACTGGGTTTCGTCGTCATGGCCGCGATCAGCCCGGCTGCGATCGCCCTGGCCGCGATCACGTTGACCGCCTGGGCCCCGCCGGAGTCCCGGCCGTTGCCGCTGATTCCAAGACCCGCGGATCTCAAGCTCGAGAGCGGCGCGCTGTCACTCGATGGCGCGTCGTCCCGCCGGCTCCGCGAGTTCTGCGCCAACGACAACCTGGGCCGCCAGCCATGGGTGTCTGAGCTCGCCAAGCCCATGGTGACGGCCGGCCGCAACGTCGTCAGCCGCACACCGCCGCTGAAGATCGACGTCCTGTCACTGCTCAAGCAGTACGGCGATGAGGGCTACGGACTCACCATCTCCGCCAACGGGATCACGATCGAGGCGCGAACTCCGGCGGGCGCCTTCTACGGTGCGCAGACGCTCTGCCAGTTGGTGCCGGCCGATCGCCCCGCGGGTCCCGGGGCCGCCGCTCCCGCGCTGATCACACTGCCGGCCCTCACGATCGCCGATGCACCCAGATTCCAGTGGCGCGGGATGCACCTCGACGTGTCGCGTCACTTCTTCACGAAGAACGAGATCAAGCGCTACCTGGACCTGCTCGCGCGATTCAAGTTCAACGTGTTCCATTGGCATCTGGTTGATGACGGAGGTTGGCGCATCGAGATCAAGACATTCCCGCGCCTGACCGAGGTCGGCGCGTGGCGTCGGCAGATGCCGGAGGTCTGGAGCTTCGAGAAGATCGATTTCCCCGGCCCCGGCAGCGGCGACACGTTGTACGGCGGGTTCTACTCGCAGCAGGACGTGCGCGACATCGTGGCGTACGCCGCGGATCGGCACATCACGATCGTGCCGGAAATTGAGATGCCGGGCCACTGCGTGCCCGCGCTTGTCGCGTATCCCGAGTTGATGTGCGCGAACACGCCGCCGCTTCCTGGCCGCGCGTACAAGAGCACCGTGATGTGTCCGGGCAAGGAGTTCACGTTTGCCTTCCTGGAAGGCGTGCTCGACGAGGTACTGCAGCTGTTCCCGTCCAGGCACATTCACATCGGCGGCGACGAGGTCGATCGGAAGTTCTGGGCCGACTGCCCGCATTGCCGAAAGCGCATGCAGGACGAAGGCCTGACCGACCCGGCCCAGCTCCAGAGCTACACGATCAAGCGGGTCGAGAAGTTCCTCAACGGCCGCGGCCGCACGCTCGTGGGGTGGGACGAGATCCTGGACGGTGGCCTGGCGCCAAACGCCGTGGTGATGTCGTGGCGGGGGACGGCCGGCGGCGTCGCCGCCGCAAAGGGGGGACACAACGTCGTGATGAGCCCGACCTCACACTGCTATTTCGACTATCCGTACGGGGCGACGTCGACCGAGAGGGTCTATGGGTACGACCCGGTTCCCGCCGACCTCTCGCCGGAGCAGGAACGTTTCGTGCTGGGCGCCCAGGGCAATGTGTGGACCGAGTGGATGCCGGATTTCACGACGGTCGAAACGATGATCCTGCCGCGCATGCTGGCCCTGGCCGAAGTGCTCTGGTCGCCGAAAGGGGGACGCGCCTTCCCGGAATTCGAGTCGCGCCTGAATCAGTGGTACCCGCGGTTCGATGTCGTGGACGCGTCCTACTTCTTCCCGGCACCCGAACGGGACGCCAGCGTTGTGGTGTTTGCCGATCGCGGCCAGCTGACTCTCACGCCGTCAACAGTGCCGGGGGTGACGCTGCGCTACACCGTGGATGGCAGCGACCCGGTCGTCACATCCACCGCCTACAGCGGACCAGTGTCGGTGTCGGGCGATCTCACCCTGACCGCCGCGTTCTTCGGGCCTCGCGGGCGGCTGGGCGATCCCGTGCGGACCCTCGCCCACAAGGCCAGGCGAGCGAGGGCGCCGAAGGCGGCGCCCGGCCTGTCTTACGTTCGCTTTCCGGTGCGGATCGACAAGATGGCCGACCTCTCAAGCATGGCGGCTGATGCCGCAGGCGTGCACGCGGAACCATCCATCCTGTCGATCGACCCAGGAAAGCCGTTCGCGGCTGTCTGGAAAGGGATCTTGAGAATCCCGAGCGGCGGGACGTACACGTTCACGCTTGGCAGCGACGACGGGAGCGTGCTGAAGATCTACGATGCGGTCGTGGTGGACAATGACGGCCCCCACGCCTATCTCGAGCGATCGGGCCGCGCGGTGCTGACGGCCGGGGATCATCCTCTCGAGATCGCGTACTTCAACACGATCGGGGATCGTTCGCTCGGCGTGTTTGTCGAAGGGCCCGGCCTGGCGCGCCAGAAACTGCCGGCGTCGATGCTGTTCCACCCGGTGCGGTAGCACAGTCGGTTGGCAGGACGGCCTCGGCGTCGAGGCGGCCGGAGTGGACTCGCGTCTATTCTATGCAACTCCTGCTGACGATTCTCGCTGATCGGGAGTCCTGGGCTTTCGTGGCGAGAAGAAGAGAGGCATGTCCAGGAGCACACCGGGCGAGACGGGGCCTCGGACGGAACCCCGGGGGCGACCGGTGTGTCGTCCGGGGGCTCCATCACACCTTCGACAGAGTCCGTGTATACTCGGGCCGCCGCTCTCGACAATTCTGAGGAGTAGGACACCGCGATGCCCTCGAGCGAACCGGGCTCGGAACTGGGTCATTACCGCATCGTCCGGCTGCTGGGACGCGGGGGCATGGGTAATGTCTATCTGGCTCGCGACCTGACGCTCGAGCGCGACGTCGCCATCAAGATCCTTCCGGCTGGCCGTGGCGACCCCGACGACACGCGCAAGCGGCTCCTGCGCGAAGCCCAGGCAGCTGCCGCCCTGGATCATCCCAACATCTGCGCCATCTACGAGGTGGGCGAAGCCCCGGACGGCAGCGCCTTCATCGTGATGCAATACGTCGAGGGCGAGACCCTGGCGACGACGTTGCAGCGCGGCCCGATGACGGTGCGCGATGCGCTGGTGCTGGCCGCGCAGATCACCGAAGCCCTCTCGGCCGCCCATAAGCGCGGAATCGTCCACCGGGACCTGAAGCCACAAAACGTCATCGTGACCCCGTCGGGCCGTCCGAAGTTGCTCGATTTCGGCCTGGCGAAGGTGGTGCCGGCCCAGACGTTCCCGTCCGACGCTTCCACGCGGTCGATCGAGACGGTCGCGGGGATCATCAAAGGGACGCCCGCCTACATGTCGCCCGAACAGATCCAGCAGCGCTCGATCGACGGCCGCACCGACCTGTTCGCGCTCGGCGCCGTGCTGTTCGAATGCCTGACCGGACAGCGCGCTTTCGGCGGCGCGAACGCGCTGGAGATCTTCGGGCAGATCCTGCATGTTCATCCGCCCCCGACCTCGCGCCTTCGTTCCGGATTGACCGAGCGGCACGACGAGTTGTGCCGCAGGCTGCTGGCGAAGGACCCCGCCGACAGGTTCCAGTCGGCCGACGAGGTGACGGGCGCGTTGCGGCTGCTGACCTCCGACTCGGCGCGGGACGCGGCGTCGGCGATTGAGCCACAGCCTCCCCACGGCAGCGACGCGGGAAGCCGGCCCCCCGGATCGACCCCGGGAGGCGCGACTGCCCGCGACACGGCCTCAACAAGCCGCCGATGGTCCCGACCTGCGCTGGTCGCCGCTGTTCTGGTCCTGGTTGCCTCAGCGGTTGTCGGATTGTGGATCTGGAACACCTCCCGCGCGCTGCCGCCCGTCCCGGGTGATGCCGAGCGGTGGTATCAGCGAGGCGCCGAGGCCATTCGTGAGGGGGCGTACCACAGCGGGCAACTGGCCCTGCAGGAGGCGGTCCGGCTGTTTCCGCAGTACCCGATAGCCCACGCTCGGCTGGCTGAGGCCCTGGCCGAACTGGACGACGAGCGCGGCGCCCAGGCGCAGTTGTTGCGCCTGTCATCGGTACTGCCCGACGAGTCGCGGCTGCCCGACGATGAGCGGCTTCGGCTCCAGGGTACGCGCGCGCTCGTGCTCAGGGATCTCGAGGTGTCGGTCGCAGCGTACCGGCGGCTCGCCGAGCGCCACGCGAGCGACGCCACCGCATGGCTGGACCTCGGCCGCGCTCAGGAGGCTGCGAGCCGGGGCCCGGAGGCCCGCGTTTCGTACGCCAGGGCCGTCGGGATCGACCCGCAGTACGCCGCGGCGCGCCTCCGGCTTGGCGCCGCCGAGGCTCAGGAGTCCAGGCGCGAAGAGGCCCTGGCCGCATTCGCGGAATCGGAGCGGCTGTACCGGGTAGCGGCCAACACCGAGGGCGAGGCCGAAGTGCTTCTGCGGCGCGGCGCATTCCACGATGCGATGGGCGACCTGAAACGGGCGCGAGCCGATCTCGAACGCGCGGTCGGACTCGCCACGACGCTGAAGGGCACGCACCAGTTGGTGCGGGCGCAAATGGCGCTGAGCAGCGTGACGGCGTCGGAGGGCCGGTTCGCGGAATCGGAACGGATCGCCTCGGAAGCCGTGCAGCAGGCCCTCGACGCCGGCCTCGACACCGTGGCGGCCACCGGGTTGGTGGACCTTGCCGCGACGCTGGCGCAGTCCGCCCGGCTGTCGGAGGCATCGACGCAGGCGGAGCGGGCTTTGCAGCTGGCGGAACGGCGCGGGGCGCGACGTACCAGTGCGCGGGCACGGATCCAGCTCGCCGCCATTCGGCTCCAGCAGGACAGGCCGAAGGACTCCCTGGCGCTGGCAGAGCGGGCTGTCGCATTCCTGAAACCGAACAAGTATCGCCGCTACGAGCTCCTCGGCCTCTCGGTGATGTCGCGCGCGTACGAGCAGTTGGACGACCTCGATCGTGCCCGCGCAATTTCCACGGACGTCGTCGCAACGGCCGAAGCGCTCGGCGACGATGTGCAGGTAGGCATGGCGTTGTCGAACCTCGCCAGTGTCGCGGCCGCGCTGGGGCAGCTTCCACAAGCCCTTGCGTACCGTGAGCGAGCCGAGGAGATCCGCCGGCGTCAGAACGACGCCTCGGCGCTGCCCTATGATCTGGCGAACCGCGCGGAACTCCTGATTTGCCTGGGACGCCTCGATGACGCGTCACACGTTCTGGAAGAGCTGGACGCCGGCATCAAGGCCGGAATCGACGCATACGTGGGCCGGTCGCGCCGGGCCGCGTTCCTCCGCGCCCTGACCGCCGTGACGGCTCTTCGGCCACAGGACGCAGTGCGGATTCTGCGGACCGTTCAACCCTCTGACGGCGGCGACTCGGTATCGGTCCTGGCCCCGGTGCTTCTCCACTACTCGCAGGCCCGCCTGGGACCGCGATCCGGCACCAGCCGAGGATCGACTATTCCCGGCAGGGAGGTGGTCGATCCCGCGCTCGCGCGCGAACGGCAGTACTGGCGGGCGGCCGTGCTGCTCGAGCGGGGAAACGCGACGGGGGCGCTGGCGGAGGCCGATCGTGGGCTGCAGCTTGTGGGCCAGATGTCGAACGACGAGCTGCGATGGAGGCTGGCGGCGCTCGGCGCGCTGGCGCTGAGGGCGATGGGAGATTCGGGCAGGGAGCGCGACATGCTGAGTCGTGCCGAGCAGGCGCTCGCACGCCTGCGATCGAACTGGCCGACCGGCATCGAGGCGTACGAGAAACGTCCGGACCTCGCCGAGCTGAAGGCTCGGCTCGGTCCGGCATAACCGGTCAATGGAGGACAGACATGACAGAGATCACCAGCCAATTGCGGACAAGACCCATGTTGACGACACGCCAGTGGATCCTCATCGCCGCTGGGATACTAGTCCTGGCGGGCGCCGTCGGCGCCCTGAAGTACCTCATGGGACCCGGTGACGAGCCGCCCATCCGGGTAAAGAATGGCTCGATGCTCATCGAGTTGGAAGCCGGCAACAAGTGGGAAGACAACGGCGGAGACGGCTGGTCCCCATCCAATGGCTACACCTCCGGCTTGTTCTACGTGAGGATCACGAGCGACAATCCGGACGATGACTGCGCACCGGTGGAGATAGCAGACGGAAAGAAGATCTCGATCGACTACTCCGACAAAACCGCGGCGACCTTCGAGCACCACAGGAAATTCCTCATCCTCTCCAAGCCAAGGACCAAGGTCAAACCGAAGGGCATGTTCACGGATCCCCCGCTCCCGCCCTCGCTCCTGGTGCACGGCGACCCGTCAGACGCCTTCCACATCAGTGGAATCGCCGTGAGCGGTGGCGGCAGGAGTGTGAAGTGCACGTTCAACAGCGACAGCCAACTCTCCGAGATCGTCATCTGCCCGACACCGAACTTAGCCTGCGCGAAGACGCCGTAGCGGTCCCTCGGGGATTCCCGGTCGTGCGGATCGAGACAGCGGTACGGCGCCACCTGTCGGGTGGCGAATCCTGACGTGCCATTCCGGCAGGCACGTCAGGTCGGCATCGGCGATGTGGCTCGAGCTGAGACCGCTGGGAGGGATCAGAGGCGAGCGCGAGGCAAGTTCGAAGTTTCATCGGTGACGACCGGTAGAATAGGACGGCCCCGGCGCGATGACGGCCGGCCCTGGGTCGGATCTGTTCTATGCAACTCCTGCTGACGATTCTCGCTGACGACATTCTGCCAATCTTCCTGATTGCTGCGGTTGGGTTCGTCCTCGCCCGACGGTTCCGCATTGACGTGCGCGTGTTATCCCGCATTACCTTCAACGCTCTGGCGCCCTGCCTCGTGTTCAACTTGATCGTCACCAGCCACCTGAGCGCCGGCGAACTCGGGCGCATCGTCGCATTCACGCTGTTGCTGGTCGCCGTGCTGGGTGTCGTCGCGAGGCTGGCCGCCCTGCCGTTCGGGCTCGATCGCCCGGAACTGGCCGCGTTTCTCATCGTGGTCATGTTCTCGAATGCCGGCAACTACGGGCTGTCTGTCGTGCTGTTCGCGTTCGGCCGCGACGTGCTGGCGCGGGCCGTTGTGTACTTCGTGACCAGCGCGCTGCTGATGTACTCGGTGGGCGTCGTGGTCGCGTCGAGCGGCCGGAGCAGTATCGGACGCGCCGCGAAGGGGCTCCTCAAAGTGCCGGCCATGTGGGGCCTGGTGGCCGCGGCACTGATGGTGTGGACTGGCGCACGCCTGCCAACCGGTGTGGAAAGGCCGATTGAGCTGCTGAGTGCCGCGGCGATTCCGACGATGCTGCTGGTGCTGGGCATGCAGCTGGAGCGCAGCGCGTGGCCCGCGCGCCCGGGACTGGTGGCCGTCGCCACCGTGCTCATCCTGGTCGTGTCACCCGCGCTTGGGTTTGGGCTGGCCGCGTTCCTCGGGTTGACCGGTGCTGCCCGGCAGGCAGTGATCGTGCAGTCGGCGATGCCGAGCGCGGTGATTACGACCATTCTGGCGCTTGAGTTTGACGTGGCGCCGACGTTTGTGACGGCCGTCGTCGTGGTAACCACGGCGGTGAGTCCGCTGACGGTGGCCCTCCTGATCGCGCTATTGCAGTCCGGCTATTGAAGTGAGGCCCGGCGAAGCTGGGGGGACGGCGGGGTCCTTAAGACAGCCGAACGATCGTTCGGGAATGTTTCGCTGACAATTCGCGCCGTCTTTTGTATAGTGACACGGTTACTGCCGCGAGGCGTGCGACAGCTTCTGCCAAAACTGTGGCTGGTGGACCCGGCCCTGCGAACCAACGCGGGGAGGGTGGCGCCCCCGGGTGCCCGGAAGGATTGTCTTGTTTCAAGAGGAGGTCTGAATGGCGTCCCGTGCACTCGCCGTCCTGCTGACAGTACTGACGGCGTCGGTCCCAGCGTTTGCCCAGAATTCGCCCTCACCGGCTCAAGCGCCGGCGCCAGCGGTGTCGCAGGCCTCGACGCAGGCTGCGCAGCAGGCGCCGCCTCCCGCTGCCAAGCCCGGCATGACCGCCGCTGAACAGCAGAAGGAAAAGGACAAGAAGGAGAAGGAAGCGCAGACGCCGAAGTTCGAAGAGCAGATCGTCGTCACGGCCTCCAAGGTCGAACAGCAGCTGGTGAATGCCCCGGCGGCGGTCAGTGTCATCAATGCCCAGACGTTGGCCAGCAAGTCGACTGGCGACTACGCGGGTCTGTTCCGCGCGGTGGCCGGTGTCAACGTATCGCAGACCTCAGCCCGCGACCTGAACATCACGAGCCGCGGTTCCACCAACACCCTCTCCACGTCGCAGCTGGCGTTGATTGACGGCCGAAGCGTCTATCTGGATTTCTTCGGGTTCGTCGGCTGGGACTTTCTGCCGTTGAATTTCAACGAGATCAAGCAGATTGAGGTGGTGCGCGGCCCGGCCTCTGCCGTCTGGGGCGCCAACGCCATGAGCGGTGTCGTGAACATCATCACGAAGTCGCCGCGCGAAATGCAGGGGACGACCGTGACGATGGGCGGCGGGACGTTCAATCGAACCGTGGACGGGCAGGCGGCCGACCCGGGCGCCGGCGGGTCGTTCTACACCAGCCTGAGCCATGCGCGGGCGATCAACCAGCAGTGGGCGTACAAGCTGTCGCTGGGCTACGTGTCGCAGGACGCCTTCGCGCGTCCGACTGGCACCATTGACAACAAGTACCAGTCCCCCTACCCGTCGTTCACGAACACCGGCACGAGTCAGCCGAAGGTGGACGCCCGTGTCGACTACGACTTTCCGGATGGCCAGCAGCGGATGACGTTCAGCGGCGGCTACGCGGGCACCAGCGGGATCATCCACACGGGCATCGGGCCGTTCCGAATCGAAGAGGGGTCGGCAGCCGGCTACGGGCGCGCGGACTACTCGCGCGGCGCGCTCAAGGTGCAGTTTTTTACCAACATTCTGGACGGGAAGGCGCCGGCGCTTCTGGCCATTGGCGTCGACGGCAAGCCCATCACGTTCAATTTCAAGACGAACACGTACGACTTCTCCGCGTCGAACATCTCGACCATCGGTACGCACCACGTGATCAGCTACGGCGCCAATGTGCGGTACAGCTCGTTCGACCTGTCGATTGCGCCAGGCGGGTCGTCGCGCAGCGAACAGGGTGTGTACGTGCAGGACGAGATGTTCCTGAGTCCGCACTTCCGCTGGCTGGTCGGCGCCAGGGTCGACCACTTCGACGTGCTGGCCGACCCGGTGGTGTCGCCCCGGACCACGTTCATGATGAAGCCGAACGAGCAGCACACGTTCCGCGTGTCGTACAACCAGGCGTATCGCGCGCCGTCGCTCACCAACAACTACCTCGACACGGCCATCCTCCAGCAGGTCAATCTCGGCGCGATCAGCTCGGCGTTTGCCGGGCGCATCTACACGTTCCCGATGGGGGCGCAGGGCAGTGTCCCGAACAATACGGACCTGAGCCAGACGGCGCTGAAGGCGTACGAAATCGGCTACACGGGGACGTTTGCCAGCCGGGTTCAGCTCAGCTTCTCCTTCTACTACAACGACACGAAGGATGACGTGTTCTTCACCCCCGACAAGTTCTACAGCTCGACCAACGTCCCCCCCGGCTGGCCTCTGCCGCCATACGTCCTCGACTCGATGGCGGCGGCCGGCAGCCCGCTGCCCGCTCACTACACGTACCTCAATAAGGGGCGCCTGCAGGCCAAGGGTATCGAGGTGGGTCTCAACGCGGCGGCGGCCAAGGGCGTGAACGTCTTCGTGAACTACTCGTATCAGCCCGACCCGAAACCCTCCCCCCGGGAGGGCTCCGGCGAGACCTTCACCATCGCCGACGTCAACCTGCCGCCGCACAACAGGTTCAACACGGGCCTCAATTTCGCGAAGGACCGCTACCTGGGCGACGTGTCGCTGAGCTACCAGGACAAGGCGTACTGGAAGGACGTGCTGGCGCCGCTCTACGTCGGCTGGACCGAGGCCTTCACGACGGTCAACGGCAGCTTCGGCGTCAAGTGGGCGGGCGGCAAGCTGATGACCACCGTCAAGGCGAACAACATCTTCAACGCGAACATGCAGCAGCACGTGTTCGGTGACATCATCAAGCGGCAAATCGTGGGTGAGGCGCGCTTCAGCTTCTAGATCGAAAGCCTCAATTCACACTCGTGATGTGGCAGGGGCGGCCCCCCGTGGCCGCCTCGGGCGAGCACCCTTCGACTCCGCTCAGGGCAGGCTGGGGCTCGCCCTGACGGAGGGACAGCGACACCGGATTGCGGCGGTTCATACAGGTCGCCGAAGGCAGACGCAGTCTCGTCACCCGTTCTCTCAGCCGCCGCGGGCCGTCGTCCGCAGATGATGAAGCCGTCTCCAATTCGGGCCGTGGGTGGGAAGACTCCCCGTCCACGGCCCGTTCGCATTTGCATGCCTGCGTCGCCAGCGCAGGGCGCGAGGAAAGAATGAGCTTGACGCATCGACTCGACACGGCCGGTCCGCAAGAGGCTCCTCGGGAGTTGCCGCGGGTGCTCGGCTTCATGGACGTCATGGGAATCCTGATCGGCACCGTCATCGGGTCGGGGATCTTCATCGTTCCGGCCGCGATCGCCGGGTACGTCCGGTCGCCGGTGCTGCTGATGACAGTGTGGATCGTCGGCGGCGTGCTGACGTTCTTCGGCGCACTGGCCTTTTCGGAATTGGGCGCGGCCTTCCCGCAGGCCGGCGGGATGTACGTCTATCTGCGCGAGGCGTTCGGAAAGCCTCTCGCGTTCCTGTTCGGCTGGACGCTTTTTCTCGTCATTGATTCGGGCGCCATTGCGACGCTGTCGATGGCGTTCGCCGAGAAGTACCTGCCGCAGTTCACCGGCCCGCTGTCGACGTTCGGCATCAAGTCGGTGGCCATTGTGCTGATCGCGACGCTGGTGGCGATCAACTACGCCGGGACACGCTGGGGCGCCCGGGTGCAGAACCTCCTGATGTTCATCAAGTTCGCCGCGATCCTGGCGGTGTCGATTGGCATCCTGGCGCTCGCGCACGGCAATCCCGCCAGGTTTGTCGAGCCGCCGTCGCCGCCGATGACTGCGGCCTTGCTCGGCGGATTCGGCCTGGCGCTGCAGCGGGCGTTGTGGGCCTACAAGGGCTGGGAGGCCGTCAGCTTCAGCGCCGGGGAAATCAAGAGCCCCGAGCGCAACCTGCCGATGGGACTGTTCGCCGGGACGCTGGTCATCATCGCACTCTACCTGGCGGCCAACCTCGCGTATCTCTACGTCCTGCCGTTCGACAGACTCGTCGGCGCGCAGCGGGTCGCAAGCGAAGCGATGTCGGCGGCCGGGTTCGAGCTTGGCGCAACGGTGCTTGGGCTTGTCATCCTGTGCTCAATCGCGGGCGCCGCCAACGGGAATATCCTGACGGCGCCACGCGTGTTCTATGCGATGGCCCGCGATGGCGTGTTCTTCAAGCGATTCGGCGCCATCCATCCGCGCTACCTCACGCCGCACATCTCGATTCTGGCCACCGGGTTCTGGGCGATGGTGCTGAGCGTCAGCGGGACGTTCAGTACGCTGGCCGACTTCGTCGTCTTCGGCCAGTGGATCTTCTTCGGCCTGACGGTGGCGGCCGTCATCGTGCTGCGCCGCACACGTCCGGACCTCCCGCGGCCCTACAGGACGTGGGGGTATCCGGTGACGCCGATCCTGTTTGTCCTGGCGGCGCTCTTTATTTCGGTGAACGCGCTGGTCAGTCAGTTCGCCAATGCGATGTACGGGCTGGGGATCATTCTCCTGGGAGTGCCCGCTTACCTGTTCTGGAGTCGTCGAGCAGGGCGGGGATTGGCGACTGGGGACTAGCGATTGGGGATTGGCGCGGTTGGGGAGTGGGCGTCGAGACTGACGGCCGGGCTGGCCTTCGACGCGCTCAGGCCAGGGAGCCCGGCGATCCCAGGCGTGTCACGCTGCTCGGACAGCGGGCCGGGCTGGCCTTCGACGCGCTCAGGCCAGGGAGCCCGGCGATCCCAGGCGTGTCACGCTGCCCACCTGTCCGATCCGTTGCGAGCCTGGGATCGCCACGCTCCAGCGTGGCAAGAGGGATTTGGGGCGCCCTCTTCCCTCGGCGTTGGCTTCGCCCTTGCACTATACTGCGCTATCGCGGCCTGATCTGCGGACTTCCGTCACGTGAGTCGAAGACCCCAGTGCGGTCTGCTGTCGAGCAGGCAACCGTGGCCCCCGACGCGGCAACCTCGTTGGGGATTCCGGCCGGATCGCCTGTGCTCTCGGAGGTTTTGATGGAGCCACGCCCCAGCGACTACCGCCACCTGGTTCGGATGGCGGGACTGTTCGTGGTCGGCATCACGGTGTTTCTGCTGCTGCGGTCGTTCTTCGTCCCGAAGAACTTCGGCCTGCTCGGCCACTACAACCCGGGCGCCCTGCAGCAGAACATGGATCATCCGCTGAAGTTTGCCGGGCAGGCGGTCTGCGTGGCGTGCCACAGCGAGCAGGCCGACGTTCGCGCCAAGGGGCGGCACGCCAGGGTGGCGTGCGAGTCCTGTCATGGGGCGCTCGCGTCGCATGCGCAGGGGGACAATCCCTCAACCGTCAAACCCCAGAAGCCCGACCCGCGCACCACCTGCATCATCTGCCACACGGCGAGCATTTCCAAACCCAAAGCGTTCCCGCAGGTGGATCCGGCCGAACATGCACCCGAAGGCCCGTGCACGGCGTGCCACGTCCAGCCGCACAGCCCGAAGATCGTCTGACGAGGCTCCGCCATGAACCAGGACCGACGAACCTTTCTCGGACAGACCGGCAAGTTGCTCATCCTTTCCGCCTCGGCCGCCCTGGCCTGGGAGCACGTGTTGGCCGGCACGCCTGAGAACGCGCCGAACTACAACTTCAAGGACCACTGGTGGGGGATGGCGATTGACATCGAGAAGTGCATCGGCTGCGGCACGTGCGTGCGCGCCTGCAAGACCGAAAACGACGTGCTGCTCGAGGACGGCAACTTCCGCACGTGGGTGGAGCGCTACGTGGTCGATCCGGCCGACCTCGATCACCCGCGCGTCGAATCGCCCAGCGGCGGCTACGCCGGGTTCCACGAGCGGGAGGTCAAGGACACGAACCTCAAGATGTTCTTCGTGCCCAAGCTGTGCAACCACTGCGATCACTCGCCGTGCGTGCAGGTGTGCCCGGTGGGCGCGACCTTCGAGAGCCCCGACGGGGTGGTGCTGGTCGACAAGACGTACTGCCTGGGCTGCCGGTACTGCGTGCAGGCGTGCCCGTACGGGTGCCGCTTCATCGACCGGCGAACCGAGACGGTCGACAAGTGCTCGCTCTGTTATCACCGGATCACCAAGGGCCTGACCACCGCCTGCTGCGAGACGTGCCCGACTGGCGCCCGTGCGCTCGCGGATCTCAAGGATCCCAGGGACCCGATTCACGCCTTCCTCCGCGACCACAAGGTGCAGGTGTTGAAGCCCCAGATGGCCACGGGTTCCAAGATGTACTACAACGGCCTCGATGGCTCGGTTCGGTAGGAGACGACGACCATGAACGGTGTGGAAGGGTTCATCTATCCGAACGAGATCGAGTTGCAGTGGAGCGTGCTCATCGTCCTCTACCCGTTCATCACGGGGTTGGTCGCCGGCGCGTTTATCCTCGCCTCGCTGGAGCGTGTCTTCAACGTGGAGGCCGTCAAGCCGACCTACCGGCTGGCGCTGCTGACCGCGCTGGCGTTCCTGCTGGTGGCGCCGCTGCCGCTGCAGATACACCTCGGCCATCCCGAGCGGTCACTCGAGATGTACCTGACGCCGCATACGACCTCGGCGATGGCGATGTTCGGCTTCGTCTACCTCTGGTACCTCATGGTGGTGCTCGTGCTCGAGATCTGGCTCGACTACCGCAGGGAAATCGTCCTGAAATGGCGGGCCAGCCAGGGATGGCTGCGCACGGTCTACGGGGCGATGGCGCTCTGGTCGGACAACATCAGCGACTCGGCGCTCAAACTCGACGACCGGATTGGCAAGACGCTCACCGTGATCGGGATCCCGTCGGCCTTCCTGCTGCACGGCTACGTGGGCTTCATTTTCGGATCGATCAAGGCGAACCCCTGGTGGTCCACGCCGCTGATGCCCATCGTGTTCCTGTTTTCCGCCATCACGTCGGGCGTCGCGTGTATTCTCCTGCTGTACTTCGTCACGTGCTGGTACCGGAAAGTCACCGTCGACATGAGGTGCGTGGACACCGTGTCCAAGTACCTGTTCTACGCCTTCGTCGTCGATTTCACGCTGGAGATGGTGGACCTGATCCAGCGCATCTACGTGTCGGATGAGTCGTTCAGGGCGCTCGATTTCATGGTGCACACCAAGCTGTTCACCTCGCAGATCGTCGTGCAGATTCTGGTGGGGACCGTGCTGCCGATTGCGATGCTCGGTGTGACACAGCTGGTGAGGATGAAGGAAGCCGCGAGACGGGCCATCTACGTCATGGCCGGCACCCTCACGCTCATCGGGATCTTCGCGATGCGGTGGAACGTCGTCATCGGCGGGCAGCTGTTCTCCAAGAGCTTCCTCGGCTACACCAGCTACAAGATGGAGTTTGCCACGCGCGAAGGGCTGCTGCCGTCCATCCTGCTGATGATCCTGCCGTTCGGGATTCTGTGGGTGCTGATCCGCTTGCTGCCGCCGTGGGGACACGACGAACAGCCGAATGTCAAGCGGGCCTGATTGGGCGTATCGATCTGGAGGCCGGGTCTTCCGGCGGGATTCGGGGTTCGGGATTCCCGCCTTCGCCCTGAGCGGAGCCGAAGGGTTTCGGCGTGACAGGCGTGATTCGGGATTCCCGCCTTCGCCCTGAGCGGAGTCGAAGGGCTTCGGCGTGACAGGCGTGATTCGGTTGGGAGCCTGGGATCGCCGGGCTCCAGCCCGGCATGCAGGCGCAGGGAGGAATCGTGGACGATAGGAGCACTCGTCTCGAATCCACGGTCGAGCAACTCCGATCAGACCTGCTGGCCCTCCGGCAACGCCTCGACGTGCTGGAAGCGAAGCACCTCAGCGGTACGACAGGTGAAGCTGACGCTCTCGCGGAGGCGCCGGCAGATACACGGCCGGAGGTCGCGTCGGCCGGTCCCTCCACGCGCGGCTGGCGAGACCCGATTGTCGTCGCGACCCTCATCGGTCGACTGGCTCTCGTGCTGGCTGGCGGGTTCCTGCTGCGCGACATGACCGACAGGGGCGTGCTCGCGCCGCAGGTTGGCGTCGCTCTTGGGTTCGCGTACGGCCTGATCTGGCTCTTCCTGACCGACCGCGCGGGCGAACGCCGACAGGTGCCGAGCGCCGTGTTTCATGCGATGGCGGCCGCGATGGTCGCCTTTCCCCTGCTGCTCGAGGCCACGACCAAGTTCAAGGTACTGCCCGGCGCGACCAGCGCCCTTGTGATCGCGGTCCTGACCGCCGGCCTGCTGTTTGTCGCGTGGCGCCGGCGTCTGCACGCGGTGGCCTGGGTCACCGTCATCGTGGCGCTGCCAACCAGCATCGTCATGCTTGCCCAGACCGGCGTCGTCGTGCCGTTCGCCTTCTACCTCATCGCCTTCGGGGTGGCGACCCTGTGGATGGGCTACTCGCTGGATTGGCGAGCGATTCGATGGCCAGTGGCGCTGGCCGCCGACATGGTCGTTCTTGGCGTGATGATGCGCGCGTTGGCGCCCGAGCCGAAGGATTCGCCAAACGTGGCCATGCTGGTGCAACTGTCGCTGCTCAGCGCCTACGTCGTCAGCATCGCCATTCGCACGCTGGTTCGCGGCCGCAACGTGATTCCCTTCGAAGTCGTACAGACCACCGTCGCGCTGATCGTCGGTTTCGGCGGCGCGGTCTCCGTGACGCAGGCCACCGGTGCTCACCCGACCACGCTGGGGGTGGCCAGCCTGATCATCGGAACGGCGTGCTACGGCGTGGCCTTCGCGTTTATCGACCGGCGCGAAGATCGCGGGAGGAACGTCTATTTCTATACGACATTGGCCCTCGTGCAGGTGCTGGCTGGCTTTACGCTCGTGCTCGGCCAGCACTGGCTCGGCGCGGTGTTCGCGCTGCTCGCCGTGCTGGCCGCGCTCTTGTGGTCTCGCGTCGGACGGCTCTTCACGCTGGTCCATGGCGCGGCGTACATCGTGGCGGCTGGCATCGTGTCCGAGACGCTGCGTTACTCCGCCTGGGCGCTGGCTGCCGGTGCGGTCGGGCCGTGGGCACTGCCGGATCCCGCGATGCTTGTCGTGTTCGTCGCCGGCGCCCTGTCGGCCATGCTTGCCGCGGTGCAGCCGAAGACCGAGGGCAGTGCCCTGGCAAGCGGACCGAGACTCGTCATCATCCTGGTCTTCGTCTGGACCGCCGGCGGCTGCGTGATCGGCTATCTCGCACCCGTCGCAGGCGGACTTGCTGATCGCAGCGCGGACGCCGGCGTGCTCGCCACTGTTCGCACAGGCGTGCTTGCGATATCCACGTTGCTGATTGCGTGGATCAGCCGTCAGGCCCGATTCCGTGAGTGGGGATGGCTGGTCTATCCGCTGCTGGTCGGGATCGGGCTGAAGATGGTGGCCCAGGACTTCGTGCACTCGAGTTTCGTGACCTTGTCTCTTGCGCTGGCCTTCTACGGCACCGCGCTCATCGTCGCGCCGCGCCTGCGGCGGAGCGGCGACAAGAGTGTCGGTTAGTGCTCCGGCTCGCAAGCGCGGGTGCGCATTCTTTTGCGAGGCAACCGAACGAACACGCTCGCTCCGCACCAAGTCCTGAGTGAATGAACTCGTCGCCGAATTCATGAATCGAAGGACTCAGCCCAGCGCCTGAATCGCTTTTCGCGCCCACTCCGGGTCGTCGAGCATCGCTCGTCCAACGCCGACCAAGTCCGCGTGTCCCTCAGTGACGATGCTGTCGGCGTGTGCGGCGACCGCGATGCCGCCTGCCACCATCACCGGCACGGTGACGGCCTTCTTGATCGCTGCCGCGTAGGGCACGAAGTAGCCCGGGCCGCGTCCCGGATCATCCGATCCCGCCAATCCTCCGGACACGTCGATGAGCGCCGCCCCGGCGGCCGCGAGTCGTGCCGCCATCCGGCACGCCGCATCCAGTTGGAGACCGCCCGGATACTCGTCATGGGCGCCCAGCCGGACAAACACCGGGAGCGACGCGCCGACGAGGTGGCGCACAGCCGCGAGTACGTCCAGCGGCGCGCGCCCCCGCCGCACCTCATCGCCGCCGAAACCGTCATCCCGGTGATTGGTCAGCGGCGAGAGAAACTGGGATAGCAGGAACCCATGGGCGGCGTGAAGTTCGACAGCCTCGAATCCCGCGTGTTGCGCTCGCGACGCGGCATCGGCAAAGGCGCTGGCGACCGCTGCTATCTGCCCGAGGGTGGCGGCTTCGGGCACCTCACCATGTGGCTCTCTCGGATGACGCAGGGCGGACGGTCCGAGCGGGCGCAGACCGCCGGTCACTTTGGACGACGTGCGCGAGCCGGCATGTGAAATCTGGAGACACGCGACGGCGCCCTCGGCCCGTATCGCCGAGGCCAGCCTGGTGAGGCCATCCACGCATGCGTCCCCATGCACGCCGAGTTGCGTGCTGCTGTGGCGCCCCTGCGGATGCACGAACGCGTGCTCGACGATGACGAGGCCGCAGCCGGCCGCCGCCCGGACGCGGTGGTACTCGACGATGGCGCCTGTGACGAAGCCTTCGGGCGAGGCTTTGCCCGACCACATCGGCGGCATCGCGATCCGGTTCCGCAGTATGAGTCCGGCAAACGACAACGGATCGATGAGCTTGGACATCGTCTCTGGCCTTGTCTCGACGCGTGGATCAATCGCTCGACATGCGTAGGAGCGCCATCCCTCGCGCCCGAGGGCCGGGCTGGAGCCCGGCGATCCCAGGCTCGAGACCGATCGGACAGCTTCACTACCCACTGTCCGTATGGAGGCCGGCTCTTTAGGTCCGGCACTCAGCGCAGCCGACGTGCCGTCCGAGTGGAGGCCGGCTCTTCAGGTCCGGCACTCAGCGAAGCCGACGTGTTCCATCAATACCTCCGGCGATCGACGTCACCGCTTTGGGTACTTCGGGACGGGCGGGAAGACGAACGGCTTGTCTTTGATCTGCTTCATCAGGACCTCGATCGCCTTCTCCAGCTGCAGGTCTCGTCCCGCCGACGCTGATACCGGATCGTTGTCGAGCAGGATGTCGGGGTCGGCTCCGTGCCCTTCGACGAGCCACTGGCCCTTCTCGTTGTGGAACGCGTTGTTCGACTGCTCCACGGTGCCGTTGTCGATGGTGAGTTGCCGGTTGAGGATGCCGACCAGGC
>Ga0315273_10000910_pt1 | contig 32263 bp, 22 predicted proteins | sample YL17G02_0_MG_FD_205753 | JGI IMG/M metagenome (GOLD analysis project Ga0315273, IMG submission 205753) | Sediment microbial communities from Yellowstone Lake, YNP, Wyoming, USA - YL17G02_0 | ecosystem: Environmental > Aquatic > Freshwater > Lake > Sediment | place: USA: Wyoming | collected...
GATGCCAGCAGTTTTTCCGTGTCTGCGAACGCATCCTTGGGCAGACCGAAGTTTTCCGGCGACTTTGTGGTGACCACCATCTCCAACCGCGGGAGCTGCAAACCATCGCCTGTCTTGGCGTATTCGGGAATGGAAATCGGCATCTTCCCTGAAACGGCGATTTCTCCGGACAACGCCTTGGCTGCGGAGACCTGGGACACATCCGCATAGCTGAAGGTGCAAAGGTAGGCCGCGACTCCGGGGACGGTTCTGAGGATATATGGATTTCCCAGGGAGACAAAAATGACAGGCTTGCCGGAGGCAATAATCCTGGAAAGCAAAGCATTCTGGCTCTCCGGAAGAGCAACACTCCCTTTGCCGGATACCACTCGGACCATTGCGGCGCAGACGACGACATCGGCTTCGGAAGCTCCCTTTACAATCGATGTTACGAGATCGGGGGGCATGCGTATGTCAAAAGAGGCCGTGGAGATGGAAGTGAATCTGCGCCGCATTTCGGATTGGAAAATCGCGCCGGGATTCGGCTCGAGGTCCGAAGAAAGAACCAGGCTGAAGATCTTCCGCTTGACCAGGGGATGCAACGGAAGCAGGCCTTTTTCATCTTTTACCACGGTGACCGCTCTGTCGGAGACGGTTTGGGCGAGTGCCTGGCTCCTGGGATCGGCGACAGCCGCGCCGATGCGATCGAGATCGACTATACGCTGCCGGTGAATACCGACCCGGGTCTTGGCAGCGAGAATCCTTTCCACCGATCGGTTGATGCGCTCTTCCGTCAGATCGCCCCTCTGGACGGCCCGAATCACCTCATTGATTGCGACGTTCGTATCGGGCGGCAGCAAAAGCATGTCCGCCCCGGCCTGCAGAGCCCGCACGGCCGCCAATCCGCTCCAGAAGCGAGCCGTTATTCCTCCCATCTCCAGGGCATCGGTAACCACAAGCCCCTGGAATTTGAGGTCGTCGCGGAGCAGGTCGGTCAGGATCTTTGGAGAAAGCGTGGCGGGTATGCCGGCCTCACCGGTAACCTGCGGAACGGCAACATGGGCCGTCATGATCGAATCGACCCCGGCCTTGATGGCGCTTCGGAAAGGCACAAGTTCCACCTGATTCAGGCGGGCCAGGCTTGAGGGCACCACCGCCAGGCCGATATGCGTATCCGTCGCGCTATCGCCGTGCCCAGGGAAGTGCTTTGCGGTTGTCAACGCTCCGTTTTCACGCGCGCCGCGGATAAAGGCGGCTCCGAGCCGTGCCACCAGTTCCGGGTCCTCGCCGAAGGACCGGATGTTGATTACGGGATTGTCCGGGTTGTTGTTGACATCCATTACCGGCGCATAGAGCCAGTGAACTCCAAGAGCGCGGGCTTCACGCGCCGTAATGGCGCCCTCCTGGTAGGCGAAATCTTCGGATCCGGCCGCTCCCAGTGCCATGGTCCAGGGGAACGACGTCGTGTCGGCTATCCGGAATGAAACGCCTCGTTCAAAATCGGCCGAAACCAGCAGCGGCAGGGTTGATCGCCGCTGCAGATCATTGAGAAGAACCGCAGACTCATAGACGTTGCCTGCGAACAGGATCACGCCGCCCACCCGGTTCTGCCGGACTTCGGCCTCGATCGCCTTGAACTCCGCTCCTGCCCGGTTAAGGAATCGACCCTGCACGCGCACCGCGACAAGCTGGGCAACCTTGTCGCGCAGCGATAGCGATTTCATGGTTTTGGCTATCCACGCTCTGTCGGGCTCGCCAAGCCTGGGCTCAACCCTTTTCCTGCCTGCTGCAGGCTCCGATGGTCCGGAGGGTGCTGCGGCGAGCAGCAGGGCGGACAGGAAGGGAATCGTGACGAACAAGGAAAACTTATAATTTTTCATGAGGCCTCGGAAACACAATTCATGGGTTCGATATCTGCATGCAATTTTCATACTACCACAGCCGATTGAGGGCGAATGTGTGAGGATTCCGGATGAACTCTGCTCAACAGGAAGAGCATGGTTGCCGACGGCCTCGCGGCTCATACACGCAGGTCGAGCGATCCCGAATCCTGCTCCTGGCAAGGCTTGCCAAAGCCCTTTGAATATCCAATAGAAGCTGGCAAGATTTGAATAATCCGGTATTATTGGGCTAGCATTCTCGAGGCGAACTGAATGAATCCTGCAGCGAAGGCAAACGGCGTAAAAACCAAACCATATGCCGATCAACACCCCGGCACGTCTGGCTTGCGGAAGAAGACCCGCCTTTTCATGCAGCCGCACTACCTCGAGAACTATATCCAATCCATTTTTAATGTGATCCGTGAGGACGCAGCCGGGAACTTCGGCGATCGCCTGCTGATTGTCGGAGGGGACGGACGCTACTACAATCGTGCCGCGATCCAGACCATTATTCGCATGGCCGCCGCCAATGGCTTCGGACGCGTAATGGTCGGGCGGGACGGTTATCTCTCGACACCGGCGCTGTCCTGCGTCATCCCTAAACGCGCCGCGTTCGGAGGACTGCTGCTCACTGCGAGTCACAATCCGGGCGGGATCGAGGCCGATTTTGGCGTCAAATACAACATGGCGAACGGCGGGCCTGCTCCCGAGCGCCTGACGGGCAGATTCCACACGGAGACCACAAAGATCACAGAGTATTTTTCCCTGCAGACACCGGACATCGACATCGGCATGGAAGGCATGACGGTGCTGGGCGGTACGGAGGTATCCGTTATCGATCCGCTCGCCGATTATGTCGCCCTGGCCCAGGAAATCTTTGACTTTGAGGTGCTGGGGAAGCTCTTCCGTGGAGGATTCCGTCTCCTCTTTGATGCCATGCATGGCATATCCGGTCCCTATGCACTGCGGATTTTTGAAGGCCTGCTTGGAGCTTCGCAGGGTACCGTGTACCGCGGCGAGCCGCTGGAGGATTTCGGGGGGCACCACCCTGATCCGAACCAGGTGCAGGCCGCAGACCTGATACGCCGCATGGCAGCGCCGGATGCGCCGGATATGGGGGCGGCCTGTGACGGTGACGGGGACCGCAACATGATCGTGGGACGAGGTTTTTTCGTCTCTCCCGGAGATTCCCTCGCAATCATCACCGAGCATGCCCAGTGTATTCCACGCTATCGCGGGGGGCTCGCCGGAGTAGCACGGTCGATGCCGACCAGCACGGCCGTTGACCGGGTTGCACAGGTTTTGGGGATTCCTTGCCATGAGGTTCCGACCGGGTGGAAATATTTTGGAAATCTCATGGACGCCCGGAAGTGTACGATCTGCGGTGAGGAGAGCTTCGGCACCGGATCGGATCATGCGCGCGAGAAGGACGGCGTATGGGCGGTGCTGTGCTGGCTTTCCATCGTTGCCGGTACGGGCCAGACGGTGGAGCAACTGGTCAAGAATCACTGGAAGCGTTTCGGCAGGAGTTATTTTCAGCGGCGCGATTTCGAGGGCCTTGAGTCCGCGGGTGCGACGCGCATGATCGAATCGATTCGGGAAGAGCTGCCTAAATTATCCGGCGTGGAATTCGCCGGGAGCCGAATAGCAAAAGCGGACGAGTTCAGCTATAAGGATCCAGTGGACGGCAGCGTGAGCCGCCGGCAGGGCATTCGCATCTTTCTGGAGGATGGGTCTCGCATCGTCTGCCGTTTCTCTGGTACGGGGACCGCGGGCATGACGCTGCGTTTCTATTTTGAGCAAGTCCGGGCGCAAGGGGATATCCCGCTTGCGACTGTTGTTGAACCGCTCGCCCGAGCCACCTTCGAATTGCTGCAGCTGCGCGCGTATTGCGGGAGAGACAAAGCGGATGTCATCACCTGATCTGTCGACACGCGGCGGGGCAATATGGGAATTGCGCTTTATGGAGGGCGCAATCCGGAATCCGGGATACTCGGGGTCAGAACCGGGCAACTTCTTGTCTCTGAGGGTTGTTTGGACACACAGGTGATCATTTATGCGGAATGTGATAATCGTCGGTTCGGGACCGGCAGGATACACAGCGGCGATTTATTCGGCGCGAGCCAACCTGGCCCCGCTTCTGTTCGCATCTGAGCCGAAGGGGGTGCAAATGCCCGGCGGCCAGCTCATGCTGACAACCGAAGTTGAGAATTTCCCGGGATTCCCTAAAGGAATAACCGGTCCCGAACTCATGGAAAATATGCGCAAGCAGGCGGGGCGATTCGGGACCGAAGTCGTCGAAGCGGATGTCGAGGAGACCGATCTGCCGCAGGGGGGTCCTTTCCGGCTTCGGTCACAGAGCGGATGGCATGGAGCCCGGAGCGTCATCATCGCCACAGGCGCCACGGCCAACTGGCTCAATCTGCCGGACGAGATGAAGTATCGCAATCGCGGCCTTTCGGCCTGCGCCATCTGCGACGGGCTTTTCTTCAGAGGGCAGGAGGTCATGGTCGTCGGCGGGGGCGATACTGCCATCGAAGAGGCGCTCACGCTGGCGCATCACGCTTCCAAGGTGACACTGGTTCACCGCAGAGACAAATTGCGGGCAAGCCGGATCATGCAGGAGCGCGCGCGCGCGAATCCAAAAATCCATTACCTGTGGAATACCACGCTGACGGAATACATTGGAAAGGATGTGCTGGAGGCCGTCCGAACGAAAAATACCGTTTCAGGCGAGGAGAAGATCGAGCGCATCGGCGGGATATTTATGGCGATTGGCCATACGCCGAATACCGCCTTTCTGAGTGGCCGGATCGAGCTCGATCCGCGCGGCTATATCATCGCCCGGAATCATGTCGAAACCAATATCGAGGGCGTTTTTGCCGCGGGCGATGTGCACGATCACGAATACCGCCAGGCCATTACCGCCGCCGGTTTTGGCTGCATGGCGGCCCTCAAGGCGGAGCGCTGGCTGGAGATGCGCGGTCTGCGCGAGAGTGCCGCCGTGAAGTCGGATTCATAAACAACCCCGCTCGCGATGAGAAATGACCATTCCTGCGCAGGGCGATGATTCAGCGGGGTGCAGCCGATCCGAGCGACCCGGAACAACCTTTCCGCCGGTGGCCTATTATGTTACCGCGCACGGTTACGGGCATGGTGTCCGTTCGTGCGATATCATACGCTCGCTGAATGAGCTCCGACCCGATCTCCGGGTCACGATCGTCAGCGATCTTCCCGAATCCTTTTTTAGAAATCGGCTTTCCCGAGAATCCAACTCCTACCGCACCGGCGCGTTCGATGCGGGAATGGTGCAGCTCGATTCCATCCGTGTCGATGTCGACGCGACTCGGGAAAAGGTTGAGCGACTCTACAGCCTGCGCGCCGACCTCGTCGCTCAGGAGGCCGAGTTCCTCGAGCAGGGCGGCTTCGGACTGCTGGTGGCGGATATACCCGCAATTCCACTGGAGGCTGCCGCCCTGGCGGGCATTCCGCGCATTGCCGTCGGAAACTTCTCCTGGGACTGGATCTATTCCGAATTCGCCTCGAGAGATGCACGCTGGCAGGCTGCGATCCAGGCCTTGGAGCAGGGTTATGCGCAGGCCAATCTATTGCTGCGACTGCCGTTCTCCGGTGACATGCGGATCTTTCGCCGCGCGGAGGATCTGCCCCTGCTGGCTTCCCCGGGACGGTCATGCCGCCAGGAGATCGCCAACCTCACCGGATGTCCCTTCGAAACGAAATGGATTCTGCTGTCCTTCACGACCCTCGATTGGGGCGCAGAAGCACTCGACAGGGTTGAGAGCCTCACGGAATACAGCTTCATTACAGTCCTGCCTCTCGCATGGAAACGAAATAACCTCTTTGCGGTCGACCGCGAGAAAGTTGCGTTTCCGGACATTGTCGCGTCGGTGGATGCCGTGCTGTCAAAGCCGGGATTCGGCATCGTCTCCGATTGCATTGCCAATCAGAAGCCGCTCATCTACGCCGACCGGAGCAACTTCCTCGAATATGAATTCCTGGTATCCGGAATCCGCAGATTTCTGAAGCACGTGCACATCTCTGCCGAACGCCTCTACGGCGGAGACCTCAGCGCCGCGTTAAAGGCCGTGGAGTATGCCGCAAGCCCTCCGGAGGTTATTGCCCGGGGCGGCGCAGAGGTGGCAGCGCGCCGGATGCTCGAATTTCTGGTATGCGAGTAAGAGTTTGCAGGCCCGGGTGCTCCCCGTAATTGCATCACGGAAAACCACCGCCTGTGGCGCCCAGAACCGAAAAGGCTCTGCCGTTCCGGCGGCATGACGCCGCTTTGGAATAAGAGCAAAGGTCACGCAGCATTACTGGTACCTTTCAGGGCAACCTTTACTTTGCTGCCCAAATAAAAAGCGGCGCCATGCCGCCGCACTCCAAAAGAGTTTTGAATACCTTAGCCTGTTTATAAGCCAGTGTACTAAAGCCAATGCCTCCCTGGGGGAGGCTTCCTGAGGGCACCCGCTCTGCGCAGGGAGCCTAACTCACCGATTTGATCGCCGCCGGTAATAATTTGAAACTTTTGGCGAAAATCCACAACCATAGGAGAAGCTTTTCCCTTTTCCGGGTGAAAACGGGATCTGGCCAGGAAGCTATCTGGTTTCAGGCCCTTTCACCACCCGGAACGATTTGGTATCATTAGCTGTCGGGTGAGGTTCCATAACCTCCTGAATTCACATCAAAAGGCGGAATCGGATATGGCGAGGCGATTGCTCCTGGTCAGGCTCGTCCTGATTGGATTTCTAGGCTGCTCGGTCTATTTTCCGCTTACACACGACTGCTACTTAAATACTGTCTCTTGCCTCGGTCCTGGCCCTGGACGTACTGCTGATCTTGTGGCCGCCAATCGGCTGGAGCGTTCCCCTGCTTTTGGCGCAATGGCCTCCACGCATACTTCGCCTGATGCCGATGGTTTCTGCCTGGCCTGCCTTTGGTCCCAGCACATGCTGCAATACAGAATCATCACTGGTCTAGAAACCCCCGAATCGGTCTGCCTGGCGGGCATGACATTGCGATCCGCACGAGTGCGGCCGGCGGAAATTTTCGATTCGGCCACACGGCGCGGCCCCCCCGTCTACTTTTCCTGACTTCGTCAAATAGTCACGGCACCTAAGAATCATTCCCGGCGCGGAAATACCTCAAATGCCACGCGCCGGCCGGTTTGTATTTGGACCAGATCCGGGAGTCATTGAATATGTTCCGAAGGCCAAGGTGGATCGAAGCATTCGTGGTGAGTCTCGCATTTTTTGCCATATCACCCATGCTCCTTGAGGGCCAGACCGGCAACGCGCAGGGGAAGGCCGGGTCCGTTCAGCCCTTGACCATGGAGGATGCGATCCGTCTTGCGCTCGAACGTAATCAATCACTGCAGGCGCTGCGACTCAACATCGATCAGGCGCGAGCCAACGAGGTTACCGCGGCGCTCAAGCCTAATCCTGTCTTCACTAATTTCAACGAGGATTTTCAGATCTTTGCCCCGGGCAATCTGACACTTGAAAACATACGAACCAACCAGGAATTCGCCAATTCCCTCACTTATACGATCGAGCGGGGAGGGAAGCGATTGAAACGGATCCAGGTAGCTCAGGATACAACGGATGTTACCGAGAAGTCCGTGGCAGAGGCTGAACGGCAGCTGCGATTCCAGGTGGCGCAGGCATTCATCGGAATACTGCTCGCAAAATCCAATCTTCAGCTCGCAAAGGACGACCTCCTCAATTTTGAGAAGGTTGTGGATATCAACAAGAGCCGACTGACCGCTGGGGATATCTCGGAAGCCGACTACCTGAAGATTTCGCTGCAAAAGCTTCAATTCGAGCAGGATGTCTCTGCGGCTGAGGTCTCCCTGGTCCTGGGTAAGGCTGCGCTGAGACAGTTTGTGGGTTTCACCAGTGTGCCCGAAGACTTCGATGTGGCGGGTGAGCTCACACATAACCGGCACAACGTTACACAGGCGGAGATGGAACGCCTGGCATTTCAAAGCCGTCCCGATTACCTGGTTGCTCAGAGTTCGATTAAACTCGCAACCGATTCGGTGGCTCTCGCACTGGGGAACCGGGCGAGAGACCTTACCCTCGAGGGGGAGTACAAGCGCAACGGAACTATCAATGGCGTCGGTTTTGGCATTTCGATAGAGCTTCCCGTCCACGACCGCAATCAAGGGGAAATTGCCCGCACCAGAGTGGCCGCTCGGCAGGCGGCTGTTGCGGCGGAGGCGGTTCAAATGGGCATTCTCACCGATATCCGGGGGGCTTATTCCTCTTACCGCACCAGTGATCAGGTGACCTCTTTGTTTGAGTCGGGATACCTCAAGCAGGCGATCGATTCGCGGGACATCAGTGGCTATGCCTATCAGAAGGGTGCGGCAACCCTGCTGGACCTTCTCGATGCCGAGCGGAGTTATCGAGCGACTCAATTCGCCTACCGGCAGGCGCTCGCCGCACACATGACCAGCGTGGAACAGATCAATTTTGTCGTTGGAAAGAAGGTGCTGCAATGAGCAACCACGAAGGCAATCGCATCTTGAGTGACCGGGCTGCTTGGAATTGTCTCTTCGCCCTAGGCCTTTTGGGGCTGGCCCTCGGCTCCTGGTCCTGCGGCCGCAGCGGTCGAAATGTCAGCGCTGCGGTTCGTGAATCCGAATCCTCGGCGCCCGGCTTGTTCACCGTGCCTCAGAATCAGATTTCTCACCTTCAGATCATGCCCGCGAAGAAAACGAATTGGGCGATGACCATCCAGACGACGGGGACTGTCGATTGGGACGGCGATCATAGCACCCAGGTGATCACACAGGTAACCGGGCCTATCACGAAGATCCTCGTGGATACCGGGACCATGGTTAAGAGGGACGACCCCCTGCTTTATGTGGTCAGCCCGGATATTACCAATGCCATCGCAGCGTACCGGAAAGCCAGGAACAGGATGGAATTCGAGACCAGGACTCTGGAACGCAGCCGCGACCTGCTGGCGCACCGCGCCCTGGCCCAGAAGGACCTGGAAAGCGTCGAGGCCGACTACAACGACGCCGCAACCGATCTGCAGAATGCTCTGCAGGCCCTCAGGATCTTTGGAATCACCGCCAGCGAGATCGGGGAAGCGGAGCGCCAGGGAGTGGCGATAAATCCCCAGTTGGCCGTGCGTTCGCCGATATCGGGGATGGTGGTTCAGAAACTGATTTTTCCCGGGCAGCTAATCCAGGCCGGCGCAACCACATGTTTTATCATTACGGATGTTTCCACGGTTTGGGTGCAGGGTCACATTTATGAAAAGGACCTCCCCTCGGTTCGAGTGGGAGACCAGGTGGAGGAAACGAACTCGGCGCTCCCGGGAGTTTTTCGAGGTGTAGTGTCCTACATCGGCGCCATGGTGGACCCGGCGACGCGCACCACCCCGGTCCGGATCGTCACCGGAAATGCCGGAGGCATCCTCAAAAAGGATCTCTTTGTCGATGCGGTTATTCACACCAGGATCAGGAAGAATGTTCTGTCCGTCCCAGTCTCTGCCGTGCTGTTCGATCCCAACAATATGCCGTTTGTCTATGTCCAGGTTGACGGCAACCGGTTTGCGCAGCGCACGGTGTCCGCCGGTTCGCAGCAGAATGGGCAATACGAAATTGTGGAGGGGCTCAAGGCGGGGGAGCAGGTAGTAACCCAAGGAAGTGTCTTCCTGCAGTTTGCCAACACCTTTCAGCAGTAAGGGTGCTACTAATGTGAAAACTCTTTTCCAGCAGGAAAAGTTTTTGAACGCGCAGATGGATGCAGATAAACGCAGACGAAATAATAATATATCTGCACTGCTAACAGTCAGATTCTTTTCGAATCAGGAAGAAATCTTCAAGCCGCCTTTTTCACGCAGCGCGGCAAGCCGCTTGGGTAAATCCGGCTTGAACCTCTCTTTGGTTGCGGCTTGCCGCGCTGCGTGCATCTGCGGTTCCAAGTTTTGGTTGCGGCTATGCCGCGCCAGGGATATTCAAAAGGGCGGGCATGATTGACCGGGTAGTCTCATTTGCGCTTTCGCAGCGGTTCCTTATCATTGCGGCCATGGCATTCCTGATGGTCGGGGGCATCCTCGCCTTTCAGAGACTGCCGATCGATGCGTATCCGGATCTCTCGCCGCCGCATGTCGAAATCATTACGCAGTGGCCGGGGCATGCGGCAGAAGAGGTCGAGCGCCTCATCACCATTCCGATCGAAATCGAGATGAACGGAATACCGAGGCTGGAGGCGCTCCGGTCTATTTCGCTCTACGGGCTTTCCTCGGTTGAGATGAACTTTCAGTACGACATCGATCCCTATTTTGCCCGTGAGCAGGCGTTTGAGCGCATGTCCGGCGCGCAGGTTCCCCAGGGAGCCAATCCGGCCCTCGCTCCTCTTTTCAGCCCGAGCGGGCTGATTTACCGCTATGTGCTGCAGAGTCCGGACCGGTCTCCGCAGGAACTGAAGACGATTCAGGATTGGATCATCGAACGGCGTTACAGGGCCATTCAGGGTGTGGCGGACGATTCGAGTCTGGGCGGAACCACCATGCAGTACCAGGTATTGCTCGACCCGAACAAGCTCTTCTCCTACGGTGTCAGCGTTCCGCAGGTCTTCCAACAACTCTCCATCAACAACGCCAATGCGGGGGGAGGGTTTTATTCCCAGGGAGGGCAGTTCTATTACATCCGCGGTCTGGGCATGGTTCGCAGTCCGGAGGATATCGGTAACATCGTAGTCGCCACCCGCAACGGCATTCCCACCTACATTCGCGATATCGCGCAGGTGCAGATCGGTCATGCCGTCCGTCTCGGACAGTTCGGCTTTATGAACCAGGATGACGCAGTGGAGGGCGTGATCCTGATGCGCGTCGGCGAGCAGGCGCAAGTGATCCTGGACAAGGTGGTGAAGGTTACGGAGGATCTCAACAAGCACGTGCTGCCGCCGGATGTCAAGATCGTTCCTTTTTACAATCGCCAGGAGTTGATCGCCGAAACGACCAGGACCGTGGAGAATAACCTGCTGCGCGGCATGATACTTGTGCTCGTAATCCTGGGGCTGCTCCTGTTCAGCGTGCGCACGGCTCTTATTGTCGCAGTGACCATCCCCTTTTCACTGCTGTTTTCGTTCATTTGTCTGGATCTGAGCAAAATACCCGCCAATCTCCTTTCCATCGGCGCCATCGATTTCGGCATCATCGTCGATGGGGCCGTGGTCATGGCGGAGAACATCTTCCGGGAATTGGCGCTTCGTCACGGCGAGGAGTACAGCCCGCTGGAGGTCATTCGGGCGGCGGCCCGAGATGTCGAACGGCCGATTTTTTATGCGATCGCGGTAATTATCGCCGGATACCTGCCCATCTACGCGCTGACCGGGCCTTCCGGGCGCTTGTTCCACCCGATGGCCGATACCATGTCCTTCGCGCTGGTTGGATCTCTGATCTGCTCCCTGACGCTTCTGCCCGTACTGTGCGCTTACTTTCTCCGCGGAAAAATCAAGGAACCCCGAATCATCGTCTATGAGTGGTTTCGCAGCCTCTATGGCCATCTCCTGGGTTGGTGCCTGAAGCATCAGGTCCTGGCCCTGGCACTATGCCTGAGCATATTTGCATCCTCGCTTCTGCTCATTCCCGGGATTGGGGCGGAGTTCATGCCGCACCTTGACGAGGGGGCGCTTTGGGTTCGGGCCACCACCCCCTATACCATCTCTTTCGATGAGGCTTCCAGGCTGGCGCCGCAAATTCGGCAGTTATTAATGAGTTTCCCGCAGACCACCGAAGTCGCCAATGAGCTGGGCCGCCCCGACGACGGAACCGACCCCACCGGATTTTTCAACGACGAGTTTTACGTCGGCCTGAAGCGCTACGATGATCCCGCATGGCAGGGAGCCATAAAAACCAAGGGCCAGTTGATCCGTGCGATTCAGGAAAAATTATCCGGTTTCCCTGGCGTCATCTTCAACTACACTCAGCCCGCGGAGGATGCCGTAGATGAGGCCGAGACGGGCCTGAAAAGTTCTCTGGCTGTGAAGGTATTCGGCTCGGATCTCGGCACGCTGGAGGCGAAAGCCAGGGAGGTAAAGAGGGTCATTGGGAAAATCCCGGGCATAACCAACATCACCATCGTTCAGGAACTGGGCCAGCCGAGTTTGACCATCATTCCCGACCGGCAGAAAATCGCCCAATACGGGCTAAACGTCGCGGATATCAACACACTGATCGAGATTGCCGTAGGCGGCAAGGCTGCGACCCAGGTCATCCAGGGGGAGCGTCAGTTCGATCTCATCCTGCGCATGCAGGAACCTTTCCGTGAGAATATGGAGGCCATCCGAAACCTGCTGGTGACAACACCTGACGGTCAGCACCTCCCGCTGAGCCAGTTCGCCGAAATCCGAGTCAGCGGCGGCGCTTCGTTTATCTATCGGGAATCGAACTCACGCTATATCGGAATCCAGTTCAGCGTCGAGAATCGCGATCTGGCCGGCGCCATCAACGAGGCGCGCCATGCTGTGGATGAGCAGGTTCGGCTGCCGATCGGGTATTCCTTCGATTGGGGCGGCGAATACAAGGACTATCTGGCCGCCCGGGAGCAGATGAAAATCATCATGCCCGTGACGGTTCTGCTGATATTGCTGATACTGTTTGCGCTTTACAGCAACCTGAAGTTCCCTCTGATCATCATATTCAGCGTACTGGTGACGGAACCGGTCGGCGGGTTACTTGCGTTGAGGCTGACGCACACGCATTTCAGCGTGTCGTCTGCATTGGGTTTCGTGGCATTGATGGGAGTCGCCGTGCAGACCAGCGTCATCCTCTATTCCTTCATTAACAAGCTGCGGCTCGAGGGCATGGACATATACCGGGCCACCTACGAGGCATCCGTGATTCGCTTGCGGCCCATTCTCATGACGGCTCTGGTGGCCTGCCTCGGGCTTCTCCCCGCGGCAATGTCCAGCGGGATCGGGAGCGATTCCCAGAAACCATTCGCCATAGTGATTGTCGGCGGTCTGCTTTCGCGGCTGCTGCTCTCCGTCTTCCTCGCACCGGTGCTTTACGCACTGGTAGCCCGAAAAGGCGACATCCTCAAAGTCTAGGCAGGCCTGACCGGGACAAGCATCGATGCGGCACAACGGTGGAAATTTGCGCCTTCGAAGGACCGGCAAGGGAAATACTGCCGGTCCGTTAGTTTTGCTGCCCAGCAGCAGTTTGGGACCCGTTTGCACAAGGTAATGAAGCCGGGCTACCGGAATCATGCGGGTGGTGTCAGCCGCCTATTCATATCTAAGCGCAACCATAGGATCAACATTGGCGGCACGGCGCGCCGGAATATAAGAGGCGAGCAGAGCGACTGCAGCCAAGAGCAGGGATACACCTACGAGCGTGACTGGATCGCCGGCCGAGACTCCGAACAGCTGGCTCTGGAGCACACTGGATAGCGCAACAGCCCCGGCCAATCCCAGCGACAAGCCGGTTAGCAGAAGGCGCATGCCCTGTTTCAAGACCAGAACCAGGGCATCGCTGCGCTGCGCTCCAAGGGCCATGCGGATGCCGATCTCAGGTGTGCGTTCGCTGACTGAATAGGCCATGACTCCGTACGTCCCGACGGTAGCCAACAGCAGCGCAATAACGGCAAATACACCGGTCAATGCAGCCAGAGCGCGCCGCGGGGATCCCTCCTGATACAGTTTTTCCTCCATGGTGCGCACTGCAAAGATCGGCTGCTGATTATCGACCTTCGAGATGGCAGCGCGCACAGCTCCTGTCTGACTTCTTGGGTCGTTTGCCGTGCGCAGGTAAAAACGCAGCGAGGTATAGCGTCCGTCGCGATTGCCTCCCAGCCTGGTAAAACTGCCTTCCCCAACTCGCAGGACGCCAAACGGCACGTAAAGACCGAGCGCCTCCGTTCCGGCGCTGGGGAACGAATGTCCGCGTGCCTCCCTGGCAATACCTACCACAGAATGCCAAGGCATGCCGGATTCCACGGTCTCCAATCTCAATGTTTTCCCAATCGGATCTTCGCCGGGCCAAAGGCGTTGAGCGAGTTTCTCGCTGAGGATCGCGATTGGTGTTCCCTGCTCGGCTTCCTGTCGGGTGAACGGCCGACCCAGCAGGAGGGAAATTTTCATAACCCGGAAATAATCCGAGCTGATGGCAAGGGGATCGATAACGGGCGCAATTCCCGCCTGATCGGTCGACCCGCCTGCGATTGCGATGCCCCAACTGCCGGACCGGCTTTTAAGACTTATGGGTGTGGCCAGCGCCCCACTCTCTCCTCCGGGCAGATGTTCCAAATTAGCCAATACGTCCCTGCCAAAATCGGCCACCTGGGCCCCGCGAGGATAGCGATCCTTGTATACATTGACGACCACGTTGAGGACATTGTGAGGATCGAAGCCCTTCTCCAGGAATTCATAACGGAGGAAACTCTGAATGAGCAAAGCGGCCCCGTACAGCAGAACCAATGAGAGTGTCAGTTCACCGACAACCAGGGCATTACGAAAACGATGGCTGCGCATACTCCCCGAACGCGTCGCCTTATCCTTGAGCACCTCGCTCAGCCCAAGCCTCGCGAGCAGGAAAGCCGGAATGCACCCGAAGAGCAGTGCCGTAATCCCGACGAGGGTGAACGTCAAAGCGAGGATTCCAATATCGATGGCGAACGGGTGCGGAAAGGCAGAGAAGCTGTTGAGAACGGGAATGGACCACACAGCCAGCAAGACACCCAGCATGCCTCCCAGCATCGCCAGGACAAGGCTCTCCGTCAGCAATTGCCGGATCAACCGTAGCCGTCTGGCTCCAATTGACAGCCGTATCGCGATCTCCTTCTGTCGTGACGTAGCGCGGGCCATCAACAGGTTGGCCACGTTCGCGCAGCCTATCAGGAGCACAAAAGCCACTGCTCCCACCAGCAGCGCGATCATGACCTGGAACCGGCTATAGGAACGTTCGCGCCAGGACAATACATTTACGGCAATGTCGGTGTTGCTGGCCGGATACGCCGCTTCAAGACCCTTGGCGATCACAGACATCTCCCGCCGCGCCTGAGTAAGAGCAACGCCGGGCTTGAGCCGCGCAAACACGCCGGAGCGCCGGTTCGTGCGATCCTTTGGTATGGAATCCTTGCGCGCATTCAACGGAAGGAATGCTTTGGTGTAGAAAGGCACCTCGAATCCGGGAGGCATGATTCCCACCACGGTGTAGCCTTCGCCTGAGAGAGTTAGCTGGCGTCCGAGAGCATCGGGCCGGCCTCCGAATTGGCGCTGCCAGAAACTGTAGCTCAGGAGCATAACGGGCTCCCCACCAGGCCGGTACTCCTCCGGAAGGAACAAGCGGCCCACAAGAGGCGCTCCCCCTAGCAACTCGAAGAAACCATCGGAAACAAAAGCGGTATCCACATCCTCCGGCTCGGCGCCTCCGGAAATTGTGCTCCATCCATAGCTCACAGCCGCCATCTGCTCGAAAACATGGTTCTGCTCTTTCCAATCGAGATAGTCCGGAATGGAGGAGCCAAATCCACCGTGCGCAAGATGTGATTCGAAGAGGTTCAGGATCGCACCGGCGTCTCGATAAGGAAGCGGCGGGTACATCAGGCCCTTGGCAACGCAAAATATTACAGTATTGGCACCGATCCCGACCGCAAGCGTCAACACAGCCGCGCCCGTAAAGCCGGGATTCTTCAACATCATGCGAATGCTGTAGCGGACATCCTGGAATAGCGTCTGCATCAAAATTCCCCTGCACCGCCTAGAATGCAAATCCCATAATTCTCGGATCGTGACTATCCGCACAATGCCGCCGGCTGAGCCATCGCTATTCAGCCAGCCACACAGTTTTTACATGTCGCGCCATTGTTACTCGCCAATGATCTTGATCAGGACCCGCTTCCGCCGCCTTCCGTCGAATTCTCCGTAAAAGATCTGTTCCCACGGACCGAAGTCGAAAGCCCCGGCGGTAATCGCCACGACCACCTCCCGTCCCATGATCTGGCGCTTGTGGTGCGCGTCGCCGTTATCCTCGCCGGTGCGGTTGTGCCGGTATCGTTCCGGGCTCGGATCGTACGGAGCCAGCCACTCCAGCCAGCGTGAATAGTCCTCGTGCAGGCCCGGCTCGTCGTCGTTGATGAAAACGCTCGCCGTGATGTGCATGGCATTGATTAGACAGAGGCCCTCGCGGATTCCGCTCTCCTCGAGCACGGTTTGAACCTGGTCCGTGATATTAAGGAACGCCATGCGCGATGGCAGGTTGAACTCGAGCACCTTCCGATGGCTTTTCACAATTGCACCTCCCGCGGGTATGGCGGAAGACCCCATGCGGCGGGGTCGAACTGCTCAAGGCTGCGCAGTATGCCGTGAGAGTCCGCCAACGTTTGAAGATCGAGGTTCGGATCAGGAACGGCAATGACAAACATGCCGGCGGCCCTGGCGGCCCGGACTCCCGCCGGCGCATCCTCGAAAACGAGGCAGTTTTCGGGCCGGCCGTTAATGCGCCGGGCCGCGACAAGGAAGATATCCGGGGAGGGTTTCCCTTCGTTAATGTCAGCGTCGTCGCCGCTGACCACACAGTCAAATATTGAAAACCACTCCCTGTGTCTCGAGCTCTTGATATTGAAATATCTCCGGTCGGAGCTGGTGGCCACTGCCTGCGGGATGCCGGAATTGCGCAAGTGGTGCGTGAGGCGCATGGCCCCCGGAAGCGGCTCCGCCTTCGGAAATAGTTCTTCCAGAATTGATTTTCTCGTCTCCAGCCATTGCTCAGGGGTAAGGGGCAGGCCGAGCGCCTGGGTGATAATCTGCGCAGAATCCGCGGCCTTCATGCCTATGGTGCGGGATTTTAAAGACCAATCATAGGTCTTCCCGTATCGTGCGGCGATGATCTGGTAGGCCTGAGTATAGAAACGCTCGGTATCGAGCAGCAGGCCGTCGACATCATAAATGACATGGGTGATATTCACAGGCTTCATCGTGTCCTTTCTGCATTCCAGACAGTAGCAAGGCACCCTTCGGTAATACAAAAAGACAAAAGCAAAAGCCGCCACGGATTACACGAATTACAGAGGTATGTAATGGGCCTATTCAGCGACAATCAGGGCCAATAACTACGCCGCCACAGAAGAACATATTTGATCCGTGTAATTCGTGTAATCCGTGGCGGCTTTTGAGATTTGAACGCTTCCGCTCTCTGAATCGCAGGTGTCCTTTGAATTTTTCGTGATCATGACCTCGTTCGGACTCCAGACATGGGCAGGGTGGCGCAAGAGCTCTCCTTTGATCTGGCTCGGGGCCACACCCATATCAAACACAGCGCGTGGTGCCAGGTAGGCGCCATTGTCAGAAGCCTGCTACCCACCGCGTCAGGCGAGCAGCAGTCCCACCAGGATATCGTAGAGGGCATGAGAGGCGGCGGTTACGCCGAATCCGCGTGTGACGAACAGCGCCGAGAAAAAAAGCCCGCCGAAAGTTCTCTGCAGGAAACTGACCAGGGAGAAAGGATCGCCCGTCGCTCCGATGTAATGAAACGAGGAGAAAATCAAAGCAGCGAGCATGGTCGCCGCGATCGCCGCGGGCACCCTTTTCATTCGCGCCGGGCCCGTAAACAGCAGCAGAAGGACTCCAAGCAGAAAACCCCGGAATACCAGCTCTTCATAGATGCCGGCCCCGCAATAGAGCACCAGTTTTTCAATCACACCGGGCGATCCGTGCGGCGAGGATGCGCGGCTCAGATGCAGCGAAAGCCATCCGGTCAGAAAGAAAAGCAGCAGGGCGAACAGGCAGCTTTCCGCAAACAGGCCGAGAAGTCTGCCGGAGTCAATTTTCCAGCTGGCTCCGGATTTCAATTGCCAGAAAATGAAGCACAGGAGCAGCACTAATGCGGATGCGAATATCGAATGAACCGACAGCATGCTGAGCAGCCGGACGATCAAAGCATCGGCGCCGTTCATGTATGTGGTTCTCAGCAGGAATGTTCCAAGATGATAGATCACGAAAAAAGGCAGGATCAGAGCAGCCGAGTAAATCGGGCGCCGGGTTGCGCTGAAATAGGATTGCAGGGAAGATGGCATGGCCTATGCATCATACCGCGGATTTTCATGGTGCTTGATGCTATTATTTACCCTGTCGGGGCTGCTGCGCCTGGGGCTATTCCGGTGTGCCGTCCGGCATGGTGGGAAAAGATATCGCTCTATGCTTTCGGATCTGCTGCATCGCACATTAAAGGATTTAAGGATATCCGTTACGGACAGGTGCAACTTCCGCTGCACCTATTGCATGCCGCTGGATAAATATGAGTGGATCGATCGAAGCGAGATTCTGAGCTTTGAGGAAATTGAAAGGCTCGCCCGTTTATTCATCCAGCTTGGGGTGGAAAAAATCCGGCTCACCGGCGGCGAACCGCTCTTGAGACACGACCTCGAACGGCTTGTCGCGCTGCTGGCGCCCCTCGATTTGAAAGATCTTTCCCTGACGACCAACGGATCGTTGCTTGCCGAGAAGGCCGGCGCCCTGGCGGCGGCCGGTCTCCGGCGGGTCAATGTCAGTGTCGATACGCTCCAACCCGAAAAATTCAGGCGTCTGACCCGGCGGGACGACCTGCCCAGGATCCTCGACGGGCTCCATGCGGCGCGCAAGGCCGGTCTGGAGCCTATCAAGATCAATGCGGTAATCGAGCGCGGGGTGAACGATGACGAAATTCTCGATCTGGTCGAGTTCGCCCGGGCGAACCGTTTTGTCCTTCGATTTATCGAGTACATGGACGTAGGTAATTCCAACAACTGGCGCTCCGACAGAACCGTGACCAAGACCGAGATCCTCAAAATGATCAGCGGGCGATTGCCCCTGCAGGAGGCGGGGCGCGAGGGAGGCAACGCACCCTCCGTCGACTATAGATTTGACGATGACGAGGGCAGCGTTGGCATCATCGCGTCCGTGAGCGAGCCTTTTTGCGGTGGCTGCACGCGGGCCCGTCTTACCGCCGACGGTAAGCTGGTTACCTGCCTTTTCTCGGGCCAGGGCAGCGATCTCAAAAAGTTGATCCGCGGCGGAGCTTCGGATCAGGATATGCTCGATGCGATCACCTCCATATGGAAAGGCAGGGGCGATCGTTACTCCGAGGAGCGGTTGGCCGCGCTGCAATCGGCTGAGGGATACGACGCCGGCGGACGCCGGAAAATCGAAATGATATCCCTCGGCGGCTGAACCCTCATTCTCGGCTGCATAAGCCATCTGTGAGTTTTGTGCTGTTTGACCGGTTCTCTTATAGGGAGATTGAACAATGAAATCATCGTTACTCTGTCTTTTTGCATTGGCATTTCTGCTTGCATTCTCTGGTTCTGCGGTGGCGCAGTCTCCAACGATTGCCGGCAGTTGGGATCTTGTGATGAATTCGCCCGTGGGGCAACACCCCATGAAGGCCAACTTCAACCTGGAGGGCGAAAAGCTTTCAGGCGTCATGAAGGGCGAAATCGGCGAAAGGCCATTCGAAGGAACTCTGGCCGAAAAGAAGGTCAGAATCGCCTTCAAAGTTCCCTATCAGGGAACGGATCTTCTCATTACTCTCACAGGCGATGTCGACGATGATTCCATGAAGGGCACGGCCGATTTTGGCGGGCTGGCCCAAGGTGATTGGTCGGGGAAGCGTGCGGTTGCCGGGGGTTCCGCGGAAGCGGGCGCCAAGCCTGCTGTGGAGGAGAAGATCGACCTGACGGGGACCTGGGCCTTCCAGATCGAGACCTCCATGGGTACGGGCAATCCCACCTTCACCTTCAAGCAGGATGGCGAGAACCTTACGGGCCATTACAAAGGGATGCTGGGCGAGGCCGAAGTCACCGGAACGATCAAGGGTAATGCCATCTCCTTCTCGTTCAAGGTTAATGCGCAGGGTATGGAAGGAATCGTTGCTTACAGCGGCACTGCCGACAAAGACTCCATGACGGGAAAAGCCCGCTTTGGTGATGTCGGAGACGGCACTTTCACCGCCAAACGCCAGTAGTTGACGAGCCAAGGTGATTTATGAGGGATCTCTCCTACCGCTCCCTTACGGTCGCGGCTCTGTGGAGCATGCCAAAACAGAGCCGCGCGCGTAAGCAAGCGGCGGGAACCATAAGTATAATAGCCGGCGGAGATTTTCAATCCGCAATCCGAATTCCGCAATCCGCAATCGAAAGGCGGAGCGGCTATAGGGTGCGGCCTTGCACCAGAGAGAGAATGATCGACAGGGCCGTGCAAGCCGTCAGGGCGAGCGCGAGAACGACATGGCCGACGCGCTCGGGCCGCATGGGATCGAGGAACCTCGCTGCGGCATACCCTCCGATGAAGCCCCCGAGATGCGCGAAGTTGTCGATCCCCTGCATCAGAAAGCCGAAGACGAAGAGTACTAAAGCATAACCCATCGCCTGGCTGGAAATGCCGCTGCTGCCGCGCCGCCGGCCGTAAAGCACAAGGGCCCCGAGCAGGCCGAAGATGGGGGCCGATGCTCCAAGGGTGAACTGTGCGCCTGCCAGAAAATTCAGGGCTGTGCCGCCGAACAGGTACCCTGTCGTACTGCTCAACAGGAATCCCGCTGCGCAGGAAACCGTGTAGATAATGGCCATCCGTGCGGTGCCGTATAGCTCGGCGGCCGCGGGGGCCAACTGGCGGACCCACATCAGGTTGAAAACAATATGCAGCAGGTTGCCGTGCAGCCAGCCGGCGCTGAGAATCGTCCACCAGCGGCCGAAGATGAAGACGGGGTAGGCGCCGCTGGCGCCGAACATGAACAGGCTGCGGGAACTTGGCGTAAGGAGTGAGATTCCGCTGTTGCGGATACCGGCCGGATCCACGAGCAGGGTGGTCAGGTATAGCGCCGCGCATCCCCACATGACAATGGATTCAAAACCCATGTCATAGCCCAGCTTGCGCAGGAGGGGCGCAAAACCCCAGAGGGCAGGATTCCTCGCACCGCAGTTGAAGCACTCTTTATCCTGCGCTCCCACCAGTTTGCCGCAGGAGGCGCAGATTACGGCCCCGGTCCTCTGGCGCTTGAACATGCGATCCTCGGTTTTCCTGATTTTTCCGAACCGCCGAATTGCGGCTCCGGTCCAAATCAAAGATTACCTTAACCCCTCTCGGGCTAAAATATAAAAGACGCTCCGCTCCGCTTCACCACCAAGACTCCAAGACACCAAGAAACTATGAAAAGCGAGAGCCGGGTGCAGTTTTTATTTTTTGCAGTTGTCTTTGTGGCTTGGTGTCTTGGTGGTGGCTTTTTGGGGGGGGGATAAGAATAACCTGCTCACCCGAGGGGTATATGAGCGCGTGATGTCGAGGAGATGTTGACACAGGCGTGAAAACTCGCTTAATGTTCTGAACCATGATTCCAAGCTGGCTTTTCTCGATCCGGGGCCGTGTACCGAGGGGATCCGCGCTGATTCTGGGGTTGATTCCCCTCGCGATACTTGTATTGCTCTGGTGGTTCCTGACTCATGGTGCTCCGGAGCAGCGGGCTTTGAGTCCGACCATCCTGCCGAGTCCGGGGGAGGTAACCGCCAGCTTGCACGATTTGGTGACTACGAGCGATCCGGATAACCGGACACTTTTCGACCATATTGGAATCAGCCTGCGCAGGGTCGGGCTCGGTTTCGTCCTGGCCCTGGCGCTCGTGCTCCCGCTCGGGATTTTCATGGGTGCGCTCGGGAGCGTGCGGGCGACCTTCGAACCTATCATGACGGCGAGCGGCTATATCCCGATCGCGACACTGGTTCCCCTGACCATGTCCTGGTTCGGTCTGGACGAAATACAGAAGGTCGTCTTCCTGGCGATGGCCTTCGGGATTTATCTGCTGCCGCTGGTCATCAGCGCGGTGGACGCCGTCCCGGATGTCTATCTGAGAACCGCCTACACTCTCGGCGCCGACCGGAGGCATCTGATCATCAGGGTTTTGGTACCCGTAGCCCTGCCGCGCATCTGGCACTCCATGCGCCTGGCCTTCGGCATCGGCTGGACCTACCTCGTGCTGGCGGAGGTGGTGGTCAAAGCCGGCGGTCTGGGAGATCTGATCGACACCGCGAGACGGCGCGCGATGTCCGGCCGCGTCTACCTGGTGATCATCATTATCACATTGATCGCCTGGATTGCGGATTTGCTCTGGGTTCGCCTCGGGGACATGCTATTTCCTTATCAGCGGAGTCGGACGTGAACACCACCGCCAGCACGGATCAGACGCCCGTTGTGGAGTGCCGGAATGTGACGGTGCGCTTCGGCTCGTTCACGGCCATCAGCGATGTATCGTTTTCCATTCTCGGGCACGGCGAGTTCGTCACCATCATCGGCCCCTCGGGTTGCGGCAAGAGTACGCTCCTCAATGTGATCGCCGGTTTTCTGCAACCCACTGATGGGGAGATCCTTATCAAGGGAAAGCCCTTGCAGGGGCCCGGCCGGGATCGGGGCATGATTTTTCAACAGTACAGCTCTTTTCCTCACCTTTCCGTTCTGGAAAACATCCTGTTCGGAATGGAGATCTGCAAGAGGGAATTGGGGCTGGATCGCACTACACGGCTGGCGCGTGCCGAGGATCTCATCGAACAGGTCGGTCTCGCGGATCATCGGAAAAAGTATCCCCATCAGCTCTCGGGCGGCCAGCAGCAGCGGGTGGCCATTGCGCGTTCTCTCGCCATGGAGCCCCAGATTCTGCTGATGGATGAGCCCTTTTCGGCGCTGGACGAGCCGACGCGGCTGGAAATGCAGGAATTGGTGGTAAACCTCTGGCATAGAATTCACCCCACCATTTTTTGCATCACGCACAGCGTAAGCGAGGCGGTGTATCTGGGCGAACGCGTATGGATTTTTGCCCCTGCGCCGGGCCAGATCGCCTATGATATCCGGGACTCGATTCCGCCCTCGGCGGGTATACCCCCTCTGGTGGCGCAAGAGCGGGCGGATTTCAAAGGCGCCGTACACGCCGTCACCGAAGCCTTCCGGCGCGTCGCCGAAACGGCCACCGCCCCGGCAGCAAGTGGACAGTCACAACCTAAACCGCAGGTTCGGCCATGAAGCCCGGATTCTGGGAATGTGTTCGAAACGCCTTTAGCGCACGTCCGATCGGAATGTTCATCCCTCCCAACTGGGTCGGGCTGGGAGTCTTTGCGATGCTGGGCGCCCTCAACCCGGGATTCTGGATTATCGGATTCGGGCTCGAAATGGCCTATCTGGGAACTTTGGCGACCAACGAACGATTCCAGCGAACGGTCCGTGCGTCGCAGCAATGGCAAACACGGCGCCAATGGCAGGTAACCGTCGATGATCTGGTGCGGCAGCTGAGCGCGGAAGGGCAGCGCAGGTATCGCCTGCTCGAATCGCGCTGCAAATCCATCCTCGAACAACAGCAGCGCCTGGTGGCCGGGCCGACCGGGCTCGAAGCTCAGGGCGAAAGCCTGAATCGCCTGCTCTGGGTATTTTTGCGGCTGATGGTGACTCGCCAGTCCATCGACAGGATCGTCCAGGAAGCGGCCGGTGGGAATGAGGATATAATCCGGCTGCAGGAACGAATCCGGAATCTGCAGACGCGCCTGAAGGAAGAATCGATCGGGGAGGAGTTGCGCAGAAGCCTCACCGGCCAGATCGATATTCTGCAGCAGCGGATCGAGAAGAGGAAAGAGGCGCGCGAGAAGCTGGCGTTTCTCGACGCGGAGCTGGTCCGCATCGAGGAGCAAGCGGAACTGGTGAGGGAGCAGGCGGTCCTTTCGACGGATCCGCAGACGGTATCGCAGCGCATCGATCAGATTACGGCGACCCTGGGCGGGACCGCGCAATGGATCAGCGAACAACAGAAAATCTACGGTGCGGTTGAGGACCTGCTGGCGGAACCGCCAGCGCTCTCCGCCAATGCCCCGACCCGGCAATCGCAATAGCGCCGATTCCTGCGCCCTGCGGTCAGCCGTCCGCAGTCCCGGGGGTTCGGACGGCTGACGGCATGCGCACATCGCAAGTGCTGGGCCGTTAATCGGTTATTTCTCCGGTTCCGGCCGGAGCGGACAAGCGCCAGTTCCTTTGGGGGAGTTCAGATGGCTTCGGAATTACCTGCATGGGCAAGTGAGATGCGCGATCTCTTCAAGTCGGGCTCGGTCGCGCAGTTCATCCTGCATGGCAATGTCTTCGATGTCGTTCCGGCGCCGGGCGCGAACGGCCGTCTATTGTCGCTCAAATCGTTTCTTGACGAAGTCATGTTCGAGAAATACGACACCGTCCTGCATTACGACCGCGGTCGCGGCATCCGGGTGACGCGCGGCGCCGAAGATTGGGGCGAATGGCTGAAGCTCGCCCTCGGCGACCAGTCTCTATCGCTGGCTCAGACTCGCGAGCCCGGCGCGGCGATGGAACTCGTCGATCGGTACATTCTCCGAACGCTGAACCTCCAATCGTTGCGCGGAAGAGAGGGAAGCGGGCGGAAGATCGCAGTCATCATCGACTTCGCGGAATTCGTAGTTCCGCGCGGAGACCCGGTCCAGCTTGGAGGCGCCTTCAGCTCTAACGTGGTTAAGATTCTGGGCTGGGCCAATGATCCGGCTGTGCTCCAGTCGAATATCGTCACCGTGCTGCTGACCGAGGGGCTGCACGACCTGAACGAGCTGGTGGTCGAAAACCCTCACGCCACCACCCTGCGCCTTCCGCTGCCGGATGAGAGGGAGATGCTGGAGTATCTGCAGGCTCTGGTCTCTTCCGCTCTACCCGACCTCCCGGCACGGTGCGAAGTGACACTGGAGCTGCTCGGGCGCCGGCTCACGGGATTGAGCCGGGTCGGTGCGAGGACGCTGCTCGCGCTCGCTTTAAAAAACGATAAAAAGATTACCGCGCAGTGGCTATCCCAACGCAAGAAGGTACAGATCGAGCGGGAGTGCCAGGGTCTGCTCGAGTTTCTCGAATCTCCCTACACGCTCGAGAATGTCGCCGGACTGGACGCGGTAAAATCCTGGCTCAGGGAGGATACGCAGCTTCTGCGCCGCGGATTGCTTCATGCCTTGCCGATGGGGTACCTGATATCGGGCCGGATCGGAACCGGCAAGACGTACCTGGTGGAATGCTGGGCCGGGGAGCTGGGCATTCCGTGCGTGGTGTTCAAGAATTTTCGCGACCGCTGGGTGGGGGCGACCGAATCGAATCTTGAAAAGATCTTCTCGATTCTGCACGCCCTGGGCCAGGTTGTCGTATTCGTGGATGAGGCCGACCAGGCTGCGGGCAAAAGGGGCGGCGGGGACTCCGACAGCGGGCTCTCGGGCCGGGTATATGCCATGCTCGCGAAGGAGATGTCCGACACCCGCAATCGCGGTCGCATCCTTTGGGTGTTTGCGACCTCGCGGCCGGACCTTGTGGAGGTGGATCTCAAACGGCAGGGGCGGCTGGATGTGCACATTCCTCTCTTCCCTCCGGAATCTCCCCAGGAGATGCGCGCCCTGCTCTTTACCATCGCCCGCAAGCTCAAAGTGCCCCTCTCAGAAGAGGACCTGCCCGAGTTGTCGGAAAAGCTGGGTTTGGGCGGGAACGAACTGGAAGGGGTTCTGGTGCGCGCCCTGCGCATTCACGAGCTTTCGTCCGAACCCAAGAAGCCCCTGAAGCCGATCCTGGGCGAGGTTATTGCCGAGGTGAGGCCAAGCCCGCATACCCGCAAACTCGAGTATATGGATCTGGTCGCGGTCAAGGAATGCACCGATGCGCGGTTTCTTCCCGCGCGATACCGGGATCTGGCGCCGGAGGAGATCGAGCGGCGCATCGATGAATTAAGGAGATTTGTATAGATCATGCGTCTGGTGGAATTGCTGGAGTCTTTGGGCGACAAGCTGGGGATACTGGAAAAGGCGGAACGAAATGCAGCGCACACGGCCTGGAAAATACAGACGCGCACCGTGACGCTGGCTGAGTTGACTTCGGAAATCCGTGCCAAAGAAGTCCAGGCCCTGGCGGACCTGCCTGCCGAGCTTTCGGTGCCCTTCGAAAAGATCATGGAGGCTGCCGGGATTACCCCAGGGCCCGGAGGCTGGACGATCGAACGGTTGAGGGAACTTCTGCTGACCGATGATGTGAAAAAGCTGTCGCGCGAGGAAGCTCAAAAGCGGATCCTGGGAGTTCTGGCTTCGGAAAAAGTGTCCGCGGAGGATCTTGTCAAGGATGCGATCTCCCGCGATCGGGCCATGGACGCGTTCGAAAAGACCGCGCGCAGAAAGATGGAGGACAGGTTGGCCGCCCGCGAGCGTCAGATCGCCGAAGCCGATGCCAAGATCAAGGAAATCGAGAGGGAAAGAGCGCGGCCGCTGGAGCAGCTCTCTTCAGACCGGGAGCGATGGAGGGAGTGGCGCAGCCGGAAGCGTGGCCAGGAAAGAGATCTGGCCTGGTGTGTGGGCTATCTCATTGATCACCAGGTCATCACCACGGACGATAACGACGATTAAGAAGTGGCGGATCTCCGGGATGCCGGCGCGCGCAGGACAGCCGAAAGGCGGCGCGGGGAAGCGCTGGTCGGCGAGAGATTTGTTTTGCAGGGGTTCGAATAATTTACAGGGAAATCGTGTAATGGGTACAACTCCAATTAACGGAGGGGGAGCGCGATGGCGATATTCGCACGGATCGGCAGACTTTTTCGGGGGTTCTTCAGTCTCTTCATCAGCGGCCTGGAGGAGCGGAATCCTGAGGCACTGATGGAGGCCGCTCGGCAGGAATTCCGCGACAAGATGGCTCACTATAACCTCGCCCTGGCTCGCATGGCGGGCGTCGCCGAGCGTCTCAAAACACAGATAAAATCTAAGGCCTCGAGGGCGCAGGACCTTGAACGGCGCATCCTGGCCAATCATCGTGCCGGCAACATGGAGCTGGCCGGGAGCCTTGCCCGGGAGCTTCAGGAACTCAAGGCCGACCTTACATCCGATACCAGCGAGCTCCAGGAAACCGAGGAAGCGTATCAGGGCAACTTGCGGCAGGCTAAGGTCGCGCAGAAAGAGTTTGAGGATAAACTGCGCCGGCTGGATAAACAGCTTTCTCAGGTCAAGATCAAGGAGGCCCAGGCCGAGGCCGCCGCCGCGCTCGGCAGTGCGGCTTTCACTGTCGGAGATCTCGGTGACACCATGAAGAGTGTCGAAGAAATCCTGGCGAAACGTTACGAGGAATCGGCCGGCAAGGCGCGCGTGGCGAAGGATCTGGTGGATATAGAAAAGGTCGAGGAAAAGGAAAACGAACGCAAGGCGCTCGAGCAGGCCGCGCTGGCGGAATTTCTGGCCAGCCAGGGCATACAGGCGCCGGCTGGAGCCGAAGCGCCTGCGGCGGACAAAGAAATAGGTCCCTCCGAAGGGGGCGGACCCAAGGGCTCTTAGCCGGTTCCGGGCGGCGGCCCCGCCTTGCGGGGCGCCGGTAGGGGTTTAGTCAGGATCCATAGCGTTATTCATCGCTGAACACTCCAAAATCGGGAGGTGTATATGGCAGACGAAGGTGGAGCAAAATTGACGCCTTTGGGGAAGATTCTTTCGCTTCTGTTCATCGTGGCGCTCATCGGCTTCGGGGGATATGTCGTCTATAAAAAGGGAATCGGCGGGCGCCCCGGACCGCGCGCCGGCGCAGGCGAGGCGCCTGAGACTGAAGCGCCGGATAGCTCCGGCGTAACCACGGTCAAGGAATACAAGTACGTGCCGGCCGAGCGTCTCCCTGAGGTCAAGGGGGTGAGCAAGTACAAGTGGAACGAGAATGACAAGGTGCTGCGGTTCAGCTACAACGTCTGGGCCGGCTGGTTGCCGGTCATCGCCGCAAATCATGGCACCAAGCCGAACGCCGACAGCATTTTCTTCAAGAAATACGGCTTCAAGGTGGAAATGGTCCTGATGGACGATCCGATCAACGCGCGGGATGCGTTCGCCGCCGGCGAGGTCCACACTCTCTGGGGCACCGCGGACATGCTCGTGCTCATGGCCCCCGAACTGATCAAGGATTCGCGCACCGCGCCGCGGATCACCCAGCAGATCGACTGGTCCAGCGGTGGGGACGGAATCGTGGTGCGCAGCCAGATCAAATCGGTAAGCGACCTGCGGGGCAAGGCCGTGGCTCTCGCCCGCAACTCCCCGAGCGAGTACTACCTCACCTCGTTGCTGCTGTCGGCCGGTCTTCGTCCTGCGGACATTCACAAAAAGTACACCGCGACGGCGTTTGAAGCCGCTGCAGCGTTTGTCTCGGACAAAAAGGTCGACGCCTGCGTCTCCTGGGCCCCGGATATTTATAAAATCTCGGAACGAGTGTCCGGGACGCGCATACTCTCCAGCACCAGCGACGCCAACAAGCTCATCGCCGACGTCTATGCCGTGCGCGCGGATTTTTCACGCGATCATCCGGACATTGTCGAGGGTTTGATTTCCGGAATCTTTGAAGGGATGGATTTCGTCAAAGAAAGCCCGGAACAGGCGGCCAAGTGGATGGCGGATGCCTTCGGGATGAAGCAGGATGAAGTCATGTCGATGCGCAATGACGCTCATCCCACCAACTTCGCCGAAAACGTCCAGTTTTTCCTGAACTCCTCGAACCCGACCAACTTCGAGCGCACCTGGAAAAACGCCAGCTATGTGTACCGGGAGCTGGGAAGTATCGACGCGCCGGTCCCCTTCGATCAGGTGATGGACTTCTCGATTATTCAGAAGCTGCAAAAGAAGGGCGCCTTCGCCAATCAGAAGGACGAAAGCGTCGCGACTTTCACGCCGTCCAGCTTCCGAAAGGTTCCTGCCGAGTCGCCCATCCTGACGCAGACCATCCGGATCAATTTCTATCCCAACTCCGCCAACCCCTATGAGCCTGCCCGGGACGATGTAGGTAATGTGACGCAGGGCAAGCTTTTTGATCCAAATGTGGATGCTACTCTCGAGCAGGTCGCCCGCTTGGCAGGACAGTTCGCGCGGGCCGTCATCCTCATCGAGGGGCATACCGACTCGAGCATGAAAAACCGCGTCCCGGTCCAGGCTGTGCGCGACTTGAGCCTGGCGCGCGCCGAAGCGATCAAGCGCGCCTTGATCGAAAAATTCAAGTTCGATCCGAACAAGTTCAGCGTCCAGGGGAAGGGATGGGATGTTCCGGCGGATTCCAATGATGCGAACAGCCAGGCGCTCAACCGCCGGGTCGAAATCAGCGTCTTCCCTCCGGAACAGAAGTAAATCGCTGCGAACCGGGAGCGCGGGGCAAACGCGCTCCCGGTCGGACCTTTTTTGGAGTGCGGCGGCATGACGCCGCACTCCAAAAAGAATTGGAGGATGCCATGCGACAATTCGCCAGGGCTGTCCCGCTGGTTATCGGTCTGCTGGTTCTTGCCGCATGCGCAGGCTGCAATGAGCGGTCTTCGGCAAGGGCGCCGAGGGTAAATCCGCTCGATGAAGTGCTCCGTGTACCGGCCTCCGTTGCACGACAGGAGGGAATCGCGGCTGCCATCCTCATGGACACCTCGGGGAGCATGAGAGATCAGGTGGCCGATCTCGACGGCCAGGCCATCTCCAAAATCTCGATCGCCCGGCGCTCCGCCATTGACTGCCTGCGCCAGTTTGAGGAGTTTGCGCGCAAAAACCCCGAGCGAAAGGTCCTGGTTGGAGTCTATGAGTTCAGTTCGCGCGACCACAAGCCGTCCTGCCGAAAGGTTGTGCCGCTCGGGCCGCCGGATTCCGAAAAGTCCGCTGCCGCGATCAACGCCATGGTTCCGTCGGGAGGCACTCCGATCGGCAACGCTATGATCCAGGCCAAGCTGGATCTGGACGCCACCGGCATGTCCCGCCGGCATATCCTGGTCGTGACCGATGGCGAAAACAACGTCGGATATTCGCCCGGGGATGTGGCCAACGCCCTCGCACAGATTCCCGAGGAGGAACGAGCATCGCTCTATTTCATCGCATTCGATGTCGGCGCAGATCGTTTCAATTCGGTGAAAGAGTCGGGAGGGTTGGTTCTGGCCGCCTCCAGCGGGAGCGACCTCAAGCAGACGCTGGATTTCGTCCTGACGGGCAAAATTCTAGTCGAACAACCCGTTGCGCCTGCAAGCCGATAAGAGTATTCTTCCCCGCGGTTCACCGGCGCTTCACACCTGGAGCTATCCCATCTCATTGGTGCCGAGTGGATGTGAGAGGTGTGCGATGATCTACTTCTCCGAACTCGAAAACCTGCCGACCTACGACGCCAAAGGCGCCTATCTCGGGCACCTGGTCGATCTCTGCATCAATCCGAGCGGCAATCCGCTTCTGGTTGCCTTCTATCTGATCAAAAACCCCGGCGGGCAGGTGCTGTGCATCGGTCACGAGCATTTTCCCTCCATCACCGTGCGAGCGGCGCAGACCAGCGTGTTGCGGGGCGAGATCGCGGCTTCGGCTCCGGATGAGAGTTTGATCCGCATCAAGAAGGACGTGCTCGACCAGCAGATCATCGATGTCAACGATCGGAAGGTTGTGCGCGTCATCGATGTGGATTTCGACATCCAGCCCAACGCCAAGCATACCGACCTGAGGATTATTTCGGTGAGCGTAGGCTGGGCCGCGGCCGTGCGCCGCCTGCTCCAGGGAGCATTTGCCAAGCACACCGTCAGGAAACTGGCCGATCTGTTCCCGCCGAAATTGATTCCCTGGGAGTTCGTCAACCTGATCGAACCCGATCCTGCGCGCAGGGTGAAGCTGCGGATTTCCTACAACAAACTGGCTGAACTGCATCCCGCCGATCTGGCCGACATCCTTGAGGAACTCAGCAGGGACGAACAACGATCGGTCATCGAATCTCTGGACGACGAGACCGCGGCCGAGGCGGTCTCCGAAATCTCGACGCGCATGCAGGTGGCGTTGCTGGATAGTCTGCCGACCGACAGGGCTGCCGATATCGTCGAAGAGATGGATCCGGATGAAGCTGCGGACGTCCTTCAGGAACTCGACCCGGAAATTTCGGCCGAAGTTCTGGCAAAGATGGAGAGAGAGGAGGCCGATGAAGTACGCGAGCTTCTTGGATTCGAGGAACACACGGCCGGTGGCCTGATGACCACTGAATTCATCATGCTCGACGAAACCCATGACGTGGAGAGCGTCATCGGCGCTTTGAAACGCTTCGACGGTTCAGTGGAATCGGTGCACGCGATTTACCTGGTCGACAGCAAAGGGGTCCTGACGGGGATCGTGCCGCTGGCGCACCTCCTCATGGCGGACAGAGGCACCCCCCTGAAGGAACTCCGCACCGACCAGGTCATCTCCGTTCCGTCCTACGGCGACGAGAAGACGGTGGTGAACATGTTTCGCAAGTACAACCTCCTGGTTCTTCCGGTGGTGGATGACAGCGGCCGGATCCTGGGCGTGGTTACGGGTGACGACGTGTTCGAGCTGCTGGTTAAGGATGAATGATTTCTGCAGTTCTTGTGGAGTGCGATGAAATCCCGACTGCGGCAACTGCGCACAAATCTCCTGATCTTCATGAGCGTCCTGGGTCCCGGAATCATTACCGCGACCGTCGATAACGACTCGGGCGGGATTTATACCTACTCGGTGGCGGGGGCGCATTTCGGTTACACCCTCCTGTGGTCCCTCGTCCCCATCACGGTGGCGCTGGTCGTGGTCCAGGAAATGGTGGCCCGCATGGGGGTCGTGACGGGGAAAGGGCTGGCCGATCTCATCCGCGAAGAGTACGGTTTTCGTACCACATTCATCCTGATGATAATCCTGCTTGTGGCGAACCTCGGCAACACCGTCTCGGAGTTTGCCGGATTGGCCTCAGGGATGTCGGTTTTCGGGGTGAGCAGGTTTATTGCGGTGCCGTTGGCTGCATTTCTGGTCTGGGGCCTGGTGGTGAAAGGCACGCATCGATTGGTGGAACGAGTTTTCCTCGTCGCGTGCATCGTCTACATCGCCTATCCGATCTCCGGGTTCCTGGCGCATCCGGACTGGAAACATGCCATGTGGAGTACCATCAAACCGACGATTCAATTGGACAGCAGCTATTTTTACCTGCTCATCGGCCTGGTCGGCACGACAATTGCACCGTGGATGCAGTTCTACCTGCAGTCTGCCGTGGTCGAAAAAGGCATCAAACTTCGCGACTACACCCACGCGCGCTGGGACGTGATCATGGGGTGCATCGTCACCAGCATCGTCGCTTTTTTTATCATCGTGGCCTGTGCGGCGACGATCTACGTCGGGGGCCACCGGCAAATTGCCGATGCGGGCGACGCGGCCATCGCGCTGCGGCCGCTTGCGGGCAGGGCCGCCAGCGCGCTGTTCGCTTTTGGCCTCTGCAATGCCTCACTCTTTGCCGCCTGCATTCTCCCTCTCGCAACCGCCTATACGGTTTGTGAAGGGTTGGGTTTCGAATCAGGCATCAACAAGCGCGTGTACGAGGCCCCGACCTTCTATTTCATGTACACGGCGCTGATCGTTTTGGGCGCCCTGGCGGTTCTGGTGCTCCGAGAGA
>Ga0315273_10000911_pt1 | contig 32260 bp, 25 predicted proteins | sample YL17G02_0_MG_FD_205753 | JGI IMG/M metagenome (GOLD analysis project Ga0315273, IMG submission 205753) | Sediment microbial communities from Yellowstone Lake, YNP, Wyoming, USA - YL17G02_0 | ecosystem: Environmental > Aquatic > Freshwater > Lake > Sediment | place: USA: Wyoming | collected...
TGGGTCCCACTGACCAAATTCATTTCTGTGCGAGAAAAATCTCTCCTTTGCCCGGGCTTTTTCCTCGTCGCGACGACCTCCGCCAATTGCCACATCGATTTTAAGTTCTTCAATGGCATCAAGAAGTGTAACAGACTGAGATTTATTGCGGCTTGCATTGACGCCCTGTTCCTCGACCACCCTTCCATTATCTATTGAATCCTGTACATATCGTACAATAAGTTCTGCTCCGAATTCTTTCGCAAGATCATCGCGGAACTTTAAAGTCTCATCAAAATTGTGACCTGTATCTATATGCATCAGGCTGAAAGGTATCTTTGCCGGCCAGAATGCTTTCCTGGCAAGATGTACAAGTACAATTGAATCTTTTCCACCTGAGAACAACAGAACTTTATTCTCGAACTGTGCCGCAACCTCCCGCATAACAAAAATTGCCTCAGATTCAAGCTCTTTGAGGTGCTCATCGTTTATTTCAATAATATTTTTCATCTGACTTTTGTCCTTTGAATCTCTTTTGCCTTTACACTTTTTATTACCACGGGGTTACACGGGGTTTTTACGGAGTTTCACTGCTTTAACTTTTTTATGCAGCTCTGCACTTGTATATTGACACTGTGCCCTGTGCCCTGAGCCCTGTGCCAATTAATTAATATGACAGCCACACTCTTTTGACCCATCATTTTCCCACCACCACCTGCCCGCACGGAAATCCTCACCAGGCTTTACAGCCCGAGTGCATGGTTCGCATCCGATACTTACATATCCTTTATCGTGAAGTGAATTATACGGGACATTATTTTCCTTTATGAAGTTGTTTACATCTTCAAATGACCAGTTGAAAAGGGGATAGAATTTTATTAGTTTTTTGGCCTCATCATACTCAATCCAGTTCATCTGGTTTCGATTATCAGACTGATCGGCCCTTATTCCGGAAATCCAGCACTCCATACCATCAAGTGCCCTGTTCAGGGGAACAACTTTTCTTAATCTGCAACATTCCATCCTGTTCTCTTTGGACTCAAAGAAACTGAATGGTCCTTTTTCTGATACCATCTTCTCTACGGCTTCGTATTCCGGAAAATGGACTGTGATTTTTTTCCGGTATCTGCTTATTGTATTGGATAATACATCATAGGTTTGAGGAAATAGCCTCCCGGTATCCAGGGTTGCAACTTTAATATCCAGGTCGTTTTTGAATATCATATGTGTAATGACTTGATCTTCAATACCCAAACTGGTGGTGAATACTATCCGTCCGGCAAAACGCGTTCCAAGCCAGGCAAGGTTCTCTTCTATCGATTTGCCAGAGAGCTGATCAATCAACTCTTTTAACATTATATTGCTTTTCATCCGACTTGACAAGTAGGTTTAGTTTAATCTTATGAATATGAGCCCATAATCTTTCGTGGAAGTAGTAGAGGATGGTCTTTGTTATAACCTCAACACTTCCAATTGATACGGCAATTGTCATTTTTCCTGTTATAAAGTAGCTGATTATCATGGTGTCAATTGTTCCTACAATTCTCCAGGAGACCGACTTTATTATACTTTTGATCGGCTTATCGGCCCTGTCACTGACTTTAATGACTCCTTTTGGATCAGCTTTTCCTTCGGGTTGTTTTAATAGTACGTCCAGCATAGAATTACTTATCAGTTTAAGTCAAATGTAAGACAACAGATTAAATAATGAAGTGGCAATAATGCGCTAATCGTATTGGTATTTATACATATATGGCTATATGCAAATAGTCCTATTTTCAGCAGTTTTTCTGGTGTGAAAAAACTAAAAAAACCGACTTCAACGAAGGTCCGTTTTGATGTTTAGTTTAGACATATCCATATTCCAATTCATTCTACAATACTGTATGCTCTACGAGCAATTCTTTTTTCAATTCAGAAAAATACCAACTAATGATTGGATCAACCAAATATTTTTCAGAATGGAGAATAATCTTCTTTAATTCTATTTTGTTTTTTATCAAATAGTCAAGTATCTCAACCACTCCACAATAACCAGAGGGATTTTTTGTGCCAAAATGACAGGAGGGAAGCTGCTCGTTGTATTTAATGAAGAAATTATTAAGGACTTCATATCTCTTTTTATGTTTATCAACAATTTCTTCGTCAAATCCAAATGTCCTTACAAAATTGGAAAACCGCCTTTCAGCATTATCCATGATCTGGTAACCGATTTTTCCAGGATCGATTCCCCTAGTCAGATAGATTTCTACGAACCTGTATATCCCTGTAAATCCAAATGCATCAAGATCATCAGCTACTGAAAGAATTTTAAGCAGAAAATTGGCAGATCTATTGCTGGAATAATCTTTATTGTCGTGATTTTCAATGGCGTCCAGTACATCAGAATAATCATTTTCATCAAGATTATTTTTAACCAGAAATTGGATGCAAAGATTTTTACTGTGTATACCGTGCTTTATGCCTGAATCAACTGACATACCTATATCGTGCATGTAACATGCAATTATCAGTTTTGAAGGAATATTTTGGATTTGAAGATTATTTTCAGGAAGAATCAGTTGAAGGAGTTCCTTTGAATAGCTCCATACTCTCCGGTGATGATCAATTCCATGAGAAGAGATTGATTTTTCATTGTAAACAGCAATGAAGAATTCTTCAAGGATCTGTTTAAACTGATTTTCTGCAGATTCTATTGTGAAGGTAAGATTCATAAATAATAAAAAAAGCAAAAGACAGAGCCTTTTGCTTTTGAACAGGCTGCCAGATAATGAATTAGTAATTGATCATTTTCTTTGCCAGATCCAGTATAGTTGTATCGTCGATTGTAACAATACCTCCATCCGGTCCCTGTTCAAAATGAATTCCAACACTTTGGCCCTTTTCAAAATTTCTCCCTCCGAAGTAGTTTCTAACTGTCTCTTCATTCAAATCCAGTTTTTCTGCAATCTGTCTCATACTACCGGAGGGCAACTGGTCTTTTATCTTCCGGAGTTCATTAAAGGTGATTGTTTTTGTCATGATATTTTTGATTAAAGTGTCAATACTTTTTTTAATCACATCCAAGTCCAAAGTTAATCATTAAATAGATAATTTGAAATTTCAGATTAACATTTTTGAAATATCCCTGATAATATAAATATTATATTCTCCAAGGGTGCAAAGCCGATTTTTTCAACGCCCCAAGGGGGGGGCCATAATTGGTTAAAGGTTCCCCATCAACTCAAGAAATAACTTTAGTCCGGTCTTTTTTTCATGATTGAAGTTATAATCGATATTATCGATAAGGTATGTCCGAAGTATTTTACCGGTAATAGTTCCTGCTTTTCCAAATTTTTTTACAACGGCATCTATATTATTTACTCCCAGTTGAAGAGCTTTGTTAAATTCTTTGACAAACTCATTCTCAATTGGCTTGTTGGCGGTCCAGCATGCGAAAACAAACGGGAGTCCTGAGAATTCCTTCCATTCCATTGCAAGATCAAGCTTATATCTGAAACTTCTTTCAAATTCAAAACACTGGTCCCCAATGAGTACAACAGCTTCATCACGACCAATGTTCCTGAAATCGAATCCTTCTGAGGTGTTTATCCAGTTGAATTCTCTCCTCCAGCTGTTTCTGGCCAGTACTTTTGCGAGGTTAACTGATGAGCAGGAGCGATAGTCAAGATAAATACTCCTTATTTCCTTAAAAGGACAGTTACTTAAAAGCATCACAGTTCTGACATTCCCGTTTGAACCAATGCAATAATCACTAATGATGTAGTATTCTTTTAGCAGGGGAAGTGCGGCTACCGGAATAAGACCTATGTCAACTTTTCCACTAATAAGTTTTGCTGCACAATCGGCCGGATGGTCAGTTTCCAGAATTACCTTTTTGTCAAATCCGCTTTCCTTCAGACCATAGATAAATGGATAGGTGTTTGCATATTTAACAGCTGAAATTCTGATTTTATCCATACCCTTTTTTTTCAACTTCTAAAGTAGTACTTTTGTACATATACTTATAACAACTGAAAACACAATCTGATTAATAATGGAATTAAATTTTCTCACTGCCATATCTCCGCTTGACGGAAGATACAGACAAAAAGTTGATGAACTCGACCTGTATTTTTCTGAATTCGGACTGATCAGGTATCGTCTGATGGTGGAAATAGAATATTTCATTGCCCTGTGCAATATACCTCTTCCTCAACTACTTGACTTTAAAAAGGATAATTTCAAAATTTTAAGGTCAATTTACGAAGACTTTGACTTAACCGATGCTGAAAAAATCAAAGAAAGAGAGAAAATAACAAATCATGATGTTAAAGCTATCGAATATTTCCTGAAAGAGAAATTCTTTCAGTCTGGTTGGGGAAGATGGAGCGAATTCATCCATTTCGGACTTACATCACAGGATATTAATAATACGGCAATACCTTTATCAATTAAAGATGCCATGATTAACATCTACTTCCCGATTCTTTATGAGTTAAGAGAGGCCCTGGCTTCATTTGCTGATGAGTGGAAGGATATTCCGATGCTTGCAAGGACACATGGCCAGCCGGCTTCCCCGACGAGGCTTGGTAAAGAGATTGAAGTTTTTATTGCCAGGATAGATGGGCAAACAAGGTATTTTGGACAAATTCCATATTCAGCTAAATTCGGAGGTGCAACAGGAAATTTTAATGCTCATAAAGTTGCCTATCCTGATATAGACTGGGTATCATTTGCAAATAACTTTGTCAATGAGGAACTGGGGCTTGAGCGTTCTCATCCTACAACACAAATTGAACATTATGATAATCTGGCTGCCTTATTTGACAATATGCGGAGGATAAATGTTATATTAATTGATATGGCCCGTGATTTCTGGTCATATATTTCGATGGATTATTTCAGGCAAAAGATTAAAAAAGGTGAGATAGGGTCATCTGCTATGCCTCATAAAGTAAATCCTATCGATTTTGAGAACGGTGAAGGTAATCTTGGTTATGCAAATGCAATATTTGAGCATCTTTCATTAAAGCTGCCTCTATCCAGACTTCAACGCGACCTTACCGATTCTACAGTGGCAAGGAATATTGGAGTACCTATTGGTCATTCAATAATCGCATTTAATTCTTTACTAAAAGGTCTTAATAAGCTTATTGTAAATGCAGATAAAATAGAAAGCGATCTGGAAAATAACTGGGCTGTCGTAGCAGAAGCTATCCAGACAATACTGCGAAGAGAGGGTTATCCTAATCCATATGAAGCACTTCTCGATCTTACCCGTACCAATCAGAAAATCACCATTGAATCAATAACTAACTTCATTGAAAACCTGGACCTTAATGATAACATAAAAGCTGAACTTAAGGCCATTACACCATTTAATTATACAGGTTTTTAATCAAACACATATTAAATGAAGAATATCAGGTTGCTGCTAAAGTATTTTGCACCTTATAAATGGTCAGCAGTAAAGAACATAATTTATAATGTATTAAGTGCACTTTTTGCACTTCTCACTTTTACTCTGGTAAAACCTTTTTTAGCAGTCCTCTTTTTGCCTGATATAACAGTTGTAAATCCAGGTCCTTTTCAGTTAAATTCGGAATATATTGAAGCTTTTAGTAAATACTATCTTTCAGTTTTTATTGAAAAGAACGGACAGTCGGGTGCATTGATTTTAGTAGTGCTGATCGTAATATGTGCCAGCCTCTTCAAAAACGGTTTCATTTTTCTGGCCAATAACTGTATGGCATTTATCAGATCAAGTACAGTCCGTGACCTGCGGAAAAAACTTTATCACAAGATTCTCAGACTGCCCCTGTCATTCTTTACAGATGCGAGGAAAGGTGATGTTATGACCAGAATATCCAATGATGTCCAGGAAGTTGAGATTTCTGTGATGTCTTCACTTACTATGATGTTCAGAGATCCAATCTTAATACTGGTCTTTGTGATTTATCTTTTTGTATCGAGTTACGAGTTAACCCTGTTTGCTCTTGCCCTTCTGCCTGTAAGTGGATGGCTGATCGGACGTGCAAGCCGTACATTAAGATCATCTTCATTGGTTGGGCAACAAAATCTTGGACGGCTTCTTTCAGTTGTTGAGGAGACACTAACAGGTTTAAGAATAGTAAAAGGTTTCAATGCTGAAGAAAAAATGAAAGCACAATTTTCTGACTCAAATGAGAGATACTCAAAAGTTTTCAGGAGGGTCATCCGAAAAGCTTACCTTGCTTCGCCTATCAGCGAATTTCTTGCAACAATAGTTGTCATGATTATTATGTTTGTTGGAGGCAACCTTGTGCTACATGGATCAGGAAAAATGGCTCCCGCAGATCTTATTGTCTATCTGGTTGTTTTTTCCCAGATAATACAGCCTGCAAAGAACATTACTACTGCATATTTTGCTATTCAGAAAGGAATGGCTTCAATTGACAGGATCGACCAGGTACTTGATGCTGAAGAAACTATAACAGAAAAGGAGAATGCAGTTTCTGTTAGCGGATTTAATGATTCAATTGAATTCAGAGGAGTATGGTATGCATATAACAACGAGCCTGTACTCAGGGATGTCAGCCTGAAAATAAAAAAAGGTCAGACTGTTGCTGTTGTCGGTAAGTCGGGTGCGGGAAAATCGACTCTTGCAGATATGCTTCCAAGGTTTATGGATTGTGATCAGGGCACTATTCTTATTGACGGAGTTGATATCCGCGATCTGAAGATAAAAGATCTCAGATACCTGATGGGTATTGTAAGCCAACAACCTATCCTGTTTAATACCTCTTTCAAAGAGAATATATCTTTCGGGGTAAAAACAGCACAGATGGACAAAGTTGAAAGTGCTGCCAGGATAGCCAATGCACACGATTTCATAATGGAGACAGAACAAGGATACGAAAACAGCGTGGGAGAATCGGGCAACAAACTCAGTGGCGGACAAAGACAAAGGATAAGCATTGCCAGAGCAATCATGGCAAATCCGCCTATCCTGATTCTCGATGAAGCTACGTCTGCTCTTGATACTGAATCAGAAAGACTTGTTCAGGATGCAATACTTCAACTGATGAAGAACAGAACATCGGTGGTAATTGCTCACCGTCTTTCGACAATTCAACATGCAGACTTAATTATCGTTCTCGATGAAGGCAGGATTGTTGAGACAGGGACACATACTGAACTGATGAAGAAAAAAGATGGATTTTACCGGAAGCTGCATAGCTTTCAGGCTATCTGAAGAATGTGAGTGGGAGAAAATGAGAAGGTAAAAATAGAATTATGATAAGAATCGTAAAATTGGTATTGGTCTTAATGTTACTAGCTGGAGTTTCAGCTCAGGCTCAGAAACCAAAACACACTTTCACTCTGGGAGCATCTGAATTCCTTCTTGACGGACAACCTTTCCAGATAATAAGTGGTGAAATGCATCCCGCAAGGATACCGGCAGAATACTGGAGGCACAGGGTAAAGATGGCGAAAGCAATGGGATGTAATACAGTTTCAGCATATATTTTCTGGAACTACCATGAATCCGAAGAGGGTGTTTTCGATTTCTCCACAGGAAACCATAGCATTGGAGAATTTATAAAGATAGTACAGGAAGAGGAAATGTGGCTAATCTTACGACCAGGCCCATACGTTTGTGCGGAATGGGAATTTGGTGGAATACCTCCGTACCTTTTACGGATACCTGATATAAAGTTAAGATGTATGGATCCAAGGTATATGGCAGCTGCAGAAAGATATATAGCAAGACTTTCAGAAGAGATTAAACCCTATCTGATAACAAAGGGCGGACCATTGCTGATGTTGCAGATTGAGAATGAGTACGGCAGTTTCGGAAATGACAGGAATTATTTGAAAAGGTTAAAAGAAGTCTGGGCTTCTCTGGGTATTGATGTACCTACTTTCACTGGTGATGGTGCAACAACATATATGTTAGAAGCCGGATCTCTTCCCGGAAGCGCTGTAGGGTTGGATTCTGGGAGTACACCAGATGATTTTGCACTGGCAGCGAAAATGAATCCGGGGGTGCCTGTCTTCAGCAGCGAGACATACCCGGGCTGGCTTACCCACTGGGGTGAGAAATGGGCTAAACCCGACTCGGTAGAATTAATTAAAGAGGTAAAATTCCTTATGGACAATAAAAAGTCATTTAATTTCTATGTTATTCATGGAGGAACCAATTTTGGATTTACAGCCGGAGCCAACTCAGGTAGTAAAGGTTATGAACCTGATGTTACAAGTTATGACTATGATGCTCCTGTCAATGAACAGGGAAGAGCAACTCCTAAATACATTGCTCTCAGGAACCTTTTTAGCTCATATCTTCCGAAAGGGAAGAAACTTCCACCTATCCCTGACCCTGTTCTTGCAATCGGAATGTCTCAGATGATAATGGCACCTTTTACTTCAGTATGGGACAATCTTCCTCAACCGGTAAACTCGGTTCAGCCAAAAACTTTTGAAGCATATGGGCAGGACTATGGGTTCATTTTATACAAAACTGAACTAATTGGGCATAAGAAAGGGAAATTAACAGTGACAGATATTCATGATTATGCAACTGTTTTTCTGAATGGCATTTACCTCGGAAAACTCGACAGGAGGGAGGGAATTAATACAATTGATATACCTGAAACCAATGTTGAATTTCCTGTTCTTGAAATTTTAGTTGAAGGAATGGGCCGTATCAATTTTGCCCAGAATCTTATAGACAGAAAAGGCATTACAGACAGGGTTACTCTGAATGGGATGACATTGATGAACTGGACAGTATATAATCTCCCGATGGACAGGAAATTCATTTATAATCTAAGATCCTCAGGACAAACTCACAATAAGCCAGGTATCTTCTTCAAAGCCAATTTTATCCTTTCCAGTGCAGAAGGGAATATATCGTCAGATACTTTTATTGACCTTTCAAATTACATTAAAGGTTTTGTCTGGGTTAATGGACATAATCTCGGGCGCTACTGGAATATCGGACCACAGAAAAGACTTTATTGCCCTGCCTCATGGCTTAGAGCAGGGATGAATGAAATAATTATTTTCGATCTTCATCAGATAGAGGCAAAACCAATAACAAGTGCTCCAACTCTTGAGTAATGAGCTTCATTTAATGTCGAATAATCTGCAAATATGTCTGTTGTATATATTCTCATAGACACATTTTGAAACAGTTTTTTCATTTGATTCCAGTAAACGGTAGTATTCTTTCATTTGATGTGCGGCCAGCTTATATGCAACATGGACTAATTGTCTCATATTAGGATTATAGTTTTGATTACCAGGTATATGCCTTAATGCCTCTGCAAATTTGGTACTGTTCCAATCAGCTACTACCTCTCTTGAAGGTAGTGAAGAAACCTTAATGTCAATTACATCATTATAAGGAGCACATAACTCATCGATTTTCCCGAGAGATTCTGAGTAAATATTTTTAACAAAATCAAGAGCTTCGCCACCTGATTCGGCAAGCCCGATTACCTCCTCGAGCCATGTAGTGCCCGCAGTTTTCAGATGTATTCCCTTATCATACTTTTTAATAATTGAACCGATATACGGATAGATGGCAAACTTATCTGATCCGGAGTGTATGCTCATCTTGAGGTTTTCAGGCAAACCAAATTCCTTAACAGCAAATTCAATAACCATAAGATCGGATTCAAATTCCCTGGCAAACAGCTTAGGATCACCAACATAATCGACACCTTTGTTGAATCTTCCTGAAAATCTGGGAGCTATTGTCTGTACAGGTATATTTTCAGAAGCTAACATATTAAGTATAAAAAAAAGCTCCACAGGTGTCTGTGGTTCAGGTACCTCATCCATTGAGACTTCAGTTACAAAATTGCCACTTCCCTTTACCTTTTCAATTTTTCTGTAAATATCCCACGCTTTTATTGCCGCAAAAAGGTATTTCCCGGCGATTTGTTTTAACTGCTGTTCTGATGTTTTAAACGACAGTTTTGTACCCGGGATTTTCAGATCACCTGTGTACTTCTCAGCACCTGATAAGAATTCTTTTATCTCTTTATCTTCAGCTTTTTTCCCTATGTAAGAGGCTACATCAATTGTAAAAAAATCGGAGCTTTCTATGAAACGATCAACAGTATCAAGATTAATATGGTCGGCATCAACGAAATATGACTTTTTAAATCCGGCATTCTTTGTTGCTCTATCTGCTTCACTCCTGACATCTCCAGGCTGTGTACCTATAGTTGTATGTTCACGATTTGATTTATTCCATACAGGTGTTATCTCAATGCCTAGTTCAGACGCTGCAATTATTGCTTTCAACTGGGCATCACCCTGGTGACCAAATCGGTCGCCCAGACCAATTGAATATTTACCTGGTTTTATCATATTTAAATCTTAATGCTCTTAAATTCAACATTCAATTAATCTATCATAAGAAAAAGTCAACATTTTCCGATGTAACTATATCCACAGGAAGGTATTCTATCCTCTCAGGGATTTTATGCAGAGAAAGGTATTCAAATAATTTTTTTATCCCCTTGTATGTTTGTTCCTCAGGTCTCTGACCAATTAAAAACCTTGTGGTGCCGGACTTAAGGAAGCGTACATTGGAATCGAGAAGATCGTATCCGATAAGGTTGATTGATTTTAGCCCTTTCTTCTCAAGGTATGTAGCTATAAGATACGATCTTGAGCCGGTAATAAAAATTGATCCGATTCCCGGGTTTTCCACAAAAGCTTTATCGATTGCAGTTTTGACCACAACAGAAGAGGGGTCAGGAATGTTGATGATAATCTTTTTGCCTTTATTCTTACCCGGTCTCCGGAAATAGCTCATAAATCCTTCTGTACGGTTGCTTAGGTGATGCACATTCGGGATATTTCTGGCGATGGTTACCACAAGTATGTCCCTGTTTTCAGGAGTAACCAGGTCAATAAGTTGTCCGGCAACTCTTCCGCTCTGATAGATATCTTCACCAACATAAGCTAGAAAATCGGTATTTTCAATGAATCCGTCGATAAATACAAATGGTACCTTCTCTTTTATCAGACGTGAACAAAACGATATAGATTCTGACTTGAAAATCGGTGCAAGAAGTACTCCGTCAGGTTTGAGATCAAAAACGATCCCGGCTTTCTTTTGAAAATCATCTTCACTTTGCATATCAAAAGTTACCTGGCTTAGTGTAACAGGAAAGGGATCGAGTTCTTCAATGGCCCTGATCATTCCAAGCGGATGCTTGTTCCAGAAGGAGTTGTCTTCAGAAGGTGAGGGAAGGAGTGAAACAAGATGAAATCGTTTTTTTGATTTTAACACCTGTGCCATTACATTTGGGGAGTAACTGGTCTCCTTCAGTATCCGCTGAACCTTCAGCCTTGTTTTTTCTGCAACCTCGCCTCTGTCATTTATTACCCGGTCCACTGTACCTATAGAAACACCGGCCAGTTTAGCGATATCCTTGATCCTTATTTTTTTTGAGGGCATTTGCTAATCAATAATTACCTTTTTAACTTTTGGGTCAAATACATTCATAATGATCCATGCAAGAATATAAGCACAGGCAGCAATTGTAAACATAACTGTGTATCCTGTTTCAACATGACCGGCCTTTTTAAAGAAGTTAAGAAGGTGTCCTGCAAAAACTGACACAAAAGCACCGCCTATGGCTCCAGCCATGCCTCCGATGCTGGTAACTGAACTTACAACCCTTTTTGGGAATGCATCCGATACCGTAGTAAAAATATTAGCTGACCAGGCCTGATGGGATGATGCAGCAAGACTTATCAAAGCTACTGCACCCCACGTACTTACCCCTGATGATTGAGCGAAGAAAACAGGAGTAACCAGAAGTGCAAATATCAGCATAGTGTACTTTCTGGCATTAAATGCAGACATTCCTTTTTTTATCATAAATGAAGAAAGCCATCCTCCCCCTATGCTTCCAACAGTTGTGGACGAGTAAATGACAACCAGCGGAATTCCAAAAGATTTAATATCAAGACCTGCACCTCTCACAGTTGAAAGCCAGCCCGGAATCCAAAAAAGGTAAAACCACCAGATCGGGTCAGTCAGTGCTTTCCCGATAAAGAATATCCAGGTTTGACGGAATTTAAGAAGCTGAAGCCATGGAACAGGTTTATTGCTTTCGTTTCTTTCATCTGTATCACTCTTGATTAATTCCAGTTCACCGGCAGATAATCTTCTTTGTTTTTCAGGTATCTCATAGAAGATAAACCAGAAGATTATCCAGATGAATCCAATTACACCCGTGACTATAAATGCCGCCTGCCAGCCCCAGGCTATTACTATTGCAGGAACTGCAAGAGGGGCAACTATTGCTCCGACATTTGTGCCTGAATTGAAAATGCCTGTTGCCAGAGCTCTCTCTCTCTTTGGGAACCATTCAGCGATTGTCCTGATTGCTGCCGGGAAGTTCCCTGATTCGCTCATCCCTAAAAGAGCTCTCCAGAATCCAAAACCAATAACCCCTTTGGCAAGTGAATGACCCATTGCTGCAATACTCCAGAGCAGAACTGATATCCCGTACCCGATCTTAGTCCCGAACTTATCAATTAGTCGTCCGGCAAGTAACATAGAAATGCCATAGAATAACTGGAAAATTGTTACAATATTTCCATATTCTACTTCACCTATGTTAAGATCACTTTCAAGTAACGGTTTTAGAATGCTTATCACCTGTCTGTCGAGATAGTTTATAGTCGTTGCAAAGAAAATCAATGCGCAGACGGTCCATCTGTAATTACTAATTTTCTTAATTTCTGACATTTTCCAGGTTGATTAGTAGTTAATTAGTTCAAACATTATATGTTGAAGAAGCTGTTGTTCCGCCACGTCCTGTCCAGTTTGTATGAAAGAATTTACCTCTGGGTTTATCTGTGCGTTCGTATGTATGAGCACCAAAATAGTCTCGTTGCGCCTGTAACAGATTTGCAGGCAGTTTTTCACAACGGTAGCCATCATAATAGCCAAGAGCTGATGAGATTGCCGGTACTGCTATGCCATTTAGTGCGGCAGCAGATACTACCTTTCTCCAGCCATTCTGCGCATTCTCAATTTTATCTTTAAAGAAAGGATCGAGAAGAAGATTTGTGATTGACGGATTGTGATCAAATGCTTCCTTTATTTTACCAAGAAAAGCCGATCTGATTATACAGCCTCCCCGCCACATTAGAGCAATCCCTCCGTAGTTAAGCTTCCATTTATATTCTTCAGCTGCAGCTCTCATAAGAGAATAACCCTGTGCATATGAAACAATTTTTGATGCATAGAGGGCCTCTTTTATATCGGTGATGAATTTAACTTTGTCTCCGGTAAATTTAAGAGTAGGACCATGCAGTATTTTTGATGCCTCAACTCTTTCATTCTTCACTGCAGAAAGACATCTTGAGAAAACTGCTTCTCCAATTAATGTAAGAGGAATTCCCAGGTCCAGAGCAGCTACAGCCGTCCATTTGCCAGTACCTTTCTGTCCTGCCGTATCAAGGATTTTATCAACAAGGGGTTTCCCGTCAGTATCTTTAAATTTCAGGATGTCACGTGTTATTTCAATGAGATAACTATCAAGTTCACCTTCATTCCATTCCTTAAAAATGAGGTGCATCTCATCAGCATCAAGATGGAGAAGATCTCTCATAATCTGATACGCCTCGGTAATAAGCTGCATATCACCATACTCAATGCCATTATGAACCATTTTTACAAAATGACCTGCTCCATTCTCTCCAACCCAGTTGCAACATGGTGTGCCATCATCGACCTTTGCTGCAATTGCCTGAAGAATTGGTCTCACAAATTGCCATGCTTCTTTTGATCCGCCAGGCATGATTGAAGGTCCGAGAAGTGCTCCCTCTTCTCCGCCTGATACTCCGGTACCGATATAAAGGAGACCTTTACTTTCTACCAGGGCTGTTCTCCTGTTGGTATCGGGAAAATGTGTGTTTCCTCCATCAATGATTATATCACCGGGCGAAAGATGCGGAATGAGCATATTAATCATTTCATCAACTGCATTTCCGGCTTTGATCATCAGCATTATTTTTCTTGGCCGCACAATAGATCCGACTAGTTCCTCTATTGAATGAGTGCCAATAATCTTCTTTCCCCTGGCTCTGCCGGAAAGGAAATCATCAACTTTCTGCGTCGACCTGTTGTATACAGAAACTGTAAAACCCTTACTCTCCATATTTAGGACAAGATTCTCACCCATTACTGCCAGGCCTATTAATCCGATATCTGATAACTTGCTCATAGCTAAAAGAATGAATTTATTATAATTAGTTACTTGTTGCTTGTTGCATCTTTTTGCCCCCTGACCCCCCTAAAGGGGGGCTAATCCTCTCTCTATTAGTGTAATCACTTTTGTCTTTTGTCTTTTGTCTTTTGTCTTTTGTCTTTATAATATTCCTCAACAATCTCGTCCATAACCTTGCTGGTTCTTGCTCCTGTTATTCCTGTACTTGGCGAGGCACCAATTCCGTTCAATGAATTAACTATCTTTTCAATAAGATAATACTGAACATGCTCAGGACGTTCATTAATAAACTCCTTACGTCCCGAAGCATTTGTAAGGACAATAGGTTCAAAACTAAAAGTAGAAAACTTGACAGAACCCTGGTCCCCTGTAATCTCAATAGAATCCCTGCTGCTGTGAGGTGAAACACTGAAACACCATATAGAGGTTCCAACAATATTATTACTAAAAATAAACTCAGCGGAAACGAAATCTTCAGCTTTATAGAGCCCTGCCTGATTAAGCGCAATCGATTTGACTTTCTGAACTGGTCCGAACAGAAAATCAAGGTAATCAAGCTGATGTGAGGCCAGATCAAAAAAATGGCCACCGCCTGATACTCCCGGATCAACCCGCCATGAAAGTTTCCCGGCATTTTCATCTAAGGAAGGAGCCTTGAATAACTGTATCTGCAGAAAACGGACTTTTCCGATACTTCCATTTTCTATGAGATCTTTGACTAAAAGAAAGCCCGGAAGAGCTCTTCTGTAATATGCCACAAAAACAGGAACATTTTTCTTTTCAGCTGCTTTGTTTATTCTGAGACATTCCTGGTGGTTAACAGCCATTGGTTTTTCGATATATACAGGTTTTCCGGCTTTAATCACTTCAATGGCATATTCGGCATGGCTTCCGGGAGGTGTGGCAATATATACTGCATTGATATCCTTGTCGTTAATCAGATCAGCAGCTTTTGAATAAAACTTTGGAACATTATGTCTCCTGGCATAATCTTCGGCAAGAGCGGCATCTCTCCGCATAACGGCTATCAGCCTGGAATCTCTCACCTTATTAAACGCTGGACCGCTTTTAACTTCTGTTACATTGCCGCAGCCAATTATTCCCCAGTTTATCATTTAATGAAATTAAGAAAAATTATTGTATCGATCTTTGCTTTGATGTCCATAATCCGAGTCCGGGATTTGAAATATAAAAGATTTCTTCACCATCATCCATTATATTAAAACCGTTTTTCATCTTTTTTGGATTATATTTCTTCAACATTTCGTTAAGATCACAATAGCTAAAGTTAACCGATTCTATCTCTTCCCTTGTAAGTGATCCGGGGCAATAGGTTATTGAAAATCTTCCTTCAGAGCTTCCATGAATCAGGTGAGCAGCTGCGCTCAGATTATTATTAAGCTCTTTATTCTCTTTTAAAGATTTTAACGTGGATGGTGTTCCGCGATATCCGTATTTCCTTATTAGCCTGTCGATTTCTGTGTCCTCCCCAAACTCTTTTAAACCTGGCGCCAGAATAATCAATTCCCCGTTATCAGCCATAGCCATTCGGGTCCGGTAAATACTCTTATTCCCGAGCCATGTGCTTTTAAACTCTGCAGGACCGAGAGAAGCAACAACTTTTTTTAATGGTTTTTCAAGCACAGTTAAGTTAACTTTCAGGGAAAGATCTGCTGCAAGTCTGAATACTTCTTCATCATCACCTATATAAAGCCCTCTTACTACAAGTTCTTCGCTTTCATCACGGCCTATGACAGTATGTATATAAACAATAGGCAGATGACGTGTGAAATTTGCAGAGGCATAATTTAAAAGAGATCTTACAGGATTATTCGCTTTTCCCATGATGCGTTCCATGCCATAGACAGCCCCTATAAAATGGCTCTTATTAATACCTTCAGGTCCACCGGTTCCCATAAAAAGGTTTTTATTATAATTGGCCATTCCTGCAACTTCATGAGGGACAACCTGTCCTACTGATAAAATCAGATCATGTCCGCCTTCAAAAACAAGTCTGTTAAGCTGGGCGGGCCATGAATAATTCAAAGCTCCGTCAGTTATTTCAGAAACGAATTCCCCGGGTACTGTGCCTGCAGTTACCACATCTTTTCTCCAGTCGTGTACCCGAAAGAGTGATTTTGGTACTCCTTTGAACATTTCGCCAATCTGAGAATCAGTCATGGGGGAATGTGTACCAAGGGCAGGAAGAATATCTTTCAGAAAATCCTTATAAAACCGGTAAACATATCTTGTAAGCTCACCCGCTCTTGAATGAAAACGGGTGCAGTCGGGAGGAACTACCAGTACCTTTTTCCTTATACCCAGCTTTTCCAGCGCAGAAATAATTCCGGACTCCAGATCCTTTGAGTCTAGGACTGTTTTCTCCGAACCAGATTTGAAATATATCATCTTCTTCTTCTTTATTCATTTCAATCTATCGCCTATAAACCGTGTAACTCACACCACATGCCTCATGCCTCATGCCTATTTCCAGTGTGGATGTTCCGGCAGATAGGTCTCAAACTCTTTTATAAGTTCTTCCTCATAAGCACCCTTATAACGTCGGCCAAAGAACCTGTCCAGACCTTCATTGTAAAGCTTTTCCCACGATTCTTCTTCTTTTCCGGGATTTACGGGAAAAAAGAGAACTCCATTTGATTTTGCTGCCTTCAGATCACCGTTAGCATCGCCTATCATCAGAATCTTGTCATCAGGATATTTGCCCCTGGCAGCATACTTAAGATGTTCGGATTTTGTTCCATGTTCCTGGCCCGCAATCATCCTCAGATAATTATCGATTCTGTTTTCTTCCCATTCACGTTTAAGTGCTTCAAACGGTGTCTGTGAAACAACCATGACATCTGCAATTGACTTTATCTTCTCCAGACACTCTTTGACGAACGGAAAGGGAGTAATTCCAAATACCATTTTCTCTATATCCTCATTTACTTTAAGCGACCATTCGAGCGTCTGTGTAATGAAAGGATCATTTATTTCGGCAGCATATTTTTTCAAAGCAGGATTACCGAGTTTTGTCTCTTTTTTTGTCCATTCTATAAGTGGAGCAGCAGATGGAACTGTGAAATTTCTGGCTTTCATTTCAGGACGGATTGCCAGAAGCCTGAGAGTCTCATTTACAGCCAGGAAACGGTTGCATCCTCTGTTGGTTGAATAAAGATTCACAAATTCCCAGGTCTCTCTTGCATACTTTGATACAGGCTGCATCCTGAAGTATTTTATGAAGTTCGGGCAGAAACACTCTTTCTGTTTTATCTCCATAGTATCAAATGCACATCCATCAGAATCTATTCCAATAAAAAACTCTTTTTCAGGCTTAAGGGCAAGCAATTGTTCTTGTGGATTCATATAAATTAAAAGTAAAAAGTAAAAAGTATAAAGTAAAAAACAAGGAGTTTAAGGTACAGAAGAATGTTAGTTATTATTTTTCATAAGCCTCAAGTTTATAATCAGCCAACTTTTTTTCAGCAAACTTCATCTCCAGTCTTGCAAATCGCTGCCTGCCATTTATCATTGGTACAGAGGGCCAATCTTCGCCGATAAGCGGTCTGACATAGGCAAGAAATTCATCAGTCACATCATAGCGGTTTTCAGCAATCCATTTTTCCGGAAATGTTCTTTCGGAAAGGGCAACTTTCTCCAGAGGAACCTTATCATACCGGACATTATATATAAAACCAGGTTCCCTGAGAATTGTTGCCATCCAGCCATTGCCTTCATATAACGCTATCTCAACTGCTTTTTGTCCGACCTTATAAGCTTCATCAAGATCAACAATTGAGGCATATGCAGTGGTATGACGTTGATCAGTCCCCATAACCTGACCCCTGGCAGCACCTCTGGCTTTTAATCCTTTGCTGTTAAGATAATTAACGACTGTCTGGAAAACGGAATCCTTGCTCGATCCAAATGAGGTATGACCAAATGCATCTTTTACTTCTCCTATATTGCCGACATCAAAGCCCTCGCTTATGACAACGAGACATCGTCCATCCCTTTTAAGCTGGTCATTGACATTATCGACCAGGTTATCGATAGATATCTTTGATTCAGCCATATAGATCTGAAGAGGCATTTTCCTGTCCGGATCGGCAAGCCGTGAAGCGGCAGGGATATATCCTATTTTCCGCCCCATTGCCTGGATAACCAGTACAGGATCAGAAGGAGCGGAGCCCATATTTTCTTCATTGGCATTTTGAATAATATGCGACCAGTATCTTGCCACGCTTCCGTATCCCGGTGTGTGGTCAATAAGCTTAAATTCATTGTCACCCACATCATTATCAATTGTTTTTGGCACTCCTACTGCAATAAGATCAAGTCCATTTGTCTTTGCCATTTCACTCACCTTAAAAGCAGTATGTTGTGAATCATTGCCACCTATGTAGAAAAAGTACCCGATATTATGAGCCTTAAGGACTTCCATTATCCTCAGGAAATCTTTTTGTTGGTTATCTTTAAGCTTATAACGGCAGGTGCCTATGCTTCCTGCAGCGGGAGTGTTCCTTAAAAGGGCAATCTCTTCTTCATTCTGAGATGAAAGATCAAGAAGTTCTTCATGCAAAACTCCCTCTATTCCATGCCATCCTCCATAAACCTTCCCGAATTTGCCGGGAAACATTCTGCAGGTCTCGATAATCCCCCGTAACGAACTATTTATAACCGGCGAGGGTCCGCCTGACTGCGCAACTATTACGTTTTTCATCATAGGTAATCCAGGTTAATGTTGTTTTGTATCTTATAATTCTGCTCTGTGCCATTTGCCCCTTGCCCTGTGCCCTGTGCCCTTTGCCCTTTGCCCTTTGCCCTGTGCTTTCATACCCCTGAATACGCACTGAATCCTCCATCAACAGGTATAACAACCCCCGTAACAAACTTTGAAAGGTCTGAAACAAGATAGATAAGCGTACCGGTTAATTCTTCAGGTACACAGTAACGTTCCATAGGAGTTCCGTCTATGATTTTCTTTCCCCTTGGTGTGAGACTTCCTGTTATTTCATCAATCAGGAGAAACCTGTTCTGATTTGTAAGAAGAAATCCGGGAGCTATTGCATTTACACGGACACCTGTTTTTGAAAAATGAACCGCAAGCCATTGTGTAAAATTATTAACAGCCGCTTTTGCCGCAGAATAAGCAGCTACCTTGGTAAGAGGTCTGTATGAATTCATTGATGATATGTTAATTATAACTCCTGATTTTTTCCTGACCAGATCAGTTGCGAAAACCATAGACGGAATCAGAGTACCTTTAAAATTAAGATCAAATACCCTATCGAATCCTTCGATTTGAAGTCCGAAAAATGTCTCTTCAAGGTTTTCGTCTTCAGTACCCTCCATTTTTTCAACCCTGGTTGTTGCTTGAGAGGAGTTTCCGCCTGCTCCGTTTACCAGTATGTCAATAGTACCAAATTTAGCATGGATATCTTTCTTTGCCGACTCGAGTGATGCCCTGTCAAGAACGCTTGCTGAAACTCCTATTGATGCGGTATTAAACTCCTTTTCAATCTGTTTTGCAACTTCTGTTGCTGCATCTATGTTGATGTCGAGAATCACTGTTTTTACCCCATGAGCTGCAAGTGATTTTGCCATAGTTGAGCATATTATACCCGCACCCCCTGTTATAACTGCAACTTTATCTTTTAAGTTTAGTTCGTTCATATATAATGTGTTAATTATCAATTTTAATGCCCCTTCCCCAATCGGGGGAAGTCCCCATAGTTATCGGGAGGGAAGGGGGTTAAAAGTTAAAATACTCCTTTGCATTCCTGTAGGAAATTCCTTCAATTACAGGTTTCAGTATTTCTTCCTCGTCAGGAATAAGTCCTTTTTCAACCTCTTCCCCCACATAATTGCAAACAAGTCGCCTGAAATATTCGTGACGTGGGTAGGAGAGGAAGCTGCGCGAATCTGTGACCATCCCGATAAACCTTCTCAATAATCCGAGAGCTGCAAGATCTCTGAAATGTTTTTCCATACCACTTTTCTGGTCGAGGAACCACCATGCTGGTCCATGTTGTACTTTCACGGCTGATGAGCCGTCATTAAAATTCCCGGCCATGGTAATCATCATCTCATTGTCCGCAGGGTTAAGATTATAAAGTATAGTTTTAGTAAGTTGTTCATTACTATCAAGTTCGCTTAGAAATTTTGATATTTTCAAGGGATCCTGGGCAAACCCGATTGAATCCCATCCGGTATCGGGACCCATTTGTCTGAACATCCTGGCATTGTTATTCCTCATTGCACCAACATGAAATTGTTGAGTCCAGCCTCTCTTGTGATTCAGCTTGCAGAGTTCGAGCATTACTGCTGTTTTGAATTTTTCAGTCTCCTCAAAAGAAATGGTCTCTCCTTTAAGCAGATTCCTGAAGATCCTGTCAATTTCCGATGAAGTGAAAGCGGCAAAATAGAAACGGTCAAGACCATGGTCAGATAATCTGCCTCCCATTTCATGAAAGAACTTATGTCTTTTATCCAGTGCTTCAAGAAGAGCCTCAAAGTTTCTTATGTCAGTTCCGATCACCAGCTCCAGTTTCCGGATGTATGACTTGAATTTCTCAGGGTCCTCTGTTCTAAATACATTATCGGGCCGGAATGTTGGCAGAACTTTAATTTCGAAGGAGTCTTTCAGTTTGAGATGATGTTCCAGATTGTCCGTAGGGTCATCAGTCGTACAGACGATCTCTGCTTTCATCTTCCGGATTAGAGATTTTGTACTGAACTCTTTCGTGTGAAGCAAGGCAGAAGCTTTTTCATAAATTCCTGCAGCCGTCGAGGGAGAAAGTAGTTCTGTTATATTGAAATATCTTGCAAGTTCGAGATGAGTCCAGTGATAAAGCGGATTTCCTGCTGTTGCAGGAACTGTTTCTGCCCATTTTTCAAATTTTTGAGTGTCTGAACCATTTCCTGTACAATACTTTTCGTTGATACCATTGGTGCGCATGGCACGCCATTTATAATGATCACCGGCAAGCCAGGCCTCGGTAAGGTTACGAAATTGGTGGTCTTCAGCTATCATTGCAGGTGAGAGATGGCAGTGGAAGTCAATAATAGGCTGATTCTCAGAATATATATGGTACAGTTTAACGGCTGTCTTATTGCCCAAAAGAAAATTCTCATGAATAAATGGTTTCATATCTTTTTAAGAGATTATAAAATTATTTAAATTTGAGCATTAATGTTTCGTTAACGATCACGAAATTATGAATTACAATTCAATTTATCAAGAAATCTATAAAGATTAAAGGGGAAAGGTAAATGATTAAAAGACAAGCCTGGAAGATTGATCTTTAATATTTAACAACCAAATTTTATGAAAAACTACATTTTTACTTTTGCTATCACTTTTTTTCTAATAATGTCTGGAGAGACATTACTTAGCCAGGGTTTCCTGAAAACAAAAGGGAAGGATGTCGTAAATGAGAAAGGTGAAAATGTTTTGCTAAGGGGAATCGGACTCGGTGGATGGATGTTGCAGGAGCCTTATATGCTTCAGTTTTCGGAAGTTGCAGGGACCCAGACTGAAATAAAATCGAAGATCAGTGAATTGATCGGTAAAAAAAATTGTGAAGAATTCTATACTCGTTATCTGAAAAACATGATAACTGAGAAGGATATTGATTCGCTCAGAAGATGGGGATTTAATTCAATAAGGTTGCCTATTCATTACAATCTTTTTACCCTGCCAGTTGATAAAGAGCCTTTAACCGGACAAAATACCTGGCTTAAAACAGGATTTGAGTTAACCGATAACCTGCTTTCCTGGTGCAGGAAAAACAAAATATATCTGATTCTTGATCTGCATGCTGCTCCGGGCGGTCAGGGAAATGACCGGCCAATTGCAGACATTGATACACTTAAGCCCAGACTTTGGGAAAGTGAAGCAAATCAGAATAAAACAATTGCACTCTGGAAAAAACTTGCCAGTAGATATAAAGATGAAGAGTGGATTGGCGGATATGACCTTATAAACGAAACAAACTATAAACTTGATGCCAACGAATCTCTTAAAAAACTCTTTTATGAAATTACAGTAGAGATTCGAAGAGTAGACGTTAGGCATATTATATTCATCGAAGGAAACCAGTTTGCAAATGATTATACCGGATTGACACCTCCATGGGATAGTAACATGGTCTATAGCTTTCATAAATACTGGAATCCGACCACTGTTGAGACTATTCAGAAGTATCTTGATATGAGAGAGAATTATAAGGTACCATTTTGGATGGGAGAATCGGGTGAAAACACAAATGAATGGTTCAGATCTGCCGTGCATTTGTTTGAAACAAATAACATCGGCTGGTCATGGTGGACAATTAAAAAAATTGGATCGGAGAGTAGTTTAATGACTATTTCAAGACCAGCGGGTTACCAGAAGGTTATTGATTATTGGGCCGGAAAAGGACGGAAACCTTCTGTTGCTGAGGCTAATGCAATTTTCATGGAATTGGCGGAAAATGTGAAGATAGAAAAGTGCAAAGTAAACTATGGAGTGCTTGAAGCATTGTTTGGAAAATAGAATCAAGAGAAAGTTTCAAAAAGGAAGGTTTCGAGGTCTTTACTCTCAAATATAATGTTACTGATGAACATATCAGACTGCTCCAATACGAGAAAACTGATATCCTTTTAACGACCTTGTTATGACCCGAACCCCAGCTAGTGCTGCTGCCTCTTGGCCTAGAGGACTATAGCCTTTAGAGACTTTTTAGTTTTATGCCTATTTCAGGTAATACCTTAAACTGACTTTCAGACTTATCAATTGTACTGATGCTTTGGTGCTTCCACCCATTAGACTGTTTATCTGATCGACGTCTGTTGAAAGCTGGAACTTATCGGGAGTGGAGTAATTCGAGATGTTTGAAAGTGTCTTGTTGTAGCAGACTGCTCCTGCTATCTGTATATTTTCCTTAATAAAGAAATCAACTCCGCCTGAGACGGCGGCATTAAAACTTAAATGGTTTAGCTCCAGTTCCCCGTTTGTAGTAACGTTTTTATTGCTTGAAAATCCATAGGCAGGGAGGTTTTCAAGCAAGACATTATAAGCAGGGTAATAGCCTTTATATGTGAAGGTACCGGTGCTATTGTACGTTTTGCTTAACGGAACTGACACACCTACACCTGTCTGAATGAAGAATGCAGCCTTATCATTGAATGGCAATCGGAGAATAATACTTAATGGCACGCATAAAAAGCCAACTTTCTGCACCTCTGTAATATCAGAACCATTAACTCTTCTTTCGTATGATTCATTCTCAGAATCAACAGCATTTAACTTATTTTGATACGCATCGAGAGTTAATTGAGTTTTCGCTGAGGTAAATCCTATTCCGGATGAGAGTCCAAAATGGGTTGAAAAAAAATATCCGATCTCCAAAAATCCGAGGAACGAATTCTGCTTACTGGAAACCATATTCGAAACAGACAGGGTTCCCTCATTTATGATATTGGACCGGGATGGCCCTAAACTGAGCTCTGCAAACAGGCTGGGATTTTTGGTTATACTGATATCGGTTCCCTGGGAAACGGCCCTCTGCTGGTAACAAATTATGAGGAAGACCAGTATAAGGATTTGTCTGATATATAATAATTTGAATTTCATATTGAAGGTGATTTTGTTCATTTTAACATTTATTTTAAAACCACAATCTTTGTATAATATAAATCTTCATTGTTCAATAATACCTTAACCAGATAGATTCCATCATCCAAATTGTTTACAGGTATCTCTTTGAGCAGTTTTTCACTTATATTTTCAGTCTGTAATTCCATAACTTTTATCCCCGATGAATTAAATATACTTACAATGGCTCTGCCCTCATATGCATCATCTATTTTTAATGCAAAGCTTACAGACGCCGGATTTGGATAAACTGAAAGTGATTTTGTACCAGATATCGAAATGACATTTGAGTAGTTTTTGCAGCCAATTTTGTCAGTTGTTTCAACCTTGTAGGCACCAGCTTGTTTGTTTGTTACATAATACTGTCCAATTGCATTGGCAATTGCCGAACTTCCTTTGTACCACTGGTAGCTATTTATTGAATCAACCAGGTTATAACAGATAAGCACATCACCCCATTTAGCCTTTATTTTAGGGACATAGCCGGCCTTCGGTATACCGATCACCACATCAGCTGAAGCCGCAGAAGATAACCCCGACGCATCTTTTACTGTATAGGTATATGTTCCTGGCGTAAGACCTGATATCGTTGTACTTGCTCCTGTTCCGGTAGAGGATAATGCTCCGGGAGTTCTTGTTAATATCCAGGTTCCTGTTGCCGGCAAATCATTTAAGACTACACTTCCGGTTTGTATAGCACAGGTTGGTTGAGTTATTGCTCCAACAGATGGAGGCGATGGATTTACAATAATGACATAATTGGCTGAAATTATTCCATTTCCGCAACTATTCATTCCATAAACTGTAAGATTGCCGGATGTGGCTGAACTGGAAAAATTGATTTTAACGCTATTGCCTGTGCCCGCAATCGAAGCACCACTTCCGGAATAATTCCATATATAACTTGTAGCATTGTTAATTGCCGGCACTGAATACGATACTGTAGTTTGTCCCTGAACAACCGTTGAAAATCCTGTAACAGCACCTGCCGAAGCAGGTATATGATTTACTGTAACAACATATGTTGATAGTGCTCCATCACAAAAACTATTTCTTCCTTTGACTGTTATATTGCCCGATATTGAACCTGCTAAAAAATTTGCAGAGATACTGTTGGTTGTACTGCTGCCGATTGTACCAGCCGGCAATGTCCAGACATAACTTGTAGCATTGCTTATTGCCGGTATTGAATAAGAGACACTTGTCTGACCTTCACAAACAGAAGTGCTGCCACTTATAGTACCTGCAGCAAAAGGTTTTAAATCGTATTTGAAAATAGTACCACCATCATATGAGCCACCTTCATTTGTAACACTATAAAGGGCACAATTCAATTCATAAAAAGTACCTTGTGGATAACTGCCATTATTGGTGCCATCAAAATCCAATAATTTATCCAAAGTATAACCACTACCATCAATATTTAGTTTGAAGAAAGTACCAAAATCACTTGTTCCGCCCTTGTAAGTCATCCCAAAGAGAGTAGAACCGGAAAGAGTGAGCGAACCATAAGGATTTGCACCATTAGGAATTCCATCAAAATCAAATAATTTGGTGAAGTTAGTGCCATCAGTATTTATCTTAAAAATTACGCCTTTCAAGTTTAACCCGCCACCATAGGTCATTCCGTATAGTGTAGGGCCAATAAGGGTAAGTGAGCCAAAAGGTTGTGATCCATTAACTCCATCAAAGTCCAACAGTTTGGTGAAACCTGTGCCATCTGTATTAATCTTGAAAACTACTCCTCTATCATTTGCTCCCCCGTTTATTGTAGTACCAAAAAGAGTAGAGCCAGAAAGAGTGAGTTCGCAATTGGGTTGTCTACCACTGCTGACGCCATCAAAATCCATAAATTTAGTATGGCCTGTACCGTCGGCATTAATTTTGAATATTACACCGTTGTCAGTAGCACCACCACTATAGGTACAACCATATAGTGCAGAACCTCCCAAAGTGAGTCCTACAGAATTTGCACCATTGTTCGGTCCATCAAAATCCAATAATTTGCTGTATCCTGTACCATCGGTATTTATTTTAAAAATTAGTCCTTTACCGTTAGCGCCACCATAATTTGTTTCACAAAAGAGTGTTGATCCGGAAAGTACAAGACCAGAAGGTCTGTTACCATAATTATTGTCATCACAATCGAATAATTTGGTGTAACCTGTCCCATCTGTCCTTATTTTATATATTACACCAAAACCGATACCACCGGTAGTAGTTGTTCCATACAACCAGGTGCCATCAGAAGCAAATTTGGTGTTTTGCGGATAAATACCCAGAGGCGCATTTTTACAATTTAATATTTTGTAATAGCCTGTGCCATCTGTATTTATCCTGAAAATAGTTCCGCGCTCGCTTGTCCCGCCCTGGCTCGTCATTCCAAAAAGGGAAGAACCGGATAAAGTGAGCGAACCAATCGGATTAGCACCATTAATGCCTGTAAAATCTAATAATTTGGTTAAACCTGTACCATTGGTATTGATCTTGAAAATAGTTCCTTTATTGGAGAGCCCGCCACTATAGGTCATACCAAAAAGTACAGTACCGGATAGCATTAATGATTGATACGGATATGCACCGTTATTGCTTCCGTCAAAATCTACAAGCTTGCTGAAGCCGGAACCATCTGTGTTTATTTTAAAAAGTACTCCTAACCTGTTGTTGCCTCCAAATATTGTTGTTCCATAAAGTGTAGATCCCGAAAGATTCAGTGTACTCCAGGGACTCGATCCATTCACATAATTGAAATTTAATAAGGTAGAATAGCCCGAACCATCAATATTCATTCTGAATATTACTCCATCACCATTGATACCACCGGAAGTTGTCATTCCGAATAGGGTTGAACCGGAAATTGTCAAACCGCGCGAAGGATGTGAACCAAAGGCAAAACCGTCAAAATCCAATAGTTTGGTATAACCGGTCCCATCAGTATTTATTCTGAAGACGACACCATAATCATTTGTGCCGCCATTATAAGTCATTCCGTAGATAACAGTTCCCAACACAAGCAGTGAGCCCAGAGGATAAGCACCATTAACAGTACCATTAAAATCCAGTAATTTTGTGGACCCCGTACCATCTGTATTAATCTTGAAGATAACTCCTTTATTGTTTATACCGCCGTCACTGGTCATACCGAAGAGAGTTGATCCTGAAAGTGTAAGTGAACCATAAGGATTTGATCCGTTAGTACCATTAAAATCTATTAACTTTGTAAGTCCTGTCCCGTCAGGTCTTATTTTAAAGACTGTACCCAGGCCGTTTGCCCCGCCACCTGTTGTCAGACCATAAATTACGGTTCCGTCTGTTATAGCGTCGCCTTTCGGATATTTCAGATCATTTTCAGCACTAAAATCATAGAGTTTGATAAACTGTGCCTGTGCCGATTGTGCCATTAGCAACATTAAGAAAAGGGAAAATATTTTCATAACTGTATTTATTCAGATAGAAGGTTGAAAAGTGGCTTTACTGTTTCTTAAAATAAAAATCCCCTGTAAGATATGACCATTCTGTTGGTGTTTGCTGACCATTAGTCCGTTCAATAACCTGCTTGCGGGTTTTCTTAAAAACACTTTCAATCTGTTGCGGAATTGCCATCTGTTTTACCAATTCTTCAGTAAATATTCCGTTTGCCCCGTCTCCATCGGCAGCAGTGGCCCCTTCTGAGGTCGAAAATGAGATTATTGTGCCAATAATAGGTGCCAGTGCCTTAAATCCCGGTTCACCTCCTCTGGCCCAGCTTCTATATGGGTTATTGCGACAGGCATCAAGTATTACTATATTTGTATTGGCCGAATTTTTTTTGAATTCATCAGTTACTGTATTTACAGCTATAGCTTCCCATTTACAATCATCTTTGTTTTCCAGTTTTGCATTGGTGGGGATGAGATAGTTAACTCCATCGACCTGTAAGCCATGGCCTGCATAATAGAAAAGAGCAACATTATAATCTGATAGTTTTTTACTGAACTCTCTTATTGAACTGATAATCCCATCTCTTCCTGAATTTAGTTGTTTTATTACAACAAATCCCAAACTTTTCAAAGTTGCTTCCATCAGGTTTGCATCATTCACCGGGTTTTTCAGACTGGCACCATTCATATAATCGGAGTTACCAATCACCAATGCCAGGCGCCTCTCAGCAATGGCCTTGTTGAATTTTATAATTCTGTTTTCTGATGTTGTACTGCCTGCAATATTCTCGACAATAACATAAATACTATTATCACCTTCTTTTAAAATAATTTGTGGTTTCCATATGTAATTGCAGTTACTCCCTTCCGAACGCTGAAACGCTTTTCCGACTGTAACCTGAACACCATCAACAAGCACTTTGGCAGATATCAAATCTGCGGGTGATTTAATACAAACCTCCATCGTAAAAGTTTCTGTGCTCACTATTGCGCTTGAAGAGGTCGGTATTCCCCATTTAATTTCAGGGGGATTGGTCAGAGGATTATTAAAGTATCTTATATCTGATTTGCTTGCGCCTACCAGGTTTGCAGCTACCAGATAGACATTGTTTTCTCCCGGTTCCAGTGTGATTGTCTTTTCAGCCAGATACATTCCACTCAGGCCAGGCAATGATCTAATTTCTCCATCACCTCTGGAAGAGCCGTTCACATAAAATAGTGCTGATTTTAATTCCGATACGGATTTAATGTTTACCCTGACTCTTGCCGTATAGGTATCTAGCCTGGTAGTTATTGCCAAAGGGCTGATCCAGGTAATTTCAGGCGCAACAGAATTTTTTGAATTGTCTGATCCGGTTTGAATCGGAGTGCCTGAAGATTTTTTTACTGCTGGAATACCTGCAGCCACCATTTCTGATAAAGTCTTTATTGAGTCCTTTACTACAGGATTTTTTTCAGCCACTATAGGATTATTCTGGCTTGTCAGATAGGATATGTTTAAATAATCTACTGATATTTCAGAATTTAACCCAACATTGAATCCAACCTGGTCTCCTTCAGGTTTGATTCTGTTAAATACGCCAATCAGACCCTCATTGAGAAAAATATAAAAATTATCATTTAGTTTCCTTAAAGTAATTTTATAATATGAACCTGCTTTAGTATTCGAGTTTAAGGAAGTTGAAAACAATTCCTCATTTCTTCCCCTTGATGGTGTATTCTTGAGCAGAACCAGAGTGTTATAACTCGTTAACTCGATCCGGTAATGATCGTATTTACTGTTCATTCCAAAAACAAGGCCTCCAGTTCCTTTCAGAGTGTTGACTGAAGTTTCAATTTCATAATCTCTTCCCTGATCAATAGATATGGTTTTATAAGAAAGACCTGTGGATTTTTGATAGTTCCTGCAAACAAGGTTATAATGTCCGTTAGCTACTTTTCCTTGTATCCATGAATTATCCAGCAACCACTCATTGCTGTTGTTATCAAATGATTCTTTAAAAACCGGAATTTTAGCAGAGCCGGAAATATCAGTGTAGGATTGTTGAGCGGAGATAGCTGAAACAATTAAAGTCCACAAAACAAAGATAGTTATAAACCTCTTTTTTGACATTGCAGTACTAAAATCATGTTACAAAAGTTCCAGTGCCGGTTTTTATGGTTCTCTGATATGAAAAACTATAAAAATCTTATTCTGAATCCTTTTTGTATTGTAAATATATAATAAAAACTATCTGATAGCAAATTGGTTAATGGAAATTTTACTGCGGTCTGATATGTTTTGATGAATAGGCTCTTTTTTTGTCAGACATTTTTTTCCGGATTATCCGGATGATCATCTGAGTAAGGTTTTGCGTAAAGGTCTTCAACTCTCACTTTGTTATTTTCAGGATCTGCAGATGGAATTGCCTGAATTTGTTCTTCACCTGCTTTTCCGTTGAAATATAAAATACATGCAAATATTGGCATCAGAGGAAGTACAAGAGCACTTACTATGGCTGACAGGATGATGTATAACGGATTGGATACAAGATCAACCAGCTTTGATGCTTCTTCCGGCTTCATAATCGTCTTTACAAAACTTCCTGTAAATGGAAGAAGTATGATTCCGGAGAATATTACAGAAACAACTAACATTATTATAATAAAAACAGCCACCCAGCCTATATTCGACCAGAAATTCCTATGGGTCAGGGTTATTGTTCTGCTTATAGTATTGCCAATGTTAATACCTTCAACCATCATGACTGGCAATATGAAAAGATAGAGTGTCACTACATATAACATAGCAAAGAAAGCTCCAACAATAAGTACAAATATTCCAAGAATTATAGCAATTGATCCTGCAAACGCAAGCAGTATCATAATAATAAGATATGGAATGAAATACTTCAGAGATTTTAGTATTGAATTAAATATATTGTCTCCGCTGTTTAATGGATTGAATATGATATAATATTGAAGGATAGTAGTAAAAAGAAGATTTATCAGTGAGATTATTAAAATAGGGATTAGAAAACCCTGTATTTTTTCAAGCAAAAGTTTTGGATCTGTAATTGAAGAGAGTTCAGTTATATTCACCTGCGTTGAAACATATTGAATCACAAGCGACATAACAAACGACATAATGAATAATGAGAGGAATTTCTTTTTATAAAAATCCCATAACGAGCTCATCGCACTGTCAATATTATGTTTGCGGTAAAGGGGGTGATTGCTGATCGGCTCCATGGAGTAATAAATTTAAATGTCTGCAAATTTAGACATTATTACTTTCCATCCTTTTATTGTTCCGAAAGAATTTCCTTTAATATCATTTCAAACTTTTCAGGTTCCTCAAAAATCGGGGAATGAGCTGAATTCTCAAAAGAAAAAAACTTTTTTACGGGTGCCTGAAGAGTGTCAAAGTACTCTTTTGCAACGACATATGCTCACCGCAAAACAGTTTTAAACATTTCCACATTTTATTTGTACATTTGCAGACTTGATATATCACTCAAATTAAAAAATCAATAATTTTAATAATTAATATAAACTAAAACAGTTAAGAAAATGAAATTGAGCAAACTGATTATTCCGGCAATTCTGACATTAGTAATCGGGATTGGTATCTCATCATGTACCTGTAAGACAACAAATAAAAACGTACATGCAGGTGTTGAATATTACAGAAATCTTCAATTCAATGAAACACCGTATGATATTGAAAAAGGAACCCACCCGTTAACTGCTGATCAGGCAAAAACTATTAACAGCTATAAATTTACTTATGACAAAACAGGTCTTCTTTTATCAGTGGAATTTGTCCGGAATGATGTTCTTCTTGACTATTCGTCACTGCAGGGTGCTGCAAAAATCACATATGAATACATAAATAACATGCAGGTTAAACATTTTTTCAACAAGGATAATGAACCTATTGAAAACGGTGGCGTTTTTGCTTATGAATATTCACTCGATGCGAATGGAAATCGCACCGGACTTATGTTTTTAGGAAAGGACGGATCTATGATTGAAAACAGGAATAAAATTCATTCCTGGACATGGAGCATACTTCCTGATGGAATGGTAAGGGAGCTCAGGTACAATCTTGCAGATTCGGAGGTCGTAATGAACCCGTTCTGCCCGTTTTATGAACTCAGGTTTACCTACAATGACAAAGGTTATATAACAAGGATGGCAAATTATATGGCCGATACTCTTTATAACTGTACAGCTGAAAACTGTGGTGATATCGGAGTATCTTATTTCACCTTCGCACCAAATGAATATGGTGATGTTGAAAGCTTTGCTGTGTTTAATGTAACCGGACAGATGTCAAATCTTTACTGGGGATGGTCGAAGCGTGTGAGTAAGTACGATGAAAACGGTTATGAACTTGAAGAAGTTGTTTATGATCAGGATAATGAATTTGTCAGTGGCAAGTTGATCCCTGTAACGCAGTACGCTTATGATAGTCATGGAGCGCTTATTGAAGTTAAGAGCATGGATAAAGACAGAAATTTGCTGAACAACCCTGATAAGGGTGTTGCAATCACTGAATACAAATATGACGAACTTGGTAACCGTACCGAGACGCTCACTTTTGACAAGGACAGAGTTCCGGTAAAAATTTAACTGGCCCTGAATTAGCAGAGAGATGAAGAGACAACATTATCTGATACTCTTTTTTCCCCTTTTAGTAGTCCTTCCTATAGCAGGATGCAAATGGAAAAAAACGGAGCAAAAGCAAGAGATTGTTCAGGAAGTTAATAAACCTGTGACAGTTGGCAATGAAACAACTTTGCTGTTAAAAGATCTTAAAGAGAATGGTGATTATGTCAATAGTAAAGCATTCCCGTCGCTGATCAAAGCCTCGATAGTTAATGAGAGTCTGGGCAAAAATTTACTTGTTATTGATCTGCGGTCGTCAAAACAATTTTCCGATGGTCACATTAAAAGTGCAGTTAATAAGACTTTTGAGGAACTTCCTTCATACTTTGAAACCG
>Ga0315273_10000912_pt1 | contig 32255 bp, 23 predicted proteins | sample YL17G02_0_MG_FD_205753 | JGI IMG/M metagenome (GOLD analysis project Ga0315273, IMG submission 205753) | Sediment microbial communities from Yellowstone Lake, YNP, Wyoming, USA - YL17G02_0 | ecosystem: Environmental > Aquatic > Freshwater > Lake > Sediment | place: USA: Wyoming | collected...
GATGGACTCATATCCGGCCTCGCGGAGGGCAAAGGCGGCATGGACGCAGCAGTAGTCGAACTCGATCCCCTGGCCGATGCGATTCGGACCGCCGCCCAAGACCATCACCTTCTTGCCCTTGGTGACGGGTGAATTATCCGGGGCGTTGTAGGTGGAATAGTAGTAAGCGGCGTTCTCCACCCCGCTGACCGGCACGGCGTGCCAGCCTTCCACCACGCCCAGGTCGATCCGTCGGAGGCGAATCTGGTCTTCTTTGACCTCCAGGAGTTGCGCGAGGTACCTGTCGGCGAATCCATCCTTCTTTGCCTCCGCCAGAAGTTCATCCGGCAGGGACTTGCCCTTGAACTTGAGTATCCGCTCTTCCAGTTCGACCAGCTCCTTCATCTGCTGGATGAAGTAGGGCTTGATATAGGTCAACCGGTAGAGGTCCTCGATGCCGGCGCCCTTGCGCAGGGCCTCGTACATTATGAACTGCCGCTCGCTGGTCGGTTCGCCCAGCATGGCCATCAGCTCGCCCATTGGAAGCTTGTTGAAGTTCCTGGCAAAGCCCAGCCCGTACCGGCCTATCTCCAGGGAGCGTATGGACTTCTGGAAGGCCTCCTTGTAGGTCTTGCCGATGCTCATGACCTCCCCCACCGCCCGCATCTGGGTGCCCAGCTTGTCGCGGGCGTCCTTGAACTTCTCAAAGGCCCAGCGGGCGAACTTGACCACCACGTAATCGCCCCAGGGGGTGTACTTGTCCAGCGTCCCACAGCGCCAGTAAGGAATCTCGTCCAACGTCAACCCGCCGGCCAGCATGGAGGAGACCAGGGCGATGGGGAACCCGGTGGCCTTGGAGGCAAGGGCGGAAGATCGCGAGGTCCGCGGATTGATCTCGATGATTACGACCTGGCCGGTCTGGGGGTCATGGGCGAACTGGATGTTGGTGCCGCCGATGACTTGGATGGCCTCCACCACGTCGTAGGAGTGCTTCTGGAGGCGCTTCTGGAGTTCCGGCGAGATCGTCAGCATCGGGGCGGTGCAGTAAGAATCGCCGGTGTGGATGCCCATGGCGTCGACGTTCTCGATAAAGCAGACGGTGATCATCTGATTCTTGGCGTCGCGGACGACCTCCAGCTCCAGCTCCTCCCAGCCCAGGACCGACTCCTCGACGAGAATCTGCCCCACCAGGCTGGCGGCGATGCCCCGTGCGGCCACCACCCGCAGTTCCTCGATGTTGTAGACAAGTCCTCCGCCCGTGCCGCCCAGCGTGTAGGCGGGACGGATGACTACCGGGTAGCCCAACTGCTCGGCGATTTTCTCGGCCTCCTCGACCGAATAGGCCGGAGCGCTGGGGGGCATCTCAATACCCAACGTATTCATGGTATTCTTGAAGGCGATGCGGTCCTCCCCGCGTTCGATGGCGTCCACCGCCACGCCGATGACCTTCACGCCGTACTTGTCCAGCACGCCGGCCCTGGCAAGTTCGGCCGCGAGGTTCAGCCCCGTCTGCCCGCCCAAGTTCGGCAACAGCGCGTCGGGCCGTTCCTTGGCGATAATCTCCGTAACAACCTGCACGTTGAGCGGCTCGATGTACGTCACATCGGCCATGCCCGGATCGGTCATGATGGTGGCGGGATTGGAGTTAACCAACAGGATCTCGTATCCCAGCTTCCGCAGGGCCTTGCAGGCCTGCGTGCCGGAATAGTCGAACTCGCAGGCCTGGCCGATGACGATAGGCCCCGAACCGATAATCATGACCTTGTTGATGTCTGTGCGCTTTGGCATGTGGAACTCCGTTGTCTCCGATGGCCGGTCACTCCGGGCGGCCCACCAGGTGCTGGACACCCGGCTCAAAAGGGCTAAAGCATTCTTCATTTCCTGGGCCGGAGTGCAAGCGTGATTTGAGGGTTTCCTAATGGAATGCAGAAGTTGGGGCTATTGGAGTTGCCAGCGGCGGCGGAGGAGCCACTCTGCCGTCAGCAGCACCGCGAATGCCGCCAGCAAGGCGGGAAAGTTGTGGAGCTTGCAGGTGTAGCCTTGGGCCTTGGGGGCCGCCAGGGCCTTCTGCCGCTCGATGAGATGGTCGATGACCTCCGGCAAGGCCGAAAGCTCGGCGAACCTTCCGCCGGACTGCTCCGCGATGGTCCGTAGCGTCGCGTCTTCGCGGGCGAGGCGGTCTATCTCGGTGGAACGAGCCGCCACGTATAGCATCAGCTCATCGGAGGCAATCGCCTTGCCCGTGCTGTCGGCGGCGGAGAGGCTCAGGCGGTGCCACCCGGATCGAGGGGGCGTGCAGGAGCCTTCCAGAAGGACCGTCCCAGCCTTGACGGCGAGGGGAACCGCGACGCCGCGCCCCCCGTCTTTCTCGCTCAGGGTGCATGTGACGCGCGAGGGGGCGATGGGGCGGGCGTTTTCGTCGGCGACGCGAGCCAGGACCTTGATCGCCCCTCCCAGATCGACGCAGGCGCGGTCGATCCGTAGCAGCGCCGAAGCCCTCGGCGTCCGCGTCTTGGCCTCGGCGGCGGCCAGATACCGGATGAACTGGGACCAGAAGCGCTGGTAGGCCCCGTCGGATCCGCCGGCCTGGGCGGCCATCTCCCACCGCCAGGTCGTGTCGGCTGTGAATGCCGCCGTCCGTCCCGCGCCGGATTGCTGGGTCGCCAGGACGACCAGCGGTCCGGCGGGGTTGCGGGCCGAGGGATGCACGGCAAGGACAGCCGCCGCAGGCTTTGCGGAAGCCACCGACACGCACCCGGCCAGGTCGGAAAGCCTCGCGCCCGGTTTGGCGGGCCGATCCGGGGCAGGGAACCGCTCCGCCAGGCCCTCGAAGATGGGATGTGCCGTCCCGGCGGCGGTCAACTGCGGCAGGAATGCCTCGGTTTTCTGCGGCTGATCGCGCCCGCCGACCAGGACCGGCAGGACGGCTTCGATGTCCGTCCCGGCGTAACCGCCCGGTCCGAAACTATGGTGGCCGCCCAGCATGACCAACCCGCCGCCCTTGGTTACGAAACCGCGGATGGCGGACATCCCTTCGGCGGTGAGGTAGGAACTGTCCAGGTCGCCCAGGATGATCACGTCCAGGCCCTCAAAGTCCTCCTCCGCCCTCGGCACGGTCTCGATTTTTCTGCCGTTGATGCTTCCCTGTGCCCAGAAGCGATTCCCGCTGACGCGAACCAGGGAGGCCAACTGGACCTGGCTGTCGCCGTCCAGCAGGCGCTTGAGAAACTTGTATTCCGACCTCATGGACCCCTCGACGTACAACACGCCGATCCGCGGCTGGGTGACCAGCACGTGAAGCGGCGCGGAATTGTCTTCCGTGACGGCCTCGGCGGGATTGGGCTGGGCGGCAACGGTCAATTTCATGACCCTCTCGCCGCTGTCGCCGGCCGGGGCGGGAAGATCGTCCTTGGGCGTCCATTTCAATTCCAGCGGCAAGACGGCGGAGGGCTTGTCCGTCCAGACCTTCCGGGTGTCCAGCACGCGCCCGTCGTCTTGGGAGACAAGGCGGACCTCCACCGGGCAGGAAGGCAACTGCTCCAAGTGGACACGCACGTTGACGGTCGAAACGGCGCCCTTGGCGGCCTCCAGAGGGCTATCCACCGACACCAGGCGGATGTTCCGCCGCGCGGCGGCGGTGGCGGACCCGACAGCCAGGGCATAGACCGGGACGCCTGCCTCGGCAACCGCGCCGGCGACGGAGTCGTCGGAATTGTGGATACCGTCACTGAACAGCAGGATGGCCGGGACGGCGCCAGGCAGTCCTTCCGCGGCCGCGCCGCGAATGGCCAGGGCAATGTCGGTGGCGTCGGTTCCCTCCCCCGATGCCGTCATCGCCTCCATCGCCTGGAGCGACGGGGCGGTTTGAAACGACCTGGCGAAACACCGCCAACGAGGGCGAAAGTGTTCCTCGATCCGCCCCCGCTGCGAGGCCAGCATGGAAACGGCCTGGGAGTACCGGGAGGGGGAATCGGCCCCATCGGCGGTGGCCATCGAACCGGAGCGGTCCACCAGTATCGCCAGCGGAGGTTTGAGCGAATTGGGATCGACCGTCCAGTTCAAGGCCGGTTTGAACAGGACCAGCAACACCGCCGCCAGCGCCGCGATGCGCAAGGCCAGCAATATCGCCGTCCTGGCGGCCCCCAGGCGGCTGTAGGCCGAGGCGTACAGCGCGCCTGTGGCTGCGGCTGCCTGGAGTGCCAGGCCAGCCATCGGCAACGCCTGGGGCGCCCAGGCGACCAGCGCGGCGGCGGCAGCGGTGAAAACCGCGACTACGCCCCCAGCCAAGGCAAACACCCCGGCGCCGCGCCGGTCCCCTCGCAAGTATCGCCGCGCCGCCAGCACGGCCAGAAGCGCCAGCAGACCCGCCGCACCGGCCGATGCAGCCAGCAGGCCGGCGGCGACGATCCGCCGCCCGCGACGCAGTTGCAGCCCCCCCGCGGTCAGCAGGACCGCGGCGATGAGCGCCATCAGCGCAACGGGCAGTTGCCAGCCCACGTCGGCCTGCAATTGCAGGGAAAGCCTTTCCATTCACCAGCCCAACGTAAGAATCCATGCGGCATTTGGCAAGGGCGCCGGTTGTTGTCGCGCCGCGGGAGGGGATATAATCGCGGCGAGCGTACGGGTATTGCACAGGGCGGGAATAGGAGCTTTTCGTCATGGCCGAGTTGAAATACAGCGACGTCCTGCGAACCGTCATCGCCGGCCAGGACATCGACCGAGCGACGGCCCATTGGGCCTTCTGTCAGATCATGGACGGGCTGTGGAGCGAGTCGCAGGTGGCCGGGCTGCTGGTCGCCCTGGCGGCCAAGGGGGAGTCAACCGAGGAAATCGCCGGCGCCGCCGAGGCGATGCGGCAGCGAGTCACCCGCATCGACAACGGCGGATGCGACGTTATCGACACATGCGGCACGGGCGGCACGGGGCTGTCGACCTTCAACATCTCCACCGCCGCGGCGCTGGTCTGCGCAGGGGCGGGCGTGAAGGTCGCCAAGCACGGCAATCGCACGAATACCCGCGCCAGCGGATCGGCCGACGTATTGGCGGCGCTGGGAGTGAACATCGACGCACCAGCGGACTCCGCTGCCCGTTGCCTGGCGGGGGCGGGCGTGTGCTTCTGTTTCGCCGTCCGCTGCCACCCGGCCATGAAGCACGCCATGCCCGTGCGGCGGTCCCTGGCCGTGCGGACGATCTTCAACGTACTGGGGCCGCTGACCAACCCCGCCGGGGCCAGGCGGCAGTTGGTGGGCGTCTTCGACCCCAAGCTCACCGAAACGATAGCGCGCGTGCTGGGGGCGCTGGGGGCTATCCGCGCGATGGTCGTTGCCGCCGACGACGGACTGGACGAGATATCCACGACCGGGCCGACTAGGCTGGCTGAACTTCGCGACGGTCAGGTGAATACCCGAACCGTCAGGCCCGAAGACTTCGGCATCAAGCGTGTGACCCTGGCCGATCTGGCGGTCGCCTCCGCGCAGGATTCAGCGGAGGTGATCCGCGCGGTGCTGGCCGGGGAGAAAGGCCCGGCGCGGGATATCGTCACACTCAACGCCGCCGCCGCCCTGGCGATAGCCGATAAGGCGCCGGACATCGGAGCGGCCATCCCGTTTGCCCAACAGGCCATCGATACAGGCCGGGCCGCCGCGGCACTGGAAAAGCTCGTCGTCCTAAGCAACTCTTGATGGGGACTCCAAAGGCCGCCTTCGTTTCAAGATTCGCATATCACCTGACCTCTTCTTGCCGAGGCTTGGCGAGAATATAATCTCTGCTTCGTTGAACCATCCGCCGGCAGAGGCGTTCGGGCCGGCCAGCAGAAAGAGAGAAGGTGGCAGTGACTTCGCAACAAGCGCTTCAGGACCGTTTTGGATTGCCCCTTGTGTTTTCCCTTCGCGTGTCGCTGGACGACCAGGCCGACCCGTTAGCCAAGCTGCTGGAGGCAATCGGCAAGGCCGGCGGCAGGCTCGGCCATATCCAGCTTGCCGAACAGCGCCACAGCAAGACCGTCTACGGCCTGCAAGTCTTCGTCAGCAACGACGACCACCTGCGGGCTGTTGCCTCCGCCTGCCAGTCAGTCGGCGGCGTGGAGCTTTGCGCCGTGGCGGACCTGGCGATGGAGAGCCATCGCGGCGGGTCCTGCGAGATGCGATCGCGGACGCCTATCTGCTCCAACACCGACCTTCGCATCGTCTACACGCCGGGCGTGGCGCGGGTGTGCAAGGCTATTCAGGCCGACCCGGCCAAGGCCAGGCAATTCACCAACATCGCCAACAAGGTCGCCATCGCCACCAACGGCACGGCGATTTTGGGCCTGGGCGACATCGGGCCTCTGGCGGGCCTGCCGGTGATGGAAGGCAAGGCCGCCATCTTCTGGGAGTTCGCCGGCATCAGCGCCGAGCCGGTCCTGATCGACACGCACGACCCGGAAGAGTTCATCAACGTCATGGAGAAGCTGGCCTGCGGTTTTGGGGCGATTCAGATCGAGGACGTGGCCGCCCCGGAATGCTTCCACATCACCCGCCAACTGGATAAGCGGCTGAAGATTCCCGTCTTCCACGACGATCAGCACGGCACGGCCACCATCGTGCTGGCCGGGCTGTACGCGGCGCTGAGGACCACCGGAAGGGACATCCGAAAACTCCGCGTGGCCATCAGCGGCGCCGGTGCGGCGGGCACGGCCATCGCGGAACTGCTCCAACTGGCCGGGGTGTACGACGTGGTGCTCTCCGACCGGGCGGGGGTCCTTTACCGCGGCCGCAAGGACAACATGAACCCCGAAAAGGCCGCCCTGGCTGAGCGGACCAACAAGGACAACATCAAGGGCACGCTCGCCGACGCCATGCAAGGCCGGGAGCTTTTCGTGGGCGTCAGCCAGGCGGGGCTTGTCAGCGAGGATATGGTCCGCTCCATGGCAGCCGATCCGATCGTATTTGCCCTGGCCAATCCCGTCAGCGAGATATCGGTCGCCGAGGCCTACCAGGCCGGTGCGGCCGTGGCTGCCGACGGAAGGATGATGAACAACGCCCTGGCCTATCCGGGCATCTTCCGCGGCGCGCTGGACGCTGCCGCCGAGTCCATCACCATCGATATGATGATGGCCGCCGCCGCCGCCCTGGCGGGGCTGGTGCCGCAGGGCCAGCTCATGCCAGAAATGATGGACCGGGCCACCCACCAGGCCGTCGCCGAGGCGGTAAGAGGCGCCTCCCGGCCAGGATGATCGAAAGGCCCCCAACGACGCCGAACGTCAAGGAGCAACTATGAAACGTTTCCACAGGCCGCAAGACATCACCGTGGGAGTCGTCGGTTACGGCGGGCAGTTCAACATGGGGCGCGCCCACCTCAATGAAATGAAGCGGGCGGGCATGACGCCGCTGGCGGTGGCGGAGATCGACCCCGCCCGTCGCCAGACCGCCAAGGCGGAGTTTCCCGGCATTGAGACCTATGCCTCCGTCGCCGAGATGCTCCGGAAATCACAGGTGAACCTGGCCGTACTGATTACCCCGCACAACACCCACGCCAAGCTGGCCGTCCAGTGCCTCCGAGCCGGGCGGCACGTGGTCTGCGAGAAGCCCTTCGCCATTACCACGGCCGAATGCGACACAATGATCGCCGCCGCCAAGGCAAAGAAGCTGCTGCTGTCCACCTATCACAACCGCCATTGGGACGGCTGCATCCTCCAGGCGGTCCAGGCCGTCCGCTCCGGCGTCATCGGAGAGGTCTTCCGCGTCGAGGCCCACATGGGCAGCTACGCCAATCCCGGCGACTGGTGGCGGACCAGCAAGAGTATCTCCGGCGGGGTGCTTTACGACTGGGGCGTGCACCTGCTGGAGTATTCCCTCCAGATCATCCGCGGCGACATCGTCGAGGTGACCGGCACGGCCAAGGCGGGTTTCTGGGCGCCGCAGACGCGCTGGAAGAGCGATACCAACGAGGACGAGGGCTTTGCCCTGGTCCGTTTCGCCAACGGCGCCTGGTTGACCCTGTGCATCAGCCAACTCGACAGCAATCCCAAGCGCGGCTGGCTGGAGATTACGGGCAGCAAGGGCACCTATGTCTTCGACGGCGGGACCTGGGAGGCCACCACCCACGACGGCGACAGGACCGTCGTCACCAAGGGGCGGAATCCCGCATCCGAGGGCTGGCGGTTCTACCAGAACATCGCCGACCATCTGACCAAGGGCAAGGAATTGATTATCACCCCCCAGTGGGCGCGCCGTCCGATCCACATCCTGGACCTGGCCAACCGCAGCGCCAAGCAAGGAAAGAGTCTACGGGCCGTCTACGGATAAGCCGGCCGCTCGCCCATGCGAGATTCCCCCCATACCACAAGCAGGAAGGTTGCCATGAAAGCATTGATTGTCTACGGAGGATGGGACGGACACGAGCCAAAGGCGGTGGCCGAGATTCTTGCCAATGCCTTGCGGCAGAACCGATTTGAGGTCGAGCTGTCCGACACGCTTGATTCACTGCGCGACGGGGCCAAGCTGGCGGGCCTGGACCTGATTGTGCCCGAATGGACGATGGGCAAGATCGAGCGGGACCAGCTCCAGAGGCTTCTGGCGGCGGTGAAGGAAGGCGGCGTGGGCCTGGCCGGCGTGCACGGCGGCATGGGCGACGCCTTCCGCACGGAGACGGAATACCAGTTCATGGCCGGAGGCCAATGGGTGGCGCATCCGGGCGGGGTGATCGACTACCGCGTCCACATCGTCGATCACGCCGATCCCGTCACCGCCGGGCTGAAGAACTTCGCCATGCGCAGCGAGCAGTACTACATGCACGTAGACCCCTCCAACCACGTCCTGGCCACCACGACGTTCGAGCACAACGGCTGCACGATGCCGGTGGCCTGGAAACGCATGTACGGCAAGGGCAGGGTTTTCTACTCGTCGCTGGGCCACGTAGCCAAGGACCTGGACGCCCCGGAAGCCCTGACGATCATCACCCGCGGGATGATCTGGGCCGCCGAAGGCAAGCAGGCCGCTCGCCAAGCGTAGCTTACCCGCGGCGCTTCGGGCCAGTACCCTCGCAATCGGACAGCCGCGGACCCGTCTGGCCAACCGCATCCAGCAAGGCGTCAAGCTTCTTGGGCGGCAGGACTCGCCTCTCCAGGCACACTTGGCGGATGGTCTTGCCGGAGGCGGACGCCTCCTTGGCAAGCGACGCGGCAGCGTCGTAGCCGATCCGCGGGGCCAGCACCGTCACCATCGCCAGCGACCGCTCCACAAGCTCGCGGCAGCGGGCCTCGTTGGCCTTCAGCCCGCGGATGCACTTGGCTTCAAACGTCCTGGCGACGTTGGCCAGCAATCCAATGGCGGTCAGCAGGTTCCAGGCGACCACCGGCATGGCCACGTGGAGTTCCAGTATCCCGCCCACCCCGCCGGTACATGCCGCGGCGATGGCGGCATCGCAGCCGACGACCTGGCAGGCGACCTGGATGACCGATTCGCAGATGACCGGGTTAACCTTTCCGGGCATGATGCTGCTTCCCGGCTGGGTGGCCGGCAAGAGAAGTTCTCCCAGCCCGCAACGAGGGCCGCTGCCCAACAGGCGGATGTCCGAGGCGATCTTGCCCAGCGACAGCGCCACCCCCCGCAGCGCCCCCGACGCCGCCACTGCCGCGTCGGCGGCAGCCTGGGCGGCGAAGTGATTGGTTGTCTCTCGGAACGGCAGCCCCGTCCGCCGCGCGAGGAAACGGCACACCTCACGGGCGAATCCCTTCGGCGCGTTCAGGGCGGTCCCCACGGCCGTGCCGCCGATGGCCAGCTCGCAGAGGCGCAGAATAGGCCCGCCCAAGGCCATGCAGGCGCTGTCCACCTGGGCGGCGTAACCGGAGAACTCCTGGCCCAGACGGATGGGCACGGCGTCCATCAGATGCGTCCTGCCGATCTTGACGATGCGGTCGAACGAATGCGCCTTGGACCAGAGGCTTACGCTCAACTTCTGTAATGCCGGCAACAGGTCCTGGGCAATCGCCACCGCGGCCGAGATGTGCAACGCGGTGGGGATTACGTCGTTGGAGGACTGCCCCATGTTGACTTGGTCGTTGGGATGGATTCCCCCGGCGCCGGCGCGCCGGCCCAGCCGTTGCGAGGCCCGGTTGGCGATGACCTCGTTTACGTTCATGTTCGTGGAGGTTCCGCTTCCGGTCTGAAAGACATCCACCACGAACTGCTCAGCCAGCTTGCCGGCGGCGACTTCCTCGGCGGCGGCGATGATGGCGCGGGCCAACTTGGGCGGCAGTCGCCGGGCCTTCTTGTGCGATATCGCGGCCGCCAGTTTGACCAATCCCAATGCCGAGATGAATGGTCCGGGCATCGCCCAGCCTGAGATCGGAAAGTTCTTCACCGCCCGCGCCGTCTGCGCCCCATACAGCGCATCGTTCGGCACGGCCATCGTTCCCATCGAGTCGCTCTCCCGTCGCGTCTTGCCCATGACGTGGCTCCTTGCAGGTGTTGCGATTATACTCCCTTGGTCCAGGACTCAAAGGCGCCAGGCCCCACAACGGGCGGGCAAAATCCTCAAAACACGATTCGGGACCGCGCATGGCCAGATGGCATACGGTGATTTGGAGGGCCTGTCGCCGGCTTGCGGAGGGCTTGTCCGATCTTGCGCTGCCCGCGGTTTGTACGGCCTGCGGCGCCTCCGAGGTGGCCGCGGAAGGCCTGTGCTCCGGCTGCAACGTCCGGCTGCTGGCGCTGGTGAGCCTGCCGTACTGTCCCCGCTGCGGTTCGACGGTAGGCCCCAATATCCCCGTCCGCCAGGAAGGCTGCTGGGCTTGTCCCCATCCCCTGCCCCGGTTCACACAGGTTGTGCGTCTGGGGCCGTACACGGATCCGCTTCGCAGCGTGGTTCGTGACATGAAGTACCGGCGGCGCGACTGGCTGCATCACCGGCTGGGCCGATTGCTGGGCCAGGCGGCGACTCGCGCGGAGGAGGCCCCATTCGACTTGGTCTTGCCCGTACCCATGCACTGGCGGAGGCGGTTGACGCGATCCTGCGATCAGGCCCGCCTGCTGGCCCGGGCGGTTGCCAAGGAACTTCACCTGCCGCTGGGGGACGAGTTGATCCGGATTCGCCACACCGCCCCCCAGGTCCACCTTTCGCGGACACGGCGGATCGAGAACATGCGCGGGGCCTTCGGTGTGCGGCGGGCGGGTTCGTTGGCCGGGGCCAACGTCCTGCTGGTCGATGACGTCACCACTACCGGCGCCACGGCCAACGAGGCCGCCAGGACGCTGTTGGCAGCGGGGGCGTCCAAGGTCCTGCTGGCGGTGGTCGCCAAGGCCGAGCCTCCCACGGCCTATGCGGCACACTGGGCATGACTCCTCTGTCGGACCGGCCTGGAAATCATGCGCCGCGGCGGGGGGTGTGTTTTTTCCGAGTCTTGGCCAGGAATCGCCGCAACAATTCTTCCTGTCGCGCGCTCATCTTGGCTGCGCCGCGGACGGAGGAGTCCTCGTAGCCCATCAGGTGCAGCAGCCCGTGGATCAGATACAGCATGATCTCTCGCTGGGGGGAACATCCCAGCCGCCTGGCCTGCCGCACGGCCACGTCGCCACAGATGACGATCTCCGCGCTGATTCCGGCCGCGGACTCGGAGAGGTCAAAACTCAGCACGTCGGTGTCGCCGGCGTGACGGAGAAAACGGCGGTTGAGGCGAGTGATGGCCGCCCCATCGACCACCGCGATGTCCGCCTCGGCCAGGCGAAAGCCTTCCACCGCGGCGACAAAGGCGGGAAGCTCCAGCAGGCCCTTGCGAGGGATCCGACATGCCTGCTGCAAGGACGTGACGCACACGAGCGGTTTCCGCCGGCAGGGGGGCTTCATGTCCCCAGATTACCGCCCGGGCGGGGGGCTGTCCACCGGCGCATCCTGTGGCCTCCTTGCGCCGGGCCGGTTATAGTTGGCCAACCATGAACGATAGCCAAACCGACCTCTTACCGTCTTGCGGCTCGCATGGCTCCCAAAACTCCCCGCCCCGCCGCCGGTCTTGGGCACTGTGGGCGGTCTGCGCGGTCTTGACCGTATGGCTGATCGCCGCGGCGGTCCAGTTCCAACTCATCACGATGCGCGCGGCCCGTACGTCGTCCGCGCTGGCCTTGGGCGAGGGCGGTGCCGCCACGGCGGCGGATGAGCAATCGCCGGAGAAAACGCACAAGGGCGCAATAGGACGATGGCGCAAGGCCGTCCGAGGCTTATGGGAGGGGGATAACATCTACCTGACCGTCAGGCAGAAGTCCCCCGGCAGCGTGGCGATGCACCCCAACATGCCCTTCGTCGTGATCCTGCTGACGCCCTTTGCGTATTTGCCGGTCTGGGCGATGGCGCTGGTGTTCAACCTGCTGAAACTGGCGGTCATCGCGGCAGCGGTGCTCCTTTGCGCCCGGATGTCCGGCGGCGGCAAGGCGGGGCTTCTGCCCTGGGTGGTAGTTGCGGCGGTCGTGTGGTCGGTCAAGCCGATCGTCACCGACATCCAGCACGGCAACACCAACGTGTTCGTGCTTGGCGCGCTGGTGGCGCACCTGTGGTGGCACCGGCGCGGATGGGACCAGGCCGCGGGGGCAATCCTTGCATTGGCGGTATGCCTGAAGCTCACGCCGGCCTTGTTTCTTGTCTACTGGCTCTACCAGCGAAACTGGAAACTCCTGGCTGGCGCGGCGGTGGCGATGGCGGTGTTCGTCCTGGCCGTACCGCCCCTGCTTCTGGGGGCCTCACACGCCGCGACGCTGACGGAAACCTGGTGGAACAACCTCATCGTCCCCGGGCTGATAAAGGCAAGCTGGTATCCCATCCATGTCAACCAGTCCATATCCGGCGTGGTCGGGCGGTATTTCCTCGACGGTCCCGGTGGGGACATTTTCTGGGGGCCTGACGACAACCCCTACGCATTCCAGCGAGAGCACGGCTGGATCACCCTGATTGCCTTGCCGGAGGTGGGGGCCAGACTGGTCGTCCGCCTGCTGCAACTGGCCGTGCTGGCCGGGACGGCATGGGCGATCGGTTGGCGAAAGCTGCCCCGCGACGATGCCGGCAGGATGCTCCATTACGGCCTGGTGGTACTGGGGATGCTGCTGCTGAACCAGCGGACCTGGGAGCACCATGCCGCCGTGGTGCTGATTGCCAGCTTCGGCATCTGGGGGGCGATTGCCTCGGAGGGGGTCACACCGGCGGCGCGACGCTGGGCCGTCGCCCTGGCCACGGCGGGCCTGGCGGTCCTGTGGCTCAACGCGGGAGAGTTGCCCGTCGCCCTCGCCCGATTGACCGGCCATTCCACTCAGACCGGCAAGGACTGGGCCGACCGCCTCGAGGCCTACGGTCCGACGTTCTGCTGCTTTGTGCTGTTGTTCCTGGCCGCGTTGGTGCTCGCCAAATCGGCCAAGGCGGCCCAGCCGTCTTGCCGGCAGAATGCCCGAAGCTCACCCAGGGAAGGCACAGCCGCGGGGACAACCTGAGACCGCTGCAATTCCACACCGAGCGGGGCTTTCACGCCTCTTCCATCGCGGGGCGAGTATCGGCCGCGTCGGGGGGCGGCGGGGTTTTTTCCGCCTGCTGCCGGGCCGCCAGCAGTTCAGCCGCGGAAGGTTTTCCACCGGAGGGGGTCGGATACGACACGCGGCTGTGGTAAGTGGCGCAGAGGCTGCGGACCAGTGAAAACTCGATCTTGTGGACCTCCTTGAGCGTCAGGTCGCACTCGTCGAGCTGGCCGTCCATCAGGCGACGGTAGGTCATGCTGTGGACTTGGTTTTCGATGCGTCCTGGAGTCGGTTCGGACATCGAGTGGACGGAGGACTCTGCCGCATCGGCCAGCATCAGGACGGCCGACTCCTTCATCCTGGGCTTGGGACCGGGGTAGCGGAACTCCACTTCGCCGGGAGGGCGGTCGTCGGCGGCCTTGCGCCTTTGAGCGGCGGAATAGAAATACTGTACCAGCGTCGTGCCGTGGTGGGTGGCGATGAACTCGCGGAGCACCGCGGGCAGGCCGTACTCGCGGGCCAGTTCTAGCCCGTCCTTGACGTGCCCGATGATGATCAGCAGGCTCATGGCGGGGGACAATTTGGCGTGCCGAGATACCCCGCCGGTTTGGTTCTCCGTGAAATACTCCGGTTTGTTGATCTTTCCGATGTCGTGGTAGTAGGCGCCCACGCGGGCCAGCAAGCCCCGCGCGCCGATGGCCTCGGCGGCCGCCTCACACATAGCCCCCAGTTGCAGGGAGTGGTTGTACGTGCCGGCAGCCTCGGTGGCCAGGCGCTTCAACAAGGGTCTCGAAGCGTCGCACCACTCCAACAGCGTCAGGCTGGTCGCCACGCCGAAGAGCCGCTCGATGACCGGCAGCAGGCCATGAACCAGGAAGCCAACCAGCAAGGCAAAGGCCGCCGCCCACGCCCCATCGACCAGGATGAACCGCCAAGGCTCGGCCGAGGACAATTCCCATGCCGCCACGGCCGCAAACACCACCACCGCGGACATGCCCGCTACCTCGATCAGCCGGCTTCGCCGACGGACCTCGCGGAGGCGAAAGACCACGATCATCACCCCGGACAGCAGGACGATGAACATTCCCAGGTTCAGTCGAAGTTGCAGCACCGCCAACACGGACAGGAGCGAGCCGACCACAAAGGCGAACCGCTGCTCGTAAGCGATAGCCAGGGTCGTTGCGGCCACCAGCACCGGCAGCACCACAACGTGCGGATTCCAGCCCAGCCCCGTGACCATCACCTTGCCCGCCGCCTGCATGGTCAACAAGAGCAGTACAAAGATCAGCCCCTGGAGGTGATCCTGGAGGATTCTGGGCTGCTGGTGGACCACATAGACGCACAGCAGGACCGTAATAAGCAGGAGGATGACCGCCCGGCCCGCGAAACGCCCCCAGTGCCGCCAGGGGTGACGGGCCTGCTGAAGTTCCAGGTAGGCCCGGTGCTCGGCCGAGAGCAACTCCAATTCCGGAGCGCTGAGGCCTTGGGGGTTCAGCTTGTCGCTGGGACCTTCCCGCATACCAGAGGGAACCAGCAGCCCCCCGGTGTGATAGGATTCCTTGGGCGGATCGGCGGCCAACGCCTCCAGCCTGTCCTTGATGTCTCGTTGGGTCGCCTGGTCGTCATAGACATACAAAGGCCGGTTCTTGGCAAACACGTCCAGCAGGTAGCTCTTGACGTTCTCGGAAACCGGGGCACTGAAGATCGCTGCCAGCCTGGCAACCTGGTAGTTCACCTGCTCGGTCTGGCCCAGGCCGATGAGGTAGGAGGCATGTTTCTGTTCCCTGCCCCCCGGATGCGCCATCCAGAACTGCCCGGTGCTCCGCTCCATCTCGTCGGGCTTGACGATGGGCGTGGCGGCCAGGGCCTCCCGGAGCTGACGAAGCTGCTTGGCCAACGTCGCCTGCCGTGCCGGCTGGGTGTAGCTTCGCCAGGCTTGAAGCGGTTCGGTCCCCATCAGGCCGAACTGCTTCTGTACGTCGGCGTCCACCTGTGTCGGTTGGGTGGCGGAGGCAAGCTTCGCCGGCAGCGATTCGATCTTTTCAACGATCTCATCCACCAGCGCCGTATTCAGCCGAAACGTCACGGGCGTGGTTCTTGTCACATTGGCCTGAGCCTCACTCAGCAACCTCCCTGACGGCACCTGGAAATCGAGGCGGGCATACACGTCATTGGGAATGTATTGCCCGAGGCGATAAGGCAGGGGGTCTATCGGCCAGACGTCCATCAGCACCGCGCCGATATACAGCAGCAGCGCCATGGCCAGCGAACCCGTGCCGCCGACGGCAACGAATCGCCTCCAGACCGATGGCCCCTCGGTGGAGAGGTTGCGGCGGGATTCCATACGCCGCTGGCGAACAGATTTCTTGGAACGCCATGCAAACATTGCGGTTACGTGAATTTATCGGCTATTCAGCCCGAGGGGATGACTCCTGGGCGGCGACGTTGGGGCCTGGACGATAAGGCTGCGGTTTGCCGTTTCTCACAGCATAGGCTTGAACAATGCTCTGAACCAGACGATGGCGGACGATGTCCCCCTCGTCCAGCCGCACGAAGGAAATGCCCTTGATGCCCGCCAGGCGATCCTGGGCGTCCAACAGTCCGCTGGTGACGCCCTCGGGCAGGTCCACCTGGCTGTCGTCGCCGGTGACGATCACCTTGGAACCGTGCCCCATCCGGGTCAGGAACATCAGCATCTGGGCGACCGTGGTGTTCTGGGCCTCGTCCAGGATGATGATGGAGTCGTTGAGCGTGCGCCCTCGCATGTAGGCCAGGGGGATTACCTCGATGAGGTCGTTGGCCATGAACCGGCGGATCTGGTCATACTCCATCATGTCGTGCAAGGCGTCAAAGAGCGGGCGCAAATAGGGGTTGACCTTCGCCTGCATGTCTCCGGGAAGGAACCCCAGCTTTTCGCCCGCCTCCACTGCCGGGCGCACAAGGATCAGCCTCTCGGCCTGCTGGTGCTTGAGCAGATGCACCGCGATCGCCACGCCCAGATAGGTCTTTCCGGTGCCCGCCGGTCCCGTGCAGAAGATCAAATCCTGTGACCCCATCGCCTCCAGATACCGCCTCTGGCCGGGGGTCTTGGGCCGGACCACCGCCCCGGCGACGTAGACGTCCAGCCCTTCGCCGACGGCCCGTTCGCTTTGCTGGTCCCCGGCGTCGATGGCCTTGGCCACCATCGCCGCCGTTACCTGGCCCCCCTCGCGCAGCACGCGCTGTAGCTCGGCAATGACCGCGGCCGCACGGGAGACGTTCTTGGAACCCCCCGTGACCTTGACCTGCCCCTCACGCGCAAAGATCTGCACGTCCATGGCCTGGCGGATCATCTTGAGGTGCTGGTCCGCCGGTCCGAACAGCACGCCGCGCCGCAGCGGCTCTTCCAATAGGATGCTCAGTTCCAACTACGGACTCACCCAAATAGGCCGATGACCCTCCGGGTCCCGCCGGAGGTCCGGCATGGAGATTATCGCTTGCCCCACCGCCCTGTGTAAAGGCGCTGGAGCGGTATCCAGCAAAGCATGGCCGCCGCTTGTGCGCAAGCTTGCCCCTGGCGCCAGCGTCACGGGGCGGAAGGGGCTTCCCATGGCAATTCGTAGGGCACGTGGGTTCTGAGCCAGCAGGCTCAGGTTCCGCGTGCGGGACGATCATGGTTGTACCGTTGAATATGAACAGGCATGTTGGCGCTACAAGAGCAGGATCGGAATATGGGGCGCTCCGTCAAACTCGACAAGTGGTCGTGGTTCCTAATGCCGCCGATTCTTCCGATAATCATCCTGATTGTCGTGCTTGCGGCATCCATGCTGCGAGTCCGTACCTTGCCTTGGCGACAGACGGCAACGCAACCTACCGGTGTCTCCACCAGCCAACCAGCCAGCGCGCCTGCATCCCAAACCGAGTAGTTCGTAGGGCATGTGGGTTCTGAGCCGTTAGGCTCAGGTTCCGCGTGCGGGACGGTTTACGGAGGCATCGCTAGGTTATGGGGAACAGGATCGCCTGGGGGGGTACTCCCTTGCCTCGGCCGGTCTGGTCGCATAGGCTTCCCATCGACGGGGCGCGATATGCCAAACTATCGGCGGTGGCACCAAGACGGCGGGTGTTTCTTCGTGACGGTGGTAACCTTCCAACGGCGGAGGCTCTTTGACGATCCCGCTTGGAGGGCCGTCCTTCATGCCGCCATGGACCAAACCAACCGCCAACGGCCGTGGAAGACCGACGGCCTGGTACTCATGCCCGACCATTGGCACGCGCTTTGGCGGCTGCCCCGGGGAGATACGAACTATTCCTGGCGAATCGGGCGGATCAAGTCGTTGTTCACGCGGGCGTATCTGGCCGCGGGCGGGCTGGCTGGCCGGACCAGCCCCAACCAGCGCCGCAACCGCCGGCAGGGCGTATGGCAGCCGCGGTTCTGGGAACACGCCATCCGAGACGCCGCGGACTTCTGGCTGCACCTTAACTACATTCACCTCAACCCGGTCAAACACGGATTGGCGGCGTATCCCCGGGATTGGCCCTGGTCAACGTTTCGTCGATGGGTCAGGGAAGGTTATTACGAAGAGGACTGGCTGGGGCCGACAGATTTGTCCGAGAACATCGAGTATGTGTGGCATGACCGGTGACGGGCCGAAAATGGCGATCCCTTGCCTTTGTCCTGCACAACGCGGGTACAGGAATCCCGCACGCGGAACCTGAGCCTAACGGCTCAGAACCCACGTGCCCTACGCGACTACGCGGCTCTGCAAGTGCGAGCATGAGGATAATGACATGAAGCACCTAGACGAGCAGATGCAAGCATGGTCTACGCGGTTCCGGGACGACCTACAAATCGACGTACTCGCGAGCCACACTCTGGCCACAACCATCGCAGCGCAGGTTGCCCAGTTGCCGACGACCGACAAGCAGCGCGTCATCCAGGCCACTCCCGTCTTGCCTTCAGAGCGACTCGACGAACTCAAGGCATTCCAGGCGTGGATGGACACGGTCTCTGCAATGCGTTGGGGTCCCGCCGTGACGCGCGCGCAAGTCATCACTCAGAACTATATGTGTTTCATCTACCTGAAGGACTCCTGCTTTGAGGTGCTGAAAGAAGTCGCTCCCCCGGGCAGCACTCTTCAGAAGTGCTGTGCATATCTGGTGCGACCACCAATTCGAGACTTCAGGAACGCCGTGGCTCACGCCAATTGGCGGTACAAGCCTGACTTCTCTGGTCTTGAATACTGGGCACAAACTGGTTCCGGAAAGCGGCGCCGGTTGTCACGCTTTGAAGTATCGCAGCAGGAACTGGATTTCTGGCAGTGCCTGGCGAGGGCTGTTGCCTACGCCGCATTTCTCAACTTGTAGTCGCGTAGGGCACGTGGGTTCTGAGCCGTTAGGCTCAGGTTCCGCGTGCGGGATTCCCGCCGGAAGCCCCGCCGGCGTAGCGGAGTTACTTGCGGCGGTTGAGCAGGGCCAGGGCGGCGCCGGCCAGCAGGGACAAGGTCGCCGGTTCGGGGACGGGGACGGTTTCACCAGGAAGCGGTGCCGGGGAAGCGGCATAGAAGGCGCCGGCGCCGGTTGCTGCTCCGGCGGTTGCTGTTGCGTTGGCGGTTACGTCCCCGGCGGCGGTGGCGATTACGTCGGCGGTTGCTACTCCGCTGGACCCCTCCGAGCCGCCGACCAGCATGAAGGTCAGTTCGCCGGTGCTGTAGAGGTTGCCGGCATCATAAGTCAGCCCGGTGATATCGATCTGGATATCGCTGAAGTGGTTTTCCGGGGCCAGTTCCGCCAGCCAGTTGAACAGCCTCACGGTCTTGCCGGCCAGGACGTTGGGGTCGAGATCGGCCACGGAGTCCAGCGCCAGCACCCCGCCCAGGCTGGGGACAACCTCCGGGGCCAGCGAGATGACCGAACCCCACTGGTCGTCGGCAAAGACCATGCGGAGAGTGGAATCGCTCGCCAGGGTCATGGCCGTTTCGATGCTGATGGGCAGGTAGTGGTCGCGAACGACCAGTTCCTCCCCGCTGCCGAGGTTCAGGCCTTCGATGGTTCCGTCAGACAGGATGGCGTTTTTTCGCGAAGCTGGCTGAGAGAGGTCAATTCCCGTGGTCCCGCGCATGTCGGAGGCGGTCAGATCGGCGTTTTTCAGCGAGGCGAAGTAGAAGACGGTATTGGCCAGATTGGCCCCGCTGAGGTTGGCGTTTGCCAGCGTGGAATGGTCGAAGCTGGCGTAGTTGAGGTCGGCCCCGCTGAGGTTGGCGTTGGCCAGCGTGGACCGGTAGAACAGTGAGTCCGACAGATTCACGCCGCTGAAGTTGGTATTCCTCAGCGTGCATCGGAGGAAGTCGATACCGTTCATGACGGCCAGGTTGAAACCGGCCCCGCTCAGGGCCGAATGGTCGAAACCCGCGCCGCCCAGGGCGGCATTGCCGAAGTTGGCGCCCTGGAGGGAGCAGTATTTGAAGTTGGCGCCGGTAAGGGTGGCGTCGCTGAAATCGGTCACCTTGAGGGAGGAGCGGGAAAAGCTGGCGCTGCCGGCGTTGGCCTGGCCGAGGTCGGCGTTGTTTAGCGTGACGTGCGTCAGCGCTGTGCCGGCGAGGTCGGCCTCGCCGAGGTCGGCGCCGCTCAAGCGGGTGTGGTCCAGGCTGGCCTGGGTCAGCACGGCGCTGTGCAGATCGGCGTTGGTCAGCCTGGTATGGCGGAGGCTGGCGCCGGTGAGATCGGCCTGGCTGAGGATTGCCTGTCTCAGAGAGGCGTGATCGAAGACGGCGTCGCTGAGCACGGTGTTGCTGAAGTCGGCGTTTCTCAGGGCGCTGTTGGCGAACGTAGCGCCCGTCATGGCGTTGTCCGCGAAGTTCCACCCGACGAGGTAACAGCCGCCGAGGTTGATCGCGCCAAGGCTGCCATCCTGGTAGCTGGCCGTCGAATACAGTTGCTCCTTGGTGAACCCCCGGAAGGTGGAGTCCTGGAGGTTTGCCCCTTCGATGAAGGCGCCGGCGAGATTCGTCTTCCATAGCGACGTGTGAACCAAGGTGGCTTCGGTGAGGTCGGCCCCGGTCAAATCGGCCCTCCTCAGCGAGGAGTTGACGAAACTGGCGTTGTTGAGAACCGCGTCGGCGAGGTCGGCTCGCCTCAGTGACGTGCGGAAGAAACCGGCCCCGCTGAGGGTACTGCCGGACAGGTCGGCGTTGCGCAGCGAGGAAAGCTGGAAATTGGCGCCGGACAGGTCGGCCCCGACCAGAACGGTCCTGTACAGTGAAGTGCGGTAGAAATTGGCGCTTTGGAGGGTTGCTCCCGTCAGGTCGGCCTTGCGGAGCGAGGAGAAAGCGAACTGTGCGGAGTTAAGGGTCGCATCGTTCATCCGGGCATTGGACAACGTGGTGTCATAGAAGAAGGCCCCTTCCAGGTCGGCCTCCAGCAACCCCGCGTAGGACAGACTCTTGTGTTTCACCGATACGCCGGGAACCAGCGAAAGCCGCTTCGTGCCCGGAATCCGGCGCAATGTCAGCCAGTTGTAGACCTGCCCCTGGACGGGGGCCACGGCACCAACAAGCGCCCACAGCGCAATGAGGAGAAAGACACGCCGAAGTCCCAGTGCTGATCTACTTCTTCTTGCGGACAACATCTTTCCTCTTGTCGAAGACGACGGTTTGTGAACGGCTGCGTGGACGGCGAGCATGGCCGTGGCGTTCCTCCGTTGGGACATCCAGACTCCGACTATTCTACCATATCCGGCCAATACGTCAAGCCAAGTATATACTTCTATACTTCGGACAACTGCCCGAGGGGCCTAAGTGGTTTTCGAGAAAACGGTTTACGGCCTCCGGCCGTTGCCGGCGATTTCGTGGTAGTCGAAGCTGTGCCCCAGCCGTTCTTTCAGTCCTTCGGCGGCCTTGCCCGGCGCGCAAAAAGACTCTTGCCGGGGCTTACGGTCCCCGCGGCGAAGTCATTGCCGGATATACTGAGGCGATTGAAAGGACATAGGTGTCGCAATGAACAAGCCGGCCGTCATCCTCACGCCCATCAACGAAGCCGAGGCGGTCATTGAGCCGTTTTGGGACGGCCGGCTCAATGGATTTCCGCTTTGGTCCATCGACCAGGGAATCGCGCATGGTCTGCGGGTGAGCCAGGAATGGTGCTTGGTGGGATTCGAGTGGCAGCGGCGGCCGGAGAGCGGACCTGCCCTGCGCATGACCCGCCGTTTCGACGTGGACTGCCGGGATTACGACCGGCTGGTCGTTTCGGTGATGGCCCCCCCGGGCACAGTCTTGCGGGTTACGGCTCAAACGGACAAAGGTATCCGGCAGTTTTGTTCGCCTCCATCGCCACCGCTTAAGCAGGAGCATGTCCTGGAACTTCAAGGGGCCTCCCGCCTGGAGGCGGTGACCCTGGAGATCGACGCCGCCACCGAGCTGCGGAAGGAGTTCGGTATCGAAGCCGCCCGCATCATCCTCGGCCACCACAGCGCCGCAGTGACCGAAATCTACGCCGAGAAGGACGAGCAGGAGGCCATCGCGGCGATCATGAAGGTGGGATGACTATGTTCGAGGCCGGGCGAATGCATCGCGGAAAGCTTCAAATCTGGCATAGTAGGGCTGTCGCTGTCTATAGCGCCTTGCGGCCTCGCGCTTGGCAATGTCTGCCAACTTCCCATAGAACTGATCGATGGTTCTGCAGGCTGGGCCCGAAAGCGGCGTACTAAATGTTTTCGACTTGGTCTTGAATTCCCTCAGATCGCTGTCGGTGGAGTATTCAACAACCGGGCGTTTCCCCGTGCCCGCTGCATAACCTTTCTCGGCCGCGACGCCAGAGCTCTCGTGACCATTGAGACGTGGCCGGTAAGCGGACACCACATCACTCTGATCAATATAGCGGAAATCCCGCTGCCTTATCTGCGTGTCTATGGGGCCACGGAAACTCCTTCCCTCCAAGGGTGTGCTGAGTTCAATTGCCTCACGCACATCGATCTGGAAGGGAAAGAGGCTCCCATTTTCGGCAACAAGGCTGGCGTAGTCCTCACCGAGATCGGAGAGGTCACAAGGCCATCTCGCTCCGGTGCCAATTGTGATAGACGTCCCGCGAGGCTCTTTCGGCAACGAGTTTACCAGCACGCGATCATCGGTTGTCAGGGGATCGAACACAGCATACTGCTGGTGAAGTTTGCGCCTATGGTCTTCGATCTCCTGGCGAAGCTGTGGATCATCCCTGACCGCGGTGATCTGCGAGGCAGAATAAATCCTTGGCGTTTGGGGTTCAAAAAGCAGGCGGTAGGCCGTCATGCGTGGGTGCTTTGCTGCGAAGTAGACGTTTTCAACCTTGCAGGTCAACGCAAGGAGGTCTGCCACGCCACACTCGATGACGCGCCAGTTCAGCAGAAGATGATAGGAGTAAGGATAGCCATCCGCGGCAAGCCTCGCGCGGCAGGCGTAGACATCGTCAAGCAGCGTCATGAACATGTGCGGCCTGATTACGCTTATCGCTTCCGCCGAGCACGGAAACACAGGTATCCCGTAGGACAGGTGGGAAGCGTGAAGGCCTATTATGTTCAGATTCGCCTTGTTCAGCTTGCGCGCCAGCCTCTTGATGGCCTGCCTAACCTCCTCCTGTTGATCCTTGGGCGTGTAGTCCAACAGCAAGTGAGTGCTTACGCTAAGAAATTCAGCGATGTCCAAATACTGGACCTTGCAGGCGGGCAACTGGTTTCGGCAAACAGAGACCAGCGATTCCCCTGCCTGCCGCTTCCTAATCCCGGAAGGCCCAAACAGCACAATGTTGATCGACTCGGTCTTCGTCGCTAGGTCCCCGGCGCTTTCGGTCTTCTAGGACTTCAGCGCTTCCTTAACACCGTTGATGTCCAGGAAGCTGCCATTGACCACGAGAACAGGGCCTGGCATGGCTTCCTTCTTGGCATCAGCCAACTCGTACTTGGCCCCAGCAGAGTCCAACATCCGCTGCATCTTCTTGCTCGCGGCCGTTCCATCGGCATACAAAACGCCGGGGAGTCTGCCCGACTTCAATCCTTTGCCCAGTCTGCACATCGCATTGTCTCCCTTAAACGAAGGTCTTGTCAGCCTTCATCGACGGGCAGGTTACACGTTGCCTGCGTACTCGTCAACAGGAAATCCTACCGGAACCCCATGGCTCTGTTTCGCCCGCATTCGGCGGACGAAAGACCTATCGGGCGAAGCGCGCAAACCGGCCCACAAACTGCGTAACCGGTCGGGCAACTGCGTCAACCAGTCCGAAAATTGCGCAAGTGATTCTGCGCAGCAGATAGGCCCGCAACGGGGCCTGTACGTTCGCGTGCATGAGCGATGCAGCGAACCAACGATGGCCCGGTGTCATACTCACGCAAGCGTGAGCATGGCAGCCCACCCATGGCTCCAAAGTGTCGGGCCGCAAGGGGAAGTCACTACCTAGCCGGCCCGGCAACCAGCCAACGTACTGAGACCAAGGACGTCGGCAGCCATCGTGAGGGGATGGTTACCTGTGTCCGGGGCCGGCAAGGCCGGTGTTGTGGCCTGGCAGTTCGCCCAGGCCGCGGCCGGCGCCGTCAGGCTTGGTCTTGCACTACATACAGGACGTGCTGCCCGGTCATGCCCTTGAGCGTCGTCGCCGGCAGGGGCTGGGCCGCGACCTCCCCGGCGAGGGCCTCGTACGTCTGCCGGCTGATCAGAACCTCTCCGGGCCGGGCCGTGGACTCGATGCGGCTGGCGAGGTTTACCGTCTCGCCGATGATCGTGAAATTGCTGCGCCGCCGGCTTCCGACGTTGCCGGCCACCACCTCGCCGGTGTGAATCCCGATGCCCACCTGCACGATGGGCAGGCCCTGCCGCTGCCGCTGGAGGTTGGCCTGCCTCAGCGCCGCCTGCATCTCGATAGCCGACCGCACGGCCAGGCGGGCGTGGTCCGCCGTAGGCCCAAGGACGTTCCAGGCCGCCATCACCAGGTCGCCGACGTACTTGTCCACCCACGCCCCGTTGGCTGACAGCGGCTGGGAGAGCATCTCGAAGTGCTCCCGCAGCAGGCGGACGACCTCGTCGCTGTCCATCCGCTCCGTCAGCGGGGTAAAGCCCCGGATGTCGCAGAACAACACGGTGGCCGTGCGGCGGATGTTGGTGCTCATCGCCTCCGGGTGGGCGTTGAGGTAGTCCAGCAGTTCCTCCCCCACGGCGCTGCCGAACATCCGCTCGATCCGCTGGCTGCGACGGCGATGTCGGACGCCCTGCCAGCTTAGCCCGCAGGCTGCGTGGCCGCACCAGGCCGCCAACAGCCCCAACGGGATAAACACCCACCGCCAGGCGATGAAGGCAGCGAGGCTCCCTGCCACCATCGCCGCGACACCCGCGGCCAGCCATACGGAGGTGACCGCCAGGCCCAGCGCGATCCGCCGCCTGCCGGCAAGGCCAGGCCGCCAGAATACCCACCCCAGGCCCGGCAGCAGGAGAAACGGCAGCACGCCGGACAGGACGGGCATCCGGCGGTCAAAGAGCTTCAGGTACCGCCCCTGCAAAATCTGGCTGGCGGCGTTGGCGTGGATTTCCACGCCGCTCATCGCGCCGCTGGAAAGCAGGTCTGCCTCCGCCAGGCTGGTCGCAGCGCCCAGTTGCCGGGCGTATTTTTTTTCCAAGAACCGCCGGTATGCCTGCTGGCCGGCGGCGCCCACGCTGACGGAGAACCGGTCGGCGCTCCGCAGCGCCGGTCCGATGAGGACCAACTTGCCGGAAAGGCTTTCGTCGCCCACCTTGCCGTCCAGCACGTCGTCGGCGCTGAACTGCCGGCCCAACATCTCGAAGGTCTGGGCAGGACCGACAAAGTCCACCAGCATCTCCGCCGGCACGGGGGGCAGGCCCTGGGCCTTCAGCGAACCGTCGGTCTGTTGATTCCAGGTCCAGGGCGTGGCGCGGGAACTGCCGGATTCGTTGTCCCGCGAGCCTGCCTGGAGCCTGGCGGCCTGGAAGGAAAACAGCGGGACGAGCACCGCCCCCCCTTCCAACCCGTCGCCCTGCGTAACCACAATCTCCGGCCTCAAGCGCCGGAACTTGCCGTCAGGGTCGGCCTGGAGGATGACATTGCCTTCGTCGGCCCAGCCCAGCAGATCGGCAAAGGGGCGCTTGGTCTCCCGCAACGTCAGGAAGCTGGCCAGAACCGTCTCGACGGGCCGGGGGCCGTTCCTGCCCGTCAGGGCGTCCAGAATCTCCCCGTCGGCAGGCTGGCCCAACGGCACGTCCAGCAGGAAGTCGACTGCCGCCGCCTTGGCCCCTGCCTTGCTCAGCCGGTTCAGCAGACCAGCGATGGTCCGGCGGATGATGACACGCTGATCGGTCCCGGACGGCTGCTGCTGGCGCATCTGCTGGATGGTGCGGTCGTCGATCCCGACGATAATCACATCCGGGTGCGGGGCGGGAGACATCCCCAAACCGTGGCGACCCGCGAAAAGCTGATCCGTCCAGAACAGCCGCAGGCCCTCCAAGCTCCCGCAGCTTTGCAAGGCCAGCGCCACGCATGACCAGACAACTGCGGAGATCAGGCTCGCAAGGAGCGTGCGATATGTTCCACGGTTTGCCATGGCGGAATCACTTCCACCGGCCCGCCAGTCCCGCTTGGGGCGGTTGGTCGGGGCGGGGCGCTTGGCCCTCCAGCCCGGCGGCTGCGGCGTCGACGACCACCAGAACCTTGCCCTCCTTGGCCAGGCCGGCGGCATGCGGGTCGGCCAGCATCTTGAGGGAATCCTGCTCGGCGATGACCAGCACGGCCTTCTTTTCCTGCACGCCCGAGGCGCGGAAGACGAATCGCTTGGCTTGCCCCCCCGGCTGGGTGGCCGGCGCTGAGGCCGCCGGGGCGGTTTCCGCCTTGGCGACGGACTGGGCCGCCAATAACCTCCACCACTCCACGCCGTCGATATTCCCCCCAGGCCCGGCCGCCAAGTCCATTCCCCAGGCTTCCCGCTGGCGCGATTGCTCCTGAATCTCCTGGAGTTTCCCTTCCGCTGTGCCGTAGGCGCACGGACCGCGGTCCACGCATACCGCCTTTTCGCACGTCTCCATGTCCAGCAGCACCTGGCCCGCGGAGTTGACCACCTGGGGGAACATCGTCGGTTCAAAGCCCAGGCCGCGAGCGTCGATGACCAGCACGTCTCCGCTGTCGGGCTGTGGGTCCTTTCCGCCGGACCAGGCGGCCCGCGGCGCGCCGCCCGCCATCGCCTTGTAGGCAGCCAGTTGGTCGTCATAAAACCGGGCCGCCAACGATTGGACTCCAAACAAGGGAATCTCCACTTCCGCGAACCAATACGTCGCACCGTCGGCCTTGCGGCTATAGGTGCGCTTCACCTCGAAGTCCTTGACGAACCCCTCCAGGACGATTCGCCCGTTGCGCAGGCCTTGCACCTGCCCGTTGGGGCCGATGGGCACCCCCGCTGCCGCGGCCAGACTGTTGCGCAGGGCAATGAGCTTGGCCGCCCTCTGGGCTGCCAGGGCGTCGGCGCGGAGGTTCCCGCGCTGCTGTGACCGGCCCAGTGCCACCAGCACCTTTCGGGACCAGTCCACGTACCCGGTCGCCTGGCCGTCCTGGAGCAGCTCTGTCCGCGCGGCGGCAAACCCCTTCAGCGCCTCCGGCGCTACGCCCCGCAGCTCGATTGCCTGCTCCCGCCCCGCCGGCTGGCTGGCAGCGGCGCTGTCGCCCTGAGGCCGTGAGGAGGACGGGACGGGTTCCTCCGCCGCGGCCGGATGCAGAATGATCCGGCCCAGCAGCACCGCCAGGGACACCACCAAGACAGTCTTCCACCAGACGGACAAACCCATTTCTCCAAACCCGGCAGGACGTGGCCGAATCGCCTCCCGCGCCGGCGGCAGGCCGGCCAAGGCACGGTGTAACACGGCCGGATTATACCCCCGCACCCGCCGCTCCACCACCTTGGGTCCAAGCGCCGACCAAGCCCCACCGCGCGGAACCGTCATGACCAAGCTCTATCCAAGCCGCGAACCGTTCGGCTGAGGCTTCGACCGTGAGCTTAGCCGAACGGCTCACGGTCGAAGCCATCGTGAACACCGCGAACAACAGAGATTTCCTCGTGCGACCCCACCGCCCCGACGTGTTGTTCACTTTCAGACGGCCCGGCCGCCCTTGCCTGGCCATGTGAAGGCGATACAATGCGACTCTGTACGGCACGCAGGTTAGCGGCCGAAAGGAGCGATCTGCGTCCGAAACGGACGGCCGGAAGTCCCGCACGCGGAACCTGAACCTGCCGGCTCAGAACCGCAGTGTCCTACACGGCTGCCATGGGAGGATACGCCACCCACCCCCCGCCGAGCAGGACGGCGTCCATCCGCCAACGCAAGGGGGTACGTCACGAAGTTTCTTGACGCCAGTTGGGCGGGGGCAATACCCTTCAGTCGCAAGGGGCGTTCCAATGGCGGTTTGTGATGGTTGAGATGACATTATCGGAACTGGCCCGGATATTGGGCGGGCGGCTGGAAGGCGACGGAAGCGCGGTCGTGCGCGGCGTGGGCACCATCGAGTCCGCCGGACCGGAGGAGGTGACCTTCCTGGCCAACGTCCGCTACGAGCGGCACGTGGAGACCACGCGCGCCGGGGCGGTCATCGTCTCGGAAAGCTACGAGGGGCCGGGGCGGGCGCTCATCCGCTGCAAGGACCCCTACTTCGCCTTCCGGGAGGCGATGGTGGCTTTTTACGGGTTCCGCCGGCACGGTTTCGAGGGCATCGACCCGCGGGCGGCGGTGGCATCCTCGGCGAAGCTGGGCGCGGGTGTATGCATTGCCACGTTCGCCACCGTCAGCGACGGCTGCCAGATCGGCGAGGGCACGGTGATCTATCCGGGCGTCTACGTCGGGCCGAACTGCCGCATCGGCCGGGACTGCATCCTCTATCCCAACGTCACGCTTTACGACGGCACGGTGCTGCACGACCGGGTCACGGTGCACGCCGGTTCGTCCATCGGCCAGGACGGTTTCGGTTACGCCACGCACGCCGGGCGGCACGAGAAGATTCCGCAAGTCGGCTGGGTGGAGCTGGAAGACGACGTGGAGATCGGGGCCTGCTGCGCCATCGACCGCGCGACGATGGGGCCGACGGTCATCGGCGCGGGGACGAAGTTCTCCAACCTCGTGGCCATCGGGCACGGCACGCGGATGGGCAAGCACTGCCTGATGGTGGCCCAGTCGGGCATCGCCGGATCGGTGGTGGTGGGCAACTATTGCGTCTTTGCCGGGCAGAGCGGCGTGGTGGGCCACATCCGTATCGGCGACGGGGTTCAGGTGGCCGCCCAGAGTGGAGTGACCGGCGACGTGGAGTCGGGCATGCAGGTGGGCGGCAGCCCGGCCGTCCCGCTGGCCGAGGCCCGCCGGGCGTGGATGGCCTTTTCGCGCCTGCCGCAGCTTCGCACGGCCGTGCGGCGGCTGACCAAGGAACTGGCGGCGCTGAAGAACCGCCTGGGCTACCGCGACGATTCGCCCGCCGGTTTGGAGGACGGGCCGTGACCGGGCGGGGTCGTCCGCCGGTGGGGTTGATCGCCGGGTCGGGGCGGCTGCCGTTTCTGGTCGCCCAAGGCGTTCGGCAGGCGGGCTGTTCCCTGACTATCGTGGCGCTTCGCGGTCTGGCCTCCACGCGCCTGCGGGACCTGGCCGACCATTTCGCCTGGGGCGTGATTACCCGTCCGGGACACTGGCTGGCCACCTTCGCCAGGCACGACGTGCATGAAGTGGTGATGATCGGCGGGGTGCGGAAGAAGGAGATCTACTGGCCGCTGCGAATCCTCCGCAATATTCCCGACTGGCGCGCGGTGCGGATGTGGTATCTTAAGCTCCGCAAGGATCGCCGCGACAACGCCGTGTTGCTGGCGGTGGCCGATGAGCTGCGCCACAGGGGCATCGAACTGGTCTCCAGCGTGAAATACTGTAGGGAACATCTTGCCGACGAGGGGCTGATGACCCGAACCGCGCTTTCGCGGGACCTGGAAGGCGACGTGGAGTTCGGCTGGCGGATCGCCCGGGCCAGCGCGGAGATGGATATCGGCCAGTCGGTGGCCGTCAAGGAGCGGAGCATCATCGCCGTGGAGGGCATCGAGGGGACCGACGCGATGATCCGCCGGGCGGGCCGGCTCTGCCGCGTGGGCGGATGGACGCTGGTCAAGGTCGCCAGGCCCAGGCAGGACATGCGTTTCGACGTGCCGACCATCGGTCCGGGCACGCTGGAAAACCTCAAAAAGGCCCACTGCGCCTGTCTGGTGGTGGAGGCTGGAAAGACGCTCATCGTCGACAAGCCGGCCACGCTGGCCCTGGCGGACCGCCTCAAGATCGTCATCGTAGGCCGCCGGGCGTGATTCTTCCGTGCGGAACCGGAATCCGCTCTCCACTGGCGTCCGCCACTGGCGACTCAACCCTGGGAGATGACCGATGAGCGACTTATTCGACCTGACCGGCCGGGTGGCCTTGATGACGGGAGGGTCGCGCGGGTTGGGCAAGGAGATGGCCGCCGCCTTGGCGGAGGCCGGGGCAAGCCTGGTCATCGGGGCCAGGCACAAGGAGGAGATCGACAAGACGGCAGCGGAACTGTCCGCCGCGACAGGCAGGAAGGTCGTCTCGGCCGTACTGGACGTGACCGACCGCGCCAGCGTCGAGGCGTTCGTCGCGCTGGCGATGAAAACCTTCGGCCGCATCGACATCCTGGTCAACAACGCCGGAACCAACATCCGCTCGCCGCTCCAGAAGATCAAAGACGAGGACTTCCGCCTGGTCCAGGATATCAACGTAAACGGCGTGCTCTATGGCTGCCGGGCGGTCGTTCCGCACATGGTCCAGGCGGGTTTTGGGCGGATCATAAACATGGGTTCCGCCATGAGCCTGGTGGGTCTGGCCGGCCGGGTGAGCTATACTGCCTCCAAGGGCGCCGTGCTCCAGATCACCCGTTCGCTGGCCTGCGAACTGGCCAAGACGGGTGTGACGGTCAACTGCATCTGCCCCGGCCCGTTCGCCACCGAGATCAACCGTCCGCTGCTGGAAAACCCCGATCTGGCCGCCGACATCCTTGGCCGTATCCCCATGGGGCGCTGGGCTGAAATGCGAGAGATCCGCGCGCCTGTGGTCTTTCTGGCCAGCCCCGCTTCCAGCTACGTCACGGGCGCCATCCTCAGCGTCGATGGCGGTTGGGTGGCACAGTAGAGGAGGATTCAGCGGGGGCGTTGCACCTGGCCTGACCGGCCGAAAACCTGCCTTTCACACTGACGGCCCGCCGGCCGCCCCAGCAGCCCAGGCTTCCGGCGAATTTGGCGATCCCCGCCAACCTGACCACGGCCTGGCCCTCTGCCGGAGCGTCGGTCATCAGGATGTCGCCGGGCGCCAAGGCGGTCAGTTCGTCCGACGGGACGAGCATTTCGGCAAGCGAGGCGGATACTTCCAGGCTTTTCTTGGGGCCTCCGGCCGGGACCTGGCGATTCAGCATGGATTCCAGCAGGGTTTCGGACATGGCAAGCCGGATCGTCCCGACTTGGCCCGGCAGGCTCACGGAGAAGCTCAACACCGCCAGGGATTGCTCCAGGCCGCAATCGCCGTCGGCGCCGGTGAGGCCGTAATCTTCGGCCACGGAGGCGGCGCGGGGGGGCGGCGCGGTCCACGTTGCCGCCAGGGCGTCGGCCAACTGTTGGACAATCTGGCGCAGCAACCGCCGCTCCACGGGAGTCACGGACCGCCGGGAAGACAATGCCTCGGTCGAGTTGTCGCCCAGAAGGCAGTTGACCATCGTCCCGGCCAATGCGGGGGTGAACTCCAGCCAGATGGACTCCGTTTGCCTGCCTGCGGGGGCCTGCGTGTCAGTCCGCCTCGCCGGGTGGAGGATCAGCCTGTAACAGCAGGTTGGTTCCTCAACTCTCTGGCGAAACTGGCCCAGGCTCATCTGGCAGATGCCTGCCAGGCGCATCCGCATCGGCACGCCGATCCTCTCCGTGGCCGCGGAAAGGAAGCGATTGTGGAATTCTCCGCCCAACAGCGTGCAGGATGCCAGGCGATCGGAGATGCCTTCAAGACTCCGCGCTCCAGAGGCCGGGGCGGTAGCGTCCCAGTCGCCATGGCGTGGCCAGGTTGGCCCAAAGGCTTGAGCCTGCAAGAATTGTGAAGGGGCGACAGTCAAGCGACCTCCGTGTCACCGGCGTTCCAAACCGCCACCGGCCGGACCCGACCTGGGGCGCGGTTCCAATGTTCATTATCGATGCTCCGGCTGTTCGCTTGAGCGCATTCGGCCGGGAGTTCCTATCAGAATACTACGGCTGCGAAGTCTGCATGACCCATATTCCCACCCCCGGTGATGAGCCCGGCCTGTGGTGATTGGGCATCAACCTGATCTGCGACCTGCGGTTGGCTACCGGAAACATCTTCAGGGGATGATCGCCTCCGGTGGGGATATACTACTATGGAACGGCCTTAAGCCCCGCTGGGGCGGACGCACAACGGATGCCCTGCCGCTCCGGGCATTCCTAAGGCCGGTGTCGGCTAAGAGTCCCTATCAGGATGCCGCGTGAGCCGTGTTGCGACCAGAATGGGTTGAATGCAAGGAAGGGCGACGAAACCGTTCGGCTGAGGCTTCGACCGTGAGCTCAGCCGAACGGCTCACGGTCGAAGCCGCACCGGAACGGAGGTGCGGCGAGGAGCCATGACGCAGCAGACGCCCATTGTGGTCGCAACCCACGGGGACGCCGCGTCCTGCGTCGCATGCCGGCGTTGCTCAGGCTCGACGGCCCGCCTCTTGGGCCGTCCTCGCCCTCGCGCCTTGGCCTGCCGCAACCCACGGCGTCGCGGCCACGGGTCATCCTGATAGGGACTC
>Ga0315273_10000913_pt1 | contig 32252 bp, 26 predicted proteins | sample YL17G02_0_MG_FD_205753 | JGI IMG/M metagenome (GOLD analysis project Ga0315273, IMG submission 205753) | Sediment microbial communities from Yellowstone Lake, YNP, Wyoming, USA - YL17G02_0 | ecosystem: Environmental > Aquatic > Freshwater > Lake > Sediment | place: USA: Wyoming | collected...
CTAAGTACGAGAGGACTTTCCCCAAAAAAGTCACGGAGAGAAGAGGGGGATTTGAGAGTTGGCTGTTTGTTGTGGCAGGAAACGCAGGGGGCCTTTGTCGGATCGTTGCAGCAGTTCTTTGATACCGTCGGCCAGCGCGTAGAAGCGGAAGTCGGGGATACCAAAGATGCGTCGTGATGCTTCCAACAGCAGCTTGGAGATGGCTTTCAGCTTGAGACGTCCGCCGAGCCAGGCCATGGTGAAATAAGAAACCGCCAATACCGGCGCCATCATGTTCTGCAGTCGCCGATAAGTCAACACCCGCACATCCTCCAAGGCATAGCTCTGCTTGATGAAGCGGATCGTCTCTTCCACTCGCCAGCGCGTATGATACGATTGCATCACCCAGAGCTGGGCAGCACGGTTCTTCCGCAACGGCAAATTGGTCAATAACATCATCCCGCTTAGGCGGGACACCAAAGCCTTTGATCACCAGCATCCACAAGGTCTGCGGAAAATCGGGCAGCCGCACTTCACAACAGCCAAAGGAGAGTTGATACACCCTCTCGCTTTGACTCTCCTCACGCACCAACACCTCACGATAAGGCAAAGGACAACTCTGCGTCAACTCCCGGGCAATGATCTTCCGGCCCTGGTGCACCAGATGACGGTCCCCCTTCAGCCGGATCAGAAAACGAAAACGATGGGTCAGAAAATAATCGTACAACCGACCCCGATCACCGCCGCGATCAATGACCCAGACCCCCTTCTTGCCCACACCTCGACTCACCTGTCTCACCGCCTTGATGATTTCGCTATCCTCCCCATCACAATCCGGCGCCGAATAGAGACGACTGTACAACGGCACAATGTCACGGCCTCCCGTTTCGCAACCCACGACTGGGTCCAGGATAGCGAGGCCCTTTTTGCACCTCAGATCAAAAACCAAAAGTCTCCCCATCCTGCTTGCGGGAACAACAATTCCACTTCTCAAAATACTTATCCCCTTCATATCTCATCCCTTACACCAATTCCCTCCCAAAATTCGGGGAAGGTCGTGAGAGTATACCGGTTATGACGCCCCCGATGACAATGCCTATGTCGAACGAGTGATCCGAACGATCAAAGAAGAGGAGGTCTGGCTCAACAGCTACGACAGTTTTCACGAGGCGCACCAAGCCCTCGAAAACTATATCAACTCTTACAACCAGGAGCGAATTCATCAAGCGCTGGATTACAAAACACCAAACGAAACCACGGCCCCTTTCTCTAATCTCAATGCCGCCTAATTCCGTCTTGACAATAGGGGTACACTACGCTGGACGATTAGCCCGCTGGACGATCGAGGAGAGGATTTGTTGGATTGGATCCAGTTGGGTTTCAGAGTCAGAGTGCTGCATAGTGCGAGGTCATGCAAAAACGGGCGGAAAACTCCCGTCCCGCCCGTCTGCGATCACTGTCAACGAGCTACCGGCGTTAATACCGACGCTGACAGTCGAACCACGTTGTCAGGGTGTCTCCTTGGACATCTGACGGATTTTCAGTGTATCTCCTGTTGTCGCAAATCCTTTTACACTTACATAGTCGCCCACCGCGAAATCGGCGAGAGTCAGTGTCTCATCGAGCAATCCCGTGAGCTCGGCATCCTCACAGACCCAGCCTATCCAGGTCTGATCCGTGAATGTTACTGTCTTGGCAGCAAGGTCGACGGATGCCAGATAGGAGCGAAACTCAAGAAATGGGCGCCACTGTCCGCAATTTGCAATCTTGATTGAGAGAGCCAGAAGTGTGTCTGGGCTCACGATATTCGCCTCCACCTCGACGACATCGCCGACAGCGAGATCGCTGAATGCGAGTGTGGTGTCGCGTCGACCTCCGTTCTTCCCGCCTTCACTCTGGTACCGGTCTCTTTCCTCAGTACCGTCACCGAGGCCATTTGGCCCTCGGAAGAAAAAGATCTGCTTCCAAATCACCGTGTTGGAATCGACAATGATAACTTCAGTACGTCCCTTCACTGTGAAGGAATTGTTGGCATAGTCAATAGTCAGAATCGTGTCACTGAAGGCAACGTCATAGCAACCGGTGTCATCCTGGCAGAGCTGCAGACGACTGGCAATCACATAGCAACTCTGCTGACGAGTGCCATTCACATCGACCGAATCTCCGGGGTGGATTTCGCTGAAAGGGATAGGTGTGTCCTGACCATTATTCAGTCGCACAATCTGGCAATTTTGAGCCGCGACAACCGTATCCGGCTGTCCCACAAAGGTCAGCATCTGGCGGTACTGATCCGTTGTGGCAACTCGCGCTGCGAATTGTACCGGTCCGCCCGGCGGAGCGGCGTAGTTTGAGATGTCGAGATTGTTGCTCAATGGAGCCAGCGGTTGATCACTCGAGCAACCGCTGATCGCCAGTGACATGCAGACTCCTACCAGCAGTCTTCCGGCCAGCGTCGTCCATCTTGGTGTCATGCTTTTGACCTCCTCTTCGATATGAAGTAAGATTGTTGGCCGGTAGCTGTCGGCGTCTTGTTTTCATCTATACAGAGTGGGAAGGGCACAATTTCGTTCAGGGAAAATGCTATTTGAGTGGAAATCTTTGAGGATTGTCACGAAATGAGCGCGACACCGTCGACTCCGGAGAGTCGGCGGCGCCGCAAGATCATAAATGTCGCCTCGGAACGCTTGCGCACTGCTCTAATTCGGAGGATCGCTCAAGCAGCTTCTGCAGGGCAATGCTCCTCCCGAAAATATGTAGCTGATCAGCGTGACGGCGTCAGAAATATCGACGGAGCCGGAGCAATCGGCATCCGCTGTGGTTATTGAATATGGCGCTGCCCCGCCGCCAAAAATGTACGCAATCAGAAAGACAACATCCGAGATATCTATAGCGCCCGTATGATCGGCATCACCGCACGTTGCTCGTGTTAGCTCTTGCGTCGCAGTAAGGATATTGATCATTCCGTGCCCCAGTTGTCCCTCGAAACCTGGGTTAAGAGAATCCAGAGAGATGGCTGTGGCCGACATAATGCTGTCAAGCTCCGACCAAGTGAGAGTCGGATCGAGCGAACACAACAGTGCCGCCATGCCGCTGACAAATGGCGTGGAGAAGCTCGTACCGTCCCACCATGCGTAGTATGAATCAAGATAAGGTGCATAAATGGAGGTTCCGGGGGCGCAGAAATCGACGCGCCCGCCGAAATTCGAGAAACCGGCCTTAAGATCAAGCGAATCAAGCGCGGCGATCGCCTCTGTGTATGGCTCGCTGGCGGGGAACGGGAAAAGCGAATCTACGGCAGTCGAATCGTTTCCTGCCGCGCCCAGAATCATGATATCCTGGGTTCTGAGATAACGCAGGGCATCGTCTAGCGCTTCATGTTTACCGAGCATCCCCAGACTCAGATTGACAACTCGGCAGCCGTCATCCATCGCCTGCAGAGCGGCTAAGGCAATCGAAAAACCGTCACCGCTGCCAAGCGTATCCAGTACGCGATAGGCATGGATGCGGGCGTCGGGTGCAACGAGATTAACCACTCCCGCTACAAATGTTCCGTGTCCGGATCCGGAGCCACCCGGTTCGTCATTGGCAATCGAATCGTTGTCTACGTAGTCCCAGCCCGAGACAAGACTTCCCGGCTGCGAAACAAACAGCGGATGACTGAAGTTTACTCCGCCGTCAATAACGGCCACATCGCAACCGACACCGGTGGAAAGAGTGTGAACGTCAGAGAGCAGCAATTTGCTTGCAGCTTCTTGCGACGGAAAATCTCCCGTGTACTGCTCATCAAGAAAAGGCTGGCTCCGTTGGAGCGGTTCCGGGGCGTCGCAGTAGAAGTTTGGTCCACAATAGATTACGTCCGGGCGCAGGCGAATCTGTATCGCCAAGCTGTCGAGATTCTGTCCGGGTTGAGTAGTGAGCAGGTAGCTATTGATGCGCATAGCATAGCCTTTGACCGAGGTCCCGTAAGCTTGATTTACGGAGTCGATATTGCGTCCAGGCCGCATCTTGCATACGAGTTCATCAACCGCGTATTTCGGCCTGCCATATTGCGCCAGCGCCGAAACAGCGGTCAGGCAAATGATCGCGATGACGATCATGGCCGCAATTCTCTTAGGTCTCTGCATTTTTCTCATAAGTCACTCCCAAATCGCCAGCGCCAAACACGGAAAACGCTGCCCAGTAAAATGCCGATGGGTACGTCTCTCTCACTGATTCTGCGGCAAAAGCCGCCGATCCAAGCAAATCATCTCCCGCAAAAAGCTTCTTGTAGAATGCCCCCATCCATGCTGCCGTGCTGCGATCTGATACCGGCCAGTGGCCGGCGAGCACGTTTCGTGCCCCCATTTCCAGCAACGACCGCACCAGACCGGTGGTCTCCTCACCGGGAACCATTACCTGCTCCCCCGTTCGACAGGCCGCCAATGTTGCTAATCCGACACTGCATCTTCTTAGTCGAAAGTCAGCGGCAAATAGCGGACCGTCTTCCAGGAGAAGATAGGAGTAAAACGGATTGTCATTTCTCAAGACCGCATGACCCGCGAAATGCCAGAGTCGGGCGCTACCTTCTGAAGGCCAATCGGCGCGTCCGCAGGGATTATGCACGACTGCATTTCCCCCGGCTCGTTCAGCCAAGAACTGCAGTTCATTGTCTATGTAAGGAATATCGGCGGCAGTACCTCGGAAGATCTCAATTTTCCTTGATTCCGGTTTCACCTGTCTGGCCGCAAGATAATGGCGCAGACTGGGAGCGATGACAAACTGATGGGACGCCGCCAGCAGTTGTCCGTCAACTATGAGCGCCTCCCAAGGGATATTGGCAAGTTCCCCTTCGGGGAGAATCAATACCTTCTTGCGGCGGCGATCGATTTCCAGAGGTTTCCACAGCAGGTTTCCGAGGTCACTCCAAAGGTCATGCTCTGCCGCTTGATGACTGGTCCGACCCAATCGCTCCGCCAGCAACTCGCTTTCCATCACAAAACGCCATCGTCGCAGCAAACGGTCAAGTTGCTCTCGTGAGTTGTGCAGTCGATGAAGCGCAGTATTGCCCTGCTGGTGAACAAATGCAAGAACATCTCCGTCATCAATGTGGAACTGTACAATCGGTACCTGCACTGACACCCGCGCGAATTCGGCGCTTAGCTTGTCAGCGCTATCGATGTTGCCTTGGTTGTTTCTTTCAACTGCGATGAGTCCATCGCGTACTTTCCGCTGTAGTGACGTCAGCGCTTTGCGGGCAACTGCGGCTGCGATTCCTCGCTCACCTCCATAACCGGAGATATTCCGGGAAAGCAGTGCTACTTGGGAAGCAAGAGCATCCAGACTCTCTGTCACCTGGCGACGGGTACCGGCCGCTTCACCTTCGGAAAGTATAGGCGCCCAGATTCCTGCCGTGCTGTAACGCTCAGACCAGACGGCCGCAGCTAGCGGATCCTCATCCGCAGTTACGGATATCAATCGCCGGTGAGGCGAATGTGGTTTCTGAGCAAAAGCTGATCGCAATTCGATTGGGGGAAGTTGTGCTCGGACTGTGTCAAGGCGGTCGGCAGCGTTCTGCCAGTGTCGACAAGCGGAATAGCAATGATTTGTCCGATACTCCTGATCTCCTAAAGCCGTCTGCCAGAGTGCGTACAAGTGCGGAACCTGCAAGGCAGCCGTATTGTTGTTTAGCCGATCAAGTGCAGCGCGGGCTCGCGCAGGTTCGAATGCATCGCGAAGATCACACACGGCTTCCCAGAGCGGCAACTGTGCACTGGCGAATTTGCTGCGAGCCTCTTTGATCTTCAGACAACGCTTTTTTTCGTCATGTTCGATATCTGACGCAAAAAGCTGGGAGACTCCTTGAAATCCAGTGTTCTTTTCATTGTGGAAGCCGGTCTTGGCACGTTCAATGGCAGCGAGCGCTTCTTGGCGTCTGCCTAACGCTGTCGCAGCCTGAGTTCTAAACAAAGCTGACTTCGCTATCTCGTATTGGAGCCCCAGCCTGGCAAACAGCTTCTCCGCTGCCCGGCTCGCTTCGAGGGCGTCGTTGTGCAATCCCAAACCCAAACAGACCTCAGCACGGTCGAGAATACACAGAGCTTCGCCACGTGGGTCGCCACCCTCGCGGTAAACACGTTGACAGGCGTTGAGATCGAGGAGCGCGATGTGAAAGTCCCCCTGCAACATTCTCAGCCATGCCAATCCGTAACGAGCATCATTGCATTCCAGAACAAGCCCGGCACCCTCGTAAATCGCAGCGGCCTTTTTGTATAGAGCTTCAGCAGTTGCCAAATCGAACAATTGTACAAGCGTGTTGGCGCGATTGTAATAGCAGCGGGCTGCCGCCAGATTGTTATTTGTGGTCTCGAAATAGCCAGCCGCCTCTCGATAAAGTCTCTCGGCGTCGCGGTGACGGTCTTGCCGATGCAGCAAGTTGGCATAGTTGACTCGTGTCTGAGCCAGATCGGAGTCCGCCTTCAGTCGAGTAAAGACCCTTATGGCACTCTGTGCCGATTTCCGCGACTGCTCAAACTTACCCAAGTACATATAGACGTCCACCAGAGCCCGATCTATCCTCGCTCTGACGAGTGGCTGTCCATCAGCGAGTTGACGGGCTTCGCGATAAGCTGCCAGAGCGGAAGTGTGCGCTCCGCTCATATGTGTCACTCGCGCCAAGGCGCGGTATGCCGTTTGCAGTAACAGCTTGCCACCGTGCTTTTGTGCACGTGCGGCAAAGCGACGGCAGATCGGCAAGGCGTTTTTCAACGACCTGTGCACTACCTTCTGAACATACTGTTCACAGGCTGCCGCCAGCGTTTTCTCATCAGTGTCTTTGACGAGGCCTCTGCTCAGAAATCGTCGAGCGATTATCTCGATCGATTTTTCTTCCACGAAAGCTCCGGTATCTCGATTTCTGTATCGTCAGAGCGTAGCAGTATTCTTCTGGGAGGGCGATCAGCCGTCCACTGGAAAAAGCCGGCAGTGTCGGCAGTCAACTCCTTTTTTTCTACGGAGAGAGCGAAGTTCCCCAACGGAAGAGATTCACAGGTTACCTGAGCCACGAAAGCCCATTCTCCCGGGAGCCGTTCCGCGCGAAGATCAAACGTGAACCGATCCGCTTCGAAACGCAACCGGCGTTCGCCGATAGATGCTTGCCCTCGGACTCCGATCGGCTGTGGTGCCGCCCAAGAGTCAAACACGAGAGCCGCGACTGCCTTCCTGATTTTCTCTAGGGAATGCTGCTTCTGAGCCAATGCGGCAGCGAGTTCGATCCAAGCTGCCGGCGCATCCTGCAGTCTGGAATGACCCGCCATGTTGAACTTTCGGAGCAACTCAACTTCCTCTCGGCATTCGGCGCATTCGCTTAAATGCTGGTTTGTAGAACTTGGCAGCTTCCTTGCCAGCGCAATCAGTTCTTTCCGGTGTAAGTGTCTATCCATCTTCTCTTCCTTCTTAACTCCTTACTACAGAGACGATGAGTCGTCTCCTCGTACTCAGATGACCCCATTTTTTCGCAGAATCTCCTTCAGTCGCTCCAGACACCGGCGCCGTACCGGTCCCAGACTGTTCGTTGTCATACCCAAAGACTCGGCAATTTCGTGGTATGACTGCTCCTCCGGAGCGAAAAAAAACAACTCGATGACTTGGCGACAACGAGGATCAAGCTCAGCAAGAGCCATTTCCAAGTGTGCCTGTCGCTCGATCTGGATCAACTCCTCATCCGGCAACGGGCTACGGTCTGGATGATCGATTCCCGCCTCATCGCCGGTATCCGGCAGGACACGTCTTCGCAACCTCATTGCCTCACGTTTGGCAGTAGTCACCAACCAAGCCGACAATCGGGTCGGATCCTGAATCCGGTGCCGATTTTCGTAAAGAGCTATCCAAGTTTGCTGAAAGCAGTCCGCTGCATCAGCCATCGACAGACCAGCTCTCGTAGCTACTGCGTAAACCAGCGACTGATATCGCTTCACCAACAGTTGCCAGGCGGCGGAGTCACCGGCGAGAGTTTTCCGCCACAGGTCACGATCAGTATTCGGTACAGTCATCTATTCCATGATATGTTACACGGTCAATTTCGTCCAGAAATTCTTCAGCTTGGGTCCGCTATTGCGATCAACGGTTGGTTTAGAAAGCCATTCAGGAAGTCATATTGTGGTATTGATGGAGGTCGCGGTGGTCCAAGGTTGAATGAGATCAGGGCGAATGTTCTGTCCAGGTAGTCATCCGCAGAGGAGTTTTTATGATCGCTACTCACATCGTGCGCTATTCTGTCATTCTTGTCTTCCCCCAGTGGCTGCGGCAAACTCTGTTTGCGGGCGTGTCCTTTGGGGAGTCAGCGCCGGATCAACCGGTTACGTCGAGCAACCAATGGGGGTACGTAGACGGTGTCTTGGCAATGTCGAACCTCAGTCGCTTGCCGTTGATGTCGTTCACCTTAAGTGGCAGGCCGGCGCCGTGCTCGTGCGTTGAGGAACTTTTTTCTAAAAAAGTCGTTGACTCAAGTATGGGAAATGGATATATATGAGGTACTTCGTGTTCGCTTGTGAGGGATGTGGTTAGGGTGTTTTTCTGTCGACCTTGATGCGGTAGAAGGGAGAATACGGAAAGCAAAGTTTGAGAGGTAAATGGAATTTGTTATCCCACATAGGAGGTAAAATGCGATTGAAGGTTTTGTTGGTGTCACTGCTTATGATGCCGTTGATCGGTCTGTTACCGTCGTTGGCAAATGCACAATGTGGTCAAGGTGACGAAGGTGTTTGCGATACGGTGAGAATCGGATGCCCGTTCAGAATCGCGACGGTCGTTCCCGGTGATTCGATTATGGTACCGATCTATGTTTGGAATGATAATGAACTCGGAGGCTTCACTCTTGGCTTCAAGTTCGATAGCACAGCACTGGAAATCGTGAAAAAAAGATACGATTATACGGGTTCCGTCATACCGGTGGTCGGCATAGAGGAAGGAATAACAAAAGAGACGTATGATCCAGTCGTCACACCAGGACAGTATCTTTTCGGCTGGGTAGAAATGACAGGCGAGGTTGCGAACAGGATCCCCGTCAATACTACCGACAAAGCAAAGTTGCTTGTCACGCTAAACTTCAAGGTTAAGTCTACGGCGACACCGATGACGATCGTGATTGATAGTGCGTATTATCCGCCCGCTGGTCCGTTTATTCTGTCGGTGGCACAAGTTAGCACCGCTGTGTATCCGCAGTATGTACATTGCACTGAAGGAGACATTGTCTTGCCCGTACAAGAGGTTCAGGTTCAGCTCCTTCCAGAACGTTACGAGCTGGGTCAGAACATGCCTAATCCATTCAACCCGAACACAGTCATCGTGTTTGCGGTGCCGAGACCGTCGGAGGTCAGGGTCGAAGTCTTCAATGTGCTCGGACAGAAAGTGAAGACTCTGGCCAACGAGTTCTCTAAGGCCGGCTACAAACGTGTCGAGTGGGATGGCACTGACGACAATGGCAGTTCCGTTGCTTCTGGTGTTTATCTCTATCGAATGACAGCCGGTGATTTTAGCGAAACGAAGAAGATGTTGCTGCTCAAGTAACAGCTTTTCGAAAGAAGTGCAGGGCCTTTCGTGTTATGACACGAAGGGCCTTTTTTATGCCAAAATGGCAGCATGGCTAATGTCTGTGCAATTTGCCAATTGACAAGAACTTAAAGAGAATCGTAGTGAAAGCTCATTTATTTGGTTGACTTCTTGTCTATTTTTCATAGATTGTCAGCCTGTTTTTATTATGATAGCAGTAACGGGACATAAGTTTACGATCGGCAAAGAAGAATATTTGCCCTATTCTGTTGAGATGCAATACTTTAGGGTGAATAAGCGCTATTGGTCGATCTGCTTTGAACGGATTCGTCGAGCCGGATTCAAGGTCATTTCGACGGCGGTTCCCTGGTCGATCCACGAAGATAACCATCGCGAATTTGACTTCTCCGGTTTCACCGATCCCTCTAAAGACCTGATCGTATTCATCGAACTGGCTAGGGAGTTCGGCTTCAAGATCATCTTGCGCCCAGGACCGATGGTGATGGCTGAAACCGAGCATGGCGGTCTGCCGATGTTTCTGAGCAAGTATCCCGAAGTCTTTTCCGTTGATTCTGAGGGCGCCCTGACCCAGACTGACCTGCAGAACGGTCAGCCGGAGTTTGCCTATCCTTCGAATTTGCATCCCCGGATGCAGAACTTCGTGAAACACTATTTCAACGGACTGACGGAGATTGTTAAGAACTACATATATCCTCGCGGGCCGCTGTTTTTGGTGGAACTTGACGCCGGTGTTTACTTCGGCGGCGATCCTTGCCCTTGGAAGGCCGACTATAACCCGTACGTGGTCAACACGCTATACCCGCAGTTCTTGGAAAAGCGGTACGGCAACCTCAAGACTTTGAATGCAGCCTACAGCGAGAATGCGACGGATTTCTCGGCGATGCAGCCGCCCCGAGATTTCATCATTTCCAAAGAACAGCCCCTGACCAAACTGCTGGACTGGTTCCGGTTCAAGGAGCACTTGATCAAAGAGTATTCGGCGCACCTGATCGAGCAGTACAAGAGTTTCTCCTGCGAGCCGCTTTTTTACCAAACATTGTCATTTCACAAGACATATCAAGCTCCGATGTCGCCGATCATTGACTCCGACGGAGAAGTTTTTCCGACCATCAATGTCGGTTGGGATTGCAGTTCGACCGGTACGCTGCAAAAGATCCGGTATTTGCGCGCCAATTCGGAGTTTCCCTGGGGCTCGTCAGTTTCGGCCGGCAACAACACGGCAGATGCAGCGACATCCAAGAAGCACTTCCACATTTCCGGTGATGCCACCAAGTACTTACTGACACTGGCGCTGGCCGGTGGAATCAAAGGATTCAATCAATACAAGTTTGTGGAATCGAATCACTGGTACGATTCGCCGCTCGCTGCCGACGGCGCGATTCAGGAATCGTACGAGGTGGTGCGCAAGTTCATGACTTTTGCCCAGCAGATTGACATTGGCACTTATGAGCCGAATGCCGCAACCGGAATTGCCTGTTACAAACTACATAATTGGATGTCGATGCTGGAGGACCCGGCTGGTTTTGACTATATCCAAACACTGAACGAGTTTACGATGCCGGAACTGGGCCGGGACTTGGATAGAATCAAGCAGGACTTCGTGATTCCCGATCTCGACAATCCACTGTCGTTTGAGAACCTGAGAAATGTTATCGTCCCGGTATCTGAGATCATGGACGCTGACAAGCAGGAGTTCCTGCTGGAGAAAGCTAAAGGGGGAGTCAATCTGGTGTTGATCGGCTTAATGCCAAAATACGATGCCGACATGAATCCCTGCCAGATACTTGCCAGCGCTATTCATTGCAAGACACAGACGCACGGCAAAATCGGCAACGTTGCGACCAACAACGACCAGTTCCCCAGTTATGTCTTTGGATCGATCACCTGTACCGAGAAGAAGAGCAAAAGACTGGCGACGTATGCCGGCAAAACCGTCGGTGTCAAGGTTAATCGCTTTAAGGGCACCGTTGTGCTGCTGTCATTCGACTGCTCGTCCCAGGGTAATTACGCCAAGATCAATTTCCTTAAGAACACTCTTGCTGACCTCGGTTTGACATTCCGAATTTCGACATCGCACCCCAATGTGCGGGCGTTCGTACACAAAGGCGAAAAGAGCGGAATGTTCTATCTGCTCAACTCGTCACCGTCACAGCCTTTTCGAAGGGCAAAGGCCGCCGGCACCAAAGTCGTGGTTCAGATTGACCTGAAGGCACTTGGTTATCGCGGCTCGAAAGTCAATATGGTTGATGTGTTTACGGACGAAGAGATACTGACCTCCACCGATGAGCTGCGTGAGGGGCTCTATTTCGCCCTCGGTAACCTCGATTCCCGAGCCTATCACTTTACCGTCAAATCATAACAAACACTCTGTCGCTGTGTTTTTCTGGCGACTCGCAGATCAGCCGCGACGCTCTTCCCGACCCTGGTGGATGTTCTGATTTTCGCTTTTCCGGTCAGTTGAGGAGAGCGGAGCTGCGGTTCTTATACGCCTTTCGATTAGCGCTTCCGGACTGTCTTCCGAGAAAATTGCAACGACTCACCCGTAAGAGCGTAATATCTACATGGTTTGGAGAGTACAGGATGTGAGGTTGTGTCCTTCCGGAGGGGAAATCCTTCTGCAAAACACTCCGCGAATCAAGGCAAGGCCAGAGAAAACGCTTGACTTGTGTGGCGGGATTTGTTATAATACTTGTCTATGGCTTAGGAGGCAGTAGTGAAGGGTGTGTCTGCTTATTCCTCGTTCATACGTTGGGGCGTTCTATTGTCATTTGTGATAGTCGGCATCATCATCGGTTTTGTAATCTCCAGCAATACGGAATTCGTCAACAATGCCATCAGCCAGACACGGGCCGTGCGGGCGACAGCGCCTTCAAAATCAATCTATCCTATCACGACGGAAGGCAAATCACCTTTCGTATCTGTGGTCGAGAAAGTACGTGATGCCGTAGTCAACATCAAGGCCGAAAGAATCGAACAGCTTACTCCTGCACAGAAGCGTTGGATGGCGTTCTGGGGGTGGCCGGCAGACAATCCACGCGAAGTTTCCATGGGCACGGGCTTTTTCTTCCGTGACGACGGCTATATCCTGACCAATCATCATGTGATCGCCGGCGCACGCGATGTCGCGATCACTCTTGCCGATCGTCAGGAAGTACGCGCCAAGCTGGTGGGCGAAGATGCCGCCAGCGATCTGGCGGTGCTCAAGATTACCGGGGGTGGCTACCCCTATATCGAACTGGGCGATTCCGACTCGATCATGGTCGGTGAATGGGTCATGGCGATTGGCAATCCGTTCCCAACGCAAGGATTGGATCGCACGGTGACGGTAGGTGTCGTTTCTGCCAAGGGACGACGCGGACTGAATTTCGGTGAAGATACACCGGATTTTCAGGACTATATCCAGACCGACGCGGCAATCAACCCCGGCAATTCGGGCGGTCCGTTGGTCAATCTTGAGGGATACGTGATAGGCATCAACGCCGCGATTGCGTCGTCATCGGGACAGTCGGCCGGTATCGGATTTGCCATTCCCTCGAATTTCGTCAAGTCAGTGGTGACAGATCTAATGACCAAGGGCAAAGTGCAGCGCGGCTGGTTGGGCGTGGGACTGGACAATATTGACGCCGATATGGCAGAAGCCAACAGCCTGCCGAGCCCGCGCGGAGTGTTGATCGGTCAGGTGCGTTCCGATTCGCCTGCCGAGCGTGCCGGTCTGCGCGATGGTGATATTGTCACCAAGTTTAATGGCATCAATGTTGAAGACAAGAATCATTTCCGCTATTTAGTTGCCAACGAGAAGCAGGGAAGTGTGATCAATTTGCAGGTGTATCGCAGAGGAAGACCTACCGATCTCGTCGTAACCATTGGTGACCGTGACAAGGGATTGGTTGACGGGCAGGAGCCGACGCAACGGAACAGCAACCAAGGCGTTCAGCCGTCGCCGGACGAGATCTGGTTGGGAATGGCGGTCAAGACGGCTACCCAGGCATTAGCGGATCAATATGGCGTTGACTATCGCGAGGGTGTGATTGTCACCCGCATCGAACCGGGCAGTCCTGCCGACATTCAAGGGGTTACGTCCGGCTCGATCCTGATTGAGATCAATCATGAAGATGTCAAGACCGTCGGCGATTTCGACCGAATCAAGGCGCAATTGCAGGGGCGCATTAAGGCGATTGCTATGATCGGTTATGACTACCGGGGCAATGTGAGATATTTCGCAATCAAACCGAACTAACGATAACGTAATTAACTTCGTTGCCCTGTTCTATGGAGGAAACAGGTGGCTGCTTTTTTTCACTTTAACATGAGGACAGAGTAGACTTGGCAAGACAGTCCAAAAAGTATCGGGACGAAGACAGATCATTAGACCTCTACCTGCGCGAGATCGGCGAAACGCCTTTGATTAACGCGGCGGAGGAAGTGCGTCTGGCCAAGCTAATCCACGAGGGCGATCAATCGGCGCTGGAAGCGTTGACTAAAGCCAACTTGCGTTTCGTGGTGAGCGTGGCCAAACAGTACCAGAACCAGGGTCTGTCGCTAGCGGACTTAATCAACGAGGGGAATATCGGACTGATCAAAGCGGCGAAACGGTTCGACTGGACGCGCGGATTTAAGTTTATCTCCTACGCGGTCTGGTGGATCCGTCAGGCGATTCTGCAAGCGCTTGCCGAACAATCGCGCATCGTCCGTCTACCGCTTAACCGCGTTGGCACTCTGCATAAGATTGGCAAGGTGTCATCGTCGCTTGAGCAGGCGTACGGACGCGAACCGTCGCCCGAGGAAATCGCGCACCAGTTGGATCTTTCGGAAGCGGAAGTTTCTGATACTCTGAAGATTTCCAATTCGCATTTATCGCTGGACGCGCCGTTTTCGGTATCGGAAGACAACAGTCTGATCGATGTGCTTGAAGACGAATTCCAGCCGGCTCCCGATGAAGCGCTGCTCGATCAATCGCTGAGGGTTGAAATCGAGAAAGCGCTCGACACACTTACTCCCCGCGAGGCGGAGGTGATCAATCTGTACTTTGGCCTGAACCATGAGAAGGCATTAACATTGGAAGAGATTGGCGCCCGCTTTAGTTTAACTCGCGAGCGAGTGAGACAGATCAAAGAAAAAGCCATAAGGAGGTTGCGACACGCTTCGCGCTCTCGCAGTTTGCGAGCGTATCTGACCTAAGCTACAGTTAAAGAGATTTTGTATTGGAAGAGGCGACGCGGCGTTGCCTCTTTTCTTGTTGTGGTATAGTATCGTAGGTCAGCCCTGACCTACAAGACTGATAACCGGATGAATCAGGCAGCTAAGCGTGCCAGCCGAGTTTTGGCGTCTTTGATTTCTCTAAGTTCGATTTCGGGGTTGCTCCAGTAGCTTAGCATTTCCTTGTAGTACTTTGCGGCGGCTTGTTTGTCACCCAGTGCTTCGCTGGCGATGCCAAGCAGGTAGTTGTCGTACGGAAAAAAGTAGCCGGAGGTAGTTCGTTCGCCGCCGCTAACGAACGGTTGCAGCCAATCGACACCTTCTTTGTACCGCCCCGATTGGATGCACAACTCACCGATTTCTCGTCGAGTGTCGGCTGAAGTTGCGCCGGTCTTAAGCAGTTGCTGCAAAGCATCAATTACCTTGGCGGTGTCGCCAGCGGCATAGCCGTCGAAAAGACTCTGAACATGCGTACCAATCGGCAGGAGGTTTTCGGGTACACGACCACGGAGAACGGCAATCGCATCTCGCTGCATGGTCCTGACTTCGTTCGCATATGATCGGTCGATACTTACCAGCCCGACCGGGTAATTGAGTCGCTGGAACAGAGTGGCCCAAGGCAGTGACTCCTTGTGATAATAAACGGCACTATCACGTAGGCCATAGGCTTGAAAGTAACTGGAGATCGCTTGCAGGGCAGACATGACCCGCAAGCTGTCTTTGGTTTCGTAAGCCTGCGCCAAGACACCGAAGCGATACTTAATGCTTGTCTTGAATTTGCCCGACCAGTTGGCAAGATTCGCTTTCCAGCGGAAGTAATCGCCCATGCGGAAAGGGTCCCCTTCGTGGGCTTTGCGATATTCCTCAAGGTAACGATCGGCGGCGGCGAAATCGTGCCGGCTGACATAACAGTCTATCAACGATGTGAGTGCTTCGGCATCTCCCGGATACTGTCTCAACACGTCGTTGTAAGAGGCAATTGCCTCCTCAAACCGACTCTGCAGCGCGTATAGCTCGCCAAGTTTGCGCGAAGCGGCCGGTGATTCTGGATGGTATTGCTGCAGACGCTTAGAGTATTCGACGGCCTTATCGTAGTCCTTTAATCCCTGGTAGCACTGAACAAGAAATCTGAGCGCGAGCTGATACTTGGGATCCTGTTGCAAGACGTCGTGAAAGAGCTGGATTGCGCCTGTGGTGTCTTTGACCAACTCCCAGCGCAGCAGCGCGTAAACGCTCTTGGATTCTTTGTCGTCGGGATATGCGTCAACCAGTGTCTTCATCTTGGCAAGCGCCAGATCAAAGTTCTGCTTCAGCCAGATCTCCGAATAGACATCAAGCAGATTGCGCTCCTTAACGGGTAGATGCGAATCGAAGCGTTTCGCTTGAACAAAATAGGGAACCCCGTCTTGCATGCGACCATTGAAGATATACGACATGCCGATACGCATATAGGCCAGCGCAAAGGTGGAATCCAGCGCCACAGCCTTATTAAGGTCCGTAATCGCTTCGTCATAGAACTCATCGAGGAATTTCTGCATACCGAGATGATAGTAACGATACGCTTCAGAGGAAGCGGTAGTTAGTTGAGCCACGCCATGGTCGGAGGACACGAGGCCGCGCATATTGAGCGCTGAGGCCAGCCGAGTTGCCAAGGAGTCGACAAGAGTCATCGGATCCTCGCTGATGACTTTCTCCGCTAACAGGATCTTGCCGCTGGCGACATCCTCCAATCGGGCATCGATGCGAATCTTTCCGCCCAGCTTGAAGATCGAACCGGACAACACATTAATAGCACCGAGCTTGCGCGCCGCCCGCACCTGATCCTCATAAGAATACTTGCTAAAGTCATCACCTTCCCCGCCCAGTTCCTCGACGATGCGACGCTGGCTGATGATGTTTATCGATGGATCCTGCGCCAGATCTGTGAGTAATATCTCAGGTAGGCCTGTCTTGAGCCAATTGAGTTCAGCATCGCCGGTCTTGTTTTCGAAACCGAGAATCGCAACTGCGTAAGTGCCTGCCTGCAGATTCGAACTCGCGCCACCTGATAGTAGTTTCTTCAAAGGTGAGAAACCTCCCAGACGCAGCGCCAGAATTATGACAATAAGAACGGCGCCGACCCTGAACAGGCGTTTGATGCGCTGCTTCTTGCGATCAGTGCGGACGGCCGAGTTGATCTGTGCTGCCACCGAGGAAGTGGAACTGGACAGGCCGCTGTCAAACTGGCGACGCAGATTGCGCAAGTCGACTACCAGGTCACGGGTATCTTGATAACGGTCATTGGCGCTCTTTTGCAGGCATTTGTCAATGATCCGCTCAATCTCGGGATTGATGTTCTCATTTCTGCTCCGCGGTGACGGATGCTGCGCTTCAAGGATTTTCGCCAAAATTGACACTTGCGTGGAGCCGACAAACGGCAGGTCGCCGGTGAACATCCTGTACAGCAGCACGCCGAAAGAGAAGATGTCGGAACGGTTGTCGACAGCTTCCCCGCGCACTTGTTCTGGGGACATATAAGACACTGTGCCGACCACGGTGCCGGCGGTTGTCAATTGCTTCTTGACCGTTTCGCCCGAAGTCGGTTCTCCTTCCATCTGTAACGGTGCGATTGCCTTGGCGAGACCAAAATCAAGGATCTTCGGTTCATCGTGCTCATCGATAATGATGTTCTCTGCTTTGATGTCGCGGTGAACGATATTCATCTTATGCGCGGCGGCCAAACCGGAGGCGATTTTCTCAGCCAGCCTCAAGAGGGCGCCAGTGTCGGTGGTCGGACCGGCGACATACTCAGTCAGCGTCCTGCCCTTGATGTACTCCATAACGATGTAGCCGATGCTTTTCTGGGACTGTGAATCGGTGGCGGCGCCGATGTCATAAATGGCCATGACGTTAGCGTGGGAGATCTGGGCAGCAGTTCTGGCTTCACGCTCGAACCGATCGCGACGATCCTGATTGTCGAAATAGTCATCCCGCAGAGTCTTGAGGGCGACACGACGGTTAAGTTTCAGGTCCTCTGCCAGATAGACTTCACCCATCCCGCCTTCACCCAACTTCTGGAGGATCTTAAAATGTCCGAAATCCTGTCCCGGCGTCAACATGACTAAACCTCGATTCTTAGAATAGTAGTATTGCCGAAACTCGAAGTGATTTCAACAAGATTCTTGTGGCACTTACAGCAGTGAAAAATCCGCAAACCCATAGCGGGATTGAGTTCCAAGAGGGAAAATGACAAACGTCGAGCAGGAACCTCTACGTAGTCTCTTCGTTAGACTCATAGATACTTTGTTTACACTGGTAAGGAGATTGAAATGGACAAGAAAACTAATCCGAATACAGAAGGAACCGTTGCGGCCGTCAAACCGCAACCGGATATGAGTATCCACCTCACCGACGCTGCCATAGCTGAAATCAGACGCCGCCTAGCACACGAGTCCGACGGCGAGAAGAAAATGTTACGGCTCAGAGTCGGAGCCGGCGGTTGTTCGGGACTATCGTATGAAATGGAGTTTGTTGCGGCAGGTGACGCCAAGGACCGGGAGCTTGTGTTTGACGGCTTAAGCGTGTTGGTCGACGCCCGTTCGCTGGTCTATATTGCCGATATGACACTCGACTATTCCGCTCAGATGGTCAATGGTGGTTTCCAGTTCAGCAATCCCAAGGCCAAGCGCTCGTGCGGCTGCGGCACTTCGTTTTCGGTGTAGTCTACAATGGAGATTCTGGAACTGAAAGATTTGGCGAATAGAGGGGCGTTTTTCGAAGACGATTTCGACGCGCGATTTAGGGCCTACGACTGGCGACGTTTTGACGACAAGGCGGTGCGTGTCTCGAACTGCGGACTGACCGATGTACCCGGGTGGGTCTATTTGTCGGTCGGGATCGAATTATCGCAACGCGCCCACAAGATTTTTTTTGGTGACAATCACAACCCTCGCAAGCTATTTGTCCGCAAGACTGATACTGATTCCAAGGCAGGGCATGAAGCATAAAGTGACATTTCTGCCGCATAAGACCACCGTCGAGGTTGAAACTGACGAAACGATAATGGAGGCGGCGCTGGCAAACAATATCGAATTGGAGCACAATTGTGGTGGTAATTGCTGCTGCACTACCTGCCACGTTATCGTACGCGAGGGGGAGGCGCATTTGTCGGTGTTGGAGGAAGAGGAAGCTGATCGCCTTGAGGAATGCAACGAGCTGGCGGCGACCTCCCGCCTTGGATGTCAGGTGAAGATTCGCGGCGACGTTATGATCGAAATCCCCGAACGTGATCCGTTCCGCCTTGACGGTCTGGACGAGTTGGAGAATTTCGGCGAGGAATTGCTGCGACCAGACTGATGGTTGAAAGTGCAAGCGAGGCGCCACAGTTGCGATGATCGACGTTTACGATGTAGTTGTCATCGGCGCTGGCCCGGTCGGGCTGTACGCCGGTTTCTTTGCCGCGGAAAACAAACTTCGGGTAGCAATCGTTGATGCGTTACCCGACGTCGGCGGTCAACTCACTGCGCTGTATCCTCAGAAATTTATCTTCGATGTCGCCGGATATCCTCAAGTGACGGCGACGCAGCTCGTGGATAAACTCAAAAGTCAAACTCTGAAACACCATGTATCTCTCCTGCTTGAGTTCAAAGTGGTGACGCTCTCGCTTTGCGAAGATGAGAGCTATCGAATCGTTTCTGAGCAGGGTCGCGAGATCCGCGGTCGCTACATCATCATTGCCGTCGGGGCTGGTTTGATTACGCCCCGCAAGTTGGAACTACCGGGGGCCGAAAAGTACTTGGACCGCGGATTAGAATACGTGGTCAAGGATGTGGAAGAGTACTGCCGCAGACGGGTCTTGATCGTTGGCGGAGGTGACACCGCACTCGATTGGGCGAACTTCATGGTCGATGTCGCCGAGAGCGTTACGTTGATTCATCGCTCCAGTCGTTTCGTCGGCTTCGAAGGTTCGCTGCGACGGTTACAACAGTCCGCCTGTACGATATACATTGACACCGGACTTACCGGTATTTCCGGCGAGGGCAAGGTCGAGCGAGTGGAGATCACGAATTCCAAAGAAGGATGGACCAAAGAACTGGAAATCGAACGTATCCTCGGTTGCATTGGATTTACGCCTAAGCTTGGGTTCATCACGGAGATCGGCTTTGAGATTGCCGAGGGTTCCATTCGTGCCGACGAAAACATGCGCACCAACGTCACCAACGTCTATGCCGTCGGCGATATCTCCAACCATCCGGGGCGGATCAAGCTGATCTCGACCGGTTTTGGTAACGTCCAAATCGCCGTCAAAGACGTCATCCGACGCACAAATAATCCTGCATAGCGCTCACCTATAAACTCCCAAAGCGATAATTGCCGGCTGACTTCGGTATGGAGCCCGATTCCACTACCTCATGAAATTGTTGACCTCTGTTGTGGGATTGTTGAAAAGGCCATTTGAGAGCGCCGGCAGGAATCCTGAAGTTGTCTCATAAGTTGGGTTACCGTTGTGAACAGCAATCGCGATGGTGGAGAATGTTGATCGAGATCATGGCGTCGCAACACCTGGCACCCTCACCCCCTTCCCCTCTCCCACTGGGAGAGGGGTGTAGGGGTGAGGGAAAGGAACTTATGAGACAACCTCTCCTTCTCTGCCGGTTCATCATGCCAGTGAAGGCGGTCAGGAAGGATGCCTGACGACGCCTGAAGACGAATTGGTTTTCTTAACAGTCCCTTGTGCGGTTTCCTCATGAATTTACTAAATTTCGTCATCCATTTATAGATTGTCATCGACAGTTGAATGTCATATCATAGCTTCACCTGAAAGCTGGCCATTGAGTCGCTGCAGAAAATCGAGATGCAACAGCAACATATTCGGAGGTCAAGATGCTTCGTAGACTTTTCCCGATGGCTGCGCTGATAGCGCTGGCAACGGTGCTTCTGGGCGGGTGTAGCAAGGATTGTGTAGAGTGCCCCAAAGAGAGCCCGGTATTGTACCTTAGTAAGCACAAGATTAGCCTCGGCGCCACCGAAACAACGTCCACCCTGGCGATTAGTAACAAAGGCCAAGAGACATTGTCGTGGACGATTTCCGTTTCGCCGTCGACGGCGGCTGCCAAGCTTGACGACGCAGAAACCGGAGGTTGGTTGACAGTCTCGCCCTTAACCGGTTCGGGGGACGGTACCATCACGTGCACGGCCAACCGCGCCAAACTTGACAAGTTGGGAATATCCCGCGCGACTTTGATAATCAACGCTCCCGACGCGGCGAATACGACGCGCGACAGTGTTGAAATAACAATCGTCAAAAGCGATGCTTGGATGATCAACGATGACAATGTCTTCGACAGTTGCGCAGTGGCCGCTATCGAAGACTGGTACTGGGTCAAGGAGTTTCATCGTCCATCCGGTGTTGACGCCGTGATCGTCGATTCGATTAGCTTCTACTTCTGCAGCGGAAATGAGACCATCCAATTGCTAGCTTTTGATTGGACCGTTATGGAAAACGATCCTAACAGAGTAAAGTTTCCCGGCCAATACTTGTATGCATCAACACCGCCATACTTGGAAACTACTTCCGGATGGAACAGTCTTCCAGTCAACTGGTACATCAGCGCAGATACCTTCTATCTTGGCTACTTCCAGCAAGGCGTTAGCTCGCCGACACTGAATATTGACACCTCACCCGCCGACACCGAGAACACCGGCTGCTGGACGGCTCGTGACACCGATCCGAATCCTGATCCTGATAGTGTGAAGTTGAGTTGGTTCCAAGAAGGAATATCAAAGACGTTTGCCATCAGAGCCCATGTGAGACCGGCATTTCAGTATGTTGGGAAACAAGGTGTCGGGACAACAACCGAAGAGTTATGGAATGCTCTGGAGCAAGGCTACCGGCAAAAGGGAACTCGTTTGACACGTCTTTGTCCGCTGCGTCACGACTGAGAAGCAGCACCACCTCAAGGAGTAGATCATGAGCCGTCAGGAACCCGTCGCGGCGGGCTGACGGCTCTTTGATTGGTAGAGACCCACAGTTTCATGCCAATCCTGATGATCCTCAGCAAGGACTTGGGCCACGGGACCACAACGATTTTGCTTGCCCGAAGAAGCGTCGAAGTCGTAGCTTAAGATGTGTGGATTTTGTCGCGCTATATTCTCAGGGAACACCTCGGTCCTTTTTTGTTCGCCCTGTTCGTCGTCCTTTTTGTTCTGATTCTCGACTTCATCCCGCAGATGCTCGATTTGATCATTGGCAAGAATATCGCCATCTGGACGGTGTTGAAGCTATTGGCGCTTAATCTGGCATGGATGCTGGCGTTAGCAGTGCCAATGGCGGTACTTGTATGCACGCTCATGGCCTTCGGTCGCCTGACGGGGGACAAGGAGATTCTGGCGATCAAGAGTCTTGGCATCAACATGGTGCGGCTCATGCTTCCCGTCATAGTGGCGGCCTCGCTAATCGGCGCGGGGCTGATCTGGTTTAACAACAACGTCTTGCCGGACGCCAATCATGCCGCCGCTAATCTGCGTTCGGACATTGGACGGCTCCGGCCAACGTTTCAATTGCGCCCGGGAGTGTTTGTAAACGATATCCCCGGGTATGTCATTTTGGTGGATCATGTTGATCATGTGCAGTCAAAGATCTGGGGTGTCGTGATCTACGACCGCACCAATCCATCGGTTACTCGCACAATTACCGCGGACAGCGGCGTAGTCGAATTTTCGCCGCAAGGGGAATCGGTAACCTTCCATCTCATGGACGGGCAGTTGCATGAGCAAGACCTCGGCAAACAGGGTTCCTACCGGCTTTCGGAGTTTCGTTCCCAAACCTTCAAAGTGGAGAACCTGGATACGGAGTTGAAAGAAACAAAGCAAGAGTATCGCGGCGATCGAGAGATGTCCTCGGGGATGTTGATGGATCGAATCCACGGCTTCGAGAAAGAGTTTGCCGACTACAAACATTCCATCCTTCAAGATAGCGATTCCCTATTCAATATGGTTCTCTCACAGCCACAGAAGATCACCGAACAGCAGGGTCGCACGAACGAGCAGCGGGAACGCACGGTCGTCGGGCAGACTTACACCGATTTCGTTTCGATCAGCCGGCTGATGAAGACGCGTCGATCGCAGCTCTATACCAGTATCAAGTCGATCAGCAAATACAGGGTGGAGGTACACAAGAAATACGCGTTACCGGCTGCTTGCCTAGCGTTCATCTTGATTGGTGCGCCGTTGGGGGTAGTCAGTCGCAGGGGCGGCATGGCGATGTCGGTCGGCATCTCGATCGGACTATTCACCGTCTACTGGGCTTTCCTCATCGGCGGCGAGCAGTTGGCCGATCGTCTGATTGTGGCACCGTGGGTCGCGATGTGGACCGCGAATATACTTATGGTCGCGGTTGGTCTATTGTTGCTCTACTGGGTCAAGAGCGAAAAGAGCTTTGTGGCCGCGCTGCGGTCGGTGTTTTGGCGGAGCAAGAACGCGTGAACATTATAGACCAGTACCTACTCAAGAGATTCTTCCTAACCTTTTTTGTTTCGATTCTCTGCTTCGTCTTGATCTTTGATCTGGTCAATTTGGTCGAGCGGATTGGCAATCTGCTTGAATCTGGTGCAACATTCACCGACGTGTTTATGTACTATTTTTATTTCACACCTTTCATCATCGTACTCACTTGTCCGATTGCCACGCTCCTGGCATCGATATTTTCCATCGGCCTGATGGCCAAAAGCAACGAATTGTTGGCGATGAAGGCGGCGGGCGTCTCGCTTTATCGTATTGTGGTGACCCTGGTTGCCGGAGGCATCCTGATCGCAATCGGGTTGTGGGTGTTCGGTGAGATGATTCTGCCGGAAGCCAATAGTCGAAAGAACATCCTCGAGGCAGTGAAGTTCCAAAGACGCAGCAGTGAGAGCGCGACCGTCTATCGCAACCAGATGTTTCAAGGGCTGCACGGACGCGTATTCCAATTCACGAATTATGTCTCCAAATCGGCGACCGGCGAAGATGTTGTGATTCAAACTTTCGAAGGCAATAAGCTTAAGCAGTTGATTACGGTTAACCGTTTCGTGTGGCAGGACACAATCTGGGTCGGCAGCGAAGTGCAGGTCAGAGACTTTGGGGATTTTGAGTCCGATCCGGAACCGATCAAGAACACCAAGTATGCGACCCTGCCCTTCTCCGACTTCCGTGAGAAACCGAGCTATTTCGAAGACTGGTTCAGCCGTCAGGATCCATTGTCAATGAGCTACTTCAAGCTAAAGAAATTCATTCAGGTCAGTCGCGCTCTTGGCAAGGACGTAACCAAGCAGCTCGTTGATCTGGAAAACAAAGTCGCCTTCCCATTTATCAATGTCATTATCATTCTAATCGGCGTGTCGCTGGCGTCTAATCCGCGCCGTAGCGGATTGGGAGTCAGCTTCGCCGTTTCGATGGCGATATCGTTTGTTTTCTACACCTGCGTCAAGATCGCGATCGAATTCGGACATGAGGGGGCAATCTCGCCGCTGCTCGCCGCCTGGGGTACGAACGGAGTGTTCCTTCTATTCGGGGTGATATTGCTGTTCAAGACACCCAAATGAGCACTTTGCGAACGAAGGCCACGGTCAATCTATACGCATCAGGAGTTGAAGCGCCTTCCTTGACCTATGTTACAACTTGCGATGTCATCGCCGGTGTCTTGGTTGAGTCGTAAGTAAATACCCCCCCACCGCAAGGAACCATCTGCCCGGTCGTCTTGTCCTTATGCACCAGCCAACCACCGGTGTTGAAGAGTGTCAAGGGTTGTCCTCCAGTAGACTGTGTCCAAGGAGCATTGTCGTCGCCCCACGGTATCGGCTCATGCGTGTGACCAAAGATGACATAACGCGGATTCGAAACCGCCAGTTGTGTTTGCTGATTGATGTAATCGATTTCGAGTAGGGTGGCGTCGAAAAAGCGCCGGAAACGATCAAGCGTATCCTTGGTGTGAACAAACTCTTCGCTGTAGCGCGTCGCTTTCATTTTCTCCAGTTGTGTGACGACCCATTTCTTGCCATAGTTGCAAGCTGCATCGCGAACAGCTTCCTGGGGATCAAGCAGCCAGCGTGCCGGTGTCCTCCGGTCAATCTCATCATCGAGTTTGTCCAGATACCGTTTGACTCTGGTGAAATCCTGCTCCTTCACTTCCTGTGCCAGCCGTTGAATCACGCGAGTGAGTGGTCCCGCTTGACCGGTACCTGAACAGGCAAGTTGGTTAAGCGGGAAGTTGATGGCAACCATCTCGCTTAAGTCGAGCGCATCGCCGACACGGAGATCGGCTCCGGCAATTTTCAGCGCCCATTCACTAAGCAGCGACCAGTAGGATTCGAGGTAGTGTCCGTGCGTCAGGAGAATGGTGTAGCTGTCGGTCAGCAGATAGACGTTGGGGTACGCGAACGCAAAAGGCGTGTCGGCGCCGGTGCCGTCCTCGTTTCTGGTGATCTTGTCAAGAAACAAACCACCATATCCCCATGACGACCTGGGATTTCGATTTACACCGAACAGTGTAAATGCTTCGCCGCTGCGGTTACTGCGACAGTCAAGAATACCCGGTACCGAATAGCGGAAAGCACGCGGTGGTCGACCCTCGTTGATCCGGCGGATGACGTTGACATCGTGCTCGTAGAAGTGCCACATGTCAAAATCGTGGTTGCCGGGAACGTAGATGATCTGTTTGGCGATCTTGTCGCGCTGCAACTGCTGGAAAAAGACTTTGGCGACTGCGTATGATTCTTCATAACTGGCAATCGAGAAGTCAAAGATGTCGCCCAAGAGAACTAGAAAGTCGCTGTTCTGCCCGACGGCAGCAAAGAAGTCATCGTACTTTGGACCGATGGTCGGGTTCTGCTTTGATTCCGGCGGGCTAAAATGCGCCAGTTGACACAACGGATCACCGAAATGCACATCGGAAATGATAGAAATACGCATAGATGGGGCTACTCCCTTATCTATATACTGCCACGCTAAGAACGTATACTCCTGGCGGCATATTGAGAGTAGCCACAGTGACCAAATTCATCTTGTCGGCAGACGTTTACGGCCTATATTTGTGCTTATGCTCGCACTCTTCAGCAAGACGGCCAAACCAACTCCGGAAGCGGATACACAACTGGCGCAACTCTATGTCAGCGGCGAGAAAGCGACCTACAAGCAGGTCGACCGTTGGATCAATCAGGTGACGAATCTGTCGGTCTGGCACTTTGTTGAAGACGTTGAGGATATCAATTCGATCGTGCATTTGAAGCTCTTTTCGAGCCTGAAAAATCAGCGTTTTCGGGGTGAATCGACGTTTCGCACATACGTCCAGCGGATGACGCGCTATACTTGCATCGATCAAGTGCGGAGCCAACGGGTAGCACGCCAAGTCGATCCGGAGGACTTGCCGACGCCATCGGGAAGCGAACGCCCTGATAGCGCGCATGAGGCCAAGGAAGAGCGACAGATTTTTGTCAAGATTTTTCGGGCAATTGGTCCGGAATGCCAGAAAATCTGGCGGATGATCTTTACTGACTCCTTGAACTACAAAGAGATAGGCGAAAAGCTACATCTGCCTGAGGGCACGGTGAAGCGTAAGGTGCACGAGTGCAAGCAGATGGCAATAGAGCTCAAAGAAAGGCTGATTTAGCTGAACCGGCGTAGTCCTCAAGCGACTGTAAGATCGAAAGGAGAGCTGCTATGAGCGTCAATAAGGACATTATCGATCTGATCCCGCTGCTCGTACAGGGTAAACTTCGCGAGGCGGAGAAAAACATCGTTCTGGAGCAGATTCAGAAATCGCCGGAGTTGCAGAAAGAGTACGATTTCTGGCAGGGTATCCATGCCATCCACCGCGAACTGCCACGCTATGATTTTTCCGCACATATATTGCCCGAGGTTCTCGACCGTTTCGCGCAGAATAAGATAAACCAGTTGTCGAACGAGTACTCTGAGATAACTGCCCACTTGCAGCAGTGCTCGTCATGTAGTGACGATGTCGAACTGCTGCGGCACACCGTAAGGCTCATTCCCGAGGAGCAGATGAGTGCAACTTCGAATGAGCAGGACGCCTGGCTGCACTCGATTTTCGGATTGCGACTGCCGACAGTCAGAGCATTGGCGCCGGTTTTCTCATTCCTCGTCGTCGTGCTGGCACTGTTTGTGATCTTTCAGCGCACCGGCGAACAGGGGGATATCGCAACAATTCTTTTGAAACCGCAGTTCGAGAAACGCAGTGTCACCGATGTCGCCAATGTGCCGGAAATGCAGGTATTTCTCAAACAAAATACCGGCAAGGTGATTTTCGCATTTCCGACAGACCGCATCGATGTTCAAGAATACCAGTATGCCATCAGTCTCACTCCCAGAGCCGGCACGCCGGTCGAGTTGAACAGTGTGAATATCCAATGCCAGAAGACTCAGTTGACAAACCAATGTGAGTTGACGGTCACCGACAACAATATCCTCAGGCAACTCAAGCAAGGTGGCAGTTTCGCCCTGTTAATCAAGGAGCAGTTTCCAGTCGGCGTGCAACTCGAACCGGCGGAGTACGAGTATTACTTCAGAGTATTGGTGAAGTAGATTTAACCTCCGGAGTCCGCCGGTCGCATAGACGTCGCCATTGAACTTGCTCGCGATCTAATCAAGAATCACCGGCAACTTGAGATTCGCAATTACGATTACCAGTCTGGCGACTCGCTAGTTACAGGTCGCGCAAGGTGCGGGACCACCGGTGAAGATGTAATTAAGTACGTACACCACATCGGCCATGTCTACCGCGCCATCGCAAGTGGCATCGGCTGACACCAGCGTTTGGGGAGTCGGACCGCCTAAATTGAGATAGATTATCAAGCAGACCGCGTCAGCGATGTTGAGTTTCTGATCGCCATTCGCGTCACCACACAGATTAGAGCAGGCAACATCCCCGGAGCCGATCAACACTCTACAGGCGTTATTTCCCGGGGCACAGGGCGAGTTGGTGCGAATTGTATACTTGCCGCCCGGCAAATCACAGAATCGAGGATCGAGCGCCAGATTGTCGTTTACCCCCTGCAATCCGCTGATGCATTCCGTCCAATCGCCACCGGCGTTGCCAAACACGTCACAACAGGTCAAGACCAGAGCGCCGGGACTATCACAACTGATAGCATTCCCTGGTAGGCTATTGGCGATGATGCAGGCATACAGCGTGGGTGCGGAACGGCTGCAACTGATTCCGCCACCTACTATCGTCGCATTCCCAACGAACGTGCAATTTGTCAGAACCGGATTGGAGTTGTCATAACACAACATGCCACCACCGATGCTGGCGGAGTTTCCGGAGAACAAGCAATAAGAGAACGTGGGGGACGAAGAAAAGGCACAGTCGGCACCGCCGCCATGCGTGGTGGCCGCATTCTGATCAAAGACACAATGTTGTACCGAAGGCGAGGCGTTCTTCCAACAGTAGAGACCCCCTCCATAAACAGTAGTGTTCAGGCGGAACTCGCAATCCTTGATCAGCGGATGCGCCCCCCATACGACAGCCACGCCACCACCTCCATTAATGGCATGATTACTAACAAATCGGCAATTGGCGATTGTTGGTGACGAATTGTCACAGCAAATCGCACCGCCCATGGGCCAGGGTGCGGGGGCGACGTCGCCCGGCGCATTGCCGTTCATAATTGTGAAACCTTGTAGGACTGCTGCCGCCGTCTCGCCACTGTGGAAGCGGAAGCCGCGGTGTCGTTCGAACTCGCTGCCCTGACAGTCGATGAGAGTTGTGCCGGGACCATCCGCAGAACGTACGGTGATCGCCTTGCCGCCAAAATCAATGTCACGGTTGCCCGAACCGGTGTAAGTTCCAGCAGCGACAAGAACCGTGTCGCCTGTGGAAGCGGCATCAATTCCCGCTTGAATCGAAGTCTGATCCGCAGGAACATGGATCGTGGCTGCCGACGTCACCGTCCACAACACGGCCAACACCATGACCAAAGTCACGAGTCTCTTCATGAATGAACCTCCAAGTTATCAGTGCAGTAGTCGCGGGCCACTTGTCCGGAAGGCAATGAATGCGGTTCTGCAGACTGAAACTGTCTGCGGTATCCGGCACCAAGTGAATCCGAGTGGTTATGCGTCAAGTATAAGCGAATCGTTGACGTTTGTCAAGAAGACTTGCTGCATTCCCGAGTACCAGTCTGCCGATCCGGAGACCTCACCGCGAGCGTCTCGAGCGTCGCAGAGTGACGCCGACTCAACTCACGACAAAATACGACACAAAATTCGTCTTCAAATTCACGCCACCAGCCGTCTTGGCGGTTTTTAGAATAGTAACTTGGTAAAGGGAGCGCGATCTTAGTACGGCCGCAGGGGCGAACGTCATCACTATCTGACTTCCCCCCCAAGCAGGAGCGCCAGTTACGACTTCGCCGTCAACTTCGCGTAATTCAAAGGCCACGGTTACCGAGGTCGTGTCCATCGGAGTATTGAAGGTCACCTGAAGCGTACAACTCGGCGCAACCCAATAGGCGCCATTCTCTGGGAAAATCATTGTGACCCCAAGCGGCTCCGTTGAAAACGCCGTGGTGTCGGGCTTGGAGAGCTTGACATGATCGGCCAGATACACCTGATCAGAGATAATCAGGCGATAATCGGTGTCTGGCGAGAGCAATCCGGTTGGGTAGAAGCGCAGGTAGGGAGAGTAGTGGTCGTCCGAGCACTTGCGACTGTCGGAATAGTAGCTCACCGGCAACCAGAGGCCTGCAATCGCGGGTTCAAAACGGGCGGCCTTGTTAACTGAGTCGACGTTGACGCAAATAGGAAACTCAAGAGTCGGTCGGAAATTGGTGATCGGAACAGTGTAGAGCATCAAACCGGGGTAGATGCGTGCAGTCACCGAAAGGGGCGCTGTAGTGAAGCTGAAGGTGACGTCGTGACCCAGAGAGATTCCGGCCAGAGTTCTTACCGCGCTGGGAATGCTGACTTGATAAGTGGTTCCCGGTTGCATGCCGTAACTGCGATCGGATGAATTGCGCGAAGAGAAGTAATACACCGCCTCACCTTCGATGCTGCTGACATTTCTGCCAGAGACTTCGTACCAAACGCCGGACAAGGGGGGATCAAACGTGGTCAAGCGTGACAGGTCATCGAAGTTGAGGGGCTCGTCGGCATAGATGTAGATTTCACTGTACGTTCTGACACCGGTGGCGCCGTCTGCGGGTTCTGAACGATAAATAGGATAAGGGTAGTTCGACAGTGCAATTCCTCGAAGTAGATAATCCGAGGACTTGGAAATAACCAAGTTGCGCAATACCCGCGTGCTGTAATGCAGCGGTTCGACGGTCACTGTGTAAATTCCCGGCGGAACACTGTCAATTGTGAAAAAGCCATCACTTCCGATTGTTGCGGTCAGAACTGTATTGCCGGAAGCAGTCACAGTCCCTGAGTCGGCTGGAAGCACCATGCCAGAAATTGAGCTGACCTTGGATTGATTGTAATAATAGTTTGTGGATTTGTCAGTGCAGCCGGCTGCAAACAGTGCGGCTGCCAGAACGATTAATGACGTAAATCTGTACATGGATAACTCCTTCAATGAAGACTACAAATAGTCACACGGAATATTCCAACCCCTTGACGTAAACGCTTCAAGCAGCGTCTTGTCCATTATACAATCATCTGTAACAAAGATCAAGCAAAATCGGGTTAGATGAAGACAAAGTGAGAGCGGACAATATCTGTTCTTCCCCGCGGCGTCAGGAACCCTGAGGTTGTCCCACAAGTCGGAAAATGGTTGCCAACAGCAATTGTGATAGCAGAGCGTAATCGGGGACGTGTCGACATCCCAACGTCTTACGCCCTCACCCCCTTCCCCTCTCCCACTGGGAGAGGGGTGTAGGGGTGAGGGAAAACAACTTACGGGACAGTATCCCCTTTCCTGACGCGATTCATGAGTTCTCTGCCGTCAGGATGTGGATCCTGACGGCGCACTAATGAGTCATTATGGGCGGGATCATCCCCTTTCGATCCAGAACTTACGCAAAATCGCGAGGTTCCTCTTGTCCGCTTCGTATTCTTCCCCGTCCTTGGGCGTTTCGAGCAGCTTGGGAATACCTGCCAGGCGTTCGTCCTGCATGATAAACTTGAACGCGTCCTTACCGATCTCTCCCTGACCAATATGCGTGTGACGGTCAACGCGTGAGCCAAGACTTTTGATCGAATCATTCAAGTGGATCACCTTCAGATATTTCAGCCCGATCGTCTTCTTGAACGCGGCGATGGTGGCCTCGTAGGCATCCTTGGTGCGGATGTCATAACCGGCCGCGAAAATGTGGCAGGTGTCAACGCAAACGCTAACGCGGTTTTTGTCTTTAACACCTGCAATCATAGCGGCAATTTGCTCGAACTTGAATCCCAGATGCGCCCCCTGTCCGGCCGTACACTCCAACGCGACTCTGGTTTTGGCATCCGGGGTCATGTCGATGCAGTGATTGAGCGAATCGATGATCTTCTTCATGCCGTATTCCACGCCCTGATCCAGTGGCGAACCCGGGTGCAGAACGAGGTCGGCAATTTTGAGTTTATCGGCGCGCTCAATCTCGTCGATAAGTCCGGCGAGCGATTTCTGATAGACATCCTCATTTGGCGAGCCAAGGTTGATCAAGTATGCCGTATGCGCCACAACGGGGGTAATGCCGGACTGTTTCTGCGCGGTCAGGAACTTCTCGCTTTCATCATCGGTCAGCGGCTTGGCTCGCCACTGGTTGTTGTTCTTGGTGAAAATCTGTATTGAAGTACAACCAGTGTTTACGCTATGTTTGATGGCGTTGAAGACGCCGCCGGAGATCGACATGTGCGCGCCGAGGAGGAGCTTCTTTTCTTGTTTTACCATTTTGTCGCTCGTAGGATGAGTGTACGGTATCAAATCGCTTTCAAAAGAGCACAACATTCGTACCCGTCGGCTGTCCTCGTCCGGCGGGCAATCGCAGCAGGCGAGGACGACTGCCGCGCACAAAATCCGTTCGGACTGAGCCTGTCGAAGCCCTATCGCTGGGCAAACCGCTCATCCTTCGACGGGCTCAGGACGAACGGATAGAGAAGCACGTGCCCGCGGGCGCAGCGTGCTGCGCCCCTACTTCTTCGGCGCCGGGTCTTTCAAGTCTTCTGTGATACCCGCAAGGCGTTTGGCGATTTCGACCGACTTTTCCAACTCGGACGACAGTCGAATAAACATCTTCGCGCCGTCCGGCGAGCCGCCGCCGTGCATACATCCGGGAACACCGGCGCCTACTGTCGACCATTCGACCAGTCGTGCCGCTCGGGCGCGTGTTTCGCCCGAAACTGCCGCTTTCATATACTTCTGAATTAGATGTCCGTACTTTTCGTCGTTGAAATCGACATACGACGGCATACAGCCGGTTTCGGCGATACCACCGGCAATATCCTGTGCGATGATCGAGGTTTCATAAGGCAGCTTTGCCACATGTACCTTGTTGACATTCGACAGCAACATGTCGGGTATCCAGACGCCGGAAAGATGTTGTTTGCCCATCACGGCAGCCGCGATGCCGACACCGTAAGTC
>Ga0315273_10000914_pt1 | contig 32248 bp, 33 predicted proteins | sample YL17G02_0_MG_FD_205753 | JGI IMG/M metagenome (GOLD analysis project Ga0315273, IMG submission 205753) | Sediment microbial communities from Yellowstone Lake, YNP, Wyoming, USA - YL17G02_0 | ecosystem: Environmental > Aquatic > Freshwater > Lake > Sediment | place: USA: Wyoming | collected...
CTGAGCGCTTGCGATCGAGTGAATCGCTCTTCGAGAGCTCTGCGCGCATTGCGCTTGTGACGGTCTAGCAGAGCAGGCTGACTTGCCCATCTCTCGAGCGCTTCAACGACCGATGTGACGTCTATCTGATCGACGCGGAAGCCGCAGTCGAACTCTTCGATCACATCGGCAACCGTGCTGTCCTGGCCGACCACCCCAAGAATGGCCACTCCTGCAGCCAGGTACGCGTACAACTTGCTGGGGACACTGAGTTCTTCTACCCCTCGTTCCAGCGTCACGACGCCGATGTCCGCTGCCGGAATGGTGTAAGGAAGGCGATCTAGCGGCTGGTAAGGAAGGAATCGGACATTGTCCAGCCCCTTTTCCCTTGCGCGAGCCATGAGTGCGCCTTTCTTAGCCCCATCACCGATGAACAAGAACAGGACATCAGGTCTCTCGCGACACCGATCTGCGGCCTCGATGAGCGTCTCCAGATCGTGGTGCCGACCCATGTTCCCCGAGTAGAGCACAACGAGCTTCTCGGAGAGGCCCTGCTCGTGAACGAACGGGTTCTCGCCCTTGTCCAGTGGGCGGATCCAAGAAGGATCGGCCCAATTGTGTATCACAACGAGCTTCTCTCGATCCGCTCCAGGGTGCTCTGCTAGTACTTCCCGCATTCGCTCGCTCAGCACGATGATGGCCTTGGCGCGCTTGTACGCGCAACGATTGAGGAGACGCCAAAGGCGCGCTGCAATTCCTTTCTCTGAGAGAACGCCCAGCCGGATCGCCACATCGGGATACACATCGTGGATTACGAGCGTGTACGGAAAACCTCGTATCCGATTGAGCACCCAAGCGACCCAGAACAGCATCGGCGGATTGGAGAAGACGAGGAGAGAGCTTCGCCGAGAGAAGGCCAATCGACCTAGTACGCTGAGACAGAAGCTCCCCGCCGACAGAAGCCGGGACATCGTGCGATGCCGATCTGCGCGTACTGAGATCACCCTTCGGACCTGGACCCCGTCCTCAATCTCACTTCGGTCTCTCCGCGTACGCACGCTGTAGGACGGTTGAGCTGTGTAGACGGTGACCTGCAGCCCCTGTTCAACGAGGCCCCTTGCCAGGTCGGCTGCGAGTTGGCCCGAAGCCGCCGGTTCGGGAATGTATTGCTGCGTCAGGAGCGCGAGACGCCTACTCATGTTGCGCTCCCTCGTAGTGCTTGATCGTACGACGTAGCCCCTCGTCCAACGGTGTCTTTGCCGAGAACCCAAACTCGCGTGCTGCTTTGGTCGTGTCGAGCATCCGCCGTGGCTGGCCATCCGGCTTGGATGGGTCCCACCGAACCTTCCCCATGTACCCTGTAAGTCGAGCAATCAACGCCACGAGGTCCCGGATGCGAATCTCCTCTCCCGCACCGAGATTCACTGGATCCGGCTTGTTGTATCGCTCCGTCGCGAGGACGATTCCCTCAGCGGCATCCTCCACGTACAAGAACTCGCGGGTAGCCTGCCCTGATCCCCAGGCGATGATCTCCTTGTCGCCGCGGTCGCGCGCCTCCACGCACTTGCGGATGATCGCGGGAATGACGTGAGACGACGCTGGATCGAAGTTGTCTCCGGGCCCATAGAGGTTGACGGGAAGGAGGTAGATCCCGTTGACCCCGTATTCCTGGCGGTACGCTTGGAGTTGGACCAGGAGCATCTTCTTCGCAAGACCGTAGGGAGCGTTCGTCTCCTCCGGATACCCATTCCAGAGATCCTCTTCCTTGAACGGGACCGGCGTGTGCTTCGGGTACGCGCAAATCGTGCCGACGCACACGAACTTCTCAACGCCAACTTGGCGTGCCCCTTCGATGAGTTGGATCCCCATCATCGCGTTGTCGTAGAAGAATCGGCCCGGGTGCTCTCGATTCGCGCCGATTCCCCCCACCACTGCCGCCAGGTGAATGACCACGTCCGGGTGAGCATCAGCGTACAGACGGCTGACTGCGCTGCGATCCCGGAGGTCGTACGTAGCACTTCGAGGGACGAAGATCTCGCGGCACCCGCGCGCGCGCAGGAGAGACACAACGTTCGAACCAAGAAAACCAGCCCCACCGGTAACCACAACGCGCCGATTGGGCCAGAAGTCGGAAGTCACGAGTCGAGAGTCAGCAGTCGAGAGTCGGGAGTTCTGAGTCGAGAGTCGAGAGTCGGAAGTCAACTGCCTGCTCCTTCCGCAGAGGGACAGGTTAAGTAGTCAAGTTGGCGAGTGGAGACAGCCATATCATCTCTCATTCCGTCTTCCTCCGGCGGAGGTACTTGACGTAGCCGTTCAGCATCCGGATGACCTGGAACGCATCGGATCTGAGACTGCCGAATTCCCCTTCATCGAGAAATCCCTCATCTTGCAGCACTGTGAGGTGGTCTATCAACTCGAACAGGGAACCGCGCGCTTGCCGACAGAACTGGATGTTCTCCTGATAGTGAAACCGGCCGTAGCCCTCAGCAATGTTGGCAGTAACGGATCGAGAGGCCCGCAGGACCTGATCTGCCAATCGGAACCGTTCAGCGGAGGGCAATTGCCCTGCAAGGTCCGAAAACCTGCGCCTCAGTTCTCTTGCGGCCTGCCAGACTGATAGATCTTCGAATGTCGACGTCGGTTCAGATGCCTGCGCTCTCTCGGCCGACGGTCTCAACCCTGCCGGCTCTTCTGCGCCACTCAAGTGTGCCTTGCCTCTCCCGCCATTCCTACTCAACAACTCACCTACTCAACGCTACACCGCTGTTCGCCTCATTCCACTCCGTTGCGTCTTGCCTGCTGCAACGCGGTGATCGAGCTCTGCCACCGATGCCACCCGGTGAACTTCTCCTTCATGATGCGGCGACCTTCCCCAATCGCATTCAGGCCAAGCGCCTCCATGTCCGCGTCGACCATGATCCGCACCAATTCCTTGAACGTTACCTTCGGCTCCCACCCCAGCACTTCTCTGGCTCGCGACGCATCCGCAAGAAGGTACGCGACGTCTGTTGGTCGGAAGTACCGTGGGTCGACTTCCACGTACTCCTTCCAGTCGAGATCCGCGTACGCGAAGGCCTCTTCCAGGAACTCCTGTACCGAGTGCGCTTCCCCGGTACCGATGACATAGTCCCCGGGCTGATCTTGCTGAAGCATCATCCACATGGCTTCGACGTACTCCGGTGCATAGCCCCAGTCTCGCTTTGCTTCGAGGTTCCCAAGGTACAGCTTGGTCTGCTGCCTGGCGAGGATGTGCGCCAGCGCCCGCGTGATCTTCCGCGTCACGAACGTCTCCCCCCGGCGAGGGGACTCGTGGTTGAACAGGATCCCATTGCAGCCGAAGAGGTTGTACCCCTCGCGGTAGCCCACAACCATCCAGTACGCGTAGAGCTTCGCACAGGCATAGGGGCTCCTCGGCTGGAACGGCGTTGTCTCACCCTGCGGCGGAGCTGATGCGCCGAACAGCTCGGAACTGGACGCTTGGTAGTAGCGCGTCTTGATCCCGCTTCGGCGGATGGCATCCAGGATCCTTGTCGTGCCCAGCCCTGTGACATCGCCCGTGTACTCCGGTGTGTCGAAACTCACGCGAACGTGCGACTGCGCCCCAAGGTGGTAGACCTCAGCGGGCTTGATATTGTAGATCAGGTTGTTCAGTTGCTCCCCGTTCGCAAGATCGCCGTAGTGCAGGTAGAGACGCGCATTCGGATCGTGAGGATCCTTGTAGATGTGCTCGATGCGCTCCGTATTGAACGTGCTGGCCCGTCGAATAAGGCCGTGGACTTCGTAGCCCTTGCTGAGCAGGAATTCGGCAAGATATGAGCCGTCTTGCCCTGTGATGCCCGTAACAAGCGCGCTCTTCATCCTTTCCTCCTAGCTAGGTGTCTTGGATATGGGCTCGAGAGCTCGCCTCCCAGAACGACAGGAGCTCTCGCAATGTCTGTTCGACCGGAATCAGGGGAGCCCAGCCAAGGACACCGCGAATCTTCGAATTGTCCCCTCTAATGCAGTGGGCATCAGCTGGGCGGTACAGGGCAGGGTTGAGCTCGACCTTCACATTGACTCCAGCGGCGGTGATGAGATAATCCAGCGCACGCGAGAGTGAATACGCCCTCCCCGAGCAGACGTTGAGAACCTGGCCATCCACGCCATCGGATAAGAGCACGGAAACGTATGCGCTGACCACATCCCGAACATCAACGAAGTCGCGGTACACTCCTAGGTTCCCGACCTGCAGGATCGGCTCCTTGAGCCCCAGCTTGATCTCAGCCACCTGCTTCGCGAAACCACTCAGAACGTAGCTCGCTTTCCGACCGGGACCTGTGTGATTAGAGGGTCGCAGTATGGTGTATCGTAGACCATGCGAGGTTCCGTATTGCTGTACGAGCAGCTCCGCAGCTGCTTTCGAGACAGCGTAAGGGCTCTTGGGGTTGATGGGAGATGACTCAGTGTAGGCGACGGATCGATCGTCACTGCCTCCGTATACTTCGAGCGTCGAGATGCAGAGCAAGCGCGCGCTGGGCGCATGTTGCACCAGGGCGTTGCACAGATTGAAGACCCCCATGTAATTGATCTGATGGCATGTCAGCGGATCCACCCAACTCTCGAACACTGAACTCACCGATGACAGGACGATCACGACATCTGGAACAATGTCCGCGATGATCACGGAGATCCTCGCTGCATCAGCCACATCCCCGGGGACATGTTGGACCGTAGCGTTGCGATGGGTCTTGTCATGTCTTGACACCCCATAGAGCACGGCTCCGGGCAGACTGTTCTGAAGGGACGGAAGGAGGTACCCTGCCACGAATCCCGTATCACCAACGACAAGGATTCTCATGAGACGTTCGACGTAGCCTTAAGTTGTCTGTGCATGCAGTAGATCCCTGGTGATGCCGACCATGGTCCTATGTCGCCTCGCAGACTCATTCTAGTACCTCTTGACCTGTCGCCGCCTCTCAGACTCGTCGAGAGCCCGAGTAAGCAGGCTGTTCGGAGAACCGTCACATCTGAGCAGCCGGGCCGGCATGGAGCCCGGAGCGGCCCAACAGGCTGTGGCGCCCATCCTTGAGCCAGACCCTTCTAGAACCCGGACCTCCCCCCGCCGGCCCCCTCATGTAGGGTCCCCTGCGACTCGACCATACGCTTCTAGAGTAGCCCGCGCGGTACTCTCCCACGTAAAGAGCTTGGCTCGCGCGCGCCCCCGTTCTGTCTGCTGCGCTCGCAACTCCTTGTTGCATAGCAGCTCCATCATCGTTGCGGCCATACCCTGTACATCTCTCGGGTCGAAGTATCTTGCAGCATCACCTCCGATTTCGGGTAGAGACGCGGCATGAGACACCGCTACGGGCACACCATACGTAAAGGCTTCTAGGACAGGGATGCCGAAGCCTTCATATAGTGATGGGAACACGAACAACTCGGCATGGGCGTAGAGACTCGCAAGGACCTCGTCCGCCACATAGCCAGTGAACCCAACGCGATTCCCAAGACTCTTCCGCTTGACGAGCTCATCGAGGGAGCTCTTGCCTCTCGGGGGGTGTCCTGCCAGGATCAAGCGTTCCTCCACAAAGCCTTTCTCCCGGATGATCGCAAACGCTTCAATGAGCCGTCGCATGTTCTTGTGGGGACTCCGACTACTGAGGGCAAGGATATAGGGCTTCTGGATATGGAGTTCCTTTGAAAGCACGTCGAAGTCCACGGCAGGGGCCGTGGTTTCTTTGGCCGCCAGGTGTGTCACAGCTACTTTCTCGGCAGGGACGCCGAGCACACTGATGATCTGATTCCTGCTGGCTTGCGAAATCGTGAGGACACAGTCCGCCCTTCTTGCGCTCTGACTCACAAAGAAACGCAATACAGTTCGCCGCACGAGGGGAAGGGAGTCACGTAGGTTGTGGAAATTCAAGTCGGGGATAGTCACAACGGACTTGCACGGCAAGAGCAATGGTTGTACGTAGCCTAACGAATGCATCAGATCCAAGCCGTAGCGTTTGGCTTGCAGAGGGAGGATGAGTTGCTCCCACGCGTAGCGCAGCAGACGGCTCTTCGCATGAATAGGACAGACAACCTTGTGAAAGCCTGGCTGTTCTGGAACATCCCACTGCGCCGCCTCCCTGTTGACAAAGACATAGTACGTGTTGCACGTATCGAGTTGGGCAAGAGCCGCGAGCAGCGACAGCGCATAAGTTTCAGTGCCGCCAACCACTCCTGGTAGCAAGAACAGTAGGTTCAGTCCGATTCTCATGCCCTAGTTACCGACGCGATTGCTTCCAGAAAGGCTCGAGCAGACCGTTCGATGCCGAACTCTCGACATGCGTGTTCGCTGATCGCCCCGCGCCGAGCACGGATCTCGTCAATCTCACTCTTGGTCTTGCGAATCAGTTCGCCCAGTTGTCCCACGTCATGCGGGTTGAAAAGCCTCCCATTCCAACCTTCCTCTATCAGGTCATAGCCTGCTCCCGCGCGGTCTGAACACAGAACATGCAGGCCGCTGGCCAGAGCTTCGTTCACCACCAGTCCCCAAACCTCCTTGACGGAGGGAAGGACAAGGACATCGGCCAACGAGTAGTACCGGGGCAACTGAGGTTGCTGCTTGTAGCCCTCGAAGTACACGTTCTCGAGCCCGCGACGACGGCAGAGATCCTTGAGTGCGCCTTCTTGAGGTCCGCTCCCGACTACGAGAAGCCCAAGGTCTGGGTCTTGAAGCTTCCCAAGCGCTTCCAGCAAACCCCATACGTTCTTGCGTTCTGTCAACTGACCCACGTAGAGGAGCAGGACCGGAGGGTAGTTGACCCGGGCGGTGGCGAAAGAGCTATGTTCACGGATTGTGCGACTCTCTCTGGAGTACCAGTCCATGTCCACCGTGTTGATCCCGGTGAATACCCTCTCGGGGTCCGCGCCGAGTGCCAGGACGCATTCCTTCGCCTTTGTGCCAAAGGGAACGCACGCGTCAACTTGCCCTACGAAGAACCGCTTGGCGGCTGCTATTGGGCCAGCACTGTAGGCAGCACTGAGAAGTGAGGACTCGAACCACAGGATCAGGGGCCTACGGAGCCTCTTGGCGTGGAGGAGCGCCATCCAGTAGGCCAAGTTGTCATACCCCGAGACAATCAGCACATCGGGCTTGGACCGCCTGATCAAGCGCCCGAGCCCCCAGTTCAGGTGAATCGCGAGCTCACACCTCGTAAGGAACGCATGACGCCCGTGGAGAACATGACACTTGAAGCCAGCGCTCGTGCGGTCCACCTGCCATTCCCTGTTCGCTTCGCTCTCTGCAAGGAGAACAACCGTAAGCTCAATACCGTTCTTTCGGCCCAGGGCGGTGAAGAGAGGTATGCGGTATGGGGACAGTATGTTGGTAACGATCACGATGCGGACCGAGGTTCCCGGCAAGGACATGTCTCCTTTCTCACCCGACCTGGACACTAGCAGAGACATGGCGGGAATTCAATAGCCTGTAATGTCCTCGTCGCAAAGGATCAACGTTGTCCCGGTCATTGAGAAACTCGCACATGCAGCTTTCCTGACATGCGGCCCGGTTTCCCACGGCTGGGTTCGAACGATGCCCCCTGGCCAGTGCCTCGCTTTCTGGCACGGGCGGTTTCAAAGTCGGGTCTGGTGGTGACAACGCTGTTCATCGAGCCAGGGAGTCCGTGGGAGAACGGGTACAACGAGAGCTTCAACGGGAAGCTCGCGACGAGCTGTTGAACCGGGAGACCATCTGCACGCTGGAGGAGACGAAGGTGCTGATCGAGAACTGGCGACGGGAGTACAACACGGTCCGTCCGCACAGCGCTTTGGCCCATCCGCTGAAGGTTCCGGGCCGTCTGGAGCGGAGAATGTAGACCTGGACGAGGGTGAGTCTGGCGGCGACGTCCAACCGAGCTTAAGAAGAGGACCGTTCACCGGGGGCGGGTCATACTGAGCCGCGGCATAAGCAAGGGCAGGCCTCCGACTACGAACAGGACCGCATAAGAAACACTTGACATCATATCGCCTCTCATGATGAACACTAGAAACCCGAGCAGGAAAGGGTAGACAACGTGCAACAAGCTTGGCGGGAGGTCGCCTGGCCAATCCAGAGATCGACCCTCTTGCCTCCAATAGCCATGATCGAGGGACGCCAATAGCCATCCCAATCCACAAGCGAGAGCAATAACCCCCGCTGTGAGAAAGTTCACATAGCCTTCCGCCGGAAGGGGACATGAGACGTTCACGTTCTCGAAGCCGAAGGCGGCAGCCACCAGGCGACCGGAGCCAATGGGCTTGGATGGCCAGATGCTCCTGGGCATCCAAAACAGCAGGGAGCCCACGAACTGATGCCCCCAGGTCGCCGTTCCAGGGCCGCGAGTGTACTGCACTGTGTGGACCATCATTTCGTAGGCATCCAAATCGCCGACTGTCAGTGCCCGAATCGGATCTACTAGTGAGAATGAACGCACAGAGAATTCGCCGATGTCCATGTGCCGAGCGTCATTGATCACAGGCGCCACAAGGACTAGCCCAGCAATCAAGGCAGCAGCAAACCAGACGCCTGACCGTCGCCGCCTGAACCACAGCAAGACCCCAAAGCCAACCAGGAGGCTTCCACTCCAATACCGCGCGGCCCCCAGCGGGCTATTGATGATCAGATTGACCACGACGCCCATGACAACGAACGTCCACCACTGAGTGCGCCGCTTCCAGTGCCGCTTTGTCACCAACAATGCGGCCAGAAAGAGAACGGGGATACCCCGGATGACGTTAGAGAGGATCAGCTGGACCGGGGTTGAGTCAATCTCCCCTCCGAAGAGGATTCGCTCGTACGCACCCCTTGTGGCCAGGCCTGACGTCCCGAACACAGCCAGGAAGACGGTCAGTGCAACGAACGACAATAGAAGTGACAGCCGAATGCCGGTTCCAGTTACACGAATGCGCTTCCAGGTCATTGCGCCGCTGGTTGGCGCACACACAACCGCTCTTCTCTGTTTGCGCCGCATTCTCATGCAGTAGGAAGCTCCGTAGCAGCCTGTCCAGATGATGAGCAACGCGTTTACGTAGAGGATGTCATGGGTATTCTGTCCCGCAACAAGACGAGTAGGAAACGTGTCCTGAAGGTATTGAGCTAGAGGAGCAAGGAAGAAGAAGACGAAAACAGTCACCCAGTGAACCATGTTCAACGAATAGGGGTGCTGCTTCACTGCACAAGCGATGCCGCTGATGCTGATCACTCCGAGAATGGCATACGTCAAGAGCACATTGACATCGCGGCCTAATACCGGGCCATGCGATTCTATCGCGCCAACAACACCCAAAGCGGCAACGCACAGACACAACCAGAGCAGTGTAGAGTGAAAATATGAGGCAAGCGTTCTGCCAAGCCGCATCCGCTTCTCCCTACGGGCAACCCACATAGGCGGCCCGGACTTTCTCCGCCAGTGTATGCCAGTGGTTGGCTCTAGAGTAATCGGCTGCCCATGATCGGACCTCTTCGCTGAGCGTCTCCCTTTGCGCCAAGAACATGCGCATTCCCTCCGCAAGAGACTCGGGCGATTCGGGCTCAACTACGATGCCCAGTCTGTTCTCCCTTACGATCCGACCGATCTCGCCGACATCACACGCAATGACCACTTTGCCTGCCCCTGCAGCGCGCTGCAGAACGCCGCTTGTTCCCTTGAACGATCGCCGATATGGAAGCACCACCGCGTCGGCGGCTGCGAAGTAGTCGTTCATGTCTTCGTCGCGAATGTGCCCGAGACGTGCAATCAAACGTCCTGGGTCTCTTAGCCTCTCCCGATACTGCTCGACGTCCGCTTCTCCAAACGGAGCAGGCGCCCCTGCCACGATGGCACTCCAATCACCATCGAGCCATTGCAGCGCCTCCAAGAGAATATCGGGGCCCTTGTCCCAGCGTAACCCTCCGAAGAAGAGGAATGTTGGTCTGCCCTGAGGCAACCCAAGCCGGGCCCTTGCCTCCTTTTGAGTGACACAGCCCTCAAGCGGTACGACAGGATCAGGAACCACGACTATCCGATCTCGTAGTGACTCATTGCCATAGGCTCCTAACGCCATCGCCTTTATCCTCTCCGTATGCACAAATAGAGCAGTGAGTTGTCTCTTCCTGAATAGCTCCCGCATGGCCCGGCAATTCGCAGCATGGTAAAGGCGCTTGGGGGACAGCACATGGTCATCCGGACCATGAATGAAGTAGGGCCAGAAGAGAGTGCCAAAGAGCCTCCAGGATGGCGTTTGCATCTTCCGCATCTGCAAATACAGCGGGACTTCACTGCGATCTATGTAGAGGTGATGCACCACATCTGCGCGTTGTGAGATAGCCAGCTTGAAGGAATGCTGAATACCCTGGGTGAGACGAATGGAACGAGTAAGAGTGCCACCCCCGAATCGAGGCCTCGAACTCTTCTTCACATACTCCACGGTCAAGGGAGAAACGCTTTCCAGCAGAGAGTCAAGCGACTCATCCGGTTGCCAAGCGACAAAGGTAACATCGTCGTCTCTCTCTACCAGATGCGAGATGATGTGGGACGCGTAGCTGACATGGTGTCCGTCGCTCAGAGGGTCGAATAGTATGACTCGCATCGCTACTCACGTGCCTCCTGGGTGCCCCTACGGAAACAAAAGCCCCCAACCCCTAACCGGGCACTTCGACACACGGGCAAGACTTCTGCCTCATCACCTTTCGGCCTTCACGTTCCACCGCGCTCTACAGTCGTAAGGTCTTGGAGGTCTGCTGACGCCCTGTCCTGCGGCCGCCATAATGCACCGACGCTTCGCCCGATTTGTCCTCAATCAACCATCTTCGCCCAGCATGCTACCGAACGAGTGCCACTTCTCATCGTACTCGTACGACCACACGCTGCCGTCGCTCCCTGCTCCCAGCTTGAGCGTAGTGACTCCCGTTTCACAGACCCCCTATCAAACGTGAGGGGAGAGGAAGCCCCACACTACACACCCCCATGAGTCATACGCTGCCCCCCATCATGTGATAGTCCTGATCAATACAATACACGCTTTCCTTGTCCTTTAGCAAACACATCAATCTCGCTACGTTCGAGGTTGCCGTGCCGACAAAGAAGAGGCTCCCTTGTGCAATGGTCAGTTCCACAAGGAACCTCTCTGTCTCCACCCTGCGCGATTCGCTTGCGAGGCTGTTGAAACTGCGCTGATCGTGTCCAGCGTTCTGTTGACTACACATTGTCTCTATGTTCCAATCAGGGCAACGATCTCGCAGTTCCAATACCGAAGAGAAGTCGTCCGTCATGACGAAAGCATTCGTGACATGACGGTTGATGTCATGTACTGCATTGATGTAGCGACTCAGATCATGTATCGGTGCCTCATTACGTTTATCGCCTCGCCTTATGTGTATAGCGAAATATGGCTCTGTGTTCACTGAAAGCCGCGACTGCGCATCCATGGCAACCCTTTGCATTCTCTCGTTGAACCGCCAAATGGCACGAAGGATGATCTGGCACGCGGTATACGAATCGCCATGTATTCCCCAACTCTCGATATCGAAACGTTGCTCGATGAACTTTCTGTCCCAGATCTTCTCCCAGACATCCCTCGTTAGACAAAAACCTCTTCCAAGCGATCCAGCCAATGCAGCCTTCTGCGCCCATGATAGGTATCTGCGACAAGCAGTGGTTGTGTCGAAGATCATTGCGGGCCGCAGGAGAGGGGACGCGAGCTCTTCGCAAAACGGGTCGAAATAGTCGCGCCAGCCGTGATGATAGGCAGAGCTCCAGTATTTAGAACACAACATGAAATCCATATCATGCAAAAGACTAAACAGAACACCTAATACCATGACATTGATCTCCGAACAGAAGCCCCTTCGGGTCAGCTGCCAAATCAGCGCTGGCTGACCGCGATTCTTCATCAGGATGTGCCCGCTCGGCGCTGCCACAGCAGTGCGCGGCTTCATCTTGCACATGCCCGGGCCCGGGTCTCGACCAGTAAGCCAGCCGGGGTCTCTGGCCAGAAGCGATAGAGCGGCCTTACTATTCGTGACGTCTCCCGGTCGTTAACACAGTAGGCTCCTGCGTCCACATGCTTCGACACCCCCAGAGGGAAGCAAGCTATCCCCGCTTCGTGAGTCATCCTCTCCATTGAGGGACCGGCCATTGGCCGTCGCCCGACGGCTTTTCAAGTACGCGAACTGAAGGCACCGGATCTCCTCTAGAGTCGGGCACCAAGATGTCGCAACGCTTCTCTTGCGTTGGCGAACATGCGCCTGACCACACTTGCGAAAGCTCTTTTCTCATCGTGCGTGAACGTCCCCATAAACCAACAGCAACACCCATACACACACAGCAATGCTGCGCCTGAGACCACAACAGCGCCAAGACTTCCCACGCGAGGCGCTACATACCTTGATGCCAGGATGCTGATGCCTGCTGCGACAGCAACTGGTCGCCAGACAACGCGCCCTATCTCAAACAGAGAGACGCCAACCCATCGTCTTGACTGTACCAAGAAGTAGATGTTTGTGAGGACCATGCTGAGGATCGCCCCTCCGGCCACGCCCGAGATGCCCCACACCTGGATAAACATGAAGTAGAAAAGGGTGCTGGTCGTACCTGTGACCACAGCTCCGATGGACACCGCGCGCGGAAACCCAACGCCAGGCAAGACGAAGTTTGGTACTACAGTCAATCCCATAAGATAGAAGGCCACGGCAAGCAATCTCAGCGCATCCGCTCCATTGCGGGCGAAGTCCGGCGTCATCCAGTGAGACAGCAATGGGTTTGCGAGCGCTATCACGGGGACAGCCAACCCTGCTCCCACAACATTGCAGAGACTCATGGCCCGCAAGAACAGGTGTTTCAATCGCTCCCGGTCACGCGCTGCCGCCAACTCGCTCGACATCGGGAAGATGATCTGCATCATCCGCCCGCTCAATTGCTGGATTAAGGATGCCACCTGATAGCCGACAATATAGTATGCAACAGAGCTGGCACCGAGCCGTAACGCTATCAGTAAGCGATCCATCTGGCTGTACAGGGCACCAAAGACACGGGATACGATCATGTGAACGCCGAAGGATGTGGCTCGCTTGAACATATGCCAGTCCAATGACGGACTTAGCCTGATGTTGGGCAAGAGCCTTCTCGCTATCAAGAAACACAAACCTGCAACGACGCCATTGGCCGCTACATTTGCCGTCACGACGCCAACGAGGCCGAAACCCAGGAGAGCTGCAAGCAGACCGCCCACCGATACTAGGGTTGCCAGCAGGATGAACACACCATTGACAATGCCGAATCTCTGCAAACCGGCTGCAATCGCGGAACCCCACCCTACAAACATACTCAGGAAGAAGCCCACTCCGGTCAGGCGAAAAGACCACACGGTCTCGGCTTGTAGGTCGACCGCCACTTTGAATATAGTGTCAGACAGCCAAGGAGCCAGTCCCCAAATACATGCACCACCAATGAGTCCAAGCACTGAGTGGGACATCAATGTAGTTCGCAGCAGCTTCTCGGCAGCAACAGCATCCTCAGCGGCTGTGTATTCAGCCAAGAGCTTGATGATCGCTCCATTCAGCCCCAAATCGAGCACTGCAACATAGCCAATGAGCATCATGCTCAACCCGCGAATACCGTACGCTTCGCTTCCCAATAGGCGTACGAGAAAGGGGACTACGGAAAGGCCAAGCAACATCGGCCAACCGAAGGCAAGCACGCTCGTTCCCAGGCTACGGACTGCTTCCTCCGAGCGTGACAACTGGCTATGACTCTGCATCGTCTCCGTCCGCCCCTGCCTTCTGATCCCAGGCCTGGGCAATGAGGTTCCTGATGGCGTCGTACGTCTCTCCAGCCTTCGAGAAGCGGTATTCCCAGACATAGACGAACTGCATCAGGAAATAGGAGATGTATGCTGCTCCAAGAGCAAGACCGCTCCAACCCAGGAGGAAGACCTTCCGTTTGAAGACCGTACCGACGACTGCCCTGAGGATGTCCAGCGCCACCCTCCACATTGACGTCGTTGGCGGGAGAAGCCGTGCTTGAGAACGCCAGTAGAGCTGATGGCGTTGCATCATGCTATCTACAGTCCTGTGTGTCAGGTGATAGAGGCAGTACGGCTCTGCGCCCGACAGCTTGTAGACACGTTTCGTATCGAATCTGAGCGCCGCGTGCACGCTCTCGTCGACGACCGACACTACTTCCTTGCGAAAGACAGCCGCGGCATTGTCACCGTACCAAGGAGATCGCTTCGGAGACATGCCTAATACATACCGCCGAAACGGCACATGGATAACGTCATAGGGAAAGTCGGCGCGATCAACCAATGATCGAATCTGGCCCGCCAAGAGCGGATGCAAGACATCACTCGCGGTAAGCAGCAAGATCCACTCGCTGCTGACCAGATCAAGGGCCAATCGAAGGGCGTGCGGATCATAATCCGAGTACGGTATCTCAATGACTTTCGGAGTGTATCTTAGGGCGATTTCTCGTGTCCGGTCGGTGCTGTGCTTGTCCAGTACCACGATTTCGTCGCACCACGTTACACAGCGCAGCGTGGCCTCAATGCGCGCTTCTTCGTTATAGACTAACATGACGACACTAATACTCATTCATCAACCTCGCCACAAGCAGCTGGAAGGGTCTCAGCGAAACCGTTCAGCTACTTCACATTGCACTGCCTCGCCTAGTCTGTGCCTCTCCTTCTAGCGTGTCCGCCTGGGACCGCTTCCGCCGGTTGTAGAACATCCCCTCCAACATCCCGTGAGCTCGACAAGCACCACCGATCGCATCCTCGCACGGCTCCGCATCGGCCAAGATCGCTGTACTCTGCTCCACCGTGGATCGGCTCTTCTCCATCCGCTCCGACTCCTTCAGTGCACCTACTCTCTCTGCCTCTCACTGGGCGAGCCCAGCTAGTGCATGGCCGTCTCCGTATCCTCCGGCGAGCAGTTAGCAGAGACGATCAACTCGAGCGCGCCCTAGGTTTCGTTGACCTGCGGAATGAGCGCCAACAGAGCGGACTCAAGCAGCCTGGCCCGATTGTATGTCGGGATGCATATTGAGAGAAGAGGCTTCGGCCTCTGCACTTCTTGCATCCCTTGACGTGCTCCTGCCGCCATACTGGACCAGCCGCTCCGGTCCTGCCAGTCAGAATGCGCGTCCCTGAGTATCCTTCTCGAAGGGGTCCTTCACTTCTCGTCGATTGTCGCCTTCGGCAGAGGCTCCATCTCGGTGATCGGACGGCCGAAGGCTACTTTTGGATAGACGTTCAGGAACGTGTCAACGCCCACCTGAAGCAGATAGGGCTTTGTGGGATCATCCCAGAGCCTTCCAAGCGCTGCGTCTTCTTCGTGTGTCGCCTGAATGCATTCTCCGTCGATTCCGTACGCCTTCGCTACACGGACGAAGTCGGGTGCGGAGTATCCCCACAGCGTGGAGGGGTACCGACCCTCGAAGTAGCTCTCTTGGAATTGCCTGACCATGCCGTATGCCCCGTTGTCGATGACGACCATCTTGATGGGGAGACGATGATGCAAGACGGTTTGTAGTTCCTGGATGTTCATCTGCATGCCGCCGTCCCCGGCGATCATCACGATAGGGCATCCGGGCAAGTTGAACGCGGCTCCTATGGCTGCGGGGAGCGCGAAGCCCATGGATCCCATCCCTCCCGACGTGAGGAGGCGCTGGTTGTGAGCAAGCTCGAGAGACTGCGCTGCCCACATCTGGTGGCACCCGACGTCCGTCACGAAGGCGCCGGCCACCCGTGAGGCGGACGCCAGCCGGTGCATGAACGCATTGGGATTGATGCCGGGAGCGTCGCTGTTCTCCGCAGTATCGGGCCACTTCTGCCGCCACTGACCGATTTCCTGCACCCAAGGATCCCATCGACCTGCAGTCTTGTTGTCCAACCGGCTGACTGCCGCAAAGAACGCGCCCAAGTCCGCAATGAGCGTTTTGCAGCCTGGAACGCGGTTGTTCGTTTCGCCTTCGTCACAGTCTACTTGCCAGATGGTCTTGCCATGCCGGAAGGCGGCGACGTCCGCGCCGGTCTGCCGCACGTCAAGCCGACTGCCCAACACCAAGAGGAAGTCTGCGTGCCCCAACGCGTAGTTCGCCCAGCGGTTGCCGTACGTGCCGATCATCCCGACATGGAATGGATCCTCCGAAGGGAGGGCATCCACCCCCATGAGGGAATAGACGACCGGTATGGCGAGCCGCTCAGCCATCACTCGGAATGGCTCCGCCGCCCCAGAAGCCCTTATCCCTCCGCCAGCAAGAATCAACGGGCGCTGCGCGTTCTGAAGATCGCGCAGCAGGGGCTCAATTGCGTGCGAAGGCTGAGCCTGAGTGGTCTGCAGAGCGGTTCTCTGTGGAACCGGAGCGCTGAGTTCAGCTCTCTGTACATCCATGGGGATGTCGACAAGAACAGGTCCCCTGCGAGGCGTCAAGGCCGCGGCAAAGGCCTCTTCGAGGACCGTAGCTAGTTGGCGGGCTGACCGTACTCGGTACGCTGCCTTGGTGACGGGTCTGGCCATGGAGACGATGTCCGTCTCCTGGAACCCCAGCTGACGTATGTTGCGACGCCCCTTCTGCTCGTTGCGATTCACCTGCCCAGTGATGAAGACAGCGGGCGTCGAGTCGTAGTAGCAGCTGCCAATCCCTGTAAGCAGATTCGTGGCACCCGGCCCGCTGGTGGCCATGGCTACTCCCGGGATACCCGTCAAACGCGCGGCAGCTTCCGCAGCAAAGGCCGCTGCTTGTTCATGATGCATGCTGATCAGGCGCACTTCGCCGGCCCTGTAGAGTGAGTCGACGAGGTGCGTCGTCATGCCTCCCACGACTTCAAACACGTGGCTCACGCCCTGTGCGCGGAGAAACAGAGCTACGTAGTCCGATGCCTTCACAATCCCCTCTACCCGCGAATGCGCTGCGCCCATGGGTTGGTCTTCCCTTGAGGCGCTGGCGGGCCCGCTATCGTCTCGCTTTGAGTACTTCCTTAATGCTTTCTGCGATGTAGCTCACTTGCTCTCGTGTGAGACATCCCCCACTCGGCAGATTGATCCCTTGGGCACCGATCCGAAGAGCGTTGGGCTGCGGAGGCTGCATTCTTGCCCAAACCGGATACTGGCTCACAGGTGGGAAGACGGGTCTGGAGTCAATCTTCCGATTCTTCAGGGCCTCTCGCAGTTGGTCTCGAGTGATCCCCGCCTTTTCGTCGAGGAGGATGCTTGCCATCCAATAGATGCTTCGCGCCCAAGGCTCTTCATGGCTTAGGCTGACCCCACGCATGCCCTCAAGGTCTTCTGCGTACCAGGAAAAGACGCGCCGCTTTGCCTCGATGAGTTCTTCTACTCGCTCCAATTGCCCCAAGCCGATCGCCGCCTGAGTATTCGACATCTTGTACTTCCACCCCATCTCGTTGATCCAGAATGTCCCTGGAGTGCGCCCCTGGTCCCAGATGCTATGCACTCTGTCGTAGAGAGCATCGTCATTTGTGACCAGCATGCCTCCCTCTCCGGTCACGAGCAGCTTTGCTCCCTGGAAGCTGAAGGCCGCGAACTCGCCGAACGTTCCGGTCTTCCGTCCCTGGAACTCCGCACCTATCGCCGGCGCAGCATCCTCGACGACATGGAGACCATGCCGAGCAGCGATCTCCATGATCCTGTCCATTCGGGCGGGATGGCCGTAGAGGTGGACGGGGATCACCGCCTTCGTGCGTTCGGTGATTGCAGCCTCGAAAGAGTCCGGGTCCAGGCACCAACTGCCGCGCTCAATGTCTGCGAAAACCGGTGTAGCACCGACGTAGGCAACAGCATTGCCCGTAGCCACCCAGGTGATGTCAGGCACGATCACCTCATCGTCCGGTCCGATCCCCAAGGCGAGGAGAGCCAGGTGAAGCGCCCCTGTGCACGAAGACGTACTCAGGGCATGCTTTACCCCGATGTACTCGGCAAATGCTGCCTCGAATCTCTCGATGTAGTCGCTCCATTTCCTATTCCAGCCGTGGCGAACAGCATCCAAAGCATAGGTCGCCTCTCGTGCTGACATGGAGGGACCTGCAGTTAGGATCATCTCGGCGGGAGGCATTGCCTCCTTAGTCGGCGCATACACCATTTGCAGGAAGTGCGCGTCAGGTTTTGCGGGGGCATCACCCTCCAGGACGACGTACTCGATCCGATCGCCCTCCTGAGACCGGCGAAGGGGAATCAGCCGGTCGTCGACAAAACCCAGATTGTGATAGAAACTGATCGCATGACGATTGTCGCTTAGTACTCTCAGGCTGATGACGTTGGGGGCTGCGATGTCCCTCGTCCATTTGAGCAGAGCTTGCATTGCAGAGCCCATGATCCCGGGTTCGGCGTGCTTGACGCCACGCACAACATTATCGATCTCGACTTCTCCCTCATCGGTGATCGCGTTGGCAAGGCCCAAGTGGCCAACAGGCCGGCCATATCGATCCAAGACCAGGAAGAGAATGCGATCCTCGACGTCTAGGAGCTTGGAGCGCAGCCATCCAGTTGTCCCGCTGATTGTCACTGGGAACTGCGTGGGGTAAGCGAAGGCGTTCTCCTCTCTCCATCGCGCCAGCTCGGCTATCAACTCGGCGTCCGTGCTATGCAACTCGCACACGGGAATCAGATACCCTAAGTTGCCTTCCAGCGCAATACGTTTCACAACAAGATCATCGTAATGGTCCGTGCGCTTCAGAAACGAGAACATCTTGACAATGGCCTGCTTGCGGGCTCTGGTCGCCCGATCCTGGGGGTTGGTATCGGTTCTCACACAAGGCCTCTCAGGTGGCATTCTTCCCCTCCCTTTCTCGGTGGCGGTGGAGTACGTCGACCACATACGAAAGAGCATCCCGGGTCAGCCCTGGGTAGACGCCAATCCAGAATGCCTGATTCATCACGAAGTCCGAACAAGCCAGCGTCCCAGCGACTCTGTACTCCACATCTCGATACGCCGGCTGGCGCACCAGGTTGCCACCGAACAGCATCCTGGTAGCTATCTTCCGGTCTTCGAGAAAGCGTACGAGTTGACTGCGTTTGAAGGGCGCATCTGGACGCACCGCGAGCGGGAAACCAAACCAACTCGGCTCAGAGCCTGGTGTCGCTTGAGGCAGAATCAGGTGGTCGTCCAGGTCCCTGAGGCTGCTGCTCAGGAACTCGAAATTCTCGCGCCGCTTCTCGATGAAGCCTGGCAGCTTCGCAAGCTGAGAGACGCCAACGGCTGCCTGCATGTCGGTAAGCTTCAAGTTGTAGCCAATGTGCGAGTACGTGTACTTGTGGTCATAACCGGGCGGAAGGTCCCCCAGGGTCCAGCCGAACCGCTTCCCACAGGTGTTGTCCTTTCCCGGGGCGCACCAGCAGGCACGCCCCCAGTCCCGGTAGGATAGGACGAGCTCATGGAGTTCCGGGGAGCTGGTCAGCACCGCGCCGCCCTCGCCCATGGTGATGTGGTGAGCGGGGTAGAAGCTGACCGTCGCGAGATCCCCGAAGGTGCCTACGGACTTGCCCTGGTAGCGGCTACCCACAGCGTCGCAGCAATCCTCGATAAGCCAGAGATCGTGCGCTTGAGCGAAGGCCGTCACTGCCTGCACGTCAAACGGATTGCCCAGCGTGTGAGCAAGGATAATGGCTCTCGTCCTATCGGAGAGTGCCTTCTCTAGGTCGTTGGCTGCGACGTTGTAGGTCGGGACCTCCACATCCACGAAAACGGGAACAAGCCCGTTGTGCACGATCGGGTTCACCGTCGTAGGGAACCCAGCTGCCACTGTGATGACCTCGTCGCCGGGGCGAAGTCTGCGCTTTCCAAGCTCAGGCGCGGTGAGAACCGCGAGCGCTAGAAGGTTGGCCGAGGAACCGGAGTTGACCAAGGCGACGTGCTTGACCCCCATGAACGTAGCGAAGTCCCGCTCGAATTCCGCCGCAAACCGTCCCGTGGTCAGCCAGAAGTCCAGAGAGGCGTCGACGAGGCTGACGACCTCCTCTGCATCGAACACTCTGCCGCTTACGGGGATGTGTGTGACTCCCGGGACGAAGGGTTGGAGTGGCCAGTTGGCGGCGTGATAGTGTCGAACGAGTCCAAGGATTTGGTCCCTCAGGGCTCGAGCGTCGTCTGCAGGTGAAGTCGTCATCTTCGTCTCCCTGGAGCTTTGAGAGCGGCCAACAACGAAAAGGCGACGAGCTGCTGCAATTGCGCCAAGCCTGCTCCTTCCGACTTATGCTCCCAGGAACGCACGATACCAATCGATCGTCTTCTTCAGGCCATCTTTCAACGAGAGACTGGCCTGCCAGCCCAGACGCGTCCGAGCTTTGTCAGCCGAGAGGTACTGGTCGCGTATCTCTGCACTCACCTGGCCCAAGACGACCGGCTCGAGGTCTCTCCGGTTCATCAGCTCGCGAAGTGCATCGACAACCTCCAGGACGGTGTAGGGCTTCTCCGCGCTGAAATTGAACGCCTCGCCGTGCACGCTCACATCATCCAGAGCGTGAGCCAACAGCATGTACGCCCGGGCGATGTCCTCCACGTACACGTAGTCACGGATGAACTTCCCATCGCTGCGTATGATGGGTCGCTCGCCACGCAGCAGGCTTCGAATCGTGCCGGGAACAATTCGGCTCCAGTTCAGGTCTCCACCACCGTAGATGTTCCCGCATCGCGCGATGCCGACAGGAAGCCGGTACGTGTGCCAATATGCCTGCGCCAACAGGTCGACGCAGCTCTTGGACACGTCGTACGGATGCCGCCCGGCCAACGGCATGCCCTCCGTATACGGCAGCACCTCGCTTTCTCCGTAGGCTTTGTCGCTCGACGCAATCACCACGCGCTTCACGAGGTCTTTGTGCACGCGACACGCTTCGAGAAGGTTGTAGCTGCCGCGGATATTGGCCTCGAACGTGGGCAGAGGAGATCGGTTGGCCACGCCGACAATCGGTTGCGCACCCAAGTGAAACACGGTGTCGATCTCGTGTTCGTTGATGGCGCGTTCGAGGGTCCGGTAGTCCTCCAGAGCACCGGTCACCACGGCGACCTGGCGGATTGTCCCTTTGCGAATCGACGGTGATTGCGGGTCCCAATCATGTACAAGAGCAACCAGATGCGCTCCAGTCTCTAGAAGGGCCTCCACAAGCCATGTACCGACGATCCCCGTCGCTCCGGTCACCAAAACGCGCTTGCTGTGCCAGTAGGCTCGCCCTACTTCCAGGTCTTCCATGGGGCTCTCCCCTCCTCCCACATCTCGTTCAGCAGAGTCCTGTCGCGGAGTGTATCCATGGGCTGCCAGAAGCCTTCATGCTGGTAGGCAAAAAGCTCGCCGTCCTCAGCCAGTCGCTGCATGGGACCTTTCTCCCATGCCGTATCGTCCCCGTCGATATAGTCGAACACCCCCGGTTCGAGAACGAAGAACCCACCATTGATCCAGCCTTCACTTGTCTGTGGCTTCTCTACGAAGCTCCGAATCTGGGTGCCATCGAGGACAATCTGGCCGAACCGCGAAGGGGGTCTGACGGCGGTCACCGTAGCGAGCCTACCATGGCTCTTGTGGAATGCAACCAGCTTGCCGATGTCTATGTTGGCAACGCCATCGCCATACGTCAGCATGAAAGTCCCGTCCCCGATCACGGGCCTCATTCGCTTGATGCGCCCGCCGGTCTGCGTTGAATCGCCGGTATCCACGAGACACACGTGCCACTTCGGATGCTCTCCGCCTCTCGGCTCAATCTGCCCGCTCTCGAGATCCACGAACAGGTTGTTATTGAGGAAATAGAAATCCAAGAAGTACTTCTTGATGAATTCCCCCTTATACCCAAGGGCGATGGCAAAATCGTTGTACCCGTAGGCGGAGTAGATGCTCAGAATATGCCAGAGCATGGGCTTCCCGCCGATCTCCACCATCGGTTTCGGGCGGATCGACGTTTCCTCGGATAGCCGTGTTCCAAGTCCGCCGGCAAGGATCACTGTCTTCATTGCCTGCCTCCCGAACGTGTGCCGCGCACTCTCGTGTAGCTTACACCTCTGCGCGAGGCCGATTCCGCGCGATCTTGACAACATCCTCCAGAGTTGGGTCGCTGGAGTCCAGTTTCACTGTGGAGGTAACCGAGAGTCCAATTGCGGGCGGGGTGACCTGCGTTGAGGAGCATGTGCCGCGGCGCCGAGAAAGAGAGCAGCCGTAGCCGAGTCTCTTCTCCTCCACAGAGGACGACGGCCTTACGAAGGTTCATCGTCCCCCGGGGCGACTCGAGTCCGGGCCCGTGGTTCGGACGTCCGGCCACCGCCTTCAGTCTCGCTGCCGACTCTCCCGTAGCGGTCCCTGAGGCGAACGACGTCCGCAAGATGTGGGGTCGATACCTCGACAATTCGTGTGTCTTCGACAGCCTCCATCTGGTGAACGGTTCGCGGTGGAATTGCCATTGCATCGCCCGCCACAAGAATGTGCTCTTCGAGCTCCTCCTCGGATGGGCCGATCCTGAGTCGCATCTTCCCTTCGATGACACAGATGGTCTCGTCCTTCGTTTCGTGGTACTGCAACGAGAGGCTCTCACCCGCTCGAATGTGGAGAAACTTCCCGACGTAGTTCTGGTTCATTGCCCAGACACGCTCATGTCCCCACGGCTTCTCGACGTGCACCAGCTCGCTACGCAGGGAATCCCAGGTCCCGACGTCATTCCATCCGATGTCGGAGGCCGGAACGAGGAGAATGCGATCGCTCTTTTCCATCACGCCGCGGTCGATGGACTGCTTCTCGAGGGGCTGATACGTCTTCTCCAACTCCGCTGCGAAGCGATCGCCGCCAAAGTGAGGAATCAGCCCCGTCACGGCAGCGACCAACGAGGGCATGTGCCGCTCGAGCTCTTCGAGAATCGTTCGGACGTGCCAGATGAACATGCCGCTATTCCAGTAGTACTCTCCGCTTGCGAGATACCGCTTGGCCGTGGGAAGATCCGGCTTCTCCACGAACCGATCCACCAAGAGGACGTCGCACTTCGCACGTTCGCCCCATGCACGGCTGGCGCGAATGTACCCGTAGCCTGTTGCGGGGGACGTTGGCGTTATCCCGAGCGTGACCAGATGGCTTCCTTCTTTCGCTGCCGCAACAGCCACGCGCAGCACTTGGCGGTATCTCTCCTCATCATGGACGAGATGGTCGGCGGGAAGGACGATCATCATGGCTTCCGGATCCCTCTCCCGAAGGATCGCCGCGGCAAGGGCCACACAGGGAGCGGTGTTTCGACCCATGGGCTCCGACACAAGGTTCTCCGGAAGGAGCCACGGAAGCTGCTCTCGAACCAACTCCTTGTGTTCAGCTCCGGCGACCACCAGAATGCGATCCTTCGCCGTGAGCGGGAGAACCCGCACGGCCGTGTGCTGGAGCATCGTTCGATCGCCAAAGAGCCGCAGGAATTGCTTCGGGCGCTCCGGTGTGCTCAGCGGCCACAACCTCTCCCCATGGCCCCCGGCCATGATCACGGCGTAGGTGGTCACGGACATCGACCCCCATAACGTGAGAGGATCCCGCTGATCTCCGCCACTTTCTCCTCCATCACGGGGTTCGAGTTTGCCTCGACGTTGAGTCGCAGGAAGGGTTCGGTGTTCGACGGTCGGAGGTTGAACCACCACTCTGGGAAGTCGACGCTCAATCCGTCGAGTTGACTCACCGTCCCCGCGCTGTAGCGCTTCTCCGTTTCTTCCATTGCGGGTTCCTTGTCCTCGATCCTGAAGTTGATCTCGCCAGAATGCGCGTATCGCAGCAGGGGAGCCACGAGTTCGGCAAGGGATGCTTCACTCTCTTCCAGCAGCGAGAGCATTTCCAAGAGCGCATAGATTCCGCTTTCGCAGTAGAAGAAGTCCCGGAAGTAGAAGTGATACGAAAGCTCGCCCGCGAAGAGCGCTTGATGCTGACGCAGCAGCGCCTTGACGAACGCGTGGCCAACCCGGGTCTTGATCGGTTGGCCGCCGCTTGCGGCCAGCACCTCCGGGACGATGCGGCTGGATCGAAGATCGTAGAGAACCCGGCTCGGTCCGTGCAGTGCCAGCATTCTGGCGCCAAGGAGCGCTGTCACGAGATCGCCGCGGACCACACTGCCGTTCTCATCGACGAAGCAGACCCGATCCCCGTCGCCGTCAAAGGCGGCTCCTACCGCACCGGGTCTTGTCCGGATCTCCTTGCGAAGGGCTTCGAGATTCCTGTCTTCGAGAGGATTTGCTGCGTGGTTTGGGAAGCGGCCGTCGGGTTCGAAGAAGAGAGGCGTGTAGGCAATCGCTCGATCGGCCAGTACCGCAGCGAGAATGGGGCCCACGGCGCCGTTCCCGGTATCGCACACGAGTCTCGTGGACACCCTCTCTCTGGGAAACCTCTGCGCGAAGAAATCTACGTATCGCTCACGAATGTCGACGGCCGATGTGCGTCCGCAAGGGCCGTGCTTCTTCGGCGATCCGCTGGTTGCCTCTTGCTGGATGCTCCGCAAGCCGGAGTCGCTGCCGATCGGGATCGCCTTCTCCCGCACCAGCTTGAACCCGTTGTACTCTTTCGGGTTGTGGGAGGCCGTGATCATGACGCCGCCTGCGGCATCAAGGATGTTGACCGCGAAGTAGAGCATCGGGGTGGTGCAGAGACCGACATCGACGACGTTCATGCCGCACGCGGTGAGCCCATCAGCAAGGGCGCCGAAGAGCTCTTCCGAGCTCAAGCGAGGGTCGTGGCCCACCACGACGTTCGCGCCGGTTCGGAGGATCTCGGACTGCGCGAACCCCGTTCCGATCCGGAATGCTACCTCGGCGTCAATTTGGTCGGGGACGATGCCTCGAATGTCGTAGGCCTTGAAGATACCCGAATCCATGCCCCTCCCTGATTACCTCAGGAGTTTGCCCTCATCACAATACTCCATGCCGCCCTGAGAGTCACCTTGTCCGAGGCCCTGCGGGGCCAGCCGGTCGGGGTGGCAGGGTGCGGCGGTTGGCGGCTTTGCTTCCCGACCCGCATTGCCTAGAATGCTCAATGAACAGGAACTCACGATGCTGAAGAGGTGATGTGGGTGCAGCAGGAGTACGAACTTGAGTTGATGGACTATCTCCGAGTCCTCTGGTGGGGAAAGTGGATTGTCGTCGCGTGTTTTGTGCTCGCGGTGGGCATTGCCGCAGCCGTCATCTGGACGAAGCCGGCGAGCTACTCGGTGACGGGGTCCTACGAGGTACGAGAGACGCTGTCCCTTTACGCGCCGTCCCAGAACGCGGCGATGCTCGCGAAGTACGCCGTGCAGGCTGTGCCAGACCTCAATGCGGCTGGGCTCCAACGGAGCGTGAGCCAGAGGGATCCCAATCTCATCGACGTTTCCATCAGCGGCACGGCTTCTGCGAAGCCGGTTGAGGCTGCCCTCAACTCGTCGATTGCTGCCCTGGAGACGGGTCTTGTGGGTCAAGCCGAACAAGCGCTTGCCCGAGAGCGCGGACGAGCCGACACAGAGTTCGGGCAACTTATCGGTCAAGTGGACATCCTGCGCGCGCGGATGGCCGGAGAGACGAATGAAGCCGTTCTCAAGGCCTTCGCCGAGAACGTCGCGACCCTTGAGGCGCGCCTGGCAGAAGTGAGCGTTCGACGCGATGGGCTAAGCGTCCTTGTTTCGAGGGAGTTGACCTCCTTGCGCGAGATCAATCGCTCCTCAGTCGTTGAGGTGGCGCGGAACGCGAAGATAACTCTCGCAGTGGCCGGGTTCCTAGGTCTGTTCCTCGGAGCGCTGCTGGCGTTCTTTGTCCACTACTTGGTCTCCGCCGCTCGCAAGGATAAGACAGCGTGCGGGGGATGTAGAACTAACTAAGCCCTTGGCTCGGTGGCGTTCCGATGCCGGGGGGCTGGAATGACACACCCCGCCGGGGTTCTGCTCGATACGTCGGCATGGATTGCCTTCTTCTCCCCCATCGGGCATGAGGTCTCGAAGTCAGAGGTTCAAAGGGCCCTGAACGAGGAACGCGTCTTCGCGTGCGCCGCTCGTGAATCGCTGTAGCGTCGCCATTGTAGCGTCGCACCTTGTGTGCGACGTTCGCGAATCGTCGTAGCGTCGCACTCGGGTTTAAGAAGAGAGTGCCACGCGCTACTTTACGAAGGCGCGCAAGCTCGGTTCTCACGAAAGAGCGCTACGCGCTCCTCTATGAAGGCGCGCACGCTCGGTTCTGCCGAGAGAGCGCACCACCATCTGTGTGCGAGGCGGCTCGACGGTTCTCGTCGTCAAGCCGCTAGGGAGAAGCCTTGGTGAATGGCGGCTTCTCCTGACCGGGTTCCTATCTCTGCTGTCGGGGTCCAGACGAGATGGACGTCGGAGACAAGCATGACGTCGGAGACAAGCTCCGACGCTACCCTTGTTTGTCACGCCGACGGTACCGTGGTTTGTCACGCCGACGCTACAGAGGACCCGGTTCGCCTCATTCCAGCCGGTTTTCCACGTGGAGACGGCTGACATCCCAAGTCCGCGCGCTCTGCGCTCTCTGCGGTAGAGAAGCGAATCGCCCCGGGTTCTCCGGAGGGTGAGTCACTCGGGTCCGGCCACCGCGACCGCAGCTTCGCCGTCTGGACGAGCTAGGGGCTTTCACCGTGACACACTGGGTGGGTGAGGTCACGGCCCTTCCGCCAGACGAAAACAGCGGCGCCTTCGGGCGACGCAGAGCTTCGGCCGACTGGAGGTCGGCTACGCGGGGTTCGCTCCCTTGGGGATGTACCTTCTCACGACCTCGGCTGGCTTGCCCCATGCCTGGACCTGTCCTCCGTCAAGCCACATCGCATGCGAGCACAGATTCTCCACGCTCGCCATGTCGTGCGAGACAAGAAGGACCGTCTTGCCGTTCGTTTGCACTTCTCGCAGTCGCGCGTAGCACTTTTCGCGGAAGGCATAGTCACCCACGGCGAGGACCTCATCGAGGAAGAGGACCTCTGGATCGACGTGCGCGGCCACGGCAAAGGCGAGGCGAACCTGCATCCCGCTTGAGTAGTGCTTGACCTGAGTGTCCAGGAACCGGTCCATCTCGGCAAAAGCGACGATCTCATCGAACTTCCGGGCGATCTCCTTCCGGTTCATCCCGAGGATGGCGCCGTTCAGGTAGACGTTCTCGCGGCCCGTGAGGTCCGGATGGAACCCCGTCCCGACCTCCAGCAGCGAGCCCACGCGGCCACGGATCTCGGCACACCCGGCGGTCGGCTCGGTGATCCGCGAGAGAATCTTGAGCAGCGTGCTCTTCCCTGAGCCGTTCCGCCCAATGACGCCGAGGACTTCGCCTTCCTTGACCTCGAAGGACACGTCCTTGAGCGCCCAGATAGACTGGTCGGCGGGAGACGGTTTCCCGACTGCCCGAAGCCTGCGAATTGGTGCCGTGGCGGCCTTCATCAGCGCTTCCGAGAGGCGATCGTGGCGCTTGTGGATCGCGCCAATGCGGTATCGTTTGCCCAGGCCCTCAACTCGAATCGCGACGCGGCTCAACTGCTCACCTGCTTGGCCTCTTCGGCTTCGATTCAAACGGCCGTCTGGGCTCGTGCCCTTGCTGTCCGCCTTCGTCGCTAGACCACATCGGCAAACGTCCTTTCTACCCTCCGAAAGTACAGCGCGCCGGAGACAAGGAGCGCCAGCGCGACGAGGGAGGAGACGGCGCACATGGCGTCCGGCGGGCGCCCAACGCCAAGGAGAGACCAACGGAAACCCTCCACCACGGTAGTCATCGGGTTTAGGCCGAGGAGGACTCGCCACGACCCATGAAGAAGCGACGAAGGGTAGATGACGGGCGTTGCGAACATCCAAATCTGTGTCAGGAACGGGACGGTGTAGCGAACGTCTCGGTACTGGACGTTGAGAGCCGATAGCCAAAGACCTACTCCGAGCGACGTGATCAGGGAAAGGAGGAGGAAGCCGGGCAACCAGATCACGTTTACACCGGGGAAGATTCTGTAGTAGCCCATCATGGCGACGAGCACCAGGAATGCGAGGACGAAATCCACGAGCCCCACCAGCACGGCGGAAAGCGGGATGATCGAGCGAGGGAAGTAGATCTTGGTTATCAGGTTCGCGCCGCCTACAAGGCTGTTGGACGCTTGGCTCAGCCCTTGTGCGAAAAGGGTCCACGGCAACAAGCCGCAGTAGCTGAAGATGGGGTAGGGAACACCCTCGGACGGAATGCCTGCCAGCCTTCCGAAGAACAGCGAGAACACAATCATCGTCAGCACCGGCTGGAGAATGGCCCATGCTGCCCCAATCACGGTCTGCTTGTAGCGAACCTTGACGTCACGCCAAGTGAGGAAGTAGATGATCTCGCGTGACATCCACAACTCTCTCAGGCTTGGGAATCCCCATCCGCGCGACGGAACAATGCGCAGGACGTGCTCCCTGGCAGCTTCGCGCTCTGGACCTGATTGGGCCACTCGTCCTCTCCCAGCCGGGCTTCGCCTACTGCTCTTCGTCTCAGACAACGTGCGAAGCCTGGAGGAAGTATAGGCGACGCCGTTGGGCGGTGCATCCCGACGCCTTCGGAGGAGGCGGAAGCACTGCGCCAGCGCCCGACCGAGTGCGAAGGGTAGGTCTTTGTCTTACGCCGTCCGCTCTTTGCGCCAGTGCGGCGGGCAGCATGGGTGTAGCGTCGCACTCTGGCTTAAGAAGAGAGTGCTACGCGCTACTTTACGAAGGCGCGCACGCTCGGTTCTGCCGAGAGAGCGCCACGCGCTCCTCTGTGAAGGCGCGCAAGCTCGGTTCTCACGAAAGAGCGCACCACCATCTGTGTGCGAGGCGGCTCGACGGTTCTCGTTGTCAAGCCGCTAGGGAGAAGCCTTGGTGAATGGCGGCTTCTCCTGACCAGGTTCCTATCGTAGGCGTCGGAGACAACGTGACGTCGGAGGCTTGTCTGCTTGATATCTGCGACAGGCAGGCCAAGCTTGCGGCATCGCTGAACCGCCGCAAGCCAAGCGCTCGGGACCAGCAAGACGCCGAGAGCCAAGCTCACGACGCTACACTGGTTTGTCGTGCCGCCGCTACACCGTGGGGCGGGCACCCCGGCGAGCCGCGGGACGGAACGCAGGCTGTGATGACACGATGAACCGATACCGAGACTGGCTGGATCAGGCACGCGGGGACCTTACCCATGCTGCGAATAGCCTGTCGATGGGTGATCATGCATGGGCGTGCTTCGCGGCTCATCAGGCCGCCGCGGCGGCCGTGAAGGGGTTGCACATGAATCGGGGCCAGGTTGCCTGGGGCCATTCGGTGGCTGTGCTCCTCCGCAAGCTGCCGGAGGATCTGCTGCCGGAACGAAAGCTGCTCGATGCAGCCAAGACTCTTGACCGCCACTACATTCCCGCCCGCTATCCCGACGCGCATCCCGCCGGGCCGACCCAAGACAACTACACGGACGCCGAAGCCCGGGAAGCGATTGCGCGGGCGACCGAGATCCTGGAGTACTGTGAACGTCAGAGTCTGGACAATTGATCGTAAGGCCGTTCTCGACCGCCTTGGGAACTGGGCGCAGGCGTTGGCTGTCGATAGCAACGTTGCGGCTGTCATTCTCTTCGGTTCGCTTGCCCGTGGCGACTGTACGGCGCAGAGCGACGCCGACGTGGTCGTTCTCCTCTACGGTGACGCCCGTCCGTTCCACGAGCGCCTGGTTAGCCCTGCGCCTGACGACATCGAACTCGGTGTCGACATCTTCCCCTACACGCTTGCGGAGGCACAGCGCTCCGTCGCAGAAGGGTGGGGAGTGATGCGCCCCGCTCTGGCCGAAGGGCGTGTCCTGTTCGCGCGGAGCTCCGTTCTCGACGAACTCCGCCGCGCAATCCCTGAATCGTAGACCGGCGCTGCACCACGGACGAACGTCGGAGGCCAACGCGACGTCGGAGGCAAGCTTGCGGCATCAGCGAACCGCCGCAAGCCCCAGCTCCCGGCACCAACGAGACGCTGGGAGCCAAGCTCACGACGCTACAGTGGTACAGTGGGAACGGCGGGAACGCCAGGGTTCGATTGCCGCATTGGTTGCAGCGCTGTATGCTGAGTGCATGAAGACCCTGCAGTACGTTCATTGGCAGCACGAGACCATGCGGCTCGGGTATCTCGTTGAGTTCCCCGACTACTGGACTCAGGGCGAGACTCGCGAGGATCTGGAAGAGAACCTCAAGGATCTCTATCAGGAACTGGCGAGTGGCCGCATCCCCGAAGTGCGGCAAGTCGCTGAACTGCGTATTGCATGAACCGCCAGGATCTGATCCGCGAGATCGAGAAGAACGGCTGCGTTCCTATCCGGCATGGAGCCCGTCACAATTGGTGCCGGAATCTGCGAACTGGCGTGAGCCAGCCTGTTCCGAGACATCGAGAGATCAGAGAGCCTCTTGCGCGCCACGTCCTCAAAGAACTGAAGTAGGGTGCTGCCACAAACGCGGTTCCGCAGTCCTGGGCCACTCGGCGATCTTCGTTGCCGAGTCGCTTGGGAGTTGCTCGCCATTACGACCTTCGTATGAGGTGGCAACACCGGACCTAGAGGAGATGCTCCCGAGAGCCCTGTCCCCACGGGCATCGGGCAACGCACCCTATAGAAGTCCGAGGAGGTCGTCCACCGTCAGCTCTGCGTCCCGCAGGATCGCATGCACGACCTTGGGGTGAAGGATCCTGCGCGCGTGTAGTGGAAGCGTTACGCGCCTTCCCGCCTCGCTTCGGAGGATCATGTGGCTTCCGCTTTGTCGCGCGAGCGTGAAACCGGCGCGTTCAATGGCCCTTCGCATCTCGGCCGCGGTGATGCGTGGAGTCTTGCCGGGTGTCACACGGTCACTTCCAGCGACGTGAGGCTGACGGTTGCGTCCTGCGGGACCTCTTCGCCGCACTCCAGGCGGTCTTCCACGTGAAGGCGGATAGCATCCCTGATGTTCTCCAGAGCCTCTTCGTATGTGTCCCCCTGGGCGTGACAACCTTGTAGCTCCGGGCAGTACGCAAAGCACCCGTCGTCGTCTCTCTCGACGATCACGGTGAAACGGTAGTTGGCCATGACGTCGTGCCTCCCTTCAGGCTCTGAGTCCATGCCATTATAGCGACGGGGCTGCTCGGCGATCTTCGTTGCCGAGTCGCTAGGGAGTTGCCTGCGTGTGACGTCGCAACTCCTGACACGAGAGTGATTCGTCGGGATCGGGCGCTTCGGCGACGGTCTCGCCAACATGGGACGCAATCGCCGGAACCCCGCCTACCGCGAGCAACGTCCGTTGCGCAGCGTCGCGCATCTAGAGCTCTCTACTAGCCCCCTCTTCCGCCAACACGAAGAGCTTCGCCCACTCCACGACATGCCGCGCGTGCGTGAGGGCCACTTCGTACTCCTCACGGGTCACGGGCTCGGCGGGACTTGGGTAGCGGGCTGTCGCATAGCGCGTGAGCCTCACGGCTTCCTTGACCGTGTCGGAGAAAGGTATGCTGGAGTCGCGTGCGAGCGCGAGGAGTCTTCCCAGGTCGTGCACGTACGGGTAGTCGACTGCCTTCTTCAGAAGAACGGACTTGATCGCCTTCTCGGCAGCTTGATGAGCCGCTGCACAAAGGTCTTCCAGATACACGCCATCCAGAAGGTGGGAAGCCTAGGTTAGGCTGCTCTCCGCCCTGTTCAGCCACTCGACGGGGTCGTCAGGAGCGCGACGGGCGTTCATAGATCACTCGACCTTCCCGTAGCGCCGGGCGAATGATGAGCGCGTGGGCGTCTCCATACCTTCGTAGGTCTTCGGAATCCACCACGACGGCATCCACGGCGCGCCGTACGCCGAGGAGGCTGAGGTAGATGTCCTCAGTTAGACGTCCGCGATGGGGAACGTTGGCTTTGACGACGAGCAAATCAATGTCGCTATTGGCGTCAGCCTCTCCCCGCGCCGCCGAACCGAAGAGGATGACTCTGTCCGGGTCGGCAATGCCGACGATTCTCTTGAGGATCTCGCGCAGGTCGCGTTCCAGTTCCTTTTGTACCGTCATGCTACGCCCCAACTTGCTTCGCCGAGATTCTAGCGCGTATCGAGGCTGTGTGAGAAGGGGCTGCTCGGCGATCTTCGTTGCCGAGTCGCTTGGGAGTTGCTGGACTGCGTGTGACGTCGCAACTCCTGGCACGGATGGATCGTTGAGTTCGGGGCGGGCCACGCTAGCGTTTCAGGTACGCGAGGACTTCCTGCTTGAACGCGACGAAATCCTTGACGCGCCCCGTGAGCGCTTGGTAGACGAGCCGGTCGTCGATGCGCGTGTACTCGTGGACGAGCACGTTCCGGAATCCCTTCATCTCGCGAATCCTCGCGCCCATCTCCTGGGAAAGCACATGTCCTTCGGTCAACT
>Ga0315273_10000915_pt1 | contig 32248 bp, 24 predicted proteins | sample YL17G02_0_MG_FD_205753 | JGI IMG/M metagenome (GOLD analysis project Ga0315273, IMG submission 205753) | Sediment microbial communities from Yellowstone Lake, YNP, Wyoming, USA - YL17G02_0 | ecosystem: Environmental > Aquatic > Freshwater > Lake > Sediment | place: USA: Wyoming | collected...
GCCCGTGAGGGTGGCCCCGCCCGGTGCGGGCGGCCGGACCGCGCGCAGCAGGGCGCTCGCACACGCCCGGGCCGCCGCGGCGGGGCCGCCGCCGGGCACGCCGGCCAGGGCGAGCGCGTCACCTCCCCCGCCGCCTCCCCCGCCGCCGCTGGTGGGTGGTTTGAAGGCTGCCCACACCCGCCCCGCCACCCCCGGCGCCAGCGCGGCCGCGCCCAGCGTCCACCGCATGCGCCGGGCCTGCGCATCCCACACGCCACCCGGCGGGTGGGCCTTGACGGGCCCGCCCGCCGCGGCGTCGGGGGCGCACAGCTCCACCCACCCGCCCGCGGGCGCGCACCCGGCCGGCAGGCCCGGCGCCACCGCCCACTCCACCACCCCCACCCACCCGGGCCTGCCCCCCCCCCCGGGCGGGCCCGGGGGGGGTGGGGCGACCGTCAGGCGGGCCAGGGCGGGCGGGGCGATGGCCGTCGGCGGGGCCCGGTAGCGGAGGACGGGCCGGGAGGCGGCGGCAGGGTCGGCGGCCGCTGCTGCCCCAACCAGCGCCACCAGGGCCGGCCCGCGCCCCGCGCCCGCCCGCCCAGGCGCGGGCGGGCGGGCGAGGCGGGGGTCCAGCAACGCCGCGCGCAGGCAGGCATCCGTGGTGGACGGCGGGCAGCCCCCCTCCCCCACAGCCGGCGGGACGAGGGCAAAGGCCGCGGCCGCGTCTGTCCCCGCCCACCCGCCACCCGCCACCGCCTTGACCTCGCCCAACACGCCCGCCCGGGCGAGGCGGGACCCGACATGCGCGGCCCGCCAGGTCTCGGTGAGGGTCAGGGAGGCGCCGGACGCAATGGCGGCAAGCGCGGCCGGTGGGGCGGGGCGCACGGGGGCGGCCGGCGGGGTGGTGGGCGGCGCGGGCACGGGCGCGGGCGCTGATGAGGCCTCCAGCAGGGAGACGGGCGGGAAGGCTGCGAACGCGTCCCCTCCCGCCCCCGCCCCCGTGGGCGACGGCGTCCCCGCGCCCAGGGCGATGAGCTCATCCCCGCCGCCAAAGGCGGCAGCGGCGGCGCCCGCCCCGCCTACCCCCGCCGCCAGGGACGCGAGCAGCGCCCCGTCGGGCGTGGCCTCCCCGCTGCTCCCCCCACTGCCCGGCGGCCCCCGCCCAAACAGGCCGCCCCCTGCCGCCCCGCCCGCGGGCGCGGAACCGGGCGGCCCGGCGGGCGGGGCGAGGGCGTAGGCGGGCAGGGTGAGGCTGGCTGAGGAGGTGGGCGACGGCGGCGCGCCCGCTGCCGCGGACGCCAGGGTGCGGCGCGGGCGGCCGGGCGCGGGCGGCGGGGGCGTGCCCGGGCGGCGGGCGGCCGTGCCGCCCGCCCGCACCGGCAGCACCACGGCCGGCCCCGACGGGGGCGGGGCCTCCCCCGTCGCCACCGCCCGGGCCCGGGCCAGGGCACCCCGCAACGCCGCCCGCAGCTCGGCGGGCGCGTTGACGACCGCCGCGGGCGCGGCCGCCGCCGCGGCGGCCGCCTCGTCCGCGGCGGCCGCCCCGCCCGGCAGCGCGCCCGCCGCCCGCAGCGCCGCGCTCGCGCCCGCCAGGGCCGCGTTCCCGTCGAAGCAGGGGCCGCAGGCTGCGCCCCTGGTCGACAGAGCCGTCCCCAACGCCACGTACACCTCCGGGAAGCGGCGGGCGATGCGGCCCGGCGTGACGGCCGCCGACCGGGACGCCGCGTGGAGGACGGCCCCGCACTCGGCCAGCGCGCGCAGGGCGGGCCCGACCGGCGCGCCGTGGCGTGTGATGGCCAGGATGAGGACCGACCCGGTCAGCCGGTACAGGACCCGGTACCCGCCGCCCGCGGCGACGGACGCTTGGCCGGTCACGTAGCCGGGCGCGGCGTCGCCGGAACTGCGAGGTTTTGAGGGAGGGGAAGGGGAGAATGAGGGTGCGCGCGGCGAGAGAGAGAGAGAGAAAAAAAAAAACGCCGCCGGCGCTGCCCGCCTGCTCTCTCTTCTCCACCCCTCCTTCACTCACCCATCCAGGCCGCCCGCCCTGGCCGCGCAGTGGCGGACCAGGCTACTGGCACACTCGGCGGCCGCGTCCGCGACGGCCCGGGCGTCCAGGCCGTAGCTGTGTAAGGAGAAAGCAATCGGGGGGCATCAGTTTTTTTGTCATGTCTTGTCTTGTTCTTGGGGCTTGCGCACGGCGCGCTCGCGCGGCTCTGAGCAATAGCCGCTGCACTACTTTGGCCAGAACGGGACCCGCGCTAGAGGCAGGGGAGGAGGTCGAGCGGGGACAGGGCTGCGGGTCCCGGTCTTGCCCCCTCTCCCTCCTCGATCGACCCCGCGCCCTCTCTCTTTCAACCTTCGGCGCCTCCACTGAACCACCAGCGCCCGCGCGGAGCGCTTGGATGGTGGCCACACCCTCCCACACCATGCCCCTGCCCCTCACTCACATGTGCGCCATGAAGTCGGACCCGCCCCAGGCCCGGAGGACGAGGGCCAGGTCGGTCGAGGTCGCGGCCATCCCGGGGTGTGGGGGATGGGGCGTTGTGTGGAGCTGAGTGGTTGGAAGGAGTGATGTGATGAAAGAAATTTTGTTTTCCTCCAGATCTTCAAAGCTCTCCAGGTCCAGTGGCGTCCTAGTTTTTGGAGTTTGTGTCCCGCCCACCCGGCCCCGTCGCGGGCTCCCGAGAGCGCGCACCCGCACCGTCCACACTCGTCTCTGCCGCGACATGTACATGACCAACCCTCCCCGGAGCGCAGCCTGAAGCGCGTTCCCCCTCTCTCTCTCTCTCTCTCTCTCTCCTTTGTGTTTTTTGTTTTTTTCCTCGTCAAGTCAACGCCGCGCCCAGTCGCAGCTAGCAAATGGGTTCTGACGACGCCCAACCGCCCTCGCCCAGCACCTCCCCACCGCCCGACCCGGGCTGTGATGGCAGCGGCTCGCTCCTGTTGCCGGGCGTGAAGCTGTTTTTGGGGGGCCTTAACTGGGCGACCAGCGATGGTGCGAGTGGAGAACGGGGGGAGCGTCGGCAGAGCGAGGGTGGAAGATAAAGATACACAAAATCTCACATTTCTCTCCCTTCACAGACACCCTGTGCGCCCATTTCTCCGAATTTGGGGAGCTCGAGGACGTGGTGAGTTGTCTGGTGGGAGTGGGTAGCGGAATGGAGGGGAGGCCGGTGTGCAGGGCGGGAGTGCGGGTATTTGAGACAAAAAGACAAAGCGCCTTCGGCCGCATTTGCGCTTCCCGTGTCCGTCCGTTCTGCCGGCCCGACCCTCGCACGCGCGCGCGCGGACGGCAGCGCATTTTTTTCTACTCCCGCGGCCCGCCTGGCCGCGATCTCAGCAGGGACGTGTGGTCCGCGGCATGGCACACACGCCCCGCGCCTATTTTTTTTGCTGGGCCAGGTTTGATCTTTCCCCGACTCGCCCGCCCGCGGAGAGGTTCTGGGGGGGCAAAAAAAAGAGAGAGAGAGAGGGAGAGAGAAAAAAGCGTGGTCACGCTTGCGGGGCAGCTCTCCTCCACCGACCATCACCTCGTGTATTTTTATCCCCACGCATCCCCAGGCCGTCATGCGTGACCGGGTGACCGGGACCCCACGCGGCTTCGGCTTTGTCACCTTCACCACCCCTGAAGCGGCGGCGGCGGCCTGCGAGGTCCAGCACCTGATCGATGGCAACCGGGTGAGTTTGATTTTTTTGATGGGGGGGGAGAGCAAAGCACAGGGGGGCAGGGCAAAAAACACAACAGTCCCAGGCGCCTTTTCTCTCACCTCTCCATTCAATTCTTTTACCCCGCATTTCCGTGCTGTCCCAGATCTTTGCCAAGCAGTCTGTCCCCCACGAAGCCCGGCCGCGCTCTAAGAAAGTGTTTGTGGGCGGCCTGGCGCCGGAGACGACGAATGGTAAAGAGAAGGAAATGGAGAAGAGAAGGAAAAAGGACAAAGAGGGGGAGATCGAGGAAAAAAATGATGAGAAAAAAACTCGCTCCCATTCCGCCTGTGGCAACACACTCTCACCGCCTTCTTCACTCTCCCTCTCCCTCCCTCTCCCTCTGTCTCTCTCCTTGTAATGCACAGACGAATTCCGGGAGTACTTCACCCGGTTTGGCGGGGTGGTGGACGCCCAGATCATGGTGGACCACGCGTCTGGGCGGTCGCGCGGCTTTGGCTTTGTGACCTTTGACGATGAGGCGGCCGCGGCCGCCACCCAGGCGTGCCCGCCGGGCTCGCACATCATTGCGGGCAAGCCCGTGGAGGTCAAGGCGGCGACACCCCGCGGGTCTGGGCCCATCGGTAACCCGGGCGGCGGCGGCGGGATGATGACAGGCGGTGTCAGGGGTGGCGGCAGCGCCCTGGCGGGGCCTCCCTACGCCGTCGGCGGCGGCATCCTCCGCCCTGCCGCGGCCGCCGCCGCCGCCGCCGCGGTCGCGGCAGCCATGGGCGGCGGCCTGCCCGGGCGCGGCGTCGACCGCGGCGGTGGCGGCGGCGGCGGCAGGTCGCCGTCCGGCCCCCGGGCCGCCAGCCTCGGCCCCCAACCCCTCAGCCCGGGCCCGCCGCAGTACTTGCAACCCCACCCCCACCACGACCCCGCCGCCCTGGCCGCCTCCTTTGCGGGCATGGCCGTCGGCCAGCCCTACGGCGGCGGCGGCGGGCCGGGCGGGTTCGGCCCGCAAGGCGGCCCGCCCGGCTTGTCCGCTTTCGGCATCGGCGGCCCGCCCTACAGCCTTGTCTACCACCCGGCCGCGGCTTACGCGGCGGGCATCTCGGGCGGGTACGTCCCGTACTACTACACCGCAGCGGCGGGCGGGCCGGGCAGCGGGCTGTACGGGGGCGCGCCGCAGCCCGGCGGTGGAAATGGAGCGGCAGGCGTCAGCCCGGGCGGGCCCGTGCCGCTCGTTGCCGCGCCGCCCGCCCGCCACCCGGCCCGTGGCGCCGGTGTCGGTGTTGGTGTTAGCGGCAGCCGGTCCTCCCGAGGCGGCAGCGGTGGCGGTGCGCCGCCGTCCTCATCGGCCACCTCCCAGTCATCGGCCGCGGCGGAGGACCTCTCCCAGGCTGGGTCGCTCGCGGCAGCGGCTACGCCACCACCGCTGCTCCCTGCTATGGTCCAGGCGCCCGCCGCTGCTGCCGCTGCCGCTACCGCTGCCGCCGATCCGCCTCCTGCTGCTGAACCTGCCCCTCCTGCTGCTGAGAGTGGCGGGTGAGCGTCACGCCCCTCACACGACGACGGCGAGCCCACCGTTTTCCGTCGTGAGAGAGAGAGAGCGCGTCGTGAATTTCCTTTGCCCCCCTTCCCGAATTCCAATTGTGGTGTTCTAAAACAACAATTTACAAGGCGCCGCGTGATTCCGGGGGCGGAGGGCGCCAGTGTGCACACGTGTGTGTGCGCCAGTGCCTCCTACACCGCCTTCCCCACCAACCAAAAATTTGGGCGGAGATTTTGCCGAGTGAGAGAGAGAGAAAGAGAGACCTGCTTTTGTGTGTGCCCGGCTATCCCCTTTTCCATTCTTTTCTTCTTCCCGCGTGTGATTTCCTTTTTCTCGTGTGTGTGTGCGTTTGCGTGTTTGTGTGTTTGTACGTTCGCGTGACACCGTTTCTCCTCGCCGGTACGCGGCTGGAGTTGAGAGATCGCGGGTCACGGAGTTCCCAAATTATTTATTGGATTTTGAGAAAAAGAGAAAAGTGGCCGCGTATTGCGTGCCGCGCACGTGAGGAGAGCGACCGAAACGGAAGGGGGTGAGGGGAGTGCGCGGCACACAAGACCTTGTTTTTAGGGAGACCAAATTGAGACCATAAAATGATTAAGCGCAACACGGACCAACCGGCGGGGGTGGGGGGCCGGTACAGACCACCGGTGGGGGTGGGTTGGGGGCAGCGTGGGGGAGCGGAGAAGCGTGGGAGCAGAGAAAGTTGGCTAGCAAGTCTCTCATTCCATTTTTTCATCCTACCACGCCGCCACACTCACGCGTTCCGCAAACACACAGCCTTCGCACCGACCATGCAGGCCGCCCTCCGGACGTCTACCCTGACGGCCGTCCCTGCCCTGCGCGGTGGCAGCAAGGCCGCCCGCCGGCGGGTGGGCCTGGCCCCGCCTGCGTCAGGTGACGGCAGAAACGTGCGTGGAGAAGAGGAGCGAGAGAAGAAGAGAAACGCCAATGCAGGGAGGATTGGGGAGTTGGCGGCGCACCATCCACCCTGCCAGTGGTATGTGCCAATGATTGAGCACATGGGCAGCGTGTGCGTGCTGTCGCGGGCGCGCTTGTGCGGGGACAGGCGCGCATGCAAAAAAAACGTTGCCTGCGCAGCCGCCACCGTTGCTGACGCCTCTCTCTCAATCATTCTCTCTCATTCACAGGATGGAGATTGGGGCGCCCGGGACGCGACGCCGGGTGAGATCGGGTCCAACTTTTCCGAGAAAGTGCTGGGCAACTGGGACACGGCCCACATTATCCGGTAAGAGAGAGAAGAAGAGAGAGAAAACAAAGCAAACGACGGCCCGTCTTTTTCGACCCGACCCCCACTCTCACCCTTCATCTCTCCCCTCCTCTCTCCCCTCCCAGCGGCCCCGACGCCCTGGACAAGATCGTGGGCCTGCACACCCAGGACTGCTCTACCCCGCCCGCTCCGGGCTCCCCGCCCGTCGCCTGGCTGGACGCGACCAAGAACCGGAACCAGGTGCCTGGGTGGCGGCTGGAAGATGATGGCGTGGTGGGCGGGGGCACGGTGCCCGCCGCCATGGCGCTCGTCCGCGAGTGGAAGGCCCGGGACGCGGCCGCCGCGGGCGAGCTGGTGGTCCGCCTGACGGCGGCCGCGGCGGAGGCCGGCCACGCGCCGGCGACCGTGGCCGCGGACGCGGGCGGGGAGGTTGTGACTGCCCGCCTCACCACGCCCGGCCTGGCGGGGCCGGGCGGGCTGAGCATCAACGATTTCATCCTGGCCGCCAAGCTGAACCGGGTGGGCACGGTGGACCTGGAGAAGCGGGCCAAGCCCAAGTTCTGGGCTTGATTGGTGGGTGAGAGAGAGGAGAGAGACGGAGAGAGAGAGCGGGGCCCTCCCTTTTGTGTGATTTTTATTCTTGTTGTTCTCTGCACACATCGGGATTTCCTTCCACCTACACGCACGCACGCACGCACGCGCACAGATGAGAGCGCCATCTTTCTCAGTACGCACACGCATCACACACCAAAATAATGGGCAAAAACGCACACGCGCCCACCGTATCCACCCCCATCCATTCTCCCCCCCCCCCCCCCCCCCCCCCTCGTCATTTTCACCATTTCGGCTTGAGCGCCCCCAGGTCGACGTCGCCCGCGGGTAGGCCGTCCCGCCGCGCCGCCGCCTCCACCGCATCCGCGGCGGCTCCCCGCAGGGCGGCCAGGGTGTCCGCCGCGCTCGCCAGGGCGGCCTCCTCGCGCACGCGGGCCAGGTCGTCCAGGCCCTTTGCCTTGGCGAGCGACCCGACCTTCGCGCCAAAGGCGGCCCACGCCTTGGCCGCGCCCGCGCCCCCATCCCCGCCGCCTGCCAGGGAGGCTCCGCCCTCCTTTTCGGCGGCCTCCAGGGCCGCGCCCAGGTCGGCCAGCAGGGCCTCGTCCACGCCCCCGCCGGAAGAGCCCAGGCCGGCCAGGAAGCGGCGGACGTCCCCGCCCGCGGCCTTCAGGGCGTGCTCCACGGTGGCCGCCTCCAGGTCGGCCGGGTCGGGGGCGCCCACCTTGGCGCGCAGGGCGCCCACGTCCGCCGCGAATTTCTTGGCGGCCGCGGCGTCGCCCGTCAGCGGGACGGCGACGTTCTGAGAGAAGGATGAAGAGATGAGGGGTGGTGAGGCGATGGGTTGAGAGTGTTTTTGTGCCTGCCGTCTCTCCTCTATGCCATCTTCTGCTCACCTTGAGCCCGGCCACCATGGCCCGGATCTCGACCTGGTGCTCCTTGAACGCGTCCAGGACGGGGTCACCGCCGGCAGCGGCGGGCGGGGTGGCGGCAGGGGTGGCGGCAAAGGTGCGGGCTGTTTTTTTTTTTTAGGGGTGAGAGGAGAGTGTGGCGTGAGGCGAGGGGGTCGCGCGGTGGGCGACCGACTGGGAGGGGTGTGTGTGGGGGGGTCTGCACGACTCTCTACCTGCAAACAGCATTTCTCGATCTGATACTGGGAGTGTGGCGGGCCGGGCACGCGTGCCGTTGGCGACAAAAGGCGCGCCCGGGCGGCGGCAGGCGCCCTCACCGCGCCCCCAAATCGCCACACATAAAAACTCACCAGCCTGGCCAGCCTGGCCACCCAGCGTCCGCGAGGCGCGATCTAGGAGGGAGGCTGCCTGTAAACGCGTGTGTGAGAAAGACAAGGGGTGTGGGGGTGCGGGTGAGAGGCGAGCGCAAGAGGAGAGCGCCGTCTCACATCGCGTGGCGAGATAAGCGCGAGAGAAGGGGGAACGCGCCGCACGCAATCCCTCGCCGGCCATCCCAGTAAAAACTCACCAGGCGCCGAGCGGGCGGTGACATGACCGAGGTGGGCGTGATGAGAGAGCGGAAAAATAGGAGGCGGGACTAGCTGCGGGGCGCGGAAACTGCAGGAATGAAATAGAACCAAAAGGCTCGACCCCTTTCCAACCTCTCTTGCTGCTACCTCCTCTCGCTCTACATGCTCTCTCTTTCTCTCCGTGCGCGCCCACTCTGCCGCCTGCTGGAAGGGAGCGCACTGGAAGGGAGCGCAAACGATCGCCCGGCCGGCGATGGCCAGGGCGCCCCCCCGGGCGGAGCAGGGGCGGAGCAGGCGTTGCGGCCGGGGTCCCCATCCAACGTCCCCTACCTCTAGAACCCGTCCTCGCCCTCACTGGACGACCACTCTTCCTCCACCTCCTCCATCTCCGGGTTGAGCACCAGGTCGAAGCCGGGCGGCAGGAGCGGGCGAGGAGGAGGTGTCTGTGCGGGCGCGGGCGCGGGCGCGGGCGCGGGTGCCTGTTGGGGCGGGGGTGGTGGTTGCTCTGCCGCCGCCGCCGCCGCCGCCGCCGCCCCACCTGGTGCCTCTCCTCCATCACCAGTCACTCCTCGTCCCGCCACCGCCACCCCGCTCGCCGCCACCCGCCGCAGCCCGGACGCCACCAGCTGCCAGTGCTGGGGCGCGGGCGGGCGGACGCCGTTGGCGGGCAGGGCGCCGCTCGCCGCGTCCCACCCAGGAGGGGCGGCGGTCGTGTAGGCCAGGCGGCGGGAGAGGGCGACCAGGGCGCGCGCAAAGGCGGCGGGCGGGAGCGGGTAGGCGCCGCCGGAGGCGAGGGCGGCTGGCGAGGCGGCCGGGTCGGGGGGCTCCCCACCTTCCTCGCCCTCCCCAGGCGGGGGTGGCGGGTGGGCAGGCGCGCCCAGGGCGGCCGCCCGGCCGAGGGCGTCGCCCAGCCCCGCCGCGGCGGTGGTCGCCGCGGCTTGCAGGACGGACAGCGGTGCGGCCAGGGCGTCACCAGCCCCGGGCCGAGCGGCCAGCAGTGCGACCAGGGCGGCCTCGACGGCCGCAGGGTCGGCGCCGCCCGGCCCGCCGGCCGGCGCACCGGCCATCTCCGAGTCCTCGCCCTCGCCGCCCTCACTCGCCCCCGCCGCCACGGCGACCAGCTGTCTGTACATGGCGACATCAGCCGCGTCTGCTGCCTTGGCAGCGCCCAGAAAGGACGCCAACGCGGCAGCCAGGGCGTTGGCGTGGGTAGGGGCGGGGGGTGGTGGTGGGGGCGCGCCGGGCTGCCCCCCGGCGCGCTGGCGCTTGGCGTCGCCCGCGGAGGGGGCCGGCGAGCCGGTGGTCATGGATAGGGCGCGATGTGGTGTGATGTTTCGGGTGGGGCCCAAGCGCACGCACCAGGGCGTGCGTGCTGTGCCTCCTCTCAGCCACGCACGGGGCGCGAAAGAAAGGGGGGATTGAGCGAGGAGAGAAATGACGCAGACACCAAATGAATTCGCTGGCCCGCCCTCCTGCGCCCCACCTGCCGGCCTGCGCCCGACCCTGCGCGACCCGTCCCCGGACCCGCCGGTCACTCCTAGGGCCTCTCACCCGCCTCACTCAGGCCAGAGCGGCGGACGAGGATGACCCGGCCAACTGTGCGTTTTTTTTTTGTTGGCGTGTTGTGCTGCACCCCCCGACTACCGCGCCCTTCTCTCTCTCCTCCACCTCACTCCTTGCCGTCTCTCATCTCCCCCCTCCCAATTCCAGCCGACGGCCAGGTCGAGTCCCTGTTTGCGGCCGAGCTGACCCGCCGCGCCGCGGGCGGCCCCGGCCCGCCCGAACCCAGCGGGTCACGCCCGCCAGCCCCCCCCGCCTGGGCGTCCGGCGACCCCGACGCGCCGCCCCCTCCCCAGCTGGCCGCCTCGCGCGCCCTCTCCTCGGAGGGCTTGTCCGGCCTCATCCCGCGCGCCCGGGCCCTGCTCACGCTGGGGTTCTCCTTCTCAGCCGCGTTTGCAGGGCTGGCCGCGGTCGTGGCCGCCCTCTTCATCGGCCTGGCCGCCGCGGTCGGGCCCGGGTTTGTGCACGGCGGCGAGCCAGGCGTGGGGCTGCCGCCGTACGTCGACCCCTGGACCCTCATCGACCGGCGCGGCCCGGTCGGCACGGACGGGCCGGACGGCGCGATGCCGCCGCCGCCGCCCGGGTACAAGAAACAGCGGGCCGCGGAGGCGGCGGCGCGGGAGGGGAGGGGAGGCGGAGGAGGGGTGGTGGCGGGTGGTGAGTGAGTTCCCTTGTTTTTGTGTTTTTTACAAAGCCCCCACTCCACCCACAACGCCACGCCAAATGGTCTCCAAAAAGATAAATGGTTTTTAGTTCACTGATTTGGCATCGCCCCGCGCGGCCAGGCAAGGGCAGAGAGAAAGGAAAGGTAAAACCAACCTTTCTCTCGACACACCTTTCACTCCACCCCAGGCACTCTCCCAGGCACCTTTCTCCGCGGGCGGGGGCGCGCTCCTCCTCCTCTCTCTCTCTCTCTCTCGCTCTCAAAGTGTACGTACACGCGTGCACGCGCTCACACGCGCATCCCATGGAATGCGCGTGGGATGCAAGAGATGCCGTGCGTGTTTTTTGTTCCCGCCATCTTTCCAAAAAATCAAGCCCGACGCGCCCGTCCAGCCCGGCGCCCCCCACGCCAGGGCCCCGCCCGCGCGGCCGGGTTGTCCAGCCACAGCTTGAAGGTGAGGGCGGTCGCAAACAGTAGCCAGGCCAGGTAGGGCGCCCACAGCTGGCCCGCCTTGGCGGACACGGCCGCGAAACGGCGGCCCGTCGCAGCCGCAGCCACGTCGAGCGCCAGGATCAGGCCAAGGGCGAGCGTCAGGTCCTCGCAAACGAAAAAGGCGGGCGACCAGGCCAGGTTGAGGACGAGCTGCAGCTTGTACAGCTTCATGGCGACCGCGCCGACGCCCGCGGAGGAGGCCAGGTAGGCGGCCGTGCCCATGAAGACGTAGAGCAGGGACCAGGCGACCGGGAAGAGCACGTTCGGGGGGGTCCAGGAAGGCTTGTTGAGCGTGCGATAGAATCCGTCGACGCCCTTTTTCGTTTTGCTGCCGATGGCCATGCCCAGGACGGCGGGGAGGGCGATGAAGGGGGCGGCGAGCTTGGCCTGTGTGTGTGTGTGTTTGTGTGTGTGTGTGTGCGTGTGTTGTGAGGACAAAGACTCGCCGCAGCACGTTGTGAAGGTTGCGTGGAGAAAAAAGACGACAGCCAGGTCAGCTGCGCTTTCTGCCCAATGCCCCCCTCCACCCGCACCAACCCACCCGCCTCCACCCGCATCCGGCCAGATGGTGAGTCATGGCGGCGATTGGTGGAGTGAGGGGGCGGTCTCGTGAAGACATCTGCACGCCAAATTCGCGTCGACAAAAAAACGCTCGCGCGCTTCTGCGCAGAGGGTGCTGGCGCTCTTTCTTGTGCAAAGTCGGCACAGCCGGCAAGTGGACGGTGCTTCCGCTCCAACGCTCCAACGCACGTGGTCCTTAAATGTCAGCTGCGGCGCTTTGAAAAACAGGGACTTGATGGCGTCCATGGTGGGTGTCGATTTTTTTTTGTGCGAATAGAAAAGGTGAGAGTGGCGACACGCCCGACGTCGCCTCTCTTTTTCTACCTCGACACCTCTCAACATCAACATGGCCAACAACTCTCCTGGGTGGGACGACCGCCTCTCCTCTCTCTCCTCTCTCTCCTCTCCCTCCTCTCTTTCAGGCCACCTTGGGCCCCTTCACCGCCACAGCCGCCGCCACCGCCTTCTCCGCCGCCGCCGCGGCGGCGGCCTCAATCGCGGCCGCGGAGGCGGCCGCGCCCTTGCCGCCCGGCCGCTCCAGCGAGGGCGCGCGGGGCGGGGCGCCACCCCGGCGGGGCGCCACCTTGAATGCCACCCGCCGAACCGCGCGCGTCAGCCGGGCGCGCGCGTCGCTCTCCCGGGCGGACGGGTTGTCGATCCACAGCTTGGCCGTCAGGGCGGTCGCGTAGCCGGTCCACCCAATGTATGGCGCCATCAGCCAGCCGGCCAGGGGGGTGACCTGCCCGAACTTGACGGCCGTCGCGGCCGCCAGCCCCAAGATGAGGGCCAGGTCCGCGAGGGCCAGGGTCAGGTCCTTCAACTGGAAGAAGGTGGGCGTCCACAGGAAGTTGGCGGCCAGCTGGGCGCCGTACAGGGCGAGGACGCTGTGGGTTTTTTTTTTTTTTTTTTTTTAAGGAGAGGGTGAGAAAAATAGGTATGGGGGTTGTGGGAAGCGCCCTCTCTCTTCGCTCCTTCAACCCATGCTCTCTCTCTCTCACCCTTTGGACGCGCCGCCCGCCCACGCCACCCAGGAAGCGTAGCCCATGGACGCGTACAGGGCGGTCCAGACGGGGCCGAAGACCCAGTCGGGCGGTTGGAGGGCGTTGGGGGCCAGTGTTTTGTACCACCCTTTCACGGAGGGGGCGGCCAGGGAGGCGAGGAGGGCGCCGATGGCGATAGGAGAGCCGATGGAGGCGGCCTTTAGGTGGATGGGGTGAGGGCGTGGGCAAGAGTGAGGCAGCCGGGACTGAGGTGGGCGGTTGTGAGGTGTGAGGGGGAGCGCGCTGCCCCAGCGGGTTTCGTTTTGCCATGCCGCGAGAGATGACGCTTCCTCCCCGCCATCCCACGCCCGCCGCTTGGTTCCCGTGCCATTTTGCTCTCCTAGGCAACTACCCGACTCACCAGGCTCATGGCGGTCCCCATTCTAGGTAGGGTCGGGTGGACGAGGTGGGTTTCGAAAACGGGAGTTAGATGAGAGTTTGATGGCAAGTTGGAAATGAGAGCGAAGAAGAAAAACGCGCCTGCCTCTCTCATTCTTTCTTCCAAACGTGTTCGCGCGCGCCTCGCCTCCGCGCCTCTTATCACACAACCAAACCGTGGGTGTACACGCACACACACAGGCTCATAGCAATGGCGTACCACCCGATGATGGTGAGCAAGGGGTGCGACGAGAGACGAAAAAAAAATGGAGACGAGGCTAGCCGATCGAGCCTGTTGGCCTTCCCCTTTTTATCATGCTCTCGCTTTTCTCAAAATTACTCTCTCTCATCGTGCACACAGCAACCCCAAATCATCCTGCTCAAGGAGGGGACAGACACGAGCCAGGGGAAGGCTCAGGTAAGGATGACAGGAGCGGACAGGGGTGCATGGAGAGCCCGGTGGCGTGCGGTAGTGCGAAAAGGCAATGTTTTTTTTTTTTTTTTTTTTTTTGTTTGCGCTCGCAGATCGGAAGCGGGCGCGCGCCTCCCATCACCGTTCACCGCGCCGCACAGCTCCTCGCACATGCCTGGCATGTAGAGAGCTTCTCTACACGCCCACCTGCACGGCTGACACCTCACGCGCACACATCTCTTCACTCACACAGCTCGTCTCCAACATCAATGCGGCGTGCGCGCTTGCTGACACCGTCCGCACCACCCTGGGCCCGCGGGGTATGGACAAGCTCATCCACGATGACCGGGTGAGTATCACAGAGGGAGTGAGCTTGTGTGCGAGCGTGTGTGCCAGCATGTGCGTGTGTGTGTGCTGCGCGTGAGGGAGTGAGAGGAGGCGCTGGTAGAGAGGAGCGCTTAAGCGCCCTCCTCTCTTTTCTCAAGGTCCTCTCTCCTCTCTCCATTTTTCAGGGCAACGTCACCATCTCCAACGACGGCGCCACCATCATGCGCCTCCTGGAGGTCGTCCACCCCGCCGCCAAGGTCCTGGTCGACATTTCCCTGTCCCAGGACTCGGAGGCGGGCGACGGGACGACGACCGTGGTGTTGTTGGCGGGCGAACTGCTGCGCGAGGTCAAGGGCTACGTCGAGGAGGGCGTCCACCCGCAGGCCATCGCCCGGGCGCTGCGGGCGGCGGGCGCGCTGGCGGGCGCCAAGCTGAAGGAGCTGGCCATCCCCATCGGCGACCGGGCCGACCCGGGCACGCGGGACACGCTCGTCAAGTGCGCGGCGACCGCCCTCAACTCCAAGTTGGTGTCCGGGGAGGGCGCCTTCTTCGCGGCCATGGTCGTGGACGCGGTGCTGGCCCTGGACCCGGTCACCATGGACCTGGCCATGCTGGGCGTCAAGAAAGTGCAGGGCGGCGGCCTGCGGGACTCTTTCCTTGTGGACGGGGTGGCGTTCAAGAAGACGTTCTCGTACGCCGGGTTTGAGATGGCGCCCAAAGCGGTCGAGGCGCCCAAAATCCTGGCCCTCAACATCGAGCTGGAGCTGAAGGCCGAGAAGGACAACGCGGAAGTCCGCCTCACCGACCCGGCGGACTACCAGGCGGTCGTGGACGCGGAGTGGAACATCATCTACGCCAAGCTGGACGCGTGCGCGGCCGCGGGCGCCACGGTCGTCCTGTCCCGCCTCGCGATCGGCGACCTGGCCACCCAATGGTTCTCGGACCGGGGCATGTTCTGCGCGGGCCGGGTGGCGGCCGACGACATGGCCCGCGTGTGCGCGGCGACGGGGGCGGCGGTGCAGGCGACGACGGCCGGGCTGGGCGCGTCCGCCCTGGGCAGCTGCGCCAAGTTCGAGGAGCGCCAGGTCGGGGGCGACCGCTTCAACCTGTTCACGGGGTGCGCCCGCGCGCGCACCGCGACCCTGGTCCTCCGCGGCGGCTCCCTCCAATTCATTGACGAGGCGGAGCGGTCCCTGCACGACGCGGTCTGCATCGTGCGCCGGGCCCTGCAGCACGCGTCCGTCGTGACGGGCGGCGGCGCGGTGGACATGGAGCTGTCCGCGGCCCTGCGCGCGCGCGCGCGCGAGCTGGCGGGCGCGGACGCCCTCTTTTACACGGCTTACGCCAAGGCCCTGGAGGTCATCCCCCGCCAGCTGGCGACCAATGCGGGCCTGGACGCGACGGACGTGCTGAACCGGCTGCGCCAGGCGCACGCGGTGCCGGGCGGGGGCGGGGCGCGGGCCGGGCTGGACGTCAACACGGGCGGCGTGGTCGACGCGCACGCGGCCTTCGTGTGGGAGCCCGCCCTGGTCAAGGCGCACGCCCTGGCCGCCGCCACGGAGGCGGCATGCCTGGTGCTGAGCGTGGACGAGACGGTGCGCAACCCACGGTCGGGAGGTGGGGAGGGCGGGCCGCCGCGGGGTGGGGGCGGGCGGGGGCGGGGGCGGGGCCGCGGGATGCGGCGGTGAAGAGAGGGAGAGCGTTTGTGATTGTTTTTTTTTTTCTCTGTGTTTTTTCTTAATTGTGACGCCGTGCACAAGGGGTAGCCGGGCGTATGAACAGGGATGAGGACGTGGGCGTGAGGTAAGAGACGAGAGCGAGAGAGGAATGAAACCTCCACATTTTGTTTCACAGCCCGGCCGCCTGAGCGCGCAGGCCCGCCACCTCCTCCGCCAGCCCTACCGCGTCCGCCGCGCTGGCCGCCGCGGCGGCCGCCCTAACCGCCGCGGCGGCCGCCAGCGGCGCCGCCCAGGCCCCCACCTCCGCCTCGAGGTCAGCCAGGTCCGCCCGGAGCTCCGACTCAAAGGCGGCCTCCACGTCGGCCGCGTACGCGTCGGCCGCCCGGGCAACCTTGCCCTTGGCCTCCGCCCGGCGGAGGGGCAGGTTGAGGAGGGCCAGGTACGCCACCGCCGCGGCGAGGGCCAGGGCCAAGGCATCCTCGGCAAAGCCGGGCAGGATGGCAGTCAGCCCCGCCCCCAGCACGGCCGCGGCGGCGGTGCCGGCCGCCGTCGCCAGGGCCGCCTCCCTCAGCTCCTCCTCCAGCAGCAGGGCGGCCGCGGGGGCGTCGAAGCGGGCGACGGCCGCGCTGGCCGCGCCCCGTGTGGTGGTGGTGGTGGTGAGCAGGGCAGTGGTTGCTTGAGGCGGTGCGTCCTCATCACCGGCGCTGCTCTCGACGGCTGGCGCGGGCGCTGCCACCTCCTTCGCAGCGGCCGCCGCCGCGTCCAGTGCGCCCACCTCCACCCCCAACCCCGCCGCCCGCTCCTCGACGAAGGCGCGGTACGACGCCCGCTGGGCGCCCACGTTGGAATCCAGCCACGCCCGGTGGTCCGCCGCCGCGGCCGCCAGGTCGGAAGCGGCGCTCGCGAGGGCGGCATCGCCGGTCAGGCGGGCAGACGCGGGCAGGGCGCTGGCCTTCCCCGCGCCCACCAGGTATAAAAACAGCCCACTCCAATTGGACAGCGTGAGCGTGTCGTCCACGGCGGCGGCCGCCCGGGCGGCCCCGCGGGCGACCGCGCGCCGAGCGGACGTGCGCTGGCTGGCCGCATCTCGCTCCATCTCGCCCGCAAAGGCCGCCAGCTGGGCGGAGACGGACGCGATGGACGCGACGTCCGCCTGGGCGGCCGCTGCCTCGCCCTGCAGGGCCTCGCCCGCCGCCGCCAGCAGGGCCGCCGCCAGGAACAGGGGCGTCTCCAGCTTGAGGCGCAGGCCTTCGCCTGCCCCGACGGCTAGGGCCTCACGGGCCGGGGGCGCGGGCGCGCCGCCGCCGCCGCCTCCATCCAGGGGCAGCGCCGGGTCGGCCCCGCCCGGGATGCCGTCCACCAGGAACCTGGCGACCGTCGCCTCCAGGGGCGCAAACCGGGAGGCCGCCCAGGCGTGCGAGGCGGCCAGGGCGGCGGGGTCTGGTGTCCGCGGCGCCGGCTCGCCCGCCCGCCACCGCCGCCCGCCCTGCCCACCCCCCCCACCAGCCGCTGCCTCCTTGGCCTCCAGCGCCAGCCGCGCCGACACCGGGAGGACGACCGGGTCCGCCACGCCCAGCACGTCCGCCGCCGCGCCCGCCACAAAGGCCGCCACAGCGTCCGCGTCGGCCGGGCTGGCCATGGCGTCCGCCTTGTTGACGGCGAAAAGGACCTTCTTGCCCCACCGCCGGATGTAGCGCAGGAAGCCAGCCTCGCTCTCCGTGAACGCCCGGTCCGCGGACAGCGTGAACAGCACCAGGTCCGCCCGGGGTATGAACTCCTCGGTGAGGCGTTGCTGGCGCTCCAGGATGGCGTTGGTGCCGGGCGTGTCGACGACGGTGGCGTGGCGGAGGAGCGGGGCGGGCAGGCGCCGGACGGCCGCCCCGCCTTCTGTGTCGTCTTCCTCGTCAGGGGAGGGGGCGCTGCCGCCATTGTCACCTCCGCTCTCTCCGCGGAATTTGAGGACGGCGATCTCGTTGGTGGTGGGCAGGAAGCCGTCCGCCAGGTACCGGCCCCCCAACAGAGCGTTGATGAGCGTGGACTTGCCGGAATTGAACTCCCCCGCCACGACGACCAGGAAGGGGGCATCCAAGGATGCCGCCGCGGCCGCCAGCGCGCGAGCCTCCGCCAAGCCCGGCACCGCCCGCTGCAGGAAGGCCAGGACGCGGGGTAGTAGTTCACGCTGGGCGGACCGCAGGGCGGCTGCGCCCGGGGATGCGGCCGCGGCGGCGAGGGCCGCGGCGGCGCCAGAGATGGAGGGCTCTCCCTGCGGAGCAGGCGGGGCGGGTTGTGGTGGTCGAGGCGCTGCCGCCCCGCCCTCGCCACCCCGCCCCAACGCCCGCGCCGCGCCACCCACCTCCGCCAGTGTCACCGCCAGGCCGTCCGCCCCGCCCGGGTCCAAGGCCACGTTCCCGCCATTGGTGGCGTCCAGCAGGACGGAGACCGACTCGCCGCCGACCAGCTTGTCCCGGGCCGCACGCACGAGGGCGGCGAACCCGCCGCCCGCTGCGGCGCCCGGGCGGAGGAGGAGGGCGCCCGCGCCCGCGGCCGCCGCTGCCCCCGCCCCACCCGCCGAATCCACCAGCGAGACGACGATGCCGCCGCCGCCCCCACCCCCACCGGCCAGGGCGCGCTTGGCGACGGCCGGCGGGACGGCTGTCGGGGTCAGGACCACGCCGTCCGCGCCCGCGGCGGCCGCCACGTCCGCCCGGTCCTGGACGAGGAGAGAGGCGGCCCCGCGCAGGCCGGCCCGGGCGGCACAGGCGGCCGTGTAGAGGGCGCCGTCGCCACCTGTGCGGGAAACATGCATGAATGATTATGAGACAGGAGGAGAAGGATGGGAGAGACAGCGGCCAGGTGCGAGCGCCGCCTCCCCAACTCTCCTTCTCTCACCCCTCCCTCTCACCTGTCCCGCCAACCAGCCAGACTGCGGTCGCCCCGCCCGCCACCGCTTCCCGCATGGCGGCCTCCGTGGCGCCCGGGCCCGCGGCCGCCAGGGCGTCCGCCTCAAAACGGACAAGCACCGCGGGCAAGCGCAGGCGGGCTTGGGCGCCGCCCGCCGCGAAGCGCCCAAGAGGGGATGTGGAGGATGGGTCCGGGGTGGATGCAGGGATTGCCTGGACCTGACGGACGTGCCTCCTCTCCAAAGAGATGGGCGGGGATGGGCGCGGGCGGGCGGGGTGACGACACGAGCGCATCGGCCCGGCCGACGGCACCGTCGGGGTGTTGCCTGAGGCAGCAGACGCCTGCCGCCACAGCGGCGAGGGCAGGCCGGTGCGCATGTTTCTAGTGAGGATGTCACGTTGAGAGGCTGGCAGGGCCTCCTGTGCGTTGTGCAGCCCCCCCCACCTTTCGCCCGGGGTGAAAAGAAAGGAGGCGCGGGCGTGAGAAGTCTAGTAAATGGGTTGTGTGGCGACACCCATTCATCAAACCGAGAGAGAGGTCTCAAACGCATGCACCCCGCCGCGCCGCCCCTCCGGCCGGCCGGCCCGGGGCCACCGCCGCCACCGCGGCTGGTCCAGCTTCACCCTGACCGGCGAGGTAGGAGAAGGCCGCCTCATGCGCGAGCCGCTCACTCCCCAACCGCCGCGGCCGCTGCCGCCGCCGGCGGCGGGGATTCCCAGGCGCTGACGGTTACGACGACCGCCAACCGGGGCGGCCCCGCGGGGGGTGGGCCGGGACGGCTAATGGACCGAGATGAGGTGCGAGAGAGCGATGGTGTGTGTGCGTGCGTCCGGTGGGAGGGAGGCGTCCTCACATGGCCCCACCCTCTCACCCCCTGCTTGTTTTCTCTCCCACGTTCACCCCCAGGCAACCCTCCGCTCGCTCCGCTCCTTCACGGCCGCCGCCTTGCGGACCGCCCCGCGCTCGGCCGCTCGCTTGGATGCCCTAGACCTTGCCGCCGCCGCCGCCGCCCCCGCCCTCGCCGCCGCGTTCAAGGCGGGCGACGGCGGGCGGGCGCTGGTGCGGGCGATCGCGGCGACCGTGGCCGCCGCCGACGCGGCCGGGCGGGAGCCGACGGGGGGCAGGCCTGCGGCCGCCCTCAAAGCTGCGCTAGCATGGTTGGAGGAAGGGTTTGGGGATGATAATGGTGGTGCGGCGGCGGCGCCACCGCCACCACCCGCCCCCTTCCTCAGCCCACCTGCGGCGGCCGCCCTGGTGCGGCTGGCTGGTGCGTCTCCCGCCCTCCGCGTCGCCGCGCCTGGAGTCTGTCGGGTAGCCGTGGCGCTGGCGGCAGGCGATGCCGGCTTGTCGCCGCTGGCCTGCGCGGCCACGGCCGCGGCCGCGACCGCCCTTGCGGCCCACGCCCCGGCGGCCCGCCTGCCCGCGATCGCCCTCATAGCACGCGCGGCGGCCGGGGCGGCCTCCCTGCCCGGCCCCGCCCTGGCGGGCGCGCTCGTCACCGCAGCGGACCTGGCGACGGACACTTCCACCACCCGGGGCGCGGCGCCCGGGGCGGCCGCCGCGTCCGCTGCCACGGCCGCCCTGGCGGCCGCCTTCGTTGGCCGGTCGCCGCCGCCCGGCCTGCCGCCCCTGCGCGCCGCCGCCACGCTTGCCGCCCTGGCGACGGAAGCCGCGGCGGCGGGGGGTCCCCTCCCACCCGCCACGGCCGTCGCCCTGGCCCGGTCTGCGGCATCCGCCCCCGCTGGCCTGGCCCCACAGGCCGCGGCGGGCGCTTTGGCCGCCCTCGCCCGCTCTGTCGCTGGTGAGCCGGGTGGTGGCCAGGCCGTCCGGGCGGCCGCCGAGCCCCTGGTCGACGCGGCGGTCGACTTGCTGGCCGAGGGCGGTGCGGCCGCAGCGGCGCTGACCCCGCCCGTCCTGGCGTCGCTGGCGTGGGCCCTCGCCCGCCTGGGTGGGGGCAGCAGCAGCGCCGCCACTAAAAACGGCAACACCCTCCTCGAGGAAGGGGTTGCTGTGTCTGCCGCCGGGCGGGTGGCCGCGGCCGCCCTCGCGCCTGCTGCCGCCTCCCTGGGCCCGCGCCCGCTTTCCCTGGCCGTCTGGGGAGCGTGTTGCCTGGCCGGTACCCGGTGCGCTGAAACGGATGCTGCCATCGCCGCGGCCGCGGCGAGGGCTGTGGTGCTGGTGGTGGTGAAAGCAGAAGGCGGTGGTGGAGAAACAAGCACGCCAACCCGGCCCACCACCCGCCGCCCGCGCCGCCGCCCGCGCCCGGGCGCCGCGCCCCTCACCCCACGAGACGCTGCCCTGGTTGCCCAGGGCGCAGCCTTTGTGGGAGGCGCTGCCCAGGCCGACCTGGACGCGCTCGCCGCCTGCGCGGCGGGCGCGGCCGGCGGCAGCAGCACACACATCACGCCCGCTGCCGCGCGCACGCTCGCCCAGGCGGCCCGCGCCTTTGTCAGCCTGGGCACGCAGGGGCCGGGCACTGCGGCTCTCATAGACGCTGCCGCGCGCGCGGCGGCGGCGGCGCCCCGGTCGTTTGCGCCCCGGGACGTTGCGGACGTGCTGTGTGCCCTGGCGGCGCTGCGCAAGGTGGCGGCGGCAGGAAGGGCGACGGCAGCGACGGCGGCGACGGTGACGGTGACGGCACCCATGCCTCCACTGGCCGCCACCTCTCCAGCGGCAGCTGTGAAAGCCCTCGCCCGCCGGGCCCAGTCCGTCGCGGCGTCCGCGGCGGAGGGCGTGGCCACCACGAGCGCTACCAACAACAACAACAGCACCCCGTCAGAGCGATGGTCCCCGCGGGACGCGGCCGCGACGGCCTGGGCCCTAGCGGAGCTGGGTGGCGGCTCGCGGGCGGCGGCGGGGGCGGCGGCTGCCGTCGGCGCGGCCGCGGCGGTGCGCCTGCCTGGGCAGGCGACGGCCACGGCAGGCAGCACTAAAACCAGCCGCCCGCCGCCTGTGCCCGCGACCGCCCTCACCCCAGCCTCCTCCTCCCTTGCCCGCCCCGCCCGGGTCGGCTCGGCCCGCGACGTCGCCTCCCTGCTCCGTTCCCTTGCCGCCCTTGCCCCCGCCACCCAGTCCGACGATGACGGCGCCGCGGGCGCCTGGTATCCACGCCGGCGGCCTAGGCGCACGCTGCCACTGACCCGCGACCAGGCAGCCGCGCTGGCGAGCGCGGCCGCAGCCACCGCGGCCGGCGTGCCGCCCGAAGCCGCGGCCGGCGTGCTGGCCTCCCTGGCCGCCGTCGGCGTCTACCCGGGGCCGGAAGCCACGGACGCCTTGGCCAGCGCGGCCGCCCGGGCCCTGATCGCCCCGCCACCGCGGCCGCCGCTCTTCACAGACGGCAACGATGTGTCCCCCGCCCCACCCGCTGCGGGGGCGGCCCTCGTCCGGGCGTGCGCCGCCCTGCGGCACGACCCGGGCCCCGCCGCCCTGGACGCGGCCTGGGCCCACGCCGCGGCGGCAGGCACCCCGGGTGGGCCCCCACCCTACTCGGCCGCCGACTGGACGGGCTTGCTGGCCGGCGCCGGCCGCTTAGGGCCCGCCCTCATCCTGGGCCGGACGGGCGGGCGCTCCCTGCCGCCCGGCCTGGACGCCGCCGCGGGCGCCCTGGCGTCCTTCATTGCGGCTGGCACCCGGGACAACCCCACCATGGACGGCGGCCTGGCGTCGGCCGTCCTGTGGGCGGCAGCCGTGCTGGAGGCTGGGTGTTGGAGCGTGCGCGAGGCGTGCCCGCCGCCCCCGCTCGCGCCCGCTGCGGGCGCGGCGTCCGCCGCCCTCGCCGCCGGCACGGTCGCCATCGTCACGCCCGCCGACCTGCGGCGCCTCCACATCGCGGCCTGCCTGGATGAAGCCGCCCGGGTGGCGGGCGGAGTCCCCCGGTCCGACCCGCCGCTGGTGCGCCCGCTGGGCCTGCGGGCGGCGGCCGCGCGCGCGTGGGGCCTGCGGCCGCCGCCCTCCGCGGGAGCGGCGGCGGGGCGGGCCGCGGTGGCCGCGGCCCTGCTTGCCGCCCTCATTCGGGTGGCGAACGGTAGTGGTGGTGCCGGGGGCAAGAAGAAAGCCACCAAACAACCCGGCGCCTTCCTGCCGCCGGGCCTGGTGATTCGCCCCCCTCCACCCGACCTGTTTTCGCGGGCCGCCCCAGGCGGCGAGCCTTCCGGCTCCGGGCCCGCCTCCCTGCCCGCCCGCCTGCCCGTCGCCCTGATCAGCCTGGCAGACAGCCCGTCCTCCCTGTCCATCGCCATCGACCTGTGGACCCCGAGGGACCTGACCCGCAACCGGCGGCGGCGCGAGGGAGGCGAGGCAGGAGAGGATTTTGCGGCGGCCCTCCCCATGGGAGCGGCGACCGCGCGTGGGGCCATGCTGCGCGGCGCCGGCTGCGACGCCGTCCTGTCGGTCGAGTCCGGGCCGTGGACTGCGAAAGCGGGCGCATCTGCGCGGCCCCGGCGCGCCGCATCAGAGGCCACCGCCGCGCGGGCGGTGTTGGAGGCGGCCGTGGAAGAGTTGAGGCAGTTACAAGAAGACGCACGAGTGCTGTAGAAGGTTGAAGAAAAGAGCACGAGGCAATCCATTCCATTTTCACAACCTGCTCTCTCCGACGTGTCGCCCCTCATTTGCTTCGCCACAGGGCCGGGAAGGTGCGTGTCAGCGCACCCTCTCTCTTTCCTCTCTCCCTCTCCCCCAACAAAAAGGAACCTAAAAAATAAAGAAACTTCTCATTTTCCCACCACCATTCTCACCTTTCAGCTCGCCGCCCCCTCCGTCCCCGTGCTGGACGCAGAGGCGAGACCTGCCGAGGACACCGACACCAGCGCTTCCTCCGGCCGCTGCGGCGGGGAGTCGGGCTGGGGCGTGGCGCCGGCGGAGGAGGAGCCTCCGCCTGTCAGGGGTGGCGAGGCCGCGCCACCACCGCCGGGCGGCGGCTGGACGAGGGCTGGCGTGGCCGGGCCGGCGGCGGACGGCGCTATCGGCTGCGGCAGCGGCCCGGCCAGCGCGACCGGCGTGCCCAAGACCACGCCGGGCTCCTCCTCCTCATCCTCCTTCAGGGATACGGCCGCCAAGGCGGCCGTGGGCGGCTCCTCTGCAACGGCGGCACCACCGGGCGGGCTGCCAGGCAGGGACAGGGCAGGCACCGCGACCGGCGCCGGGTGGGAGGCGGCCGTGTGCGTGTAGTGCGCGTGGTGGGGCGCCGCCAGGTGGTGACCGTGTGGCGACGCGGCCTGGTGCAAGTGGTGCTGGAGTGGGGGGGGTGGGGGGTAGGGCGACGAGGGCGGCGGGGCACCCCGGACGCCACCGTAAAAGCCGCGAGCCGCCGCCGCCGCGGCCATCGGGTGCAGGAAGTGGCCAGGGTGGTGGTGGTGGTGCAGCGGCGGCGGCCCGGGGGGCGACCCCGGGAAACCCCCCGGCGGCGCCGCCCAATACCCCGGCGGGGGTGGTCCCAGGTGCTGCTGGCGCATGGGGCCGCCCCCCCCACCCCCACCTGCCCCGTACTGGGCAGCCTGGTGGTGCTGCTGGGCCGCTGTCGCCGCGGCTGCCGCCGCGTGGTGCGCGGCCGCGGCCGCGGCGTGGTGCGGGTTGGAGTGGCCACCCATCATCATCCCGCCGCCGCCGCCGCCGCCGCCCGCCGCGGCCGCCGCCGCCGCGGCTGCCGCCACGCCGGCCACGTGGTGCACGCCCGCCGCGTAGGAGACGGATGAATTGGTGAAGCGCGCGTAGTGTGGGGCCTCCGCCAGGCGGGCGAGGAGGAGGGCCAGCGCGCGCAGGCAGGGCCCGGGGCCGCCCACCACGCGCACCACCCGGTCCGCGATGCCGGGGGGGGCGGCGTCGGGCGGGGAGACCGCGATGGACGCCCGCGCATCCTCCGCAAAGGCCCGGATGGTCGCCCCGCCGCGCCCGATGATGGCCCCGCACAGGGAGGCCGGGACGAGCATGCGCAGGTGGAGCGATGCCCCGTCCCGGGCCAGCAGGGTGTCCGCGGTAGCACCCTGTTCGGCCTGGAGCTTGGTGAGGATGAGGTGCAGGGCGGCCAGGGAGGCGTCCAGGGGCCCGGTGACGAGGAGGACCCGGTCGGCGGTGCCCGGGAAGAACTCGCCGGCGCTGTGTGTGAGAGGGGGGGTGGGGGCGTTGATGATGATGAAAACAAGTGGTGTGAGGTGGGTTTATGCGCGCGCGGCGAGGAGCGAGCGCACGCCGCCACCGCCACGGCCGGCCGCCAGGGTGGCATGTGCCTCCCGCGTGCGCGCCCTGCAGCATTTTTTACTACCTTTCCACCCACCCACCCCCCTCCACACCACCCCCATACGTCAGCGTAGAGATTGGACTGCCCGACGAGGCGCAAATCAGGGCACTCTGCGGCGCGGGCGCCCCCGAGTCCGGATTGATAGAGCTGGGCGTGCTTCCCTCTAAATCGGCGCCGCCTTAGCCGGCGGGGGCTTGCCACTCTTCTCCTCCTTTTTAAGTTTTACTCACCGGGACAACTGCAGCCGCGCCCCGCTCGCCGCCTGCAGCTCATTGATCGTCTGCCCAGACCGCCCGATGATGGAACCCGCCGCCGCATTGCACATCAGGAACTTGGCGACGACCCGGGGCGGGGAGCGGGCGGAGGGTGAGGCCTGCGGGTCGGCTGGGCCGCCTCGGTCGCCCTCCCCGCATGCGGGGCTGGCGGGGGATGGAGGGGTCGGGCCTGGGGGCTCAGGCGTCTCAGAAACGGACAGTACGCTAGCGACTGCAACTCTCTCTATCTCTGGAGTAGAACCAGGGGCAGAAAAGCCAGCTTCGGGGGTGGAGGGCGGGTCGCAGGCGGCTGGACGCGCGGCGCCAGATACGACCTCCATTCTATGAGAACAAGCGCCGCGCTATCTCTCTACAGGGTGGGGGAGGGGAGATGACCGGCCACTTGGAATATGACAGGAAGATACTCCCCGGCCCTCTGATAAGGGGAGTGAGGTGTGGCGGGGGGTGGGACGGGGTCAGGACAGGCGCGCACGCCTTCAGAAAAGTGGAGAGTGGGGAAGAAAAAAAAAAGCTGAAAAACACTTGCGAAGCGCGCTAGAGTCCCATTCCCGCGCGTGCACGCGGGTCCAGAAGCGCACAGGGGCCCGTGCAGGACGCCTCACGCCCGTCTTGCGCACGCCCAGGCGCGTGCACGTGCGCCCCCTCCCTCTCACCCCCATGCACCCTCCACCCGGCCCGCCCTGGGGCGCAGAGCCCCCTGCCTTTGCGAACGCCGGCGCGGCGCCCAGTGCGCTTCCGCCTCTGCAAGCGCCCGGAGGCGGGGCTCCAGGCGGATGGGGCGCCCGGCCGCCCGGATGTGGGCCCTCCGGTGAATCTGATTTTGGATCCAGGTCAGCTGGCGTGGCTCCACCTCTCGGCGGCGCCTGGCCGGCCGGAGCCGGCAGCGCGCCGCCACCACAACCAGCCCAGGCTGCGTTTACTGGTGGCCCGGGGCCACGGCCGCCGCCGCCACCTGGGCCGGCTCCAGGCGAGGCTCCGCCGCCGCAGTACGCAGGCGGGCCCTGGGCGGGGCAGGCGCTGCAACGGCAAGCGCCACCACCGCCGCCACCGCCGCCTTTCCAGGCCCGCCCGCCTCAACCCCCACCCCCGCCTCCCCAACCTCACGGGTTGAGCACGCTGGCCCCGGCCCTGGGAGCGGCCCTGCCGGCCATGGCCCCTCCTTCTTATGCTGGTGGTGGTGGTGGTGGTGGTAGCGGTCCGCGGCCGCCCCCACACCCCCCACCCTCCTTCGCCCCGCCCCCCCCTCCCTTTTGCCTCCGCCCCGCCGCGGCCACGCCCGGCCCGCTCTCACGCATCGACCCGGCCCAGATCCCGCGGGCGGGTGCGGGAGCGCTGGCCGCCGGACCCGTCGAGAATGGTGGCAGCGGATTTGGAGGAGGAGGAGGAGGGGTAGGAGGGCCAAACGGCGCCACCCCCTCCCCCGCCCCTCCACCCTTCACCACGCGCGGCCCCGGCGACGGCCGCCACGCCCTCCCTCCACCCGCGGCCGGGGAGTGGGCCGTCGTCGACACGGGCGACGCCACGCCCCGGGCGATGAGGCCGACCCTGCACGCCATCCCGGCCAGCGCGGACATGCTGAAGGCGGCCCGCCTGCCCCTGGCGGTGGTGGTGACGCCGCTGGCCCCGCCGGCCCCAGGCGACTCGCCCCTGCCCCTCATCCTGCTCGCGGCGGACGCCGACGGCGGCGGCGGCGGCGGCGGGGGCGCGTCCGCCTCTTCCGGCCTCCCGCGCTGCCCGGCCTGCCGGGCGTACGCCAACCCGGGCTGGGTCTGGCACGACAGGACCGGCGGGCGGACGTTCACGTGCAACCTGTGCGGGTCGGCCGGCGACGCGCCGCCCGGGTGGGGGGCGCCCGGGGTGGACCCCGCCTCAGGGGCCCGAGCGGACGCGGCGTCTCGCCCGGAGCTGTGTTGCGGGTCGGTCGAGTACGCGGCCCCCCCGTCCTTCTGCGCCCGCCCTCCACGCCCGCCCTCGCGACTGTTTGTGCTGGACGCGTCCTTCGGGGCGGTCGCGTCAGGCTTGCTTGCGGCAGGCGCGGCCGCCGCCGCCGCCGCCGTGTCCGCCATGCCGCCCGACGCGCTCGTGGGCCTGGCCACCTTTGACGGGGCCGTCCACTTTTACGCCCTCGGGGCTGGCGGGGGGCCGGGCGGGGCGGGAGGGGCGCCTGCGGCAGAGGAGGCGGCCGTGCTGGTGGTGGCCGACGTGGCCGCCCCCTTTGCGCCCGCCCCGCCCGCCCGCCTCCTAGCCCCGGCCGGCGCCGCCCTGGCCCCTCTCACCGCCCTCCTAGCCCGCCTGCCGTCCCAGTTCGCGGACACCCGGGTGGTGGCCAGCGCGGGCGGGGCCGCCCTGGCGGCCGCGGTGGACGCCGTCGCGGCCGCGGGAGGGGGGAGAGTGCACGCCCTCCTCGGCGGGCCGCCCCGGTCGGGCTTCCTGGCCCTGGCGGGCGGGCGCCCCGTCGGTGGAGCCGGCGTCGACGCCGCCCCGGCCCATCCGTCCGCCCCCCTGCCCCGCCCCGCGTCCGCGGGCCCACGGGCAGCCGGCCCCGAACCGGTTCCCCCTGCCTCGGCCGTCGGGTCGGGCGGTGATTCCGGCGTCGGCCCCTCGTCCGTCGGCCGCCTGACCCCGCCCGCCGACTGCGGGTGGCCCGCTTGGGCGGCCGGCGCTGCGGAGCGGCAGGTGGCGGTCGACCTGGCCCTGGCCCCGCCGGGCGGGTCGGGCGCGGCGGCCGCCGCGGCCGGCGCCTCGGCGGCCGGCGACGCGGCCGCCCTGCGCGCCGCCTGCGACGGCACGGGTGGGAGCTTCACACACTACCCCGCCTTTAGCGCTGCGGCCTGCGGGGCCGCCCTGGCCGCCGACTGGGTGGCCGCCGTCGCGTCCCCCCACGCCGGCTGGGAAGGGGTTGGCCGCCTGCGCGTGTCTGGCGGCCTGGTCGTGACCGCCCTCGCCGGCCCCGTCCACCGCCGCGTGCCGGGCGACGTCGACTTCCCCGGCCTGGGGCCCGACACGACGGTGGTGGTCACCCTGGCCCACGATGGCGGGGGTGGGCCGGTCGGCGGGCGTGGGAGCGGAGGGGGAGGAGGCGACGACGACGCGCACCACCACCACCACCGCCCCCCGCCGCCCGAGGCCGCCCTCCAGTGGGCGCTGGCGTACACGACGCCCACCGGCGCCCGCCGCGTGCGCGTGCATACCCTGCGCCTGCCCGTTGCCGACTCCTTGGGCGCGCTCTTCAGGGGCGCGGACGGCGACGCGCTGGGCGTGGTGTGGGCGGCCCGGTGCGCGGCCAGCCTGGGCGGCGCGGGTGACCTGGTCCGGGGGCGGGAGGCCGTGCGTGGCGCGCCCGTCCCCGCCCTGGCCGCCTACCGGGCCCGGTGCGCCGCGTCGGCGGGGGCGGGCCAGCTCATCCTGCCCGAAGCCCTCAAGCTGGCCCCGCTCGCCGGCCTGGCCCTGTCCAAGTCGCCGGCGTGGGCCCCCCGCACGCCGCCCGACGAGCGCGCGGTCGCGGCGGGGGGGCTCGCCCGGGGCCTGCCCCCGTCCCGCCTGGCCCGGGCCCTGGCCCCCCGCCTCCTGCCCCTCCACCTCCTCCTCCCCTGCCCGGCCACGGGGGCGGCGCCGGCCGGGTGGCCCGGGTGGCCCTCACCGCCGCCGCTGCCCCTCTCGGCCGAGGCGGTCGAGGCGGGCGGCGTGTACCTGCTGGCCGGCGACACGTCCGGCGCCCTCTGGTTCGGCCCGCGCGCGCACCACGCCTGGCCGGGGGCGCTGGTCGGGGATGGCACGGGCGGCGGCGGCGGCGGCCCGGTGCCCGGCCCCGGGTGTGGGGGCAACCCGACCGCCCGTGCCCTGTCCGCGCTCGCGGCCGCCCTCGGGGCCGCCCGGGGGGACCCCCCCCTCCGCGTGGTGGCCTTGAAGCGGGGCCCCGCCGGCGATGCGGCCTTCTATGGGGCCCTGGTGGAGGACCGGGGCCCGGGTGGGCCCAGCTATGTGGAGCACCTGTGCTGGGTCCACCGCCAGGTGCAGAAGGCGTTGCAGTGAGAGAGCATGGAGGAAAAAGAGAGAGACCTGGTGGATGGGTTGAAAAGAAAAAACGAGCGCGCGAGACCGCAACAGACCTGCTTTTTTCAGGCGCGCCCAGATTCGGGGCCCGCGCACACGCACGCACACAGGCGCTGTGTGCACGGAGCCCCACACGCCACAGCAACACACACGGCTGGTGGCCAATGCGGGCCGCCGTCAGCACCATCGGCCCGGCCGCGCGGAGGAGACCCGGGCCGACGCATGGGCGGCCGTCCTCCACCAGTCGCTCCCCGCCCCACCCACTGCCGCAGCGTGCGGCCCCGGCAGTCGCCCCGCCGCGGGTGTCTGCCTCGCGCCCCACCCACGCCGTCCCACCGTCGCCCGGCGTGGAGGAAGGGACCAGCGGGAGCGAGGGCAGCGCGGGCACCGACGCCGCTGAGGAGAGGGGACCCGGTCCTACCCCGCCTCCCCTCCCGCCCGCCCTCCTGCACGCGGCCGCCGGGGCGGGCAGTGCGGCGGGTGTCTGGGACGTCCTAGTGGGCGCAGGTGAGAGGGAAATGGAAACTGAGAAAGCGCGGAAGGCGCGCGGAGAGGGCGCGCGCAAACTGTTTCTCACCCTCTCATCAATCATCAATCATCCCACTCCCTCACACACAACGGGGCAGGCGCCGCCCCGGCCACAGAAGCCCAGGGCGCCGCCCTCGTCACCGCCGCCGTCTCGGCCGGCTACCTAGACCTGGCGAAACTGGTCTACGGCGCCATGGCGGCCGCGCCCGCCGCCCCCGCCCGCCGCACCGCCAACGGCGCTCCCGCCCCGGCCGCCTTTTGGCCCCGGGCGGGCGCGCCGACGGCGACCGCCCTCATCCTGGGCCTCGCCCGCGCCCTGCGCCCGGCCGAGGCCGAGGCCGTGCTGGACGTCGTTCGGGCCCGCGGGGAGGGGAGCCTGCCGGAAGGGCTGCAGGGCGGCGGCGGCGGCGGCGGCGGCGGCACCACGCTGGCCCCGAGCCCCAGCGCGGCCGCGGCCGTCGGGTTTGGCGTCGTCGTCTCCTCGCCAGGCGCCGGCACGCCCGGCAAGCCCTCCTCCGTCCCGCTGACCGTCGTCCAGCCCCAGGAGGGGCGCAAGCTGGTCGCGTGCGCGGCCTGCCGGTACGAGTTCGAGGCCTGGTCGGGGACAGTCGTCCGGGCGGCGAGCGCGCCGCTGGAGGGCGGGGGCGGCGGCGCGGCCAACAACCCGCTCGCCCGCGGCCTCTCTGCCCTCGCCCGGACCCTGGCCGCGGCGGCCGGGCGCCCGCCCCCGCCGGGAGCCGTGCACGAGCTGGACGTGCAAGCCCCCCGGGGACCGGGGGGCGGGCGGACCCGCCCCTTCCGGTTTGCGACGGCCGGAGGGACCGCGCCCGCGGGGGTGGGCGAGCGCGTCACGCTCGTCTGCACCCCCCTCGAAGACGACGGCGGCGGCGGCGGGGCGGGCGCGGCCAGCCCCACCGCCGCGCCGTCCGCCTCCGATGCCTTGCTCGACCTGGCCGCCTTTGGCGTGGCGGCGGACCCCTCGCCGGCGGCGCCCTACACCCGGGCGCGGCGGGGCCGGCGGCGGGGGGTGCTCGCGCCAAACCTGCCGGGCACCGTCCCGGGCCAGCCGCTGCTCATCGCCAACCACGCCACGGGGGTGGAGGTGGCCGCCCTGCCGGCCCCGCCGCCCGGGGCGGGGTCGGCCGCGGGCTCGTCTTCCTTGTTCCCTGCCTGGTCCGGGCCGCTCGTGCTGGCGCTGCTGGCGGCGGACGTCCTCTCGGGCGTGGCGGACCCCTCCCTCCCGGCCACCCTGGGCGCGGGCGCCGCCCTCTTGACAGCCGGCACCGCTGCGGCCTCCACCTGGGCCCTGCCCGCCCTGCGCCGCCTGCCGCCGGCCAGCGTTGAGGTGGAGGCGTCGCGGCAGGCCCTCCTCGCCCAGCACGTGACGCTGACGGGGCGGATGGGCGCGCTGCGGGCGGCCGCTGCGGCCGACGTGTCCTCCATCGCCCGCCTGACCGCCCTCCGCGCCAAGATGGGCTCCGTCGGCGGTGTCGGCGCATCCTCTGAGTATGCCACGCGCTCGGCACGCCTGGCCGACGCGGCGGGCGTGCTGGAGGGGCGGGTGGGCGACGCGGTGCGGCTGTTGGGCGGGTACGCCCGCCTGGCAGGGCGGGTGGAGATCGAGGTCGAGCTGGAGGCGGGCGTGCCGGCGGGTGAGGCCGGCGCGCTGGGGGCGGCGGGGGAGGCCCTGGACGTGGAGCTGGCGGAGCTAGGGGCGGAGTGGCGGGGCCGGGCGGCGGCGGCGGACGAGGTAGAGCGCCTTTTGAGTGGGGGCGGGTTGTGAAACAGACGTGTGTGTTTCTTTCTTTGTGGGCAGTGTGTGTGTGTGTGTGTGCACACGCGCCCACCCGATCACCCGCACACCTGACCTGAGCACACGCCGCCCAACCAGCCACGCACAGGCAGGGGCGGCATCGACGGCGTGCGGGGGGCGACAGACCACGCACGGGTTGGCTAGCAATCCCACTAATTTCCCCCCCCACACACATTTCAATGACGTCCGAGGCCTCGGAACTGGCGAGCGTGCGCTCTCAGATGGACGCCCTCCTGGTGGTAGCCGCGGGCGAGGGCCAGCTGGACGAACAATTTGGCCAGCTGCTGTCGTTGCAGGTGAGAGAGCGAGAAAATCCCAACGCGACCCTGCCTCTGCTGCCGCCGCCCCTTCTCGGGCCCCTGACCCCAAAAACCTCACCCTCTTTTTTTTCCTCTCTCTTCTCTCCCGAAGGACGAGTCCAACCCGGACTTTGTGGCCGAGGTCGCCAACCTCTACTTTACCGACTCGGCCGACAAGCTGGACCGCCTGCTGGCCCGGCTGGGCGGCGCCCCCCCGCCCCCCTGGGCCGAGGTGGACGCAGCCATCCACCAGTTCAAGGGCGCGTCGGCCTCGTTCGGGGCGGCCGCGGTCGTGGCTGGGTGCGTGCGGGCGCGGGAGGCGTGCGCGGCGGGGGATGGGGCGGCGGTGGCGTCGCTGCTAGCGGGGACGCAGGACGCCTTCAACGCGCTGCGGGGGCGGATGGAGGCGTACCTAGCCCTGGACGCGCGGCGCAAGGCTCTCGAGCGCGGGGGGTGATGAGAGAGAGAGAGAGAGAAAAAAAAAAACGCACAGCGCGCGCGGCTTGATTTTGTTGTCCTTGACCCCCTTCTTCTTTTCCACACACACGCCCAACCCGCACGCTCGCTCCGGAAGAAAGACTGCAAAAACGCACATGGT
>Ga0315273_10000916_pt1 | contig 32234 bp, 33 predicted proteins | sample YL17G02_0_MG_FD_205753 | JGI IMG/M metagenome (GOLD analysis project Ga0315273, IMG submission 205753) | Sediment microbial communities from Yellowstone Lake, YNP, Wyoming, USA - YL17G02_0 | ecosystem: Environmental > Aquatic > Freshwater > Lake > Sediment | place: USA: Wyoming | collected...
CTTGCGGCCGTGATCGCCCCCTTCGTCTACGACGGGGATCAGGATCTGACCGTGATCCGGAAAGAGCTTCCCGGCCGGCTGACCCGCGCCTACGACCGCGTGGTCAAAACCCTCTCGCCGCTGGCGGAGCGCCTGAAGGCTGGGGGATTCCCCGTCGCCCCGCTCTTCCTCTGGCCGGCCGTCGTGATTTATGAGTGGGCGGCGGGAGGCGACTGGGACCGGATCATCCGGAAGGCGGGGATCGCCGACGGCGACATGGCGATGTTGATCATGCGGACGGCGGACAACCTCCGGCAGATCATGTCACTCCGGGATACGCACCCTGAAATAGCGGCGCTGGCGACGGAGGCCCGGGGGGCGATACTCCGCGAGCCCGTTGTTTTCTAACAGGCTGTTGAAAAACGCCCATCTGCTTCGTTCCCCTCATCCTTCGCCGTTCAACGTACCCAAAAGTACGCCTCACGGCTCAGGATTTCGGGAGCCTCGCATCTGGACATTTTTGAACAGCCTGCAAAGGAGCCTTTTTCAACAGGCTCCTAAAGGACCTGGGAAGGATATTTTTTGTTCAGAAACCCCAGAGCGGCGATTCCGAAAGGTTGCATTGATTTTTCGGATTCTGTCATTTGTCGCTTGACATGGCCACGGACAACGTTATATAAGGCCCGGCTTCCGAGGGATGTTCAACGGCTGCATCATCCGCTCCATGGAACGCTTACAGATGTCCCCATCGTCTAGTGGCCTAGGACACTGGCCTTTCACGCCGGCGACCGGGGTTCGAATCCCCGTGGGGACGCCAATTATATCAGCTATTTATATGCAGGATACCCTCCCCAATTTGCATGTGGACACAAACCCGGACACAAAACATGTGAATTTTATGATTTTTTCATAACATCCATCCAATCAAACTATTTGATATTATTAATATTAAATATTTATCGTCTGGCGCTTTTCTCAGGACACAGTCGCAAAAGACCAGTCACTTAGCTGTCCATATTCAAAATATGCCTTGTTGAGGGACCAAAAAGACTAAAATGCAAGATTTTACAAAGTGATAGGCGGTATGATCGGATCAGGCCATTGAATACGGAATGAAATTAGCGATTTCTTGAGAGCCTATTTTCCGTTCACAAAGTCTGAAGTTGCCTTCATGAAGTCGAGTATCTGGTAATGTTGAAATCCCTGCATCTTCAATCTGGAATCAATAACGATCATCTTTATCGGGACCTTGAATATTTTTGGGCTGCCTATATTTAGTTATGACGCCTCACGACAAAGGTGCGTGTGCGGCAGGTCTGCCCGAAGTTGGCTCAAGTATTCCTTTTTACCACTTAACCGCCTATTATAAGAACAGCAGCGACGTCGCTATTCCGATAAGAACTGGATAGATCAGCTTGATGTTGAAGAATAGAGCGGCAAACGTCCCACCGGCGAGGAGGATTCGAATCGCATCCCAGGGGACGTTCAGGCCGAATCGAATCGTTACGGAAAGGAGAAGCCCCACAAAGGAATAGAGAATGCCCCGGAGAGCCCTGTTAAACCAGGGGGACGACCGGAGCCGGTCGTAGTAGGGTACCATTCCGGCGATGATCAGGAAGGAAGGCAGGAAGATGGCAACGGTGGCGATGATGCCGCCCATCAGGCCGTACTGCATATAGCCGATGAAGGTGGCCGTAATGACGATCGGTCCCGGCGTGATCTGTCCGAGGGCGATCCCGTCCAGAAAGGTCAGGCCGTCCATCCAGGCGCGGACATGCACCACCTCGTTGAACATCAGCGGAACCGAGGAAAATCCACCCCCGAAGGCGAACAGGTCCACCTTCGTCATCAGGAAGGCGAGATCGAAGAATTCTCGCTGAAACAGATAGAGCAGGATGAAGGTCAACACAGCAACAAGGAGGATACAGGCCAGGGGTTTCAGGGAATAGGAGTTCTGGTCGTCTGACGCCGCCACGGCCGGGAAGGTCTGCCGATGATAAAGCCCGAGGCCGCACAGCCCGGCCGTCAGAATGACACCGATGGGATGGATGCCGAAACCGAACATCACGGCGGCGGCCAATGCAACCAGCACCCCTTTCCAGTCCTTCAGCCAGGTTTTCCCGAACGTGAAGGCCGCGTGGGCTACGATGGCCACGACCACCACCTGGAGCCCGCCGAACACCGAAACGACGGCGGGCAGCGCGTGCGCGCGGGCATAGAGGGCCGAGAGGATCAGCATCAGGATGCAGGCGGGAAGGCCGAAGCCGATAAACGAAGCGGCAGCCCCCCCGATCCCCCGCGATCGCAGGCCGACGTAGGCAGCCGCCTGCATGGCCGTCGCCCCCGGAACCATCTGGCAAAGGGAGACGCCGTCGCGGAACGACGCCTCGGAGAGCCATTCTTTTTTCCCCACGGCCATTTTGCGGATCTCGGCCAGCATGGCCGGACCGCCGAAAGCCGTCAAACCCAACCGGAAGAATGACAAAAAAAGATCCCGAATCGCTGGCGTCTTACTCATCATGAAAGCTCTCCTCGCCCCGCGTTCCCCTCTTACTCCTTCTCCTTTTCGTCTCCACAATCGCAGGGATGTTCCGTGTCCCCGTGGCATTCCTTGATCTGCTCAAGGGTGCAGTCCTCGGGTTTCCCTTTCAATTTCTCCGGATACTGACACTTGCAGTCGCACATTTTTTCCTCCTCCTTATGACAATCGATTTTGCTGTTCAGTTTTTTGATGCAAACACCTTCAAGACAGGGCTGCAGACGGGTCAAGTCTCCGAGGAATTCGGCCAGCTCATGCAGCTTCTCTTTTTCCACCGTGTAATGGGTCCAATAGCCCCGCTTCTCCCCCCTGACCAATCCCGCTTTCCGCAACGATTTCAGGTGTTGGGAAACGGCTGCTTCCGATATCCCCAAATGGTTTGCCAGGGCGCCCACGCAAAGATCATGGGTCAGTAGCAACCTGATCAGCTTGAACCGCGTCTCATCCGCCAGGGTTTTGAAAATCTGTACAGGTTCCATCGTCATTCTTCCGATATTTACATTCAATACGCTTTAAATGATTAAGACCATACTTAAACAATTATGTCAAGGATTTTTTATTTCAGCCTCTCCTCATCTGGTATCTCCTTTTTTTACGCTTTCCAATCGCCGATGTGGATACTTAATGAACAGGTGGATACATGACTGCATCATTGGTATCCAGTTTTCTCATGACTGGCGGATCTATCAAACATCCAAGGCGGACCCGTGACAGAAAATAGATCTGTTATTTTATATGGTTGTCATTTCATGCGTCACTTGGCATTTATATTGCTTAATTGTTCAGTACAACAGGAGCTTTTTATGTTCCAGAGAAAGAAACTATTCATTTTGATACCGGCGCTGCTTCTCATTCCCCTTCTGGTAGGAATGATTCCCCTCAAGCTGGCTAATAAACTGGCGCACGGGAGGCCTTTTACGCAGTGTCAAGACAAACAGGGATACTGCCACAAGAATTGCTCCGCCCATTCCCTCATCTCACAGAACCACTTTGACGGCATAACCGTTCATTCGACGGCTCCGGATCAAGGGCTATCGTATTTGGAAAAGCTCTCCTTCGCCGGACCTGAATCCTTTCATTCCCTCATCAGCTTTACCTCCATCCCTCTTCGCTGTTGATTTTTTCAGCGGCAACTCGTCTTTTTAACAAACGCGGCAAGGGTTCGCTTATCTAAGGAATTCTGCCATCCGCTCTCTCCTCAGAGGTCAAGAAACTCACACTGGGGATGATGAAACCGAGACGAAAGGAGGTGATATCCATGAAAAAGACCATCATCATCGGCTTATGCCTGACTTTGGCGCTGGCGCTCATCGGCACAGCGGCGCTGGCCTGGGGGCCGGGATTCGGTCGCGGCTTCGGCGCGGGACCGGGATCCGGCTATCCTGCAATTCCTAACCTGACGGCGGAGCAATCCGCCCAGATCAAGGCGTTGCAGGAAGCCTTTCTGAAGGAGACAGAACCTCTTCAGAAGGAAATGGCAGCAAAAGGGTTGGAGCTTCGCGGTTTCCGCTTTGCTCCAAATTCGGATGCCGCGGCAGTCAGGACCAAGCAGACGGAGCTTTTCGGTCTGCAGACCAAGCTCCAGGAAAAGGGGAACAATCTCAGAGCCGAAGTGCAGAAGGTTCTCACGCCGGAACAACTGGCTCAGTTTCCGGCCTTTGGTCCGGGTCGGGGTTTCGGCCCGGTTGCGGGATTCGGTCCTCCCATGATGGGACCGAGGGGACGTTGGTAGCGTTATAACTTGGGGCGGAGAGACGTCTCCGCCCCTTTCCTCTCAGCGAGTTACGTGAGAAAATATAGGATTCGCCGGAAAGGAGGACGAACCATGAAAAAAACCATCGCAATTTTATCGGCGCTCTTCCTTCTGACGCAGGGATCGTCCATGGCGGCCCGGGCGGGACGGGACCGCATCGAGCGGGGTAGGATGAGCTACGAAAACAGATACGACTGTTCCAGCTTAACGGCGAACGCCAAATTGAAACTGACAGCAGAACAGGCCGTCCAGCTCCGCGCCCTGGACGAAAAATACGCGCCGGAGATTGACCCGCTCCGAGAGCAACTCTACGACAAGGGACGGGAATTGAAAGCGGAATGGCTGCAAACGGAGCCCGACAGGGGCAGGATCGAGGCGCTCCAGGGCGAGGTGGCCAAGCTGTGGGAGCGAATGAACGTACCGTTGGCCGCGCACCGCTCGGAGGTTCTCCAAGTCCTGACCCTGGAACAACGGACGCATGTGCCGGATAACGGACACGGGCGCGTCTTCTACAAACCTGCCGGTTTTGGCCGGCGGTAGGAAATGGAGGCAAGACATGAGCTTATTGATTGCCGAAGACATCGGCAAGAATTATCAGGTGGGAGAGGTGGTCATCCCGGCCCTCCGGGGGGTCAGCTTCGAGATCGATCCCGCTTCATTCGTATCCTTTATCGGGCCTTCGGGGAGCGGCAAGACAACGCTGCTGAACCTGATCGGCTGTCTGGATACGCCGACGACAGGGCGGCTCATCGTGGCCGGGGCAGACGTGGGAACGCTGGACCGCAGGCAGGGCGCCACCTTCCGGGGTGCCAACATCGGCTTCATCTTCCAGGACTTCAATCTCCTGCCGGTGCTGACGGTGTACGAGAACATCGAGTACCCCCTCATCATGGTCCAGAAGGTCCCGTCGGGTGAGCGGCGCAAAAGGGTTTCCGCCCTGCTGGAGGCCGTAGGCATGGCGGATCAGAAGGACAAATATCCCGACCAGATCTCAGGCGGGCAGAAGCAGCGGGTGGCGGTGGCCAGGGCGCTGGTAACCAACCCCAAACTCGTCCTGGCGGACGAACCCACCGCCAACCTGGATCACAAAACCGCCTATCTGGTTCTGTATCTTATGAAGCAGATGCGGAACGAATTCAAGACCACCTTCATCTTTTCGACCCATGACCAGAAGATCGTCGGAGAGGCAGAGATCATTTACATGCTGGAAGACGGAGAATTGAAAGGCAAGGAATTCAAAGGAGGACGGAACAATGTGTAATCTCTTCAAAATAGCCATCCGAAATCTTCTCAGATACAAACGCCGAACGTTGCTGACCGCCTCGCTGATCACCGTGGGGGTGGTCTTCGTCCTGGCGTTTGTTGCCGTTTCCGGCTCATTCAAAAACATGATGATCGGCGAGATCACCGATTCCATGCTCGGGCATATGCAGGTGCACCGGAAAGGGTATGTCGCCTCCATCGAGACCCTTCCCATCAACCTCAACATCAAAGGAGGCGCTATCGCGAAATTGGAAAAGATCTTAAATGAGCAGCCGGAGATTGAGTCCTGGTCGCCGAGGATCAAGTTCGGCGGCATGTTCAGTAATTTCACGGAAACGTCGAGCATCAGGATTACCGCGATAGATCCGGAAAAAGAATTCAAGACCGTTCCGCTTCTGCCCGCGAGACTTATTGAAGGCAGCAAGGAACTGAAGCCAGGCGAAATACTGATTCCGGAACTCCTGTCCAAGGGGATGAAGGTGAAAATGGGCGACGTGGCGGTCATCGTGGCCACCAACGCCAACGGTTCGGTCAACGGCAAGCAGTTCACCGTGGCGGGCATCCTATCAAGCGCGACCGGTCCGGGAGGGAGGGACGGCTGTATCCACATGAACGATGCCAAGGAGCTTTTGAGAATGGAGGGCCAGGAGGTCAGCGAGGTAGCCATCCGGCTCAAGGATTTCGGGAAACTCCATAAATTCAACGACAAACTGGAAGGCCTGCTTTCCCAGACACTGAACCAGCAGAACAAACCCGTTTTCGAACTTCACACCTGGGAAAAGCTTTCGCCTTTCTTCAGCATCGTCCGCATGATCGACTTGATGACGTTTTTCATCAAGCTCATGCTGATCGCCATCGTCCTGATCAGCATCATGAACGTCATGATCATGGCCGTCTATGAACGGATCAGAGAAATCGGCACCATCGCGGCCATCGGCACGCTACCCGGAAAGATCCTGAACATGTTCGTGATCGAGGGATTCTGCATGGGGGTCGTAGGCGCCCTGATCGGCGACATCGTGGGGATCGCCCTCGTCTATATCCTCAACATCTTCAAAATCAGTTACAACTTTGGCCAGCAGAAAGGGGTAATTCTTCAGTCCGTTGTAAATCCAACCGACATTCTCGTAATTTCAGTTACGGTCATCATCGTTTCGGTCATCGCCAGTCTCCAGCCCGCCTTCAAGGCGTCGCGCATGGAGCCGATCAAGGCACTGAGACATGTATAAGGAGGTTTTCATGCTTAAAATAATTATGGTGGCTTTGTCTCTGCTGGTCGCTATCCCGGCTTACGCCTTGGACGGCACGGCGCTTTTGAAACAGATCGACCGGAATCTCAACCCCGAGTCCTTTGAGTCATACCGAAAGCTCATCAACATCGAGCCGGACGGCAAGAAGAAGGAATACACCCTCTTTACCGTCAAGAAAGGGGTTGACAAGGTTGCCTCGGTCTTCCTCGCCCCGGCCAGCGAAAAGGGCAGAAGCACCTTAAGGCTGGGCGACAACATGTGGTTCTATATCCCCAACGTGGGCAAGCCGATCCGCATCACGAGTCTCCAGTCGGTCGTGGGGGGCGTGTTCAACAATTCCGACATTCTGCAACTGGATTACGCTGCGGAGTACGACGTGGAAAAGGCTGAGGAAAAGGGAGGGGAGTACCTCCTCTATCTCAAGGCGAAGACCAAGACCGTGGCCTACGACCGGCTGAAGATCTGGGCTGATAAAGGGAAAATGCTTCCGACAAAAATCGAGTGTCTCACGGAAGCAAACATGCTGATCAAGACTCTCTACTTCAAGGACCACAAGGATTTCGGTGGCGGCATCGTGAGACCAGCCGTTATCGAGACCGACAGCCCCCTGTACAAGAACTACAAGTCGATTCTGATGTATGCGAAGGTCAAGCAGAGGACCTTCAAGGACGAGATCTTCACCCTGACCTTCATGTCCAATCTGGAGTCACTACGATGAGGACATTCATATATCTCGCCATTCTGATGGTCATGAGTCTCTTCCTCCCGGCTTTGGGCGCCGCGGAGGGTGACTATACCTTTGATCTCTCGGAAACGGAAAAGAAACCGTACCATTTCGGCGGCTACGTCGAATTCAAGCCGGTCCTGTTCGGACTGGATCACGATTCGGCCTTCTACAAGCTTCGGTATTTCAACGATCCGCAGGGACAAACCCTGTCCGAAGCAAACGGCAAGGTCCAACTGGAGGGAAGCTATGAGAAGGAAAGCTACCGTGTTTATGTCAAGACAAACACGGATCTCAAGTACTCCTCGCAGGACGGCAGCTCCGAGCACTCGGTTTTTTACGAAGCCTACGGCTCCCTGAAGCCATCGTTGTCGCTGAAGATCGATGTCGGTAAGAAGACCCTGAAATGGGGCAAGGGGTATGCCTGGAGCCCAGTGGCGTTCGTTGACCGGCCCAAGGACCCGGATGAGCCGGAACAGGCCATGGAGGGCTTCATCATGGCCACGACTGACTACATCCGAAGCTTCGAAGGACCACTGAAGACCTTTTCCTTCACCCCGGTCATCCTCCCCGTTTACGACCATATCAACGACGAGTTCGGAAATAACAATAAACTGAATTTCGCCGGTCGATTTTACTTCCTTATCTATGACACGGACATCGACCTGATGTTCATGACGGGAGGAAGCCGGCCGGACCACTACGGCGTTGATTTTTCCCGGAACATAACCACCAATTTCGAGATCCACGGCGAGTACGCCTATATCCGGAACGCCCGCAAGACCATCCTTGACGCAGTTGGTAAAATGAGCGCAATGGAAGCGGACGCCCAAAGCTACCTGGTCGGATTCCGCCACCTCACCGCATTCGACCTGACGACGATCGTCGAATACTACCATAACGGCGCGGGCTTCAGCGACAATGAGCTGGAGAATTATTTTGCCTTTGTCAACCGGGCCTACGATATCTACCAGTCCACGGGGAAAGCCGCCTCAATGGCCAGCGCCAAGAGCCTGGCGGATGGGGCCTACGGACGGTCGAGCGCCGGGGAAAATTATTTATACGTCCGCTTCAGCCAGAAGGAACCGCTCGACATCCTCTACTTTACCCCGTCTCTGACCTTGAACATGAACCTGGACGACCGAAGTTATTCCCTGACGCCGGAGCTGCTCTATACCGGCTTCACCAATTGGGAGCTGCGTTTTCGGACGTCGTTCATCGCCGGTGCTCGAAACACCGAATTCGGAGAAAAACAGAACGATTACCGGATCGAATTCCGGGTAGGGTACTACTTTTAATAATCGAGTAGCAGTGCAGGGAGTGCAAAATGAAGAGGCATACCATTATACTGTTTGCATTTGAGGTGAGTAAGATGAAAAAAGTAATTTCTCTAGCGTTGACGATTCTATTTTTTGTAACCGGACTCGCTTTTGCTGCGCAGAGAGAGAAGATTGCTGTGGCCTCGGATGAGAAGAGCATTACCGGCTCGGTAGGGTTTAGAACGGGGCAAAGCTCTTTCTATCTCCTCTTCGACGGAAACGGGAAGTTCATCGAAGCGGTCGATAATCCTTTTAAGGACGCCGGGGCAAATGCATGGAAAAGGTCTGGTAAATCGGCGATAGATTCTTTGCGTTTTGACGAGAAAGGAGGGCTGACGGGAGAGATTAAGACCCTATCCAAAAATGAGAGAGAAGGAATCTGGAACCCCATGATTGAGTTCCTGAAGTCAAAGGGAATAACGGTCGTTGTGGCCGAGCAATTCGGGAATGAGATTATTCAGGCAATGAAGGAAAAGGGCATAACCTGTGTTGAATTCAAAGGGCAAACAGTGGACGCCGCCAAGAAGGTGCGCAATCGGCAGAAAAGTAATAGGAGGGACCTTCTAAAATGAAAAAAGTAATCTCTGTAGCGTTGATGATTCTATTTTTGGTAACTAGCTTCGTATTTGCTGCGCAGAAGACGAAGATTGCCGTGGCCGCGAATGATAAAATTTCAGTGGCTGAGGTAAGCAAGCAGGGTTTGCTCCCTTTTTCCTTCTTTTTGACGAAAAAGGAAAAATGACCGAAGCGATTGAAAATCCCTACAAAGACAAAATGGGCGCGGGACAGTCAATGGCGGAGCTGCTTGGGAACAAGGGGGTAAATGTTCTCGTGGCCGCGGAATGGGGTGGTCAAATTGGTGAGGTATTGAAAGGCAAAGGGATCAAAGCCGTTGCCTTCAAAGGCAGTGCAGAGGAAGCTGTCAAAAAGGTTTTGCAATCCAAATGAAAAAAGTATTACACCGGCAACTAAATATAACAGGCATAATCGGTTGCGAATAGCTATAAAATATAAGAGTTTGTGATAATCAGATATATCTAAAAGGCGGAGCACAAGACCATTTTTACTCATCATGGTAAGATAGAATGTACAAGAAGGGGGATCGGATAAATGAAAAGATACGGTTTGTTTGCTGCGGGGATCGTGATCCTGATACTGGTTTTCACAGGATCGCCGGCCGCTGCGGCCGAGAAAACGGGGTTTGTGGATGTCCGGGAGATCATGCTCACCTCCAGCGCCGGTAAGAAGGCGGCCGAGGATTTCAAGACAGCCTTCGAAAAGGACAAGGCGGCCATCCAGGAAAAGGAAGCCGAACTGAAGAAACTCAAGGACGAGCTCGAAAAACAGCGGCCGCTCCTCAAGGCGGAGGCCATGAAGGAGAAAGAAACCGCCTACGAGAAGAAGTTCCGGGACTACCAGAACATGGTCAAGGATTCCAACGAGGATCTCCAGGCCAAGGACCAGGATCTCGCGAAGAAGATAATCCCCGAAATCATGAAGGTCGTCAATGCGATCGGCAAGAAGGAGAATTTCAGCATGATCATCGACATCAGCTCGATCCCACTTGCATATTATTCCAAGGAGAACGACCTGACAAAATTGGTGATCGAAGAATTCAACAAGACATACAAACCTAAGAAATAGCGGAAAGACGGCGGTGAATGGACAAACCAAAAATTTCTTAGCAAAACAATGTGCATTCGGTGGTGCCGTGGACCTATGAGAAACTCTATAAAATGTATCTACGCTATTTGCTCAGCGGCGTCATGATGACCGATGTCAAATGAACAGACTCCGCCTTCGGAGAAAAACAAAACGATTACCAGATCGAATTCCGGGTAGGGTACTATTTTAAAACTTGCTGTCCGTATTCTCTTTTCCTCATTCGGTTCTTATTTCTTAATTCGGATAATGGGAGGCTTACATGAGCGGAAAAATGTTGAAAAGAATACCTGTTTTGTTCATTTTGCTTGCATGCAGCGGTTGTGCCCTGGTGCAACCGACTGCCCCTTACCGGGCAACGGGGAACCGCATGCCTTCAGTCTCAGAAGGTTCAGCGGGTCCAACTTCGACCGAACAACTTGATGGACCGCTGGCCCTGTCACAAGCCATCGAAATTGCATTGGCCAACAACCCCGATATTGCTGCAGCGAGTTGGGATGCCGAAGCCACAATAGCACAGTATGATCTCGCCCTCGGGGAATTGATGCCAAGTGTTAGAACACAGGGCGGATATGCGCACCATCTCGATAACCAGCGGCTCATCGCCGCCCGAGACAATAACGAACCGGGTCTCTTCGGCAGGGATATTGTTTCCGGCGATCTCATCCTGACCATGCCGCTTTTCACCGGGGGACGGCTGATCAATCAGGTGAAGGCGGCCCAACTCCTTCAGATAGCGGCAACCCACCGCTTGACCCGTACCCGGGAAGAAATCGTCTTCAACGTCTCCAGCGTATTTTTCAATATTCTTGCTCAGAGTCGGGTTATTGAATCCCTGATATTTTCCCGCCAAACACTTCAGGAGCATCTCAAACGCGTGGAAGCCCTAATCGCTTCGCAGAAGGCGGCCAAGGTGGATCGGATGCGCACCGAGGTTCGGCTGGCGGATGTCGAACAGCGGTTGATTCGGGAGGAAAACCTGAAGGTTATCTTCCACCGTGTGCTGGTGAACCTTCTTGGGTTGAAAAATCCATCCGAGGCGATTTCTCTTCGTGGAGACCTGGCGGTTACTCAAAAAGAGGGGCTTCCCAATTTGGAGACAGCCTTGGCGAAGGCCTGGTCAAGCCGTAGCGATTTTCTATCCGCCAGATCGACCCTGGATGCCCAAAGCCGTAACGTGGACGCGGCCCGGGCCGGACATTGGCCGACTCTCTCTTTCCAGGCGGCTTACGGTTACAGGTGGAGCACGGGAGAAACCCTCGGTTCTACAAAATTAGACAATCCCGATGACATCGGCAGAATTGGGGTTGTTATCGATATCCCGCTATTCGAAGGCGGGCGAGTCGAAGCCAGGATACGGGACCAGCGGGCCAAATTGGCCTCAGCCCAGGAGCGATTTCGGAAACTCGATGTCCAGATCCGGTTGGAGGTAGAAACGGCCCTGCTCAACGTTAATTCGTCCCGGGAACGCATCGAAGTCATCAAGAAAGCCATTGATCAGGCCCAGGAAAGCCTTAGAATCGAAGGTCTGAAATATGATTCGGGAAAAGGCGCCATCGTGGACGTGCTCGATGCCCAGTCTGCCCTGCTCGATTCGCAGACCAATTATGATCGGGCGTTGGCGGACCATAACATAGCGAATGCGCAACTTCGATTAGCCGTAGGAGGGGAACTATGAAGCGGAGAATTTTCGGAATCATTATAATCCTTATGGGCATGTTGCTGGCGGGAGGGTTATGGTCGGCGTGCACCGCTTCCTCGGCCAAAGAGGAACCCGGACCGCAGAAGGCAGAGAAGCCCCCCCAGGAGGTCCGTGTGGTTTCCGTGGCCAAATCGGCGATTGCGCAGACATTGGAACTGACCGGGGAATTGGTGGCGACCGAATCCGTCGTCATCGCGTCGATGGTCGATGGGCCTATCGTTTTTTGTCCCTGGCGCGAAGGGGACCGCGTCAAGGCCGGTCAAAAACTCGTGGAGATCGACCGCAGCATCTATCGCACCAATGTTCAGTCCGCTGAGGCCGCGGTGAAAGTGGCGCGGGCAAAACTGGACGACATGGAATCAGGCACGCGCCCGGAGGAAATCGCCAAGCAGAAAGAATCCGTCAGACAGCTCGAGGAAAGCGCCGCGTACGCCAAGAGCGATTTCGAGCGGACCGCGAAGCTGGTGGAAAGCGGGGCCCTGGCGGGCGAGGCGATGGAGAAAACCCGTGTGGAATATGTATCTCAAGCGACACGGCTGGCCGCGGCCAGGGAACAGCTCAAAATGCTCGAAGCCGGATCGACCAAGACAGCTTTGGCCGTACAGCAGGCGGTGCTGGATGAAGCCGAATCCCGGCTTGCTATGGAGAAAGCAAAACTTGCCGAGTGTGTGATTGCTGCGCCCTTTACCGGCACGGTCGTGAAAGTGCATGCCCGTCCCGGAGACATGGCATCCGCGAAAGCACGGTTGATCGAAGTTGCGGACCTTTCCAGTGTTGTGGCGAGGTTTGCCGTGCCTGAAGCCTTTGCAGCGCAAACCCGCACGGGAATGGCTTTGGAAGCGAGGCTGGATGCCTATCCGGATAAGGCGTTCAACGGTCGCGTCATCCGCGTATATCCCGATATAGATCGGCGGATGCGGACCCGCACGGTAGAAGCCAAGGTCGCCGGAATTCCGGAGGTCCTGCCCGGGATGTTCGCCCGTTTGACATTGAAATTGAAGCAGGCCGATGACGCGGTTGTTGTGCCGCTTGCGGCGCTGATGACCACGCCTGCGGGAGAGAAGACGGTCTTTGTGATGAAGGACGGCAAGGCCCTCCGGAGAAAAGTGAAGACAGGGATCGAGGCCGCCGACCTGATTCAGGTGCTGGAGGGCGTCAATCCCGGAGATCACCTGATCGTATCCGGGAATAAGGCGCTGAAGGACGGCATGAATGTGCGCGTGGTCGAACCGGGAAAGCAGGAGGGCAAGCCAGGGTCTGCCGGTTCGGCGGGTCAGGAAGGGGGCAAGAAGAAAGGAGGAGGGAAACCATGAAACTGACCCACTATACCGTCCATCATCGCCTGGCTACCGGGGCCATTGTCTTTGCCCTGCTGGTCTTGGGTGCTTATGGCCTTTTTCAGTTGCCCGTCGATCTGCTGCCGAAAATCACCTACCCTTTGGTCAGGGTGAATGTCTGGTGGCGCGGGGCGACGCCGGAGGACATCGTAAAGAATATCGCCGATCCCATAGAGCGTCAGATGGCCACCGTCGACGGGATCGATTATCTGCAATCCTCCTCGATCGAAGGCATGTACTCGCTGGAGGTCAACTTTCGATACGGCGTGAACGTGGATGTCGCCTATCAGGACGCACTGGCCGCCATGTCACGGATCGCCAAGGGTCTTCCCAAAGACATAGATCCACCAGCAATCTTCAAAGCCGATCCCTCTCAGCTCCCGGTGCTGCAACTCACCATTGCCTCGGATGAATGGGATCTGACCCGGCTGCGCACCTGGGTGGACGGGTGGCTCCAGTACCGGATGATCGCCGTGCCGGGGGTGGCGGGCACGGAAATCGTCGGCGGACTCAAACGGGAAATCCGCGTGCATCTGGATCCCGCGGAATTGGAAAAGCGCGGTTTGACACTGGCGGGCATTCTAAAACGATTGCAACAGGAGAATATCGAACAATTCGGCGGCCGCGTGACGCAGGGAACGCGCGAGTTCATCGCCCGGACCAAAAATGAATACCGCTCTTTGGAGGATATCCGCAACGTCCTGATTGTGCGTGAAGGCATGGCGAAAATCCTGCTCCGCGACATCGCCCAGGTCGAGGACGCCCATGAAGAAGTTCGCGTCATCACGCGTTTCAATGGCAAGCCGGCCGTCAAGCTCAGCGTTCTCAAACAGCCCGACGCCAATACGGTCGAGGTGGCGAAAGCCGTGGCCCAGCGCGTCAAGGAACTCAAGCCGATCATTCCCAAGCACATCCGCTTCGGAGTAGTGGAAAATCAAGCCTATTACGTCGGAGCGGCTTTGACCGGCGTGCGCAACGCGGCCCTCGAGGCGGCGGTCCTGGTGGTCGTCATCCTGGCGCTTTTCCTGGGAAGCTGGCGCCAGGTGGCCGCCATGGTCTGGGCATTGCCGGTGACGCTCCTGCTCAATTTCGGCCTGATGAAACTGGCTGGATTCTCCCTGAACATCTTTTCTCTGGGCGGGCTGGTCGTGGCCATCGCGGTGGACCTGGATAATTCCATTATCGTGATCGAGAACATCACCCGCCTGCGCCGGGAGCGGCCCGAATTGCCCATCAGCGAACTGGTGATCGCCGCCACCCACCAGGTCGGGCCCGCCGTCATTGCCGCTACGCTTTCCTTCCTCGCCCTCTTCCTGCCGTTTTTGCTGGTCCCCGGTCTGGCCAGCCTGCTCTTTCGAGAACTCGTCCTGGTTATCGCCGGCGTCATGGTCATCAGTCTGGTGATGGCCATCTCCGTGACCCCGATTGTCATGGCGATCGTTCTGGGAAGGCGTTCCCCGCAGGCCGAGCGTCTGACCTTTTTTGAGCGGTTGATCGAGCGGATCACGGAAGCCTACGGAAGGCTGCTCGAAAAAACGATTCGCCTACGATGGATCACGATTGCGTCCTTCACGGTACTCCTCGTGATTGGCGTGATGCTCCTTCCCCGTCTGGGAACCGAGTTTCTTCCCCAAATGGACGACGGGCGCATCATGGTGAAGGTCCGGCTTCCGACAGGAACATCCGTGGCCCAGACGGAGCAAACCCTCAGCCGGCTGGAAAAGGCGATTGGCGAAGATCCCCTGATCGACAATACGTTCACCCTTGTCAGTGGAAAGGTGACAGGCGTCGTTACCTATGAGATCGCAAACGAGGGGCAAATCGATATCCAACTGGTTCCCCGGCACGAAAGAAAACTTTCAACGGAACAATATATTGCAGAGCTCCAAAAAAAGCTTGCGGACGTGAAACTGCCCGCCGGAAAGGCAATGGTGATGAAGTCGGGGATAAAAGGAACCCGCAAGGTCGGAAGCTCCGACATCGAGGTGAAAGTCAAAGGGGAGGAAATTGCCCGGCTATACGACCTGGCCGGCCAGATCGCGCAGACCATGCAAAGCCTCACGCAATTCAAGAACGTCTATATCTCCATGGATATGACCAAGCCGGAATACCAGGTTCGCGTCGATCGCGTCCGCGCGGCGGAACTCGGCGTCTCGGCGGCTGATGTAGCCGCAACGTTGCGGACCCTCGTCAGCGGCGAGGTTGCAACGCGTTACCGCGAAGGCGATGAATACTTCAATATCAGGCTTATGGTTCCGGAAAGCAGGATCGCCTCCAAGCAGGCGATTGAAAATCTGGCGCTCCCCAGTGGGCAAGGGGGCTATCTGCGCATTCGGGATATCGCCGACGTGGTGGAGGCAGTAGGCCCTGTGGAAATCATCCGGGAGGATCAGATCCAGCAGGTTATTATCCGGGGTGAGGCCACGGGAGTCAGTGTGGGAAGCGCGCTTCAGTCCCTTGAAACGGCTCTTGCAAAGGTAGAGCTTCCGACCGGCTACGAACTGCGTTTCGGCGGCCAGGCTCAATTGATGGATGAGATGCGCCGCAGTCTTTTTACGGTGCTTGCGTTTGCCCTCTTCTTTGCCTTCGTGATCCTCGTGGTGCAATTCAACAGTCTCAAACTGCCCCTTTATATCCTGGCGGGCGTTCCCATCTCGCTCTCAGGATTGGTGATACTCCTGTATCTGACCGGCATTCCGCTCGGGGCGACCGTGATCATCGGCGTGCTGGTGGTCGTCGCTGCTAATGTTATGGAAGGCGTGCTGGTGATGAACTACGCGGAGGAAATTCGGCGCGATGAGCACAAACCGCCTTTAGAGGCTGTCGTGAAGGCCGCGCGCATTCGCTTTCGTCCCCGGATGATGACCTCGATGGGCGTGCTCGTCGGCTTTTTACCGCTTGCACTCAACCTTGAGGCGGGGGGCGAAATGCTCCAGCCGATGGCGGCAGGCGCTATCGGCGGCCTCTTGATCACCATTTTCGTCACCCTCTTTTTCGTGCCCTGTCTTTATGTCTTGGCATCCGGGCAAAAAAAAAGCGGCACAGTTTTATGAAAAAGGACACTATGGTTTTATACAAGATCGGCTTGACGGATCTTTGAAAGTTGCCGAAAAACAGTTTGTCTATTAAAAAGGGAAATCCTTATATTTTACCAGCGCATGAGTGTATAATGTGTGACAGTATTTGTCCTGCAGTGTCATGCCGATCGATCTCAAACTGAAAAGATTCCGGCTGTAACGCCGGGGAAGAGAGAAAGGAGATTGCAAAATGGGACCGGGACATTTTTGGTGGGGCGGGATGTGGGGATTCCCGTGGATGATGGTTATGATCGTTGTTATAATCGTTTTCTGCGTTTTCTTCGGTTGCCGGGGTTTGCGCCGTCCTTGGGGAAGCTGCCATGGGGGATGGGGATATGATCATAAGAACCCGCCGGCGGAAACGCCGCTGGAGATTCTGAAACGACGCTATGCCGCCGGAGAAATCGCCAAAGAGGAATTTCAGCAGATGAAAAAGGACCTGGATCTGTAAAGTTGCAATAGGGGATGGTGTCATGAAGGTTTTCCACGTTGATCGTGTCGCAGAAGACGTTCTAAAGAGAACGGCCATCGCAGCTTGGCCCGCGTTGGCCGTTCTCTTTCTGACCGTGGTGGTCTCCGTCTTTTTTTCAGAGATTACCTTTACCGGAGGAATGGAATCCGTATGGAAAATTCTCGTTCGATTTCTACGGTTTTCGTTCATCCTGCTCATTCCTGTCCCTTTACTGCCCCAGGTCTGCAGACTCATGCAGGGTTTCCTGAACAGGCGCGATCTTCGTTTGATCCAGATCCGGAAGGAGGAGCCTCGTCCCGTCCGCATTCCTTGGCATATCTGGCTCATCCGGCCCTTTCAGGGCATCGGGTTGGCCATGCTGATCGCAACCAAACTGATCACGCTGCTGCAAATCTCATCAAACGCGGCGATCAACTCTTCCGTCGTTCTTCCCCCGACTCAATTCCATTGGGCGCGATTTCTGAGCGCTACGGCCGTTGCCGTGACAACCTCCTTCTTGCTCTCCTTTCTGTGGTCGCTGGATGATCTGGGCATCCGCCGGCACAACAGGAAAACCGGGGAAATCAGGATCATCGGAAAGTACCTCAGCGCCATTCTTCCGATTTTGTTTGGCTTTTACGGAATTTTCAGCCTTTTTGAAAGTCACGAACGCCTTTTGGCCGTGCGGTATATCGCTCAGATGGTTCTTGCTCTTTATCCCCCGTTCCTGGTCTTGGCTGTTGTTCACAAATATTACACGGAGAAGCGGGAACCTCTTATTCTTAAAAGGTTGAAGGCGCTGCCAATCGTTCCGATCGAGGCGCGGGAGTCGACCGCCGCATGAAAGGATTGTTATGAAAACATCGCCGACAGGGATCCGCATTTGACTGTTGCAGAAGACAACACATTATTATCGGACGAAGCGCTCATGGCCAGGATTTCCGGGGGCGACGCGCAGGGTTTTGAAATCCTGGTCAGGCGCCATCAGCGGCGCATTCTGAATCTGATCTATCGTTCCATCGGGGACCGCGGACAGGCCGAGGACGTGGCCCAGGAGGTTTTTCTGCGGGTATGGCGGGCTGCCGAGGAATACGAACCGAAAGCAAAATTCACCACCTGGATCTATCGCATCGCGGTCAATCTCTGCCTGGATGCACTGAAGAAGACGCAGCGCAGGCAGCCTTTTGCGGATTTGTATGACGGCGCTGACAACCTGAACGAAAATGACGAGGTTCTGAACGGATGCGGCAGCGCCCGCTCGCCGGAAGAACTTCTGATCGATGCCGAAGAAAGCAGAAGAATCTTCGCCGCCCTCCAGACCCTGCCGACCAACCAGCGGCTGGCCATCGTTCTCACGAAATTCGACGGACTCTCCTATTACGAAATCAGCAGGATCTTGGGGTGTTCCGTCGCGGCGGTGGAATCACTGTCGGTCCGGGCAAAAAAGACCCTCCACAAAAGACTGCTTCTTCCCGGTTTACAACCAGACAATTAGGACAGATTTCTCTCGCGATCCCGGAACAGTTCGGTTTTTTTGAGGCTGACCATCTTCTTGAGCCTCTCCAGCCCGAAGCGGCAAGCATCGAAGGCGTCATTGCTCGCGGGGGAGCTCACGGCGACCAGGGAGATCACGTCTCCGACTTTCAGCGTTCCGATCCTCCGGACCAGCAGGACATCATCTATGTTCCCGCGGCCCCTGACATCCGCCGCAATACCGGCCAGCTCCGCTTCCACGTCACCGCCCCGCTCGAACCGGATGCCTGAAGACGCCTTGTCCCCGGCCTGACTTTTGACCACGGCATAGTGGAACAGAACGGATCCGGATCCGTTCTTCCGAATCTTTTCAAACAGTTTTCCCGGCTCCAAAGGAGCTTCCGTAACCATTTCCATCTTGACCTCCCCGGGCACTCGGATGCACCGAGTCCGCCCTTCAAATTTTCTGTCCGCAGCAGTACAAGAAATAAATTTTCACTGGAACCATTCCGGTCGCTATCCGGTTTATCAAACAGTTACGGGAGGATAGCAAGTTCGTTCTGAAATGTAAATAGTGGAGATAAAAAATATTTTAAAAATCACCGCAGGTTTTTGCATTCCCTGTCGTTTAATCAAGTATGGATAGGGCTAAAAAGAGGTGATCAAGATGAGATGCAGTCGCGTCCAAAAGAGGCTTTCCGCCTACCAGGACAGTGAAATCGGCGGGAAAGAGCGGGAGCGGATCGCCGCGCACCTGGAAGGGTGTCCGGCTTGCCGGAGCGCCTATGCCGAACTGGAACAGGTCTGGCAATCGATGGAGATAATTCCTGAGATCGGGGTCTCTGCCGGGTTTGAGGGGCGTCTTTTCGAACGGATCAACGCCGAGCCCGAGCCTCGTACAGTGTGGCGCTTTCATTGGTTTCCCTGGGTTAATCAATGGCGTCTCGCCCCGGCGATGGCGGCTGTTGTTTTGCTCGCGGGGACGGTGCTGGGGGGCTATCTGGGAAACGCCTTGGTGTCGGGTTTCGCGACCGCTCCAGCTCAAGTGCAGGCTTTAAGGGCGGACACGGACATCGTTTCCTTCAGGGTCTTTTCCGCCGCGCCGCCGGGGACACTGGGAGACGGCTACCTGCGCATGGCCCATTTTACAGAGGAGGACCGAAAATGAAAGGGAAGCTGCTCATCGTTATTCTGACCCTGTCGCTGGCCGTCAATGCATCCGCCGTCGCCACCATCGGATACCATTACTGGCGCAACACCTGCCTCACGCCGTCGGCGCCCTGTCCGCTCAACCAGGAGGACCATCATCCCTACCAGGATCTCGGTCTTTCCCCCGAGCAACTGACGAAAATGACGCAGATGGCTCAATCGTTTCATGGCCGTCTCAATGAGCTCGAAGGGGCGGTCGAAACCAAGAGAAATCTCCTGATCGACGCTCTGGGGGAGGATGTGATCGATCTGCCGCGGACGGAGACCATTCGAAAGGAAATCGCGGGTTATCAGGATGAAATTCAGAAAGCGGTCATCGCGCACATCGCGGAGTCAAAGAAGATCATGACCCCCGATCAGCGAAAACGGTTTATCGAGCTCTTGCGGACAAGCTCGAACAACGGGCGAGTGATTTCGCCATTTTCCATGAACGGAGGCAACCATTGAATCTACGTTACGTTTTTCAGGAGCTCACCCGCCAGAAACGAAGGACTGTCATGGCCGTGATCGGCCTGTCCATCGGCATCGCGCTCCTCGTCATTCTCAACGCCCTGTCGCTCGCCTACCACGAGGCGGCCCGCGCCCCCTTGAAAGAGATCGGGGCCGACATCACGGTGCAGCGGCCCGGAAACGTCCCCGAGGAGTTGACCGGCGCGGTCTTTCCCTGCTCAGCCGTGACGATCCGCCGGGATGAAATCGAGCGGATCGAAAAAGTTCCCGGCGTCCGGGGTACGGGCACGGCTGTGCTCCTCTGGGTATTCGAACCGAACCGGGCCTGGATCGTCCTGGGGATCGAGCGGGAGAATCCCATCGGGCCGTCGATCCTCAAGAACTTTGTCGCGGAGGGGCGGTACCTCGCAGAGGGGAAACCGGAAGCCCTCGTTGAGGCGGCCTATGCCCGGCAATTCGGGATCAAGCTGGGGGATACCGTATCCTTAGCGGGCCGGTCGTTTCCCGTTGTGGGCCTGGTGGATGCCTCCCACGCCCCGAAGATCGCCGTGGCCAATCTCTATCTGCCCCTGTCGGAGGCGCAGACCATCGCGGCGGCCTCAAAGACGCTCCAGTCGGTTTCCCCCTTTGCGCTGGGGGATGTGAATCTGCTGTTCATACGGGCGGACCAGGAAAAGATCACTTCCGTGGCCTCCGCCCTCAAGGGCATTTTGGGAGACAAGGTCGCCGTCGCCACCCCGGACTCCTTCCTCAAGCTCCTGGGGAGTTTTTTCGCCGTGTCGGATAAATTCACGCTGGTCGCCTCGCTCATCGCCGTCCTGATCGCGGTCCTCATCGCCTTCAAGACGATGGCGGGAAACGTGGCGGAACGGGCGCGGGAGATCGGCGTCCTGAAGGCCGTAGGCTGGACCCATCGGAACGTGACCCTGCAGCTCCTTGCGGAGTCGATCGTCCAGTGTTTCATCGCCGGGATACTGGGGCTCCTGATCGCCTACGCGGCCGCCTTCGCGCTCGGTTTCATGACCGTGAACATCCCCATTCCGTGGGAGATGAGCCCAACCCCGCATTTTCTCCCCGGCGGCGGCGACACCCTTTACAAGACCCTGCGGCTTCCCGTCAGCATCCCTATAACCCTGGCCCTGTTTGCCGTCCTGCTCTCCGTCGTGATCGGCGGCCTGACCGGCGCGCTCCTGGGCCGACATATTTCAAAAATCAAACCTTCGGAGGTATTAAGACATGAGTGAAGCGATTCTGGTCGGAGATGATCTGACCAAAATGTTCGACAAGCTGACGGTCGTCAAGGGGGCGTCGATCGCTGTCCGGGAAGGGGAATTCGTGTCCCTGGTGGGTAAATCCGGTTGCGGCAAGACCACCCTCCTCTCCCTCCTTTCCGGTCTGGAGCGCCCGACCTCGGGACAGGTGACGATCGCCGGGAAGGAGATCTCCGGCGCATCCGAGGACGAACTGGCGCTGTTTCGCCGGGAGAACGTCGGATTCATCTTCCAGTCCTTCAACCTGATCCCGACCCTCTCCGCCTGGGAAAACACGGCCCTGCCCCTGTTCCCCATCCGGATGACCGAGGCGGAGCGGCGCCGACGGGCGACGGAACTGCTCGACCGGATGGAATTGGGACACCGGGCGGAGCACCTGCCCGCGGCGCTCTCCGGCGGGGAGAAGCAGCGGGTGGCCATCGCGCGCGCCCTGATCAACCACCCGAAGATCGTTTTCGCCGACGAGCCGATAGGGAATCTCGATAGCGCCACCGGCGAAGCGATCATGGCCATCCTGAACCGGCTGCACCGGGAGGCGGGGATGACCCTGCTCATGGTAACCCACGAACCGGATCTGGCCAAAACGGCGGACCGCGTCATCCGGATGCAGGACGGGGAGGTGCTCTCATGAAAAAGTTTGTTTTGTATGGCCTGACGGCCCTTTGTCTGTTTTTCATTCCGGCGGCAGCCCTGCCCGCCCCCCTGGTCTCCGTGGAAATTCTCTACATGAACCACGGTCCCCTGCTCTCGACGCTCAAGGGGATCCGGGAGCTCTGCAACGGGTACGGCAAGGCCGTCACGGTCTCCTGGTACGATTTCGAAAGCCCGGAAGGGGAGAAGTTCATGGCCAAGAAAAGGGTTCATCAGCATCTGCCCCTAGTCATCTGGATTGACGGCAAACCGACCGTTAAGGCCAACGGGAAAGAGATTCAATTCGTCGGGTTTCCCACCGGTTCCGGCCCCCCCTCCTTCCAGGGGAAGTGGACGCTGGACGATCTGCGTGCGGCGCTGGATCAGGCCGCCGGGAAAAAATAGGGCGATGGACGAAACTACCTCTTCCCTGTATCCCTCCCCCTCGACGGGGGAGGGCGGGGTGGGGGACGGGCATCAAGGTTAAATGGAATTACTGTGAGGTGATTATGTATTACCGCTACGTTTTGAAGGAACTCAGCCACCACCGGCAACGGATGCTGGTCAACTGCCTGGGCATTGCCGTGGGGATCGCCCTGTTCGTTTCCATCAACGCCGTTTCCGCCGCTTATCGGGAGGCCGTGAGCCTCCCCTTCAAAAACCTCGGGGCAGACCTCGTCGTCCAGCGGCCGGAAATGCGCGCCGTGGACTCGGGTCAGCCGGCTCCGTCGATGCGCGGGATACGTCTGCCCATCTCCAGCCAGATCCTCGCGGCCGATGATCTGGCAAAGCTCCGGGCCGTTCCCGGCGTGGAAGCCCTCTCCGCCGCGCTCCTCCTTTGGGAGTTCGACCGGGGCGGCTTTCGGACGATCATGGGGGTGGACTTGGCACAGCCGAGCCTGGGGCCGGTCCGAGTGAAGGATTGGCTCGCCAAGGGACGGTTTCCCGACCGCGAAGGCGAGGTTATCCTGGAGAAGCATTACGCCAAGTTCCATCAAACCCAGTTGGACGATGCGGTTGCCATCGGCGGCCGTTCCTTCAAGGTCGTGGGGCTTCTGGAAATCAAAGAGGGATCGCAGATCGCCGCGGCAAACATCTACCTCCCGCTGGCCGACGCCCAGGCCCTCCTGGAGAAGGGCGCCGGAAGCGTCAATACCGTTTACCTCCGTTTGAAGGATCCCTCCCTCCTGGATCGGATCAAGGCAGAGATCGTTCGGATTCTGCCGGGCGTTTCCGTCGCCAGCTCCGATTCCTTTCTGGAGGTGATGGGCGGCGTCTCCCGGATCTCCGACCAGTTTGCTCTGGTCGTCTCCCTGGTCGCGCTTGGCGGGGCGATCTTTCTGATCATCAAGACTATGCTCGCCAACCTCGTCGAACGCGCCCGCGAGATCGGCATTCTGAAAGCGGTGGGGTGGACCGGCGCCGACGTCCGCAAGCAGATCATGAGCGAGGTTTTCGTACAGGCCCTTTTGGGCGGCGTCGCGGGCATCGTGGCAGGCTACCTGATCTCGTACCTCCTGGGCTATCTCTCCATCCCCGTCTCCACCCCTTGGGAGGTGAACCTCACGCCCGCCTTTGCCAAGGACGCAGCGACTGCTGCGCAGACGATCCGCCTGCCCGTCAGCCTGTCGGCGTCCCTGATCGCGGCCTCACTGGTCCTGGCGCTGGCCGCGGGGGGCCTGGCCAGTTATTTCATGGCGAGACGGATGGCGAAGATGAAGCCCGCCGACATCCTGAGGCAACTGTGATGATCCGATTACAGGACGTTTGTCGTGAAGACCACCCGGGCGGTAAAGCCTCGACCACCGGAGGCAGCATTTGATGGCGGTCGTTTGGGAAGACTTTAAAATAATATTGTTTTAAGAAATTACAAAATGTTTTGACATCTCGGAATTAGCTATTATAATCACTGCCAAGTTAACTACTTAAAGTTAATAAGAAATGAAATAACATGAAAAAGATGTTCGTTGCGGCCATGATCATCGGCTCTCTATCGATTCCTTTCGTCGCTCTTGCTGAGCCGGCCGGCGGCGCTGATCTGACCTTTACACCCCGGGATGCTCCGTCGGTCGTCTTCAGCCATGATAAACACTTGAAGAAATGGGGACTCAAGTGCAGCGGCTGTCATTACCGGTTTTTCCAGATGGCCAAAGGGTCATACAAGATGGACATGGGGAAGATCACCAAAGGAAGATTCTGCGGTCGATGTCATAATGGGCGGGCATCATTTGATGTGCAGGATCCCAAGAATTGCTCCTGCTGTCACCGGTGACCTTCACCTTCTTTATCCATTGGGCGGCAATGATCAGTCGGCCTTTTCCCCCGGTATGTTGCAACGACCGGGATTAATTGTTATAAATGCTAAGGCGTATGACGACTTTTTTATCTCTTTATGACTTATTCTCGAATATTCCCCTCGTTTACCCGCTCTATTTTTTTTACGGCGCCGCTTTCCTTGTTCTGGGCATTTCCATTTCGGTAAAAGAGCTGAAGGCGAGCGACTTAAAACTCTCCAATAGCCTATGGATGCTGGGAATGTTTGGATATATCCATGGCTTCTATGAATGGCTTCAACTTCTCCCATTGATCCAGGGGGAACGCATGATATGGCAGGAAATCTTCCTGATCAAGCTGATATCGCTCACCACGATCATCCTCTCTTTTTTCTTACTTTTCCTGTTCGGCCTTTCGCTGATCAGCGCCCTCGATAAAAAGCAAACGAAGTGGGTCAAAGGGATTCCCTACACGCTGACCCTGCTGTGGGCCGTCGTTCTCTGGAAGAATTGGTCTGACATCGATTTGCTGTTCTTATGGCACGTGGAAGTCGGCGTACGATACACACTCGGGCTCACGGCGGGGCTCATAACCGGCTATGGGCTCATCACGTACTCCCGCGAAATGAAAAACATCAGCGGACCCGTTTCGAGGAACTTCCTTTTCTCGGGCATTGCGATTCTTTTTTACGGAGTGTTAACGGGAATAATTCACCTTCGCGAGTTATTGACCCTCTTTCACGTACCCGTGGAATTCCTTCGGGGAGCTGCAGTCGTCCTTTTCTCATACTTCATTATCAAGGCACTGAATATTTTTGATATCGAAACCCGGCGGAAAATAGAGCAACAGACAAGACTCCTTGTCCAGACGGAAAAGCTTTCCTCACTCGGACAGCTTGCAGCCGGCATAGCGCACGAGATCAATAATCCGCTGACGAATGCCTCTTTGGGCATCCAGACACTCAAAACCAGATTGAAAAGCAAAGGCGGACAACGCGACACCGTTGAAAAACTCGACGCGGTTGAAAGAAATATAGACCGGGCATCAGTCATTGCTCAGGAACTTCTCCAGTTTTCCCGCCAGAGAGAAGCAGAATTTGTTCCTCTGAATATCAACAGCATCATCAGCGGTTCGCTTACGCTGCTGGGACACAAATTAAAAAATATCAACCTTCAACAGGATCTGGCTCCTGTGGTAGAGATTATGGGCGACAGCGGAAAGCTCGAACAGGTCTTTATCAATATTTTTTCAAATTCCCTGGAGGCCATGCCGGATGGAGGCAGGATTTCCATCTCCTCGTCACAGAAAAACGGCTTGATTGAAGTCCGTGTAACGGATACGGGTCCGGGGATTGCCGGGGAGAACCTGTCACGGGTATTCGATCCATTTTTCACGACCAAGGAAATAGGGTCGGGCACCGGACTGGGGCTTTCCATCTGTTACGGCATCATCAAGCAGCATCGTGGTCATATCGAACTTTCCAGTGCCGCCGGGAAGGGCACAACAACGACCATAAAAATTCCAACCAGGGAGCAATATGAAAAAGATACTAATTGTGGACGATGACGCAGAATTCAGGTTGAATCTCACCGAGGTATTGACGGGAGCGGGGTATCAGACCGAGAGCGCGGCGACGGCCCAAGAGGCGATTGCACGGAGCGAAGCAGAGGAGTTTGACATCATCCTCATTGATTTTATGATGCCGAAAATGAACGGTATCGACTCGCTCCTTACCCTGAGAAGGGTGCGACCGAAAGCAAAGGCGATCATGATCACCGCCTTCGCCACTGTCGAGAACGCGGTTGATGCCATGAAAAAAGGGGCGAGCGATTACATTTCCAAACCATTCAAGATCGAAGCCCTCCTGACGACCATACGGCGCGTGCTTGAGGAGGCGAAATTCGAAGTGTGCGTGAATAATCCGGACTTCGATCGTACACTGAGCTCTCTGGCCAACCCCATCCGGAGAAATATAATCAAACTGCTGCACGCCAGAGAGAATATGCATCTCATGGAGATTACCCGTGAGCTGGGGATCGATGACCACACGAAAGTGGTGTTTCATCTGAAGTTTTTAAAAGAAGCCGGGATCGTACAGCAGGACAAGGAAAAATCTTATTCCCTCGCCAAGGAAGGGACAAAGACTATTGACTGTCTCCGGATGTTGGAAAATTACCTTTCCTGTGACAAGGGCTAATATTTTAGCATGTTGCCATGAATTGCCGCTTTCTGTCCGGTGATTCTCGGTACCCCGCCTGTGAAGAACTATTCACAAGAAATGCAAATCGGTGAATAAGTTTTCTCTTGTGTCATTGTCTCATTCAGGCTTAAACGATGCTGGCAACAAAAACCCTGTGCCTGTTGTTGACGTCAATGAAGGGGTATTTTTACTGTTTTTTTCTCGCACTCCACTGCAAAGGGGAGCGCATACAAGGAAAGGAGCAATGAAATGAAAAGAAGGATGGTATTTTTTCTCGTTATTGTGGGTATTTTCTTTGTAACTTTTGCTTATACCGCTTCCGCAAAGATGGCGCCCGGCCCATCCAAAGATCCGATCACGGGCAAAGCCTATGCAGGTTCGGAAAAATGCAAAAGTTGCCACAAGGCAAAATATGATGACTGGAAGAATACCATTCATGCCTGGATGGTCCGCCCGATAGCCAAGGGTGATTTCAAGAACGTCAAGGCAGACCTTACCATCGAGGGAGCCCCCAAACCCGATCAGTATGACTGGGCCTATGTTATCGGCGGCTGGTACAAGGAAGAACGCTATGCCTTCTGGGATGAGAAAGGGGACATTATTTCCGGGGAGTTTGAATATACCCGGCCCAGAAAGCACTTCTCTCTCCGCAAGACAAAGGACGGAAAACTTGAAAGGCTCGATTGGTTCAACGAATGCGGCTACTGCCACGCTACCGGGACGAATTACAAGGAACGGACTTTTGTCGAGTTCAACATCGGGTGCGAGGCCTGTCACGGCCCTTCGGCCGACCACGCAAAAAGCCCGAAAAAGGTGAAGGCGGTCATCGACAAGAACACCGAAAACTGCGGACGCTGCCATATCCGGGCGCGGATGAAGGGAGATCTGAGTAAGTTCAACTATCCGGTGAATTACGAACTCAATAAACCCCAGACCTTGATGAAGGATTTGGATCCGGAATCTTATACCGCGGCAAATTCTTTCTTCCCGGATCAGAAAAATGCCAACCGTCACCGTCAACAGTATCTCGAATGGATCAAGAGTCGCCATAACGGTATACCGGACCTCAGTTGCGTGACCTGCCATGACCCCCACAAAGGGAGCCTCTCTTATCGAACAGGCCAGTTGAAGGGAGAAGAGCGTTCATTGTGCGGGAAATGCCATGAAGATATTGTTGCCGATCCTAAAAAACATTCCGGTCATCGCTATGAAGTCGCCTCCTGTTCGTCCTGCCACCTGCCCTACACCATAACGGCCGGATCGGTTCCCAATCATACCTTTGAGGCGATCCTTCCTGCGAAGACTATCCAGTTCGGGGTCGATGAGAAGAGCGGCAAACCCAAGATGCCGAATTCGTGCATGCTTTACTGTCACACGAAAGAGACGGCTGCCGCGATGGATGGACAATATAAGAAAATTTTCAAGAAATAGTGTCCAATCTTTCCAAACATGCGGGGAGGGCAATTCATCACGATGCCCTCCCCAACATTCTTACTCTCTTTTGTGTTAGCCACGGCTAATCCCGCTCACCGGTACAGAACGGGCTTCATAAGAAGAATCATCGGACATTGAACACCCCAATCACCGTAGTCACCTTTTGAGAAACGATCATTCAGGCTATCAGAAAATTGCCTTGACAACATTAGCCAGGATAATTCGATTGATATCGGATACGGATTTTAAGTTACGATACTCACCACAGAAGACCGAGAACCCGATTTTATGGTGGCACTTGCCTATAAATGAGGAGATGAAACATGGCTACACCATCCAATTCTCTGCCGAAAGAAGAAGACAGGATCGCTCAATTGGCAATTCTTTTTCTCAAGCTCGGAACGACGGCATTCGGCGGTCCCGCCGCACACATCGCGATGATGGAAGAGGAGGTGGTCCGTCGCAGGCAGTGGATGACGAAGGAACGCTTTCTTGATCTCGTGGGGGCAACAAATCTCATACCCGGACCGAACTCCACGGAGATGGCCATCCATATCGGGTATATCAGGGCGGGGATTGCAGGTCTTATTGTTGCGGGCCTGTCATTTATCGTGCCGGCGGTGATCATCACCGGGGTGCTCGCTTGGATCTATGTAAAATTCGGGTCGATACCGGAGATATCGCCTTTTTTCTTCGGTTTGAAGCCTGTTGTCGTTTCGGTTATCCTCGTGGCTGCCATCAGATTGGGAAAGACGGCAGCGAAGAACGGGCAGTTGATCGTCATAGGAGTGTCCGTAGCCGCCGCCTCGCTGGCCGGACTCAATGAGATTCTGGCGCTGCTGTGCGGCGGCGCAGCCGGCATCATGCTGTATGGAGTGAAAAAGTCCGCAAAGAAAAATATCTCTCTGTGGGGCGTCTCGTTTTTCAGTTCCTTGTGGGCGATGGTCAAGCATAGCGATGCCAAAGCGGTGATGACTGCGGCCGCTGCCGGAGCAGCAGGCATCGTCGGTATATCTCTATGGAAATTGGGTCTGTTCTTTTTGAAGATTGGCTCGGTCCTCTATGGTAGCGGCTATGTTCTTATTGCCTTACTTGAGGGGGGGTTGGTAAAGGATTATGGTTGGCTCACCCAGCAGCAGCTTCTCGACGCCGTTGCCGTGGGACAATTCACGCCGGGTCCCGTCTTAAGCACGGCAACCTTTGTCGGTTATGTGATTTCGGGCGCGCCCGGTGCGGTGATATCGACGTTGGCCATTTTCCTTCCGTCTTTCTTCTTTGTTTTACTGCTGAATCCCCTCATTCCGCGTCTCAGGGCATCGAAAATCATGTCTGCCTTTCTTGACGCCGTGAATGTCAGCGCCATTGGCTTGATGGCGGCCGTCGTCATCACTCTGGGGATTGCGGCTCTTGCGGAATGGCGGGCGATTTTGATAGCGGTGGCCGCCTTTGTCGCAGGATGGCGATATAAAATTAACGCAGCATGGCTGGTGATCGCTGGCGCCGCGGCCGGCTGGCTCCTGCAGATACTGTGAATCGCGAAGGCCACCCGGGCGGTAAAGCCTCGACCACCGGAGGCAGCATTTGATGGCGGTCGTTTGGGAAGACTTTAGAATAATATTTGATAAAAGTGCATTAACTGCTATATTTGCTTGAGACATTTATCCATGCGCGTCTATGATGGTGCACGTAAAAAAGTTGGGCAAGGTTGCCAGCGCTGACTGCACGAAGCGCAGAAACTGCATCGGTATCCGCCCTCAAAATGCCTTACGTTTGTAAAAGGAGGAAGATATGAAGGTTTTTGATGATCAAGCAAATAGGATTGAGGTTGGACAAAAGATTGCCGATTTTCCCATCGAAGGCGATCTTTGCCTGTCTGGTCTGGAAGGGTTCCCGTTATTCTTTGTCTTCTGGAAAAGTCTTTGAGGGCGTTGCCAACAGGAGGCTCCTGTTATCGAGCGAGAAATCTGGCAGAGATTCAAGGACGAAGGGCTGAAGGCTTTCGCCGTCGGCGTCAAGGAAAGCGGTGAACAGGCGTCATCCTGGGCAGGTCAGCACGGCTTGACCTATCCGGTTATCGCCGACCCGCAAGGGGACATTTTCCGGCGCTTCGGCGCAGCGGTGCCGTACCACGTCTTGATCGACAGGGATTTTCGCATAGCCCTCTCAACGGGGGAGTTTGAAAAAGATTCATTGATCGGGGCAATCGAGGAAGTTATGAAATCCAGCGGAGGAAAACGGAATAATCTGTAGTTTTGGGAGAACAACGTAATGATTTCCAATCGTATTTACCTCGATTTCAATGCCAGCACGCCGCTTGCCCCTGAAGTCGCCGAAGCGATGCACCCTTTTCTCACACAACACTTCGGCAACCCCTCAAGTCTGCATTGGGCGGGAACGCCTGCCAAGGAGGCGGTCGAGCATGCCCGGCGGCAGGTGGCGGACCTCCTCGCTTGCCATCCGAGTGAGGTTGTTTTTACCAGCGGCGGGAGCGAGTCCAACAACCACGCAATCAAGGGCGTCTTCTTTGCATTACGGGAGAAAGGCAACCACATCGTCACGACGCAGATAGAACATCCTGCCGTCCTCAATCCCTGCGATTTCCTGGAAAAACTTGGGGCAACGGTGACGTGTGTCGGCGTGGATCAGTACGGAAGAATTGATCCCGGCGACGTTGAAAAAGCCATTACTCCCAAGACCATTCTTATTACCGTCATGCACGCCAACAATGAAGTGGGAACCATCCAGCCGATTGAAGAGATCGCAAAGGTCGCGAAGAGCTATGGGGTCCTCTTCCATACGGATGCCGCCCAATCGGCGGGAAAGATTGCTGTAAAAGTCGATGACCTGGGTGTAGACCTGCTCTCCCTGGCCGGCCATAAGGTATACGCTCCCAAAGGCGTAGGTGCGCTGTATATCCGGAAAGGAACGCCCATTGAACCGCTCATCCATGGGGCAGGCCATGAGTCCGGCAGGAGGGCCGGGACGGAGAACGTAATGCTCGACGTGGGGTTGGGGAAAGCCTGCGAGCTTGCCGAGAAATATGAACATGACGACGGTATTTTCAAGCTCCGGGAGCTTTTCTGGGCGCTCCTGCAGGATGCTTTCGGCAACGGCGTTGCCCTCAATGGTCATCCCGTCCACCACCTTCCCAATACCCTGAACGTCAGCTTCGTGGGAAAAGCGGGCGGGGCAATCTTATCCCGACTGGACGGAGTGGCTGCTTCCACCGGATCCGCCTGCCACGCCGGATCGGTGGAATTGTCTCCCGCCCTTAAGGCCATGGGAGTGACCGACGAGGTGGGAATGGGGGCAATCCGTTTCAGTCTGGGCCGCACGACTACGTTCCAGGAACTGGAGACGGTCGTTCACCTTCTCAAGAAGGTTGTTCCCTGTATAGATTGATGAGAACGGAGGCTATGGCTCAATGCGACCAGCATGTTCAAGCATTGCAACGTCTGCGGCAGAGCTGAAGCTGAGTCTCAGGGGTAGGCAGTCATAACACCTCGTCGGATGGCCGGATTGAAAGCCGCGCACCTGAGAATAGGGAGATCGAGAACGCGATGAGCGCAACGACACCGAAAACCAAGAACCTCTATAACAAAATGGAGTGGGCGGGGGCCTTCGGCGACGTCGGCACCCTGATCCCCTTCGTGGTGGCCTACATCACTATTGTGAAGGTGGAACCTCTCGGGCTCCTTTTGATGTTCGGCCTTGCATTGATCGCATCCGGCTTCTATTACCGAACGCCGCTACCGATCCAACCTATGAAGGCCATAGGAGCGGCGGCCGTTGCCGGTGGCATCAGCCCGGCGGCCCTTTTCGGATCAGGCCTCACCACGGGACTTTTCTGGCTTCTCGCCGGCGCTACCGGGGCCATCCGGCCGATCTCCAAGCTTGCAACCAAGCCGGTTGTGCGCGGCATCATGCTGGGTCTGGGGCTCTCCTTCATGGTGGCTGGAATCAACCGCATGAAGACAGCGCCGGTTCTTGCGGGCGTCGCCCTCGTTGTCACGTACCTTCTTCTGACGAACCCCAGGATTCCGGCCATGTTCATGCTGCTCGTCATCGGAGCCGTCTCCGCGGTGATCATGGACCCTCAACTGATGTCGGAACTGGCCAAAATCCATATCGGCTTCAAGCTGCCGGTCTTCAGCCTCTCCGCGATGACCTGGAACGATCTCGTCGCGGGCACCTTGCTGCTCACGCTCCCCCAGATCCCATTGACTTTTGGGAACGC